>Ga0196964_10000194_pt1 | contig 43634 bp, 73 predicted proteins | sample S1_10metaG_FD_148615 | JGI IMG/M metagenome (GOLD analysis project Ga0196964, IMG submission 148615) | Soil microbial communities from Anza Borrego desert, Southern California, United States - S1_10 | ecosystem: Environmental > Terrestrial > Soil > Desert | place: USA: California | collected...
CGCTGCGCGGGGTACCCACCCCCCCGATACCCCCCTTCGCGAGGCCTCTGCGGAGAGGACCGTGCCAACGCGACGAGCTCGCCGGCGATGCCGCGCGGGCCACGGTCGGTGCGTGCACCGCCTCGAGGAGCACGAAGAACGCGCGCCTACGATGCGTGCATCATGCACACGTATGCATCTTGATGCATTCGATGCATGCCGTGCGAGCGTCGCTCGACGCGGCGCGAGCTCCTCCCAGTGCGCGAGCTGCAGGTAGAACGGATCGCTGTAGGGCCACGACGATCCCCACGACCACGGCTTCGACCAGCCTCGCATGCGTACCTCCTCGAGCTCCTCGAGCGCTCGCCGTAGCTGGTCGTAGGACTCACGCGGGATATCGAACGTGCCGCGCGTCACCGCGACGAACCGCTCGGCCGCGCGCCTCACGTCGCCGGCGAGCTCCTCGAGGCGCGTCATCTGAACGTCGGTGACCCCCTCGAGGGTGACGACCTTGCCACCGTCCAGGGTGAACGAGAGCGTGATGGTCGGTGTGCGATTGGTGTCGTCCATCAGTCGGCCTCGACCTTCCGCTTCCACTCCCACGCGCCGCTCGGGATCCCGAGGTTCTGCTCCATCTTGTCGCGCGAGTCGGGGTCGGGCGTCCGCGTGGCGCTCGCCCACCGACGCACGGTCGCTGCCGTGCGGTCGATGCGGCGCGCGACGATCGTCGCGCTGAGGCGGCGGAGGACCTCGCGCAGGCGCTTCACGCCGTCGTTCGGAGCATCCTCGGCTCGACGCAGAACGCGCGGCACACGTCACTCCCCGAGCAGGAGCATCCCGAGGAGGACGCGCCAGAGGGGCAGCACGGGCAGCTCGCCGGGGTGGGCGAACCACGACGGCGACGGCGCCGACGGCAGGGTCGGCTCCTCGTCCTGGTCGGCCGCGCGACGATAGACGCCGCTCGCCGCCGGCGGCGACGCCTGCTGCAGCTCCTTTACCATCTGCTGCGCCATCCAGTGCGGCGGGGGTCGGTCGCTCACGAGCTCGTCTCGTCGGTCTCATCGACGCGCGAGTCCGGAGGCATCGACGACGGCGGCGCCGACTCGCGCAGGAGCCCCCGGATCGCCTGCGCGCAGAGGTCGTCGCGCTCGAGCAGCGCACGCAGCTCGTCCTCGCTCGCGGCCGAGACCATGCGCGCGGCCGCGCGGCGCGACTTGCACAGCGGGCAGACGCCCACCATCGGCTGCGCGGAGTCTAGGTAGCTCCACGCGTACGGCTTGTACTCGGTGCCATCCCCCATGCGGAGGCACCGCGCCTCGCGCTTGCAGTCGGTGCACGTGACGAACTTGTCACTCGTCTCCACGCTTCCGCCTTTCCCGCGCGAGCCTCGAGCGCTCGTCGTACGTCCAGAACGGGGGCTCGAACGCGAGCTCGCCGGGATTGAAGGCGTCTTCCCTCGAGCGCCGCTGCGTGCGCTCGAGGAAGGCGCGCTCGAGGCGGCGCCCCTTGTTCTTCACCATCCACGCGAGGCACGTGAACGCGCGCCTCACGACCTCGAACGACGACGGCGGCTCGAACGGTGTGCGCATCAGAGCTGACTCCTGGACATTCGGCCGCGGCGAATGAGCAGCTCCTCGTCGCCCTCCTTGTCGGGGGGCAGCGAGGGCTCCTCGCGACGCGACGGCGGCGGCGCAAGTTCGACGTCGACGAGCTCGGCGAGCTCGCGGTGCGCCTCGGCCGCCGACTTGTCGACGCTGTCGACGACGTCGGCGTACCTCCGGATCCCGCGAGCGACGGCCCGGAGCAGGTACCGCGGAGCGATCTGAAGGTCCTTCCGGAGCTGCACGCGCGCAGCCTCGACGGCCGCACTGAGCTCGGCGCGCGCGCTCATCGCGTCGCCGTCCCGTGCCGGCGCGCCTCGGCGCGCTGACGCTCCCACATCGCGAACACGTACCAGGGGATCATCGCTGCCGGCCCTCCTCCTCGAGCTTCGCCTCGTGCTTCGCGACGGCGTCGAGCAGCGCGGTCGTCTCGTCGGCGCCGACGCCGATCCCGCGGAGCTCGCCGTCGCGATGGAGCAGCGCGGTCACCTTCGGCGGCTCGCGGCCTGCCTCGTCGATGATGCGGATGACGAGGCCCGGCATCTTCATGGACGGGCGCGCGAACGCCTGCGCGCGAGCTACGCACGCAGGGCAGATCGACTCGATGGTCTGGCGATCGCCGTCGCCACCGTCGCCCATGCTCGATCCGTAGCGTCCATGCGTCGCAGCGCGAGACACGGGGTTCGTGTCACGAACCTCGTAATGCGGGATTCGTATTGCAGACTACAATCATCTTCCAAGGTGAACGGAGCCGCTGCGGTCCGGGCCGCTCTCGGGATCTCCCTCGACCACTTGGCCGAGCATCTCGGTGTGTGCCGGGCGACTCTTACGAGGTACGAGACGCGTCCGACGGACGTGCGCGCGACGTGGAAACGCGACGCGCTCGACCGCTTCTACTCGCAGCTCGAGCGCCTCGTCGAGGACACGCGCGGCTCCGCGAAAGGCAGGGTCGGTCATGGCGGACAGGCAGCTCGAGATGTTCCCCCCGGCGCCCCCGACGCTCGACGAGCAGCTCGCCGAGATGCGGCTCGAGCAAATGCGCCGCGACGAGACGAAGCCGGGACGCCGAACCTACCGCGGACGGCGCGCCGCTAAGACGTCGCCGGCGGCCGTGCGCTGTCCCACATGCGGGCGGAGCTCGTGAGCTGCGCCGCGATCGTCGAAGGGGGAAAGCGCCGCGGCGAGCGCTGCGGGCGCAGGGTCACCGCCTTCATCGCCCACGGCCAGGGCCGTTGCGGAAAGCACATGAGCGCGCGGCAGCGCGTCATTGCGCTCGCGGTGCGGGAGGCGGTCGCCGACATGCACGAGCTCCGCGCGGTGCGCGAGGAGCCACGGGAGCGCGAGCACGAGCAGGAGCCGCAGCGTGACGACACCGCGGACGACGCGCCCGGCTTCGAATGGCCGGGTGCGGGATGGACCGACATCACGGACGAAGACGTTTCGCGGTAGCGGCAAGACGACGCCCTTCCCGCGCTCGATGCTCCATCGGCGGCCCGTCCATGGAAAAGATTGCGGCGACCCCCGGGCTCGCGCTGAGGATGCCCTAGGACGCGCCCGCCGCTCCCCCGCCCCGGATGTCGGCGCGGATCGCGGACGCGTCCCAGAGCGTCGTCCTACGCGACGCGCGGGGCCTTCGCAGGCGGACCGGTACCCCGCCTCTCGGAGGCTCGCGCGAGCCGTTCGGCCCCGAGCATGTCGCCGGCGGCGAGCGCCTGCGTGATCGCCTGCTGCGCCTCGAGGGGGACGGCCGCCTCGAGCTCGAGCTCGCGCTCGACGAAGAGCGCCGTCGACTCCTGATGGACCGGCGTCGACGCCTGCACCGAGCTCGCCGGCGGCGCCGACGGGAGTGAATCCGGCGGAACGCTCGCACGCTCCCACGTGCACCAGCGGCGCCATCGCTGTTTCAGCCCGCCGCGCGTCGCGTACGAGATCCCCTCCTCGACGATGAAGTCGACGAAGGCGTCCCAGAGGAACTCCGCCGTCGGGAGCTCGACGCCGCGCTTCTCGCGGACGCGGTCGTAGATGCCCCGGAAGGTGTCGTCGAGCGTGTCGCCGAGGCGGAGCGTGACGCGGTTCGTCTTCTTCTCCTGATCTCTGGAGATCTCCAGATCAGAAGAAGAAGATGAAACGGGTTTCACGTCGTAAGTGCGCGAGTCGTCGTGCGGTGAAACGGGTGCTGAAACGGTGTCGACCCATTTCACGTCCGCGCCCGAGCCGCCCCAGAGCCCGCCTTGTCGTCCGTCGACGCGCAGGGGTCGGAGGCCTTCGGGGTCGGCGAGCGCGTCGAGCAGCCCAGCGACGTGCTCGAGCACGTGCGGAGACGGCTGCGTGCGGAGCAGCTCGGCGACGCTTCGAAGCTGCCGCGCCTCGTCGCGCGTCACGTGCGGCCCCTCATGGGCGATTCCGCGGGGACGAGCTTCCGCTCTTCGATGGCCGTGCGCTCGCCGTGCTCGTTCTCGACCCAGCACACGCGACCGCCTGGACCGCGGCGGCGCGTGAAGATCTCCTTCACCTGCCCGACCCACCCATCGGGGGTGCGAACCCAATCGCCGACGATCATCGGGCATCGCTCCGGGTGAGCGATGCCTTGACGAAGCGGATGGGGATCCAGTCGCAGATCTCGTCCTGCGGGTGCGCGCTGAGCATGTCGTTACAGCGCTGGAAGTGGATGCACGTGGAGCACGTCTCGCCGGCCGGGAGTGCCGCGAGGTCGTCGTCGCGGCGTCGGTATGGCTCGCGATGCGCCTGCGAGTAGGGGTTCGTCATCGGGGAACGCTCCGCTTGTGCGACCCGTGGCGCGCGCGATCGAGCGCAGTCGGAAGGCCCATCATCGCGGCTCCAACGCGACCCACCGCATCCGGGACAGCCGTTGGCCTTCGGCGCTCGAGCAGCGCCCGCGAGCGTAAACGGCGAGGCGATCGCGAGCCGGCATGTGAGCACACGCTCGCAGCGATTCACGGATGCGCTCGAGCGCGATGCGCGCATCGCCAGCGAGGGACACGCAGAGGTTGACCGTGAGCCCGACGCGGTTCCCGTCGGCGACCGCCGCGCGCTCTACACGGCGCCGGAGCGGCTTGTGCGTGAACGTGAAGCCCCGCGCGCCGGCGCGGGCGTTCGCGCGCACGAGCTCGCGGAAGGCGTCGACGTCGAGCTCGTCGCCGACGCCGGGGAGATCGCCAGCTTCGTTGTGCCGCCAGAGCTGCCCGATCGGGAGCCGCGCGACAGCCGCGCAGAAGTCGGCCCACGACATGCCGCGCTCGGGGACGCGTGCCCAGTGCGCGCGGAGGTTGTGGAACTCGGCGTAGCAGCCGGCGTCGCGGAACGAGCACGACGTCGGGCAGCTCTGCATGTCCGTCATCGAGACGGGGATGCGGCCGGTCTTCTTGTTCCCGGAGCGCAGCGTGAACGTGACGTGATGTCCGTCGCCGGTGCGACGCTTCGGACGAGCGCGCATGCGAGCGCGTCGCTCCGCCGGCGTGAGCGACGCCCATGCGGCGCCGGCGCCCTTGTACCGATCGCGGCACGGCATGCACCACTGCACGAACCGGGAGCCGTCGCGCGAGATGAACTCCTCGAGCGGCCTCTCCGTCCAGCACTGGGGGCAGTGCTGCGTCGGCGCCGTCACGGTTTCGCCCTCCGGCGCGTGTTACGGCGCGTCCAGCCGAGGAGGACCTGCTCGCGCACCGCGAGTCGAACGAGCTCCTCGAGCGTCTCGCCGGGTGTTGCGCCGAAGAGTCCGGTCGCGTGCAGGCGTTCGATGTCGTCCCACTGACGGTGCGAGACCGCGACGTAGTGGATCGAGTAGCGGCCCTCGCGCCGAGCTCGCCGGCGCGCGATGGTGCGCAGCTTCTTCGACTGCCACTTCGGGCGCCCGGGGCTCATCGGCGTGCCTTCCGGCGGTTCGCCAGCATGTCGGCGACGATCGCGATGATCCAACGCTCGCCCGTGCCGGCGGTGCGAAGCGCAGCGCGGAGCGCGCGGATCATCCGGTTCTGTTCGTCGCACCTGGCGCGGTACTCGATGCGGCGCCGCTGCGCTTGGGTGATGGGAAGACGGCGGCGCTTCTTCATGCCTGCCCTCGCACGCGGCGCTCACGCGCGATCATCTGCTCGAGCGCCTTCGTGAGCTCCTCCGGCTTTACGTCCTTCGGAGCCTTGATGCGAAAGATGATCGTGTTCTGCACCGCGCCTTCGGGCGCGGGGATGTTCACGTCGATGTCGAGGCGCGACTCGAGGTGGCGGTCGGACTGCTGCGCGACCTCGCCGAGCAGGCTTTCGCGGATCGCGCGGATCTTGGCGTAGAGCCCGTTCGCCTCGCGGAGCCGTCCGGTCGCGCGCTCGAGGCAGCGGCCGCTGTACCAGAGCGAGACGACGGCAAGCACCCACGCGACGTAACCGAGCTCGGCGAACCCGATGGAGAGCGTCATGCTCCGCGGCCTCGTGCGGACGAGAGCGCCTCTGCCAGCTCCTCGGGCGAGACGCGACGCCCGAGACCACTTGGGTTCGCGTAGGGGCTCGTTCGAGCGAGGAGCCGCGCGATCGCTCGCGCGAGGTCGGCGGCCTGCTCGCTGCCGCCGAGGTCTCGCACGCGCCGGTGAACGAATGCAGGCCCTTCCACGATCGCCATGCCGTCCTCGATGCTGTCGAGCGCCTCGGCGATCACTCGCATCTCCGCCTGCGCGCTCACGACCGGCCTCCGCGTGACGCGACCGCTGCGCGGAGGTCCTCGATGTCGTGATGCGGGTCGAAGAGCCGTGCGCCCTGGTAGCGAAACGACTCCTTGAGCTCGTGCTCGAGGATCATGCGAGCCGCCGCGTACGCGGTCTTCACCACGCCGCTCTCGGTCACTCCCGGCGGAACGTGCCACCATCGGCCGAAGCCGCGCGCGACGTTGCCGGTGTCGCGATCCGGACGCTGGAACGTCGTTCGAATGAGGATGCCGGAGAGGGCGAACGTGTGCACGTCCTCGACGGCGACGACCTCCCAGCGCCAGCCCATGTCGACGCACGACGGCGCGAACTCGATGTGCGCGAGCCAGCCTTCGATCCTCCGGAGCTCCGCGTCGACGAGGTCCATTACTCGCCTCCGTCGTCGTCGCCGGCGAGCTGCTCGAGCTGGCCCTCGAGGTAGTCCCATTCGCCGACGAGCTCGCCGACGGCGCGCTGCGCTCGGCGCACGGCGCGGGCGTCGCCGCGCTCGCGAGGGGTAGCACGCGCCGGCCCTCTAATCGGTTGTGTGCGTTCGACGGCGCCGTCGTGCGCCGCAACCGGCGCGAGCTCCGGACGTGCTACTCCATCGTGAGCGGCCGCCGGTTCGCTCGCGAGGTCCCGAGAGACGCCCAGGGGGGTGGGGGATGCGTGGGGGATGACGCTCTCGGCGTCTCCCGAGGGCATCTCATCCCCCGCTTTTTCAAGCTCTGCAGCGTCCGCCGGAAGTGACGAGTGGATTTTGAATCCGCTGCGTCTGCCATTCCGCCACTTCGGCTCGAGAGAGGGTGAACCTACCAACCTTCCATGCGGTTGGCTAACGTCCGCTGAGGGCGCCTCGGAAGGGTCCGAGCCGGCGCATCCCCCACCCATCCCCCACCCCAGCGCTTCGACGAGGTTCTGGAGCGTGCCGAGCTTGAGCTCGGCGAGCTGCCGGGCCGGCCGCCGGTACCGGTCGATCATGTACGTCGACTTGTGGCCCGTGCGGTCCCGGATGTACTGCTCCGGTTTCCCGGCCGCCAGAGACAGCGTCACGAACGTCGCTCGCATGTCGTGGGCCCGGAGCGCCGCGGTCGTCGCCGTCGCCGTGAAGAGCTCCTCGCGCGTCACGCCGGCCCTTCGAAGCGAGTCGCGGAAGAGGGCGGCGAGCTTCTTCCGATCGCCCTCGGGGCAGGCCTTCGTCGCGAGCAGGGCGAGGACGTACGCGAACGGCTTCTGCGCCTCGGGGTGGCGCTCGAGCCAGATCCGCATCGCGTCGTTCGTGTCGGCCTGCAGGGCCCAGAACCCCGTCTCGCCCGTCTTGTTCTTCCCGCGCGTGAAGAAGCCCTCGTCGGTGTTCCACTGCCACCGGTCGGAATCGAGCAGCTCGGAGACGCGCATGCCCTCGCGGTTCGCCACGCCGACGAACAGGCGGAAGCTCTCGGCGACGTCGCTGCAGCCGAGCAGCAGGGCCTCCTCGCGCGGGTAGAGGAACGGGTGGAACTTCTTCTTCCGGATCTTCGGAAGCCATCCTCGAGGCAGCGGTGAGACCGTGACCAGCCGGCCGGGGTTCACCGCGAGGTGCATCAGGCGTCCCATGATCTGGGCGACCTGCCGACGGTTCGCCTCGCTCATCGGCGGCAGGGCCGTCATCACAGCCTGGGCGTGCGCGAGCTCGAACGCCGTCACCGGCACGTCGCGAACGTGCGGGAGGATGTACTTCCTGAGCCGGCTCACGTCGTCGTCGTGGTTTCGCGCGTGGACCTGGTCGGGGTACTGCCGCGCGAGCTCGCCGCTCGTGTAGCGGTTCGCCCACTGCTCGAACGTGATGCCGTGCGCCGGCGCGACGATCCCCATCTTCAGGACCGCGTCGAGCTTCTTGCACACGTCCGCGAGCTCGGCGCCGGGGGCGGCGTCGGCGAGGCGATCGGCGGCGCCGCGCACGAGGTCGGGCCGGCCGATCTCCATGAACCGCTCGGCGTAGCGCGCGATCACCTTGCCGCGCTCCTTCGCCTCCTCCGGGCTCTTCGCCGAGGGCACGAGGCGCTCGAGGCGCTTGCCCTTGCCATAGCGCGTGCGCGCGTAGAAGTGATCGTACCGCGCTCGTGAGCTGCCTCGCGTCATCGCCGGCGTCCTCCTTTGGTCAGCGTATCCACGAAGTCGGTGAGGTCCTCGCGTTCGTTCTTCGCGCGGCGCCGATGGTGCGGGTGATCGCGCAGATACCGCTCCATCTCCTCGCGCTTCACGAGCCAGCGGCGGCCGTCCTTCGTCGCCTCGAGCGTGCCGGCGCGACAGAGCTTCTTGTGCCGGTCGGGCCCGAGCGGCGAGCTGTTCTGGTCGAAGTACTCGCGCTGCTTCGACTCGAGCATCCCGCGCACGAGGTCCTTCACGCCCTCGAGGATGAGGCGTGCGCCGCGCTCCTCGAGCGCCTCCGGCGTGAGGACGCTGTCGTCGGTCGGCGCCGTCACTGCGCTTTCTCCTTCGCGTCGTCGCGGATGAGCATCGCGCAGCGCGCGACCGACTGCGCGTCCTCGCGGTCCCGCTCCCCCATGAGCCGGAGGACCTCGGCGCCGAGGACGCCGGCGCACTCCTCGCGCACCTTGCCGACGAGGTTCTTCACCGTCGCGAGCGACTGTTGCCTCGTCGAGGCGCCGATCACGGCGTCGTAGATTGCCTCGGCCCATGCCTGATCGTTCATGCGCTGACGCCTCCGGTCGCGACGTGCGACGAGCAACTGTCCATGAGCGCGGCGTGCTCCGCGCAGAGGCCGGCAGCGATGATCGCGGGGTCGACGGTCGCGCCGACGAAGAGCATCGCGACGAGCACGTCGTCGATCTCCTTCGCGATCGAAGTGTCGCCGGGCTTGCGCGCGTCGCGCTCTCCGCCGAGTCGCTTCGGGATGTGTTTCTCCTTCGCGTCGCACACGACACACGGGAACTTCGTCGGCGTATTCATGCTCCCCTCCGCGGGATCGAGAGCGCGCGTGCGAATGCTCGCTGGTGTGCGCGACAGAGATCGATCGTGACCGCCTCGCCCGGCCGGTCGGAGGCGTAGCGCGCCGCCGGCTGGCCGCAGAAGATGCACCACCCACCGTCCGCGACGGTGATGACCGGACGCGTCGCGAGCGGCGCGTGCTTCCAGCAGTAGAGCGAGCCGGCCTGCGCGTTGAGACGACACTGCCGCGGCGGGATGCGCTTGCCCGTGAGGCCGTCGTACGTGGTGAAGCCGGCGCACTGCGGGCCGCGCAGTACACGGTGCCCGAGCACCGGCGCCGGCGACGTCGCGGCCGTCACCCCTGACCTCCAGGCAGCAACGGGGGCAGCGATACGCCGTTCTCGTACGCGGCCGCGATCTGCGGCACGGCCCACTCGCCGACGGTGCCGCCGCCGGGGAGAACGATGTGCGCGAGGAACTCGGTCTCGAACGTCGTGATGCCGCTCTCGACGGCCTCGAGCTTCGCCTTGATGACGAGCACGAGCGCGCGCCACGACGAGCGGATCGCCTGCTCGTACGCCGCGCGCTGCTGCGCGGCGTTGCGCGAGCGACCGGCGCCGTCGCGCTTGAATACGCGATCGTCGGGCGTCGGCATCGGGAGCGAGAAACGGATGCGGCGCCCCTTCATCTCGAAGAGGACGGCCGCGCCCGCTTGCTCCCAGCCCGACACGAACTTCGTCGCGCCGTACTTCGTGACGAGGCGCTCGATCTCGCCGCGCGACTTCTCCGGCGAGACGTCGGTCTTGTTCGCGAACTTCGGGCCGGGAGCGACCATTAGCCCTGCTGCTCCTTGAAGAGCACTGCACGCACGGCGGCGTCCTTCGCCTCGAGGAGCTTACGCAACGCGACCGTGCGCTCGGCGTTGCGCGGGACGCTGAGCGAGACGGCCTCGTTCGGCGGCGCGACGATGCTCTGCGCGAGCTCGCAGAACGGCTTCGACACCGCCTGCAGGTGCGGCGGCAGGTGGGCATACTCGAAGAACTGCATGATGGGTTCGGTCTGCATGGGCGGTCCTTTCGCGAGGGTCGCGGACGGGACGGGCCCCGAGTCGGTTTCGCTCGATGAGCGACCCTGTCCACTCGGAGACCCGTCCGGTCGTTGAACGTGATCGACTACGGCCGGGGCCCGGTCGATCAGCGGGGTGTTCCCCGGAGTCTTTGCGCTCTCTCTGCGATCCCAGTCTCGGTTCTCCACCCACGTCGCGATCTCGTGGAGAACACGCGCCCGTGACGTGCTGGCCTTCGCCGCGTCGTCGCGAAGCGCCGTGACGATCCGGGCCACCTCGTCCTCTTCCAGCAACGCGTCGGCGCGCTGGGCTGCGATCATGATCTCGTCACACTTCCCGCAACGCGTGGCGAGGCTCTCTCGACCGCCGCACAAGACGCAGGCTGGCGTGGCTTCGGGTCTGCCACGCTCCGCGTCCTCGACGGTGCGCAGAAGGTGAACGAGGCCGCGGATGCGCGTGTCGCCGCCCTGCTCGTCTTCGTCTTCGCGATCCTCGCTGTTCAGGTAGTCGAGCGCGACCTTCCGCAGCCGGATCGACTGCTCGCGATACGCGGCCGAGGAGAGCGGCTTGCGCACGATCCGAAGGTCGCCCCCGGCCTCGTCGATGAGCGAGGCGAACTCGCGAAGCTCGTCGTCGGTGAGGGCCTTGGAAGTGGCGCCAGCGCCAGGACTCGAACCTGGATCCCCTGGTTGGGGGCCGCCCTCAGCGACCGTCCGCCCCGCGGGAGCAGACAGCCGCCCAGCCTCTGACGAGGCTCGCGCACCGGCGTGATCTGTATAGCCCACCTCAGGGCTTGCCTTGGAACGGCGCAGACGCTTGCCGAGGAGCAGCTCTTGCGCCATCGGATCCATCGCAAGCAGCGTCTCGAACGCCTTGCGCTGCTCGTCGGAAGGGGTGCGTTCAGGTACAGGTACCCCGGAAGGCCCGGTGTTGCCCGAAGTCTTTGCATCGTTACGGCGATCCTCGGGGAGGAACACGACGGTCTTGCACACCGTGCACGCGCCGTCCGGACCGAACACCCGCGGCTGCGCGCACGTCGGGCACGGCGACGTCGTCGGCCTCGCATCGAAACTCCGCCGGGCGCGCTCCCATCGGCGAACCCGCTTCACGTAGTCGATGAAGTCCGTGATGACGCCTTCCCACCTCTTGCCGCTTGCGTCGTTCGTGCGCTCCTCGACGATGCCGCGAACCTCCTCGACGTCGGCGTCCTCGTCTGCGGGGCTTTCGCCCGTGCGGATCGCGAGCTCGGCGAGCGCCGAGGAGGCGCGCTCGATGTCGCTGGCGACGCGGCTCAAGATGACAGTGTCACTCGTGAGGCGCAGAACGGCGCCCGACAGTTCGCGCACCGCCTTCCATCGGAGCTCCGCCTCGGTGTGAGGCTCGCGCAGGCTCATGAGCCCTCTGGTGCGGTGAAGACATCACCGACGGCGATCGTCTGCAGGGCGCGGCAACACGCGCACGGTCGACCATCGGCCTCGGGCGACGAACACGGCCGCATCGCCGCTTCGCGGAGACGCTCGCGAGCGTCGCGCACGACGCGGTGCCCCATCGGGATCCGATGCCGGCGGAGGATCTGACAGACGGCCTCGCGCGTGAGCCCGTACTTCGCGCCAAGCGCGAGGGATGAGAAACCGCGCTCGAGGTAGTCCGCAATCAGCGCGCGGTTCCGCTCGCTGCGAGCCGCCTCAGACCCGTAGGGCTTGCGCGAATGGGGTTTGCGAGGCTGTCCGTTCGGCGGCTTGCGCGACTTGAAGCGACGACAGTGGCACGCGTCGTCGAGGCACTCACCTCCATGACGGCGGTGATCGTCTTCGTGGTGGAGGCAGACGCAGAAGGTGCCCCGCCCTGGGCCGGCCGCACGCTCGTCTGCAGCGGCCGCCGACGCTGCAGGGGTGCTGGCCGGCCCCATCCCCGGGGCTTCGGGGATCTCCGCCGCCAAGTGCGGGACGGCGGTGGGCTCATCCTGGATCTTGCGAGCAGCGCTCATCGCGGCACCGGCGGCGGCACGAACGCGAGCGCCGCGTAGATCTCCGTCAGCGTGAGCCGCGGGAGCCTTGTCATGATCTCGCGCTGCGTGAGGCCCTGCGCGCGGAGCTTCTTCACCTCGTCGACGGCGATCTTCGAGTCGCCGATCTCCCAGGCGCCGCCGTCGCCGGCGACGATGCGGACGCCGTTCACCATCGCGAGTCGGTCGCCAGCGACGTGCTCGCGATCGAGCCCGCCCATCTCGTCGAGCCGCTCGACGACCCACGACGGAACGACGACGAACCCGCGAACCTCGAGCTCGAGGAGCACGCCGAGCTCGGCGACCTCGGCGGCCGCCGCGCGCCATCGCGCGAGCATGCGCGCGCGCGTCATGCGTCCTCCGTGAGCAACTCGTCGAGCGCCCGATGCGCCGCCGCGATCGCCGCGCGCGCGCTCTGCCGACTCCGGCGATCGCCCTGCTGTTGCACGCCAGAGCGCCCGCGCGGGTCGAGCGCCTGGAGCTCGCGCAGCCGACGGTGCGCGAGCCGGAGGTCCTCGACAGCCTGGCGCACGGCGAGGTCGAGGTCGGGCAGTCGCGCCGGAGCTTTCGCGAGCGCGCTCACGCGGACCTCCGGAGCTCTTCGAGCCGCTCGAGCCGGATCTGCTCGAGGCGCTGCCGCGTCTGCTCGATCGCTGCGTAGGCCTCGGTGCTCGACTTGCTGCCGTAGACCTGCCGCACGACGGTCATCGCCGTCCGCGTCACGTCGTGGAGGACCTCGTGCGCGCGCTCCGCGGGGATCTCCTCGAGGAGGCGCTCGAGCAGCATGAACCGCTCCCACGGCTCGAACGCCGGGCCGGTGAGCGACGGCGCGGGACGCGCGTACGGGATGTACGAGCGGAACCTCATGCGAGCCCCGGGCGCTCAGCGATGAAGGTCGTGAGCTTGTCGAAGAGGCGCGTCGCGATCTCGCCGCCGACCTTCACGCGGTCGAGGCGATAGAGCGTCGACGGGTCCTCGTCGATTGCGCGCGCGAGCGCGGCCAGCGTCGGCGCCTTGCCCTGCCCGAGGCAGGTCTTGCAGGGCTCCGGCCAGTCCTTCCCGGGGACGCCGCGGAGCGTCCAGCCCTTGCCGCTGCACGCCTCGCACGCAGCGCGGAGCATCGTGTAGAGCCTCATGAGCAGCCCCATGCCGCTACTCCTCCTCGTCCGCGCCGCGGACCGGAGGGCGACAGCCGAAGAGAATCGAAGGCGAGCCGCGCTGCGGACGCGGAGCCGAGCGTTCGCGGGCTTGAGATCGCGATGCGCGAGCGGGCTTCCGCGGCGCCGGCGCCGGAGCGCGCGCACGCTTCTTGCGCGTGCGTGCGTGCGTGCGTGGTTCGCCCTTGTCCGCGACGGGCGCGAACGCGTGGAGTTCGTCGAGCGGAGTCGCGAGGACGGCGCCGACGAGCTCGCGCACGAACGAGCGCGCGAGGTCCTCGAGGCGAGACGCGAGCGCGCTCACGCGCACCTCGAGCAGAGCCCGGGGGCAGCCCAATAGCAGCCGCCGGGGCAGGCCCGCGCGTCGGTGCAGCCGCAGCCGCGGCACACGCGCTGTCGGCCGTCGATGATGGTGCGCTCAGGCGAGAGCGCGAGCTCGTCGGCGATCGCGTCGAGGCGCTCGTTCACGAGCGCGTCCGACTGCGCGAGCAGCCGGTCGATCTCGGCGTCGAGCTGCTCGTCGCGGATGATGTCGATCACGGGGTACCTCCTGCCATGACGATCCAACCTCCGTAGGCGACGGCGACGGCCATCGCGATCGTGAGTGCGAGGGTGAGCGCGGCGCTCGAGCGAGCGTCGGCGCGGCGCTGCTCGGCCTCGCGGACCCGGTCGCGAGCGACGGCCGGGTCGAGGCGCAGCGGCGCCGCCGGCGGGCGCGACCGCGTCACGAGGACCTCCGCGCGTCACTCGCCCAGGCGCGGTAGATCGCGGCCGCCTCGAGCGCCTCTAGGAAGTTCGGGCCGTCGCCGTACTTCGCGCGCATGCGACGCGCGATGCGGAGCTGCCGACGCGCCTCGGCGATCCAGAAGCGCGCCGGCTTCGGCGCCGGCGCGAGCGGCCGCGACGAAGCCGGCGGCGGCACGTCCTGCTCGAGGAGGCGATCGAGCGCGGCGGCCGACGAGCTCTTCACCGCCTCGCGGATCGCCTTCGGAGGGTAGAGCGAGAAGTCGAGCGCGCGCCGGTAGCGCGTCGACCCCTGAACAGAATCGGCGTTCGGCGCGGCCTGTTCAGGGGAACGCGCGTGCTGCGAACGCGCGTGCGAGGACGTGTCGTTCTTTGCATAGTGCATGGACCTCTTTGCGGCCCGCCCCGCATTGCTTGCAGACTGCACGTTCGCGCACCTCGTCATCGCGTGAACTCTCCGCGTTCAGTGGTTGTCGGCCGCGGGGATGGAGCGATCGTCCATCCCCAATGCGTTCAGTCGTCCGTGCCCGTGGAACCGAGCTCGCCGAGGACCGGGAACGGCGTGCTTTCGCGCGGTGCCTTCGCGCGCGCCTTCGGCCGGAGCGCGTCGTACGCGTGCGGTTTCCAGTTCGGCGGACAGGGCTTGTCGAAGAGGATCGGTTTCACGCCGAGAAGGGCTTGGAGCTTCGTCGACGTCTCGCGGGACGCGCGATGGTTGCCGTACATGAGGTTCGCGACCGAAGCGCTCGAGAGCTTCAGCGCGCGAGCGAGGTCGGCGTGCGACCAGCCCTTGCGCGCAAGAGCCTTCCAGATCGCCGGCAGCGCGGCGGAAGCGTTGGGGCCGAGCGTCTGCCGGCGGCGAGTCGGTTCCATGGCTGACGTACTACTAGCTGAAGCTACTACCGTCAACGACCACTCTGCGGCGCAGACGGCCGAACCCCTAGCCTGCGACGTCATGCCTGCTTCCGATCCAGGCGACGCGCCTACCGATTTTGCGGGCCGTCTCGCGCAGGCGATTTCTGCCGAGAAGAAGACTCAGTCGAGAACCGAGCGCGAGGCTCGCCTACCCCAGGGCTACATCATCCGTCTGCTCGGTACGTCGGAGAAGGGGCGGGCCCGCCAGATCTTGAACCCAGGGCCGGAGCTGATTCGGCGCCTCGCGAAGTACCTGCGCGTCTCGTACGAATGGCTCGCGACCGGCGAGGGCTCGATGCGCCCCGAAGGCTGGGCGGCGACGGCGTTCGAGCAGGCGGTGCTGTTCGGCCGGCAGCACGGCGTCACCGAGCTCGAGATCGAGCTGACGCTCGCGCGCGTTCGCACCGACGAAGGTCTCACCGCCGCGGAATGGGTCGGCCTGTTCCTCCTCATCGGGCGCGGCGCCGCCGCGCGCGAGACGGCTCGACGCGCGGAGCGTGCCGCGCGCCCGAACCTCGGCACGCGCCGCCGCCGCGGCGCCGCCTAGAAGCTCGCCCTCGGCCCACGAGGTCGCCACAAGGATTCAGCCGCCGCGGTCTGAATCCGCGCTCCGTTGCGCCGTCTAGTATCTATAGCTAGTACTAGCCGTCTGACAAGGAGCGTCGAAATGCGTGATGCCGTCGAGAAGTGTGATGCCTGCAAGGGTGAGGGGATTGTCGTGACGCCGGCGCCGGAGCCGCTCGCGCTCTGCGGCAAGTGCAAGGGGAGCGGGTTGCAGCCGGCCGCGCCGTTCCGACTCCCCCTCCCTCCGGCAATCCCCAGCGACCTCGCCGAGCTCGAGGCCCACGAGCTCGCGCCGTGGTCGGCGCACTTCGTCCCGCTCCCCCGTGGTGACGCGTGAGGGCGGAGCTCCCGACGATCAGCGTCGACGAGGTGATGGACACGCTGCACGTCCTCGCCCTCGGCGAGCCTGCCGTGCGCGCCGCCGAGAAGCGCGTCTGGCGACGCGTGCTCCTCCGTCACGCGCGGCGCGCGCTGCAGCGCGTGCGGCGTCACCTCTTCGATGCGCGTGCGTTGCCGAAGACGAGCGCGCTCTCGCAGAGCGCGGCGCTCGACATGCTGCTCCGCGCGAACCACCTCCGAGCGCTCGCCGCCGGCGAGCTCGCCGACGCGCGCAGCCTCCTCGCCATGCGAGCGGTCGCGTGAGGGGGAACGTCGAAGAGTCGCTTCTCGCCATCGCTCGTCGCGAGCTCCGCGCTGCCGCGCGTCGCTTCGTCGCGTACGACCTCCTTGTCGGCGAGGCCGATAACGCGGCGGCAGCCGAGGCGGCCCTCGTCGACGCCGCGCGCAACTACGCTGCCGTCCTCGATGAGGACGCCTTGCCGACTCGCCGCCGGAGGCGCAAGTGACCGCGCTCCCGCGCGGGTACTGCTCGCTTTGCGGTGCAGCCGTCGCGCTCCGGAAGGGCCGGCTCGCGCGCGAGCACGTCGTCGCCGGCATCAAGCGGCCGCGCACGTGCCGAGGGTCCGGCGCCCTCGCGCTGACGAGGCGTCCCTCGGCGCGGGTGGCGGCGCCCGCGCGCCCGGTCGGCGTCGGCGACTTCGTGAGCGCGCGCAGGCTCCGACCGGACGGCCCCGGCCGCCGGCGCGGCAAGGTCGAGGAGATCCGTGGAGGGCTCATTCTCCTCGCCGTCGACGACGAGCTTCATTGGGTTCCGCTCGCCGGCGCGCGGAAGGTGAAGGCGCCCGCCTAGACCGCGGCCGCTGCGCGCCTCGAGCGCGCGCGCGGCGCCGCCTTGCGAGGCCCGTCGCCGGCGACGACATTCTGCTCGACGGACCGGCGCAATGCCTCCTCGAGGTCGAGCACCTGGATCGCGGCGACGGGCGCGGGTACGTACTGGCCGCCGGCGACCTTCGCCTTCACCGCCTCCTCGAGCGCGACGCGGAAGCGATCTTGGAAGCGCGAGGGGTCGAAGGCCTTCGGCGTGAGCTGCGCGATGAGCTTGCCCGCGAGGCGGAGGTTTGTCGGGTTCGCGGTGACTTTCGCGATCGGGATGTCGTCGAAGTTCCGGACCTCGTCGGCGTAGAAGCGGCTCTCGAGCACGAGGTTCCCTCGCCACGGCCGCACGACGACGAGCGTGTCGGAGATCGACTCGCGCCACTGTCCGACGCCGACGACGCCGGCGGCGTGCATCGCCGCCGCGAGCGTGCGGTACGAGTGGTCCGCGAGCTTGCCCGGGCCGAGGAGGTTCGTCCTCTCGACGAACAGCTCCGCGAGGCGCTCGTCGCGCTCCGGCACGAACGCGGTGAGTTCGATGTGGTCGAGCCGTTCGCCGGCGAGCTTGTCGAGTTCCTCGTCCGCGAACGTGACGAACTGCTCCGGCGCGTACTGGTAGCCGCGCTCGGTGTTCGATCGCTCGACGGCCTTGTTCTCTTTCTTGCAGATGAGGACCTGGCCGAGCTGACTGCCGCAGCCCTTGTGCAGCATGTTGAACGAGGTCTTCTTCGCGCTCGCTCCGGTGAAGACCTTGAGCGGGATCGCGACGAGTCCGACGACGAGCGTGACCTTGCCGATCGAGCGAGCTGCCATGGGAGGAAGCGTAGGACCGACGTGGTCGAGTGGTCCAACCATTGGCGGATTCTACGTCACGGCTGCTCGGACGGCGCGCACTTGAGCCCGTACGCGTAGCGCGATTCGAGCACGTCCTGCCGGCAGGAGACCTCGCTCGCGCTCGTCCAGTTGAACGTGATGGCGTCGGGGTTCATGACGCCCTGCCCGTCGTGGTGGCGCAGACCGTAGTAGTGCCCGAGCTCGTGTGCGACGAGCGCCTTGAGCCAATACGCTTCGCGCGAACCGTCGGGCATGGTGATGATGCGTCCCTCGGTGCCGAGGTAGATCACCTGCGCTTCGGCCTTCGGCTCCCAGTAAGAGACGCCGCCGGCGGCCGTTCCCTTGAGCAGACATCGGTCCGGGCAGTCGGTCGGATCGGTGCGCGGCGCAAGGTCGAAGACGACGCCACGCGTCGGCCGTCCGACTCGCTGCGTGATCCACGCCTCTGCCTCGATGATCGCCGCGCGCTCCTCGGCGGTGAAGCTCTCCTCTGCGTGCCACGGCTCCGGGTCAGGCGCACACGCGACGCAATGAACCAAGATCGCCGCCGCGAGAGCGAGCGCTCGAATCGAATCCCCCATGATCGACGAAGCGTAAGTTCGACGTGACGAGCGCGCATCACCCCTAGGGGGGACGCCGCGTCGACTTCTGCATCCCCCCTAGGGTGTACGAGAAATCAGGCAACAATCCGCGCGAGCGGCCGATAACACGCACATCGTGGAACGCCGTGATCTAGTCGCGCTGTTGTACTGGCTCGATCGCACACCGCCGTCTGCGGCACGGTGGCAGGCAGAGGCGATCGTTCTAGCGATGCTCGTCGAGCTCGACGCGCCGAGCGCGCCGGCGCCGCCGGAGTCGGGCGTCTTCGAGATCGACGGCTAGCGGCCGTGCTGCCAGACGATCCACAAGACCTCGACCGCCTCGACGAGCCGCGCATCCCTATCGGGCAGCGCGGGGATCGTTCGAATCGTGAAATGGCCGATCGCCGTCTGCTCCTCGATGAGGACTGTCTGCCTCGCCGCACGCCTTGAAGACGGCGTACGCGAGTGCGTACGCCGAGCCCGGGTGAAGCGGCGGGTAGAGCGCGCTGTCGCGATCGAACCGGCCGAGCGTCTGCTGCGTCCGCGCGGAGGTGCGATAGATCGTCATGCTGCGTCGTACCGAGGCCAATCGTAGCCGAGCGGGTGAACGATCTCGAAGCCGAACGCCGGCTGCTGCGGCGGCGCGACGTGGCCCTCGGGCATGATCGGAAGCGACGTCGGGCCGGCGACGGCGAGCGCGGCCTGCGTGAGCGGACCGAAGATCCCGTCGGGCTTGAGGCCTCGCGACGCCTGAAACGCGACGACCGCCGCGGTCGTGAGCGGACCGGGCCGACCGTCGATCGGGCCGGGGCTGAAGCCCGCACGCGCGAGCTCGCGCTGCAGAGTCTCGACGTTCGTCGACGAGCTCGCCGGCGCCGCCGGCGGCGGAGCCTCCTCGAGGCCGATCGCGTGCGGGTAGAAGAGCGCATCGGGGTCGAGCTTCTCGAGCTGCACGCGCGCGGCGTTCCGATACATCGTCTTGTTCGCGACGTTCCGAGGCTTCACGCCCCAGTTGTCATCGGCGGTGTTCGGGATGCGATCGGGTCCGTCGGTGTTGATATGGCAGTGCCGCGCGGCCGCGGTGAAGTCGCGCGAGCGGAGCGCATCCTCGAGCGCGGGGAAGCGGAAGCCGGGGCCGCACGCCCACGACATCGAGTGCGTCGCGAGCTGCGCGTCGGTCGGCCAGTCCCCGAAGTCCGGGAACCGCTTCACGAGGATCTGCTCGTTCTGCCGAAGCTTCGCGACCACGACGGACGCGATGCCCTCGGGCGTAAGGCGGATCGACGTGAGGCCCTCGGCGTAGCGATGCCCGAGACGCCCCGCTTTCTGGTCGCGCTTCACGGCGAACCACTGCTGGGTGATGCGCTCGCGCGTCGCGCTCGAGCCGTCGCGCTCGACAAACGGCAGCGAGAGCGCGTACTCGAGCGGGTCGACCAGGTTGCCGATCGCGACCGTCACGAGGCCGAGGATGTCGAGGTAGAGCCACGGCACGACGCCCTCGAGGCGACCCGAGAACGTCGGAAAGAAGGCTTCGCCTTCGGCCTTCACGAGCGCCTCGTCGCCTGGACGAAACTGGATGCATACTGCATGCTGCTCTCCGTCACCTTTGCTGGAGGACCGAATGGCGAAGCCCAAGAAAAAGACGTCGACGACGAAGCTGAAGACCAAGACCGCGAAGGCCGCGCCGGCGAAGACCGCGCGCGCGAAGAAGACGGCGAAGAAGTAATCCGTCGGGGCTGACGCGCGGGGCGGCGAGGAAGGGGGGGGAAGGCCCGCCTCGCGCGTTCAGCCCTTCGGGAACTTGAGCTCGTCGAGTCGCTCCTTGTTCCGCTCGGCCTGCTGCATGAGCGCCTCTTCGGCGGCAGCGGCGTCGTCGCCGGCGGCGGACAGCTTCTTGATGGTGTCGGCGAGGTCGCCGATGGCGCGCGCGACGACGGCCGCCGTCGCCGCCTTGTCGGCGATGCTCAAAACGCAGCTCCCGCGTCGCGGAGCGGACGAGGTGCACCGTCCGGCAGGGGGAAGCGCTTGCGCACTTCGTTCTCGCACTCGATGCTCTGCCGCTTCGTCGAGGCGTCCGCGTTGCAGTCGGCGAGCTCTTGGAAGTAGCGGTTCGCGCGCTCGGTGGATGCGAAGGCGGCGCAGCCGATGGCGCTCGCGCCGACGCTCATCGTCGCCAGCGAGAAGAGCAGGAACGCCGTCGCGCCTCCGTCGTTCGCGGCGCCGCCGCGGAGCTTCTTCGCGATGACGCCGGCGACGCTCGGGAACCCGGTCGCGATCAGCATGAGGCCGAAGAACTCCTCGCTGATGTCCTTCCGCACGAAGAAGACGAAGGCCGTGACGGCGAGCGCCACGTTGCCGGCGACGATGGCCCAGTCCTTCGGCGTGAGCTTCTTGTCGGCGGAGGCCTTCGCCTCGGGGGTCTCGGGGATCGTGGGGGTGTTGCTCATGGGTGTTGTCTCGGGTCACTTGTGGAGAAGGCTGCGAAGGAAATCGGCGATCACGCCGAGGGCGATGACGACCTGGGCGATCTGCGCGAGCTTCGACCGTCGATCGAGAGCTCGGAGAACGGGCTTGGGCTTCGGCGCGTCGGGCGCCGGCGGCGGCAGGCTGCGCGTCAGCATCGGAGGGAGCTTGTCCTCGACGCCGAGCTCGCGCGCGAAGACGACGAGAGCGGTGTTCTGCGCTTCGAGCATGCGGTCCTGCTCGGCGTTGACCTGGTCCTGCCGAGCGTCGTTCTCGAGCAGCTCGCCCATGGCGCCGTCGACGCGCGCGTGGTGGGCGATGATGGCGCCGAGCGTCGCCTCCATCTCGAGGTTCGCGTTGCTCTGCCGGACCTTCTCGGCGAGCTCGGCGTCGCTCGGCCGCGGGCGCGGCACGAGCGGCGCCCCCCTGCCCTTGTCCTTCTCGACGACCGAGACGCGCTTCTCGAGCACGGTGACGCGATCACCGAGCGTTTTCACCTCTCCCCCGAGGAGGTCGACGTTCCGGTTGATGTTCGGGATGAGCGCGACGTTCTTCTCGATCGAAGACGTCGCCTTGCTCATCTTGTCGATCGCGGCCCACATCACGCCGGCGGAAGGGATCTCCGTGGTCGGCGCCGTCGCCGGTCCGACGGGCTTCTTGTCGTCATTGCTCATGGCTTGCACCTCTCCGGCTCGAGCTCGACGACGGCTCGCCGCTGGACGGCGGCGCCTCCTCTCGGTGACGCCACTTCCCTCGCGGTGTGCCCGTCGTGCCGTCGTAGATCTCGGCGCACTCGACGACGACGCGCTCGGAGCGCACCGCGACCTCGAGCTCCGCGCACCGGTCGGTGACCATGCGCAGAATCCAGGCCTTCCGCTCCGCGCCGTCGGTGTCGGTGTAGACAACCTCGACGAGGCCCTTCGTCTTGTTCTTCGTCATGCGGCCTGTCCCGCGCAGTCCCGGAGGTAGCACTCGAGGTGCGAGCGCTGCGTCGCGGTCGCGACGACGTTCGCCTCGACGACCTCGCCGATCTTGCCTTTGAAGTGGTAGTCAGTCGCAGCTTCCGCAGCCATGGCGCAGCCGATGGCGTTGAAGTCCAAGGTGCCTCCGGCGATGGCGCCGGTGCCCGTGTTCGGCTGCGCGGTGCCGTTGACGTACAGCGTCGACGTCGCGCCGTTGTTCGTACCGATGTAGCGCCGCACGACGTTGTCGTTGACTGCCGCGGTGCTGATGGCCGCTTCCGTGTCGGTCGAACCGCCGCACGCGAAAAGCATGTTGTCCGGGTCGGTCGAGCGGATACCGAAGATGAGGTCTTCTGCGTTGTAGTTCTTCGCGACGACGTTTGCCTCGGCGCCTTGCGTCGGGTCCGCCGACGCGATGAAGCCGATCGTCAGAGCGGTCGTGACGATGTCGCTCGCACCGCCCATGTTGAGGCCGTCATCCGCGCCGTCGAACAACAGGGCGACATGGGTTCCGGGACGGTCGGTCGTCCCCGCGAACGTGCTCGCCGACGGGCGCTTCGCCGCCGTCGCTTGCGACGTGTTCTGCGTCGCGCTCTCGTCGGTCCATCCACCGCCGGAGTACGTCTGCGAGTACCAGCGTTTCAGGTTCGCGCCGAAGATGCTCGTCGGGTTGACGAACTTCACCGTCACCGTGGCGTTGCTCGAGCCGCCCGGCCCGGTTACGACGACGGCATGGTCGCCGGCGGCCTTCGCCGGCGTGACCACGTCGATCGTCGTGTCGTTCAGGACGCTGAGGCTGGTGCCGTTCGTGCCGCCGAACGCACATGCGGTCGCGCCCGTGAAGCCCGAGCCGGTGACCCGCATCAGGATCCCTCCCTGCGTGCGGGTGATCGCGCTCTTGTTCACGGACGAGACCACCGGCGGAGTGCCGAAGGTCATTGTCGCGATGATCGATCCCGACCTCATGTTGCGAGTTGCTCGTGCACGACCATGTGCACGGTCCAATTGCGGGGGTCGGTGTCGGCCGCGGTAACGCGTCCGCGGATGTCGTTGCCGTTGACGTCGATCGTGACGTCGTCGCCGGCGTTGGTCTCCTGATCGGTGCCGCTCTCGAGCGAGCCGACGATCTGCGGGCCGGTCCCGCCCGTGCGGCGGTAGACGACGCTGCGCTTATAGCGGCCGCCCTTCGTCACGTTCGTGCGGCGCGCGCAGACCGCGATGATGTCGACGGTGCAGAGCGTCTCGTCCGCCATCGTGAACGTTCCCGTCGTCGTCTGCGAGGTGCTCGAGGTCTGCCCCTCCGACACGATGTCGTGCACGCGCACGCGCGTGCCGATCCAGCGCGTTTTCGTGTCGGTGACCTCGAAGCGGGTCGTCCCTCCGACTTGGAGGTTCACGGCGCCGGCCGAGCTCGTGCCCGTGCCGGACGAGAGATTCAGCGCGCCGCCGGTGGACGTCGTGCCTGTCGCGTTCTGCGCCTGGATCTTGAGCGCCTGACCCGTCGCGCCGTTCGTCGCGAGGTCGGCCTGCGTGAGCGTCGGCGAGGTCGTCGCCGCGGCCCACCGCATCGTTGCGCCCGTCGTCGCGATCGCGACGACGCCGGCGACGCCAGTGATGGACTCGACGACGCACGCGTCGAAGGCACCTGACACGTCCCCATCGAGCACGATCGCGAGCTCGCCGGCGTCGAAGCCGAAGACGAAGCGCGTGACGTTGTTCTCGACGTCGTCCTCGAGGACGAGCGAGATCCCGTCTTCGGTGACGAAGTTGATGGTCTCGCGCGGAACGATCTCGCTGAGGACGCCGTTCAGCCAGATCGCCGTCGGGCCGAAGTAGTCCTTCACCCAGCTCGGAACACGCGTCATTGCGCCCTGCCCTTCTCGAGCTCGTCGACGAGCGTCGCGAGCCCCTGCTCGCCGTTGCGTCCTTCGACCGCCATCCGGAACGCCGGCATCGTTGCGGGGACCCCGACCGTCCAGTCGGCGTCGACGTTCGTGCTCCGCTCGTCGAGCGCGACCACGAACGCGACCACGACGCGGCCGTGCTCGTCGCGCGGACCCGCCCCGAAGGCGCGCGCGAGGAGCTCGCCGAAGCGATGGTTCTTCGCGAGGAGCTGCTCGCGCATCCCGGCGACGGTCGCCTCGAGGTGGGCGATCTTCTCTTCGGTGGTCATCACGTGGGCGCCGTGAGGGTGAGGACGATCCGCCGGAACTGGAGGCCGATCGCCGAGTTTGCGCCGTACTCGTTCTGCACGAGTAGCGCGTACTGGTACTGCTCGCAGTTGATGACAGCGTTCTGGTCGGGCGTGAGCGTGATGTCGTGCTCGACCTCGTAGGCGGCGACGTTCGCCGCGGTATCGAGCACCCACGTCGTGGAGTGGAGGCCGGCGTTCGCGCTCGCACCGAAGCGCACGAGGCAGATGCGCGGCATGCCGGCGGGCAGCGCGCCGTGCCCGGCCGCGCCCTTCACCTTCAGCTTGCACGAGGCGATCGTGTAGCCGTGGTAGTGGAGCAGCTCGTCGAGCGGCAGATAGAGGAGCATCGTGTTCGTCATCGCGTTGACGGTTTTCGCGACGATGACGCCGAGCTGCGTGTCGGAGTTTTCGAGCTCGGTTGCGAGCGGGAGAACGAGCGTACCGAGAGCGCCGAGCGCGGGGCTCGCGAGCACCGACGCCGTCGCACGCGCGAGCCGCACGCGATCGGCCGAGAGCGAGAGCGTGACCGGTGGCGAAATCGCGAAGATTCCGTCGGCGAGCGCCTCGATCGCGACGCCGACGCTCGCGGCCGTGACGTCGTCGCCGTCGTCCGGCCGTTCGAAGGGGACAAGCCCCACGCGGGACGGATTGTACGTGCTCATGTGAGATCGCTCCCTCGGAGGTACCGGGCCGTCGAAAGGCGCGCGGCGACGCGCTCGCCGGCGACGACCTTGCTGAAGCTGCCCCAGGTGCCGTCAGGCTCGGGCGCAGCGGGGTCGAAGGTCATCGGGTCGAACGCGACGATGATGTTCACGCAGCGCGTTCCGGCCGGCTTCCACGTCGCGATGATCGACCGCATCGTCGCGATCTCCTCGCGCGGGATCTCGACGCCCCACTGCGCGAGGTTCGGGCCGTACTTCGGCGACGCGTCTCCGTAGTCGAGTGTCGACGTCGTCCAATCGCCGTTCGGGTAGACGATGACCCAGAACCGCGACCACGCGGCGGTGTTGCCGTCCCAGTCCCACGTCGTTCCCTTCACGTGGGTCTCGACGCCGTTCACGTCGCGCGAGAAGCAGTTGCCGGCGACGTCGTACGTCCGGAACGCGTAGCCCGCGCCGAGGTAGCCGGCGAGCTGCTTCATCATCATCCACGCGCTGCCGCGCTGGCGGTGGTCGTCGAGCCACCGGATGAGGCGCCGCGCGTACGTCTGCGGCGTCTCGGTCCGGCCGCGCGGAATGAGGCGGTCACGGCCCATGGCGGCGAGGGCGTCGTCGGGCGCCGTAGTCTCGCCGGTCGGATCGTTCTGCGGAAAGCGGCAGAGCAGCCCGTCGTAGACGCGCTGCACGTGTCCGTTCTGGATCATGCCCAACGCGAACCCGACCTTGTCGCCCTCGCCCTCGGTGAGCCACCGGACGGCGACCGACGTGCGGACGGTGTAGAAGTTGCGCCAGCGCATTACGGGTCCACCACGAAGTGAAGGGTTCCCGTCACGACGCCAAGCGCGGCGACCTCGCCCTCGTCGAGCTCGGTATCGACCGCGGGGAGCGATACGAGGCAGCGGAAGCAGTCGCCGGGGAAGACCGCGCGGATCGTGTCCTGAATGAGGGACTGATAGAACTTGCCCACCGTCGCCGGCGGGATGACGTCGCCGCCGATCGGGCGCGCGGCGAAGAGCTGCTCGAGCGCGTCCTCGACGAGCTCCTTGCCCGCTTCGTCGGTGACGTTCGCGCGCTTGTAGAGCCAGAGCTGGTAGGTGACCGCGATGACGACGTTCGACGCCGAGAAGAGATCGGGCGTGATGCAAAGCGGCGTGCAGTGGCGAAGGACCGCCGCCTCGGCCGTGTCGAGGTCGGTTCCGGAGATCGCGCCGCTCGGGCCCGCGATGTAGATGCGGACGTGCCCGTTGTCGGTGTCCGAGTAGCACCGGACGCGCGGGACGTAGCTCAGGCCGGAGTTGGGCTTGCTCGCGTTCGCGGCCGTCGCCGGCGTGCGGAGCACGTGTACGTACGCGTCGGCCGGGCCGTTCGGGCTGAACGTCCCCTGCTTCGTGCGGCACTGGTCGATCGTGACGGACGGGTCCTGCTCGTCCATCCCGATCGCGGCGACGGGGTTGGTGCACGTCACGCCGAGGAGCGACGTCACCATCTCGTCGATCTCGCCGGCCGCCGCGGAGCTGTCCGAGCCAGCCTCGTCGGCCTCGACGGTGATCGTGACCGTGTCGTTGTCCGAGCCCGCTGCGCCGAGCGTGGCGCCAGGCGCGAGGCCCGTGGTGTTGTGGTACGTCTTGCCAGTGACCGAGTTCTTGAACGTGAGGTTTCCCGGCGCGAGGTCCTCCTCGTCGTAGACGCCGCCTTCCTCGTTCGTGAGCACGACGTCCGTCGTCGCGTACGTCGCCTCGGGCACCTCGACGCCGTAGGTTTGCTGCGCGTTGATTTTCAGCCAGACGCCGCTCGAGTAGTCGAGGAAGCCCGAACCGATGAAGCCGACGACGGTCGACTCCCATTCGCCGAGGAGCTCCGCCTCGAGGTGGAACTGTGCGCGCGTGGGATCGCCCGCCTGCCACGACGAGACGGGCAGGCCGACGAAGCGGCCGATCGCGAGTCCCTTTTCGTAGATCTCGGGGACCGTCTTCTTCACAAGGAGCGCGGTGAGCGTCGGGGTGGCCATGACCTACGCCGCCTCCGCGTTGATGCGAAGGAGATCGACCGTGACGCTGCTCGCCCCGATGACGAGCTCGAACGGACCGTCGGCCGTCGAGGCGCTGATCGCGATCCGGAGCCTGACGTTGCCGTCATCGAGGGTCTCCTCCTCGACCTCGACGGCGATGTCCGTCGCCCGTTCGTCGAGGCTGAGCTGGGCGATGATGCGACCGGCGAGCGCCGAACGGTCCCCTTCGGTCACGGTCGTGCCGACGAGGGCGGTGAGGTCGAGGCCGTAGAGCGTCTCCTCCTCGCCCCCGCGGAGCATGCCCCGCGGCGTGGTGAGCCGGCGATAGAAGGCCTCCGCGACGAGGCGCGCGCCGGTCGTGAGGCGCCCGGTACGGAGGCCCGTCGTGCACGAGACGTCACGGCCGAGGGTGAGATCGGGCATCAGCCGCACTTCACTTTCGAAGAGGCCGTGACGATCGCGACCGCGCCCGCGGGACACGTGAGCGTGTCCGACTGCCGAACGATGCCGTTGAGATCACCGCCGTCCGCGAACACGAGCTTGTTCGGGACGAAGCCCTCGCCTTCGGCGTCCTCGAAGTTCGTGACGACGGCCTCGCCGTTCTCGAGAAAGCGCACGATGACGCGCGCGCCGAGCTCGAGCTCGGCGTAGGCGCCGGCGATCCCGGGCCACATGCGGACGGCCTTGATCGGCGGCATGCCGCTCGAGGACCTCGCGGGCTTGACGTCGAGGCGCTTTCCGTTTCGCTTCACGACGACGTACTCGTACGAGCGACACTCGCGGATCCGCGCGCCGACGAAGTGGTCGACGAGCGCCTTGAGCGCCGAAAGCCCGCGCGAGCCGTCGTTCGATCCGCGCATGCCCCAGAGCGTCGTCCGGACGCCCTTCTCGGCGGACGACTCGTGCTCGACGTCGACGGCCTCCATGCCGTCGACGACGACGCCGGGGACGAGCTTTGCGAGCGACTCGGAGGCGACGACGATCTTCGCTCGCTGCCGGTCGCGTTCGATGATCGTGACCTTCTCGGTGAGCTCGACCCGCTGCCTCTGGCCGATGCGGGTGATGCCGTCCTCGCCGACGTACCACGCCGCCGGCGCCACGCGCTCGAGCAGATCACTCGTCGTCGTGTCCCCGTCGCGGGAGAAGTTGCCGCCGAGCCGCAGCGTCGTCGGGACCGTCGACGTGTCGAGCTCCTCGCCGGCGAGCGACGCAGCCTCGCGCAGAACGGTCGCGACCTTCACGCCTGCGTCGTTCGAGTAGCTCCACGGCGGAAGGGGCTTGCCGAGCCCGCCGCGGCCGCCAACGACGCGATACGCCGAGCGGCCTTTGTCGGGACCGCCGACGAGCACCGCGCACTGCATCGTGAGATCGCGCATGACGAGCTCTACGGAGCCGGCGAGCGTGTGCTCGCCGTCGAGGGACACGTCCGCGTAGGAGCATCCCCACTTCGTGAGCGTCACCCTCGACTTGAGGACGCGCTTGCCCGCGAGCGTCTCCGTCATCCCCATGGCGTCTGCTGGTACTGGGCAGTGAGCGCGGCGAGCTCCGCCTTCGCGGCCGCGTTCGGATCGTTCGTTTCTTTCCCGCGCTTGGTGATCGTGCCGCTGGTCGTGCCGCCCTTCGGCTTCGCGGGGCGGTACTCCTGGAACTTCACGGCGACCGTCTTGCCGCCCTTGCCGTCGTGCACGGCGCCGCCGATCGTGGCCTTCGCGACGCACGCGATCGGCGGGCGCTGCGAGGCGAGATCGGGGTGATAGATCTCGACGGCTTTCGGCGTCGGTCCGGCGACCGTCGCCTCGATGACCTCGACGAAGGACTCCCACTCGACCCAGTCGTCGATCCCCTGCGCCTCGTCGCGCACGAGATAGAACGTGACGGTGAACTCCTGGGGCTTGTCGCCCTTGAGGCGCGTGTTGGCGCCGCTCTGGGCGTTGCCTTGCTGCACGTCCCATTCGTGCACGCGGTCGTGGCCCGAGAGCGTGGCGACGCCGGGCGACTTCCGGCCGCCAAGGTCGATCGCGTCGAAGAGCTCCGGATCGTCTTCGGGGTTGGGGGGACGCGGCATCAGGGCACCACCGTTCCGGCCTGCACGCCGCCCGCCTCGCAGAACGCGACGAAGCGTTCGTACGCGTCCTCGGCGCCGGCGACGCCATGGAACACGAACTCGTACTTCGAGCCGCCGCTGCCCCCCTCGCCCGAGCTCGCGGCCGCCGCCGGCGCCGGCGAGCTCGCCGACGGCGCCGGCGGATTCACCATCGCCGCGAGCGACTGCTGCACGTCGCCGACCGAGTTGTCGACGCCGCCGGCCATGCCGGCGCCGGTCTGGGAGCCGATCTCCGCGAAGACCTTCGAGGGCGAGGCGATGCCAAGGAGCTTCTTCGCGCCGTCGATCGCTCCGCTCACGCAGCCGGTGATCGCGTTGAACACTGCGCTCGCCGAGCCCGTAATGCCCTGGGCGAGGCCGAGGATCATCTGCGAGCCGATCTCGCCGAGGGTCATCGTCTGGAGCTTCGTCCAGAAGTCGTAGAACGCCTGGACGACCGACATCACCGCTGCCACGACGATGGCCGCGAGGCCGATGATGATGGCGAACGGCATGATGACGGCGACGGTGAAGCCGACCGCCATGAGCGCCATGATCCCGGCGAGCACGCCGAAGACCTTCGCCACGTACATGATCTCGGAGCCGAAGGGCTTGATCGCGATCATCCCCTTCATGACGAGGATCATGAATTGGATGAAGGCCGACTCGAGCTTCGGCACCCACGAGACGACGCCGTCGATGAGCGGTTGGAAGAGGCTCTCGAAGATGACCTTGATCGCGCGGCCGGTCACGCTCGTCTGGTCGAAGAGTCCGACGAGGCGCGCCAGGCCCTCGAGCAGCTTTTCGATCTTCAGGCCGCCGAAGATCCCCGCGATGTTCGTCTTGAGCCGCGCGGCCTGGTTCGGCAGCGCGAGCATCTGCTTTTGGAAGTCGGGCCCGAACTTCGCCTTCGCCGCCTTGATCGCCGTCTTCTCGAGCTCGGCAGACAGCGCCTTGCCTTCGAAGCCGGCCTTGCGGAGATCGGCCGCCATCCCGAGGAGCTCGTCGCGCGTGAGGGGGACGACGCTGCTGGAGAGGCGATCGAGTGTGGCGTCGAGCTCGACGCCGCCAGCGACGGTTCCGGCGACGCCGGCGGCGACGAGGCGCTGCGTGCGCGCGACGTCGGCGAGCGAGACCGCCCAGGCCGCGACCTTCGCGGTCGCGATCGTGGCCGCGGCCGCGAGCGCGATGACGCCGGCGACAATCGCCACGATCGCCACGGCGATAGCCGCGTAGGGACCGGCTGAGCCGAGCGACGTCGAAAGCTTCTTGAACCCCTCGGCGGCGCCGAAGGCCTGCTGTCCCATACGGCCGAGCGGGCCGCCGAGCTTGCCGAGGCCCTCGGCGATCTCGTTCACCTGCCCGGAGCCCGCCTGCTGCTTCGAGAGATCGGCCTGCACCTTCTGCTGCTCGGTCGCGAGCTTGGTGCGTTGCTTCTGCGCCTCCTTCATGGCGGCGACTTCCTTGTTCTGCCGCGCGAGGAAGGCCTTCACGAGCTCGTCGTTCTGCTGCTTGAGCAGAGCCGCCGTCTTCGCCTGCGCGCTCTCCGTCGCCTCCGCCTTCTTGAGGGCAGCGGCGAGCTGGTCCTGCGCGGCGGCGGCGCGCTGCGCCGCCGCCGCCATCGCGTCAGACTTCGCGGCTGCGTCGGCGAGAGCGGCGTTCGCCGAGGCCGCCCGAGCGGCGGCTTCTTGCTGCTTCACGTTGAGCGCCTCGAGCGCTGTCGCCGCGCGCCAGAACGCCCGCGGCTCGCCGGCGTTCATGGCGGCTTCCATCTTCTGGCGCTGCGCCTCGATCCGGACGTTGATGCCCTCGAGCGCCTTCGACGCGCGGTCGGCCGCGGCGGCCTTGTCGGCGTACGCAGCGTTCGCGACCTTCACCGCGTCGGTCGCGATCTTGGCGGACTGCCCGACGCGCGACAGCTCGGAGTGCAGACGAGCGACCTTCTGAGCCGCCGACTCGGCTTCGGCGCCGGAGACGTCGATGTCGACTTCGTATGTCTCGTCTGCTGCCACGACCCGTCCTCACTTCTTCTTCGTCTTCTTCGGTTTCTGTTCGAGCGCGCCCAGGATCGAGAGCCAGACCCGAGCCTCCATCAGCGATCCGACGATCGCGTCGGGCGTCTCCGGGCTGCCGCGGTAAGCCCGGAGACACTCGGCGAGCACGACACCGTTCCTGCGAGCGGTGTCGAACCGCTCGATCAGCCTTTTCCCTCTTCCTCCGCGACCCCTTCGGCGAGCCGCGCTGCCTGGTGGCCGATGCTGTTGAGGATGCCAGGGAACCTCTCGAAGACCGCGGCGCGCTCTTCCTTCGTCTCCGGATAGATCCACGAAGCGCGGCCGAAGCGCTCGTGCGCCTCTCGGAGCGCCTTCGCGTTTTTCGAGTCGGTCGCGCGGTTGACCTCGTCGGTGTACCGCTTGTAGACGGCCGACTCCGGACGCAGCAGGAACACGCGCGTCGGGAGGCCCGGGACGAAGCGCGGAAGCTTCACCGTCGCGAGCGCTTCGGGCCCGTGCTCCTCCTCGAGCTTTTCCTTCGCCTGGAGGTCGACGACCTCTTGCGCCTTCGCGAGCTTCTCTCGCTCCTTCTTGCGTTCCTCGGCGCGCTTGCCGAGCTGCTCGAGCTGCTCGTCGAGCTCCGTCGTCTCACTGTCTCCCTTGCTCATCGACCGTGCCCTTCCCTTCCTTCAAGGGCGCGGAGCCTCCTCGTCAGACGAGGAGGACCTCCACGCCGTCGATCGTGTTCGTGATCTCCATGACGTGGAGCGCGAGCTCGAGCTGGTTCGGGTCCGCGCTGTCCTTCGAGTCCTCGCCGTCTTCCATGATCCGGCAGCCGGTGATGCTCACCTCGTGGAGCTCGTCGGCACCGAACGGCGTGAACTGGATCTCGATGTCGAATGCGACCTTGCCGACGAGGGCGCGGCCCGCCTTGTCGCGCGGGGCCTTCGCCATGAGCGCGCGCAGCAGCTTCACGTACGCGTCGCGATAGATCGTGATGCTGGCCTCGAACGACGGTCGGCCGCCGGTGCGCTTCTTCAGGCGGCCGCCGGTGCCGCGCTGCTCGCCGATCTCGACCTTGCGTCCCCACTTCACGCCGGCGAGGTCCTCCATGTCGAGGACCTCGCCCTCGTGCACCGAGAAGTTGAGATCGATGTCGGCCCAGCTCGGCGCGTCGCCGTTGAGCGTCGGGAAGGACTGCGAAGGCATGTGCGGTTACTCCTGCTCTCTTGCTCTCGGTCAGCCGTTTTGGACTTCGACCTCGGTCTCGACTTCGACCAGCGTCGCGTTCGTTACGAGGAACCCCTTGCCCGTGAGCTTCGGCTCGGGGCCGCTGAGGTCGTCGGTGCGGTTCGCGGTCCAGCGGGCGGCGCTCGCGCGCTGCCCCTCGCGCGTGTCGCGCAGCAGCTCGCGCTGGAGCTTCTTGTTCACGCGCTTCTCGATCTTCTTGAGCGAGGCCTCTTCGGCGAAACCGCTCTCGGGGTCGATCACGAGATTCTTACCGACCGCCATCTCGGCCTCGGCCTGCACGATCGAGCAGAAGAGGTTGGCGACCTGCATGTGATGGCTGTTCGAGAGCACCGAGCTCTCGACCGCGCGCGTGAGCGAGCGGGCCACGAAGACGCCCTCGGGCCCGTTGCTCCACGTGCGGAGGCACGTGAAGCGACCGCCGAGCGCGCCGCCATCGGTGGCCTCGTCGTGCTCGACGACCATGCCGTCGGCGTCCTCGATGTCCCATCCGTCCTCGGGCCCGAGCTCCTTCGCCCACGTGGCGGTGTGGATCTCGTGCTTGTACTCGGCGACCGAGACCCTCCACTGCGCCGGCCGGCGGAACTTCCATCCCGTGATCGGGCACGTCTTGCGAACGCGTCCGAGGCCGATGTCGATGCGCGGCGCGTTGTCGATGTCCGCGAACTCCGCGTCCATCGCCGCGACGAAGGCCGCGTGCGTCTCGCCCTTGGTGATCGTGAGGGTGTCCTGGCGGACGCTCTCGGTGACGAGGTCGGTCGTGCCGAGCGTGATGAGGGTGGCCGTTAGGGCGACGATCGGCGCGTCGACGACGTTGTTCGCGCCCGAGCTCGCGACGGCGCCGGTGACTGTGAACTTGTCGCCGACGCGGAAGCCGTCCGCGATCCAGGAGCCGCTCGAGCGCGCGACCGTGTCGCTGGTGGCGCCCACCTCAGCGAAGGTGATCGCAGGCGACGCGGTGATCGTAACGCCCGAGATCGGGCCTTCCGAGACGAGGTCGGTGGTATCGAGCGTGAGGGTTGTCGCCGTGACGCCGACGACGACGCCGGTGACGTTGTTTGCGCCCGCGCTCGCGACAGCGCCAGAGACCGTCACGATGTCGCCGACCGCGATCCCGTCGTCGACGAAGGAGCCGCTCGAGCGCGCGATGGTGTCCCCCGTGCCGCCCACTTCCGCGAAGGTGATGTTCGGCGCGCCCGTCATGCGCTTCGTGATCTTCGACATCGACGCGAGCGGGATGCGATCGCGGACCTGCACGCGCGCCATGACGAAGCGCTTGTGCGTCGTCGCGTAGAGGTTGACCTGCTCGAGCACGTCGGCCGCGTCGTCCTCGTCCTGGCAGTCGCCCTCGATGAGCCACGTGCGCGTCAGGCGCTTCTGCTCGGCGAGGTTCTCGCGGAGGTCCTGGATCGCCGCCTGATCCCACATGGGAGCGGTCGTCGAGAACGTGTACTTGTCTCCGACGTTGAGCGTGCCGGCGCCGAAGTTGATGACGATCCCAAGGTACGGGACCGTGTACGAGTTGTTCGTGCCGAGGCGGTACTTCTTGGTCGAGCGACCGCCGTCCATCGAGATCTCGAGGCCGATCTGGTCGGTGCCGACGGTGCCGCCCTTCGTGACGGTGACGACGCCGTCGACGGCCTCCATGATGCCGGCGACCGCGGCCGCGACGGTGATCGCGCACGTGCCGGTCACGCCCGTCGAATTCTGCCGACCGACGACGCCCGCCGTCGCGACGGGCAGTCCGACGAAGAGCACCGGAGTGCGCGCGTCGTTGAAGTGAATCGCGGTGTAGCCGACCGCCGGCGCGTAGTCGTGCTGCGCGAGGAGCGACTTGAGCGAGGTGTAGTAACGCGGGATCCCATCGGCGTTCTTACCGACGCAGCCGGCCACCATGATGAGGCCCGTGCCGCCGGAGAAGCCGCCGGCCGAGGCCGCGAGTCGCGTGTTCGCATTGGGAAGCGTCGCCATCGGTCGTTACTCTCCGTCTCCGCATGCGGTCTCGGCCGCCGCGGGAATGTTCAGCGGGTCGTCGTCGTCGTCGGGGACGTTGGCGCTCGACACCTTCGTCGTGCTGTTGATCCCCGCGAGCGCAGCGGTCGGCCGCTCCTCGCCCTTGAACGTCGTTTTGAAGACGCCGCGATCGAACGTGCACGTGAACGCGTAGCCGTAGCCGGCAGTCGTCGCGCCCTTCTCCTGGTCCTTCGGCGTCCACGGCCGACCGGCGAGCGGGACGAATTGGTTCTTCCGATCGTCGGCGACTTCCGCGAACGCGACGAGCACCAGGTCGACGACGTGCTCGCAGCGCCGGCGGTGCTCGAGGTAGAGCGCGCCCTTCTTCGGAGACTGCGCGATCACGGTGACCTTGAGGGCCATCGTGCGAACGAAGAACATCCGCTTCTTGCGACCCTGCGCGTTCGGGTTCGTCGGCGGCGAGAAGCGATCGGAGCCGCCGTCGTCGTACTCGACGACCACGCGCTCGCGCGTGAAGCCGATCGTATCGGTGTCCTCCGGCCCATCGACGACGGGGAAGTGACAGCCGAGGGCCTCGAGGCGCGTCTGCACGTCGGCGCAGATGGCGGAGATCACGTGCCCTCCTTGAGGTACGCGCGCGCCTCTTCCTGCGTCGTGTTCGCGAGGAGCTGCCGCCACGACTCGGGCAGGCCTGCGCCCTGGCGGGGGAACACGAGGCGCTTGCCGATCTGGTACTTCGCGTACCGGACGCCGAGCGCGACGCGGAGCTTCGTGCCGATCGCGACGTAGCGATTGAGCCGCGCGAGCGCCTCGGTCTTCTTGAGCGTGATCGTCTGGCCGTTCGCGCCGGGCGCCCACGGCTCGCCGTAGGGGTTCTCACTCGCGTCGAAGGTCGCGCGCGCGAGCGCGGTGAGCGGCGCCGCCACCTTCGCGGCGATGCGCTGACCGAGCACGAGCGGCAGGCCGCGGAGGTTCTCGGAGAACCGCGCGAGCGAGCGGAGGTTTCCCTTGAGGCCGCTCACGGCAGCGTTCCTCCCCAGCCGCGAGGATCGCTTCGCCCTGTCGACACCACGGCGCGGTTCGAACTCGAGGTGACGTTCGCGTCGCGGACCGGAACGCTGGTTCCCCAGAGCTTGAGGCGCTTCTCGCACGCGGCGACGAGCCCGTCGACCGACTCGGAACGCTGGCCTGCGAGATGGAGAAGCTTCTGCGCCGAGAGCTCGGCGACGGTGCCCGAGACGATCACCGGGTAAGGCGCGGTGAGCGGGACGGCGTGCGGGATGATGCAGTCGACCCAGCGCGAGAAGAACTCGATCGTCTTCTCGAACGGGAGGCGGATCGACGCCACCATGCTCGTGCCGTCGGAGGAGACGTTGACGGGGGATCCGCCTTCGGTGAGCGAGAGCTTGAACGTCGCCGAGGAGATCGGAAGGACGTAGTAGGCCGTGTCAGCGGCGAGGCCGCCGGCGAGCATTCCGCCTTCGGTCGCGCGCACGAAGACGCGATCGCTGCTCCGGAAGCCGTGCTCGTCGAGCTCGAAGAGATCCGTCGAGGCAGTGACAGCCTCGAGGATGCGGCCCTGCATTCCGACGAGGCCGCGCGGCAGCCCGTAGTCGAAGAGGTCCTCGTTCTCGCAGTACAGATCCGTCGCCACTACCGCCACAACCCCGGCCCCTTCTCGCGATCACGCGAGAAGGGGTGCGGGGCGGACGGTCATGGCGCACGCGCTGCGCGCACCGGGTCACGTCGCTCGAGCGAGCAGCGTGTTCTCAGGCGCCGGCGATCTTGCGGACCGCGTGCGGGAACAGGAACTTCGAGCCGTAGTAGATGTGGCTCGAGACGGCGATCTTGCCCGTCTTCTTGAAGTGGTCGCTGTTCTCGTCGAAACGACGAAGGCCGAGCGCGTCGAAGCCGGGCGCGGGGAGCGCGAGCTTCGCGAGCGTCCACGGCGGCGCCTGCTTGAGGAGCTTCGAGTCGAAGAGGTACCAGTCGTTGTTGTCGGTGAGCTGGTCGATCTTCACGACCGTGAGGCCGGCGTCGTTGTACGGGTTGCGCATCGTCGCGGTGCCCGCGGCGCTCGGCACGAAGTCCTGCTTCAGCAGGTTCTTCAGCTTCTGCCACTTCTGCCGCGGCACCGCGATCGTGTCGAACGTGACGCCGAGCGGATCGCCGTTCGTGTCGAGGACCTCGAGGCCGGCGGTGATCTCCGCCTCGATGTTCGCGAGGTCGGCGACGTCCTTCGCCGAGGCCTGCAGGTTGTCGAACGTGGCGCCGTTGTCGCGAACGGGATTCGACTTGTGGTTGTCGTGGAAGAGCGCAAGGCCGTCCCAGCCGCACGTCTCGGTGTTCGCGACGAGCGCGTCGGCGATGAGCTTCGCTCGGAAGGCCGCCTCCGCATCGAGCATCGCCTGCGGCGAGTCCGCCCAGCGCTTCGCCGAGAAGGTGTTCGTGAGGAGCTTGAGGAGCTCGATCTCGACGCCGTCCTTGTACTCGGCGACGGTGAGGTCGACGTCCTTCTCTCCGATCGTCTTGAAGTGACCTTCGTTCGTCCTCGCCTCGAGGTACTTGAACGACAGGATCGACATCGGGTACTTCGTCTCGAGCGCCGGCGTGTCGTGCACCTCGCCGAGCTCGTCGACCCACGTCGACGGCTGCTGCACGAGGCGGAGCGCGTTGTAGCGCTCGTCGAACATTTCGAGCGCGTCCCTCGAGGAGGACGGAAGCGAGGTCGCGGGATTGAACTTTGCCATGATGCTGCGTTCGCTCTCTTCGGCCTCAGCCGACGATCAGGTAGTCGAAGGTGGAGGTGTCCGACGTTGCGGCGACGCCGCTGAGGAACGAGCGGAACGTGAGGGCCCCGGTGCCCGGGCCGCCGACCGTGCGGTCCGCGTCGGGGATGCGGATCTCGTCACCGTCGGTGCCGGCCTCGGTGACGCGCGAGGCGAACACGCGCGACGTCGCCGTCACGGTGATGCCGGCGTTCACGGCGAGGACGCCCGCCGCGAACGTGCCGCGACCCGACTGGATGCGGAGCGCGCCCGAACCCGCGGCCTCCGGGCTGATGTGAACGCGGACCTTGCCGTCCGCGTCCATGCCCTGGAAGGTGCCGCACTGCTGGCGGCCGCCGGTCGAGAGCTTCGCGACGACGTTGTCGTCGGCCGCGTAGACGGGCGCGCCGATCATGTCGGCCTCGCTGAACGCGTCGCCGCCGCCGCCGTTCGTCATGCGGTAGACGCGATCGGTCTCGACGACCATGCGCTGCCCCGCCGTCGCGGCTTCGATCTTCATCGTCGCCTTGCCGATGCAGGGACCGGCGCCGGCGGTGCCGGTCTTGACGAGGAGCCCGTCCGCGACGAGCTGCGAGACCATCACGCCGTGGTAGATGGTCGCGCCCGTGCTGACGGGGACGTGAAAGCGGCGGCCGTCCGGGCCGACGCCGTCGAGCTCGATGTCTCCAGTCGCGTCGCTCATCACGCCACCTTCTTCGGCTTCGTAGCCGCGTAGTCGCTCGGTTCGATCTTCAGCTCGTCGCACATGTCGAGCTCGCGCTTCGAGAGGCGGACGACTTCGCCCGTCTTCGTCGCAACGTCTTTGCTGCCATCGGCGTGCACGGCGCCCGCGCGGGGCGGCGTCGGCGCGGTGCGCGCCGCCGGCGGCGTCCCGCCGGACGCCTTGATCGCGTCCGCGACGTACTCGCGGAACGCCTCGATCGGCATTGACGCGAGGTAGGCCTTCGGCGCGTCGCACTTCTCGTCGGCCCACACGGTCGCCGGGTGGCGATTCGCGCAGGTCACGAGGTCGACGCAGCCCTTGCGGCGCTCTGCTGCCTCGAACGTCTTGCGTTCGCTCGCGAGCTTCTGACGCTCGCCCTCGAGCTCGAGGTGCGACGCGCGCCAGATCTCCGCCTGCGCGATCGATGCGACGAGGCTGTTCTTCTGCGCGAGGCGCATGAGCCGCGTGCGGGCAGCCGCGATCTCCTCGGGCTTCTCCTCGCCACCTTCGGCGCCCGCGTTCTCGGGCGCGCCCTCGGGCGGCGGCTCCGCGCCGGCGGCCGACGCCAGGAGTCCCTTGAGGATCTCCTTGCACTTCGCGTCGTCACCCGCCTCGATCGCGTCGAGAGCCTCTTGAATCTGCTTCGAAGTGAACATGCCTTGTCCTCCGGCGAGCGTGGCGATCGCGCGGTTGTTCTTTCCGGCGGCGACGCTCGCCGCCGGCGGTGCCTTCTTCGCCGGCGCGTACGAGCGCACGACTTCCGTCGGGGTCGGGCCGAGCGTCGCGACCGAGCCGTCGAACGTGTACGAGACCTCGAATAGCTTGCCGTCGAGCTCGTAGACGACGGACGCGTCGAACACGTCGGCGATCCACGCGCGTGTGCAGCCCAGTTCGCCCTCGGGCGGGTACAGGGTCGCGAGCGCCTCGGAGAGCGCGCGCGAGACGTCGGTGAACGCCGGGCCGGTAGAAAGCGTTCGCAGGTCACGGGCCGCGGCGACGAGCGGCTCGAGCTTGCGCGTGGCGGGGATGTTCGTGAGCGCGACGTTCAGGAGCGAGACGATCCGGCCGTCCTTCACCGCGAAGGCCGGCGACATGAACCGCCACTCCTTGCCAGCGAGCGCGGCCGCGGCCGCGGTCGACCAGCGGACATTGACGGCCCATAGCTCGCCGTCGCGCACCTCGAGGTTGAACCACCCCGCGGCCTTCCCTGCCTCGGCGGGATCGCGCGCGTCGCACGCGTCGATCGACGCGTGCGCGTAGTCGACCATGAGGTCGATGCCGTGCGCCTTGTACTCCGCCATCACGCTCGCGATGGAGTCGGCGTCGAAGACGAAGGAGCCCTTCGTCGTCTCGACGGTGCCGGCGGTGAAGATCCGGAACTCGGTCGGGAGCGCGGCGCCCTCGTCCGCTCCGAGCGTTATCGCGAGCGTCGCAAGCGCGACACCAGCACGCAGGTCGGAGCGGACGCGGCGCTGCATGAGAGACAACGATGGCGGGGCGTCCTGCACCGCGCGAGGCGATCGCGGGGCATCGCTCTACGATTTGCGATCCAGAACGCACCAGAACGATCCGATGCGCACCCGTTCGATCCAGAACGATCCGATGCGCACCAGAACGCTCCATGGCGCAGCCGGCGCTCGACGCCGCGCGATCGTAGTGTTCGAGCATGGGTGCCCCTTCGAAGCGCGCGCGCAAGGTTCGATCGGTTGAGGAATTCGATCCCGCTCGCCTCCGCGCGCAGCTGCGAACGCCGACAGACGGGCGCACGCTCATCACGGGGTGGACCGTCGAGCAGATCCTCTCAGCTCGCAACGCGCAGATGCGAGGAGACTTCGCCCTCGCTGCTCGCGCGGCGGAGAGCATGCTCACCGACGACGCGCTCGCGGTGCCGTACACGAACCGCCTCGCGCCGCACCGCTGCCTGCCGGTGAAGCTCGTGCCGGCGAAGGGCGCTCGCGGCGCCTCGATCGCGAGCGAGGCCGAGTCGTCGTTCGGCCAAGAGGGTGTCGGCATCAGGCCCGAGACGGTGAGCGACATCGTCAGCGCGCTCGTGCAGCACGGCATCGCGATCGGCTACAACGTCGCGACGCCGCGCTCGGACGGCACGCGCATCAACGTCGAGATGCGCGCGTGGCCGATGGAGTACGTGCGATGGGACCCGTACGCGCGCGTGCTCAAGACGCGCGTCGACCCGAGCAGCGTTCCCGAGAACGAGGTCGACCCCGCCGCCGTCGCCGCCGGCGTGTACGGATACACCGGAGGATGGGAGCTCCCGATCATCCACGGTGATGGTCGCTGGGTCGTCTTTCAGAAGCGCGACATCGACCCGTTCCGTCACGACTCGGCGCTCGCCTCGGCGCTGCCGCTGTGGGCCGTGCACGGCTACGCGATGAAGGATTGGGGGAAAGGATCGCTCACACACGGCAGCGCGAAGATCGTCGGCAAGATGCCGTCGGGCGTTCCGCTCCAGGACAAGGACGGTCTCACGAAGGAGGCGCAAGCCTTCCTCGAGCTGCTCGAGCACTTGGCCACCTCCGACAACCCGACGGGGATCGCGCCGGCGGGGTCGGAGGTGGCATTCGTCCAGAACGCGTCGACGGCGTGGCAGGTCTGGACGCAGCTCGTCGCGACCGCTGAGAAGAAGGCCGCGCGCATCTACCTCGGCACCGACGGCATGCTAGGCGCGCAGGGCGGCGCGCCGGGCGTCGACATCACGCAGCTCTTCGGCGTCGCGACGACGCTGGTGCAGGGCGATCTCGCGTGCCTCGAGCGGTCCATCCTCACGGGTGTGATCGAGCCGTGGTGCGCGATGAACTTCGGAGACTCGACGCTCGCGCCGCGCCGCGTGTACATGATGCCCGACCCCGACGAGGAGGCGCGCCGGACATCGCTCGCGACGAGGCGCACCGCATTCTTCTCGGACATCCAGCTCACCCGCGACAACGGCTTCGAGATCACGCAGGACTACGTGAATGCGACAGCCGCGGCGTACGAGGTCGCTCCTCCGACCCTTCCGAAACAGGACGCGAAGGCGCCGTCGATCACGCTCGCGCCGACGGACGTCGCGCGCGTCGTCACGGTGAACGAGGCGCGCGCATCGGCCGGTCTGCCCGCGCTCACGCTCGAGGGCGGCGCGCCCGATCCCGATGGGAAGCTGACGCTCGAGCAGTTCAGCGCGAAGAAGACCGCCGAGCTCGCGCCGCCGCCGGCGCCGCCGGCGTCCGGCATGCGCGACGTCGGCTAGCCCAGCACGCCCGCTTTTCGGAGCGCCGCCGCGATCGCGCAGTGGACGTAGTGGATCGGCGCGTACGGCTTCCCCGTGATGCGCTCGCGCCACGTCGCATCGCACGCCGGACACGCCCGCGATCCGGTCTGCGTCAGTGTCCCTTCCGTATGAAGATGGAGCAGCGCTCGCGCCATTTCGGGGGACGCTGAGGCAAGGCGAAGTCGTGCCTTGTCACTCTCGTCCGAGCCCGTCGCGTGTTCGGCAATGCGGCCCGGTTCACCGACGGGTCCGAGACTCGTCTCGACCTCCGTCGTTTCCCACGTCTCATCCCACACTTTCATTTCAGTTCACGCTCCCACGCGCTGTCCGGCAGCGCCGTCAGTCGTCGTAGCGCTCTCCTGCCCTTCCGACCGCCGTACCCCGCTCGACGCATCAGCGTTGCGAACGACGCGCCGAGCGTCCGCGGCCGCCGCAGTGATCGCATGAAGCGGCGCCATTCCCGCGGCCGGATCCGCACCTGACACACGGCCTCGCATTCGTAGGTTCGCCGTTCGAACAGACTTCGCCAGTCGAAGCCGAACGTCGGCTCGGGGTCGAGGAGCTCGCGCGCGTACTGCCATCGGAGCTCGTTCACGCCGTCGAGATCAACGTCGACGCCGTCGATCGTGAACTTCGCATTGCAGAACGTGTACGGCTGCGGAGCCGGCCGCGGCGCGACGGCTTCGAGCGCGCGCATGTTCTCTTCGAGCTGCTCGAGCGTGACCGGCGCCGCCGGATCGTTCGCGTACGTTCCCGCGCTCGTGTCGACCGCGACGAACGGCTCGATCGGCTCCCCAGTCTCGAGCAGGTACCAATCGTCGTCGCCGGGCATGATGATGATGATGCGTCGCTCGCCCACGCTCACAGCCTATCGCGGCGGCCGCGCGTCGGCCCGAGGAGGGTCCCGACCTGTCGGGCCGCCGTCCCGCCAGCGAGGATGCGACCGGCCTCGACGATCCCGGGGAACGCTCCAGCCGGGTCGAGCGCGTCGTCGGTCAGGCCCAGGAGCTCCGACATGATCGCGTTCAGCGCGTCGAGGTCGTCGGGCGACCAGCGCATCCCGGGCGACGGTTCCCACGTGGTAAGGGTCTTCTCGATCGACGTGAGGTTACCTCCGATGACGTGCGAGATGCGGCCGCGCTCGTAGGCCGTCGAGAGTGGCCGCGCGCGATCGGCCTTCTCCCCGCGCGAGTGCACCTCCTTGACGTAGACGATCCCGCGCTGCCCACGCGGGCGGTCCTTCTCGCCGAGGACGACGACCTGCAGCCGCCGCTCGGCCGCGGCCGCACGAAGGTTCTGGGTGACGAGGTCGCCGCCGCGGTTCGTTTCGACGACGATGATGTCGAGCGCCTGGTCGACGTACCGATCGAGCGCGAGCTTCGCCCACGCATGCGGAGGGTACTTCCCGGTAAAGTCGTCGATGACGTAGCCGTGCCGCGCGTGATCTACGCCCGCGTCGACGATGCCCGTGCGATCGGAGCCGGCGCGCGCCGTGATTGCGGGGTCGATCCCCAGGCCTCGCCGCGCGAGCGTCGCCGGCAGCACGCGGCGGTGAGGCTCGATCCATTCGACGCGGGCAATGCAGTCGGACTCCTCGTCCTCGCGCGTGTCGCCGTCGAGCTCCTCACGTCCCTCGCGCGTCCCGGCGAATTTCCTCTCGAGCTCGTCGACGACGCCTGCGCCGACGTTGGCGGCGTTCTCACGGCTCGAGCCGCGGACGATGAGATGCTTGTCGGGCATCTCTCGCGCGAGCTGCAAGCGGTCGAGAAGGATCGGGTGCCCCTTCTTCCCGGTCGCGTCCCATAGGATCTGCGCCGGTCCGCTGCGCGTCGCGAAGAGCACGTTCGTGTATGCGAGCCACCGCGTCGCGACGGGCCACGATTGGCACTCCGACAGCCACGACGCATCGAACTCGAAACCGCGCGGTGCGTCGGGAGCCTCGGGCGTCAGCACGTGACCGAGCGCGCCGTTCGGCCACTCGAGGACGTTGTCGCTCGGGCGGAACGTCGGTCGACACCATGGCGGCGCCGTCGCGATTAGGCCGCTCTTGCCCTCGACCTGCACCTTGATCGCGTTCGTCTCGTTCTGAGCGATGACGCCGACGAGCTTGTAGACGCCGGCCTGCACCCGGTCGTTGATGCGCTCGGCGATCGATCGCGTCTTTCCGAACATGCGGCCTGCGAGGAATCCCCACGAACGCCAATCGTTGCCGGGCGGGAGCTGCTTTGGTCTCGCCCAAAACGGCCATCGCGCCGCGAGTGCCGCGCGCTCGACCGGCGAGAGCTTCGCGCAGATTGCGACGATCGCGCGCCGCGCCCCCTCGGGCCCGAGCTCGGCGACGAGGCGCTCGGCGACGAGGCGCGCGTGCGAGGACTCGCTCACGTCGCCGCTCCGAGCACGTCGTCGATGTACTTGAGAAACCGCGCCTCGACCTCTTCGCCGAGCTTGCGCATGTCGGGCGAGTCGTTTGGGTCTTCTTTCGCGTCTGGCGTCGCCTTCCGCTTCGCCTCCATGAGCGCGGCGCTGAGGCGGCCCATCTTGCCCATGCCCTCGAGGTCGCCCCGCGCGAACGCCGCCTTGCCCATCGTGTCTGCGCGACGAATCCACCGCTCGATCTGATCGAGGCTCGCGTCGGCCGGGATCGCATCGCCCTTCGGGAGGTCCTCGGCGGTGCTCTCAGGCTCCGGCTCCGCCGCAGCGGCCTTCGAGTACTCCTCGCGAAGAGCGTCCTTCTCGGCCGCCGCCGTGCCACGCGCCGCTCGCACCGGGCCGCGGAGCTCGAGGAGGCGGCGCTTGATCGTCGCCTCGCTCGTGCGCTTGATCCCCGCAGTCTGCAGAGCCTTCGCGATCACCGCAGCGCTCGCGCCGCCGGCGCCGAGCTCGGCGATCATCTTCTCCGCGCGTGCACCCAGATCGGTTCGTTTGCGAGCCATCGTCGTTGGTGGTGGTTGGTGTCGGTTCTTCGGGATTGTGAGCTAAGTGCTGAATTCATTTCGGCCGTATATCGCGGAAAGGG
>Ga0196964_10000195_pt1 | contig 43467 bp, 77 predicted proteins | sample S1_10metaG_FD_148615 | JGI IMG/M metagenome (GOLD analysis project Ga0196964, IMG submission 148615) | Soil microbial communities from Anza Borrego desert, Southern California, United States - S1_10 | ecosystem: Environmental > Terrestrial > Soil > Desert | place: USA: California | collected...
GGGCGTTCCGTAGCTGCTCTGCATACAACTCCGCTTTGACACCAACTATCAACTGACCTGATTTCATCCGATGGATATTTCGCTGAATGATTGCGATGTCCTGGTCACGTTGCCGCTGCGCCGTGCGGTGGAGGGCGTCGGCTAGTAGCTTGGTCAGGTGAGCGACGCAGTAATCACACAGGACGCCTTCATCCTGAGACTTTTGGTCGCAGCCACAGACGATGCTCCAGAGCGCACTGTGCTGGAGTTTCTGCGCGAGCTGCTCCGCCTCTTCCCGCGCCGTCATCCGGTATGCTCCCGATATGCCGCACAGCCAACACAGATCAGGCTCGGCCAGTCAGCAGGATAGTGACAGCATTCTCGACACATCGGGATTCGCCACCGCTTCGCCTTTCGTCTCCGCACCGTCATCCGGGCCTCCGCTGACATATCACCGGTTTGTCTGCTAGTGCCCCTCGTCGAGCGACTGGCGACTTGACATCGACGACCAGCTCATCCGAAATCGGCCTCATTTCGCGTGACCCTCGTCGAGAAGAAATCTGATTTTGATGACTTCCGCAGCACAAAATAGTTTTGGAATCAGCCATTTCCAGTCATCGCCTAAATTCCGTGCGGAGCCACTCGCTAAAAATGCAGCCGTTTAGAAAGTGTCTACTAGTCCGTTTCGGTTTTCCCAAAATCGATTTTGGTACTCTGGCGCTGTCCTTCGAGGACATCTGCTCTGTGACAACCAGGCTCCGGCGGAGAATGGAGGATCGCATGAAGCGAACCGTTCTCTGCACCACGCGTTTGAAGTTCCCGACCGTCGAGCCCGTCAAGGCTGGTGAGCAGTTTCGATTCGGCAGCAGCAATGAGCTGACTACCATCCTGCCCAACTGCAAGGAAAACTGGCGCGGCGAATGGTATTGCGCTACGCATGAAGAAGTGTTCCAAAGTCAGTTCGAGAAAGACACGCATATCCAGTGTCGCGGCAAGCATCGTTTGATCTGGTGGTGTTCGGGTCATGGTCCAGAGCAACCGTAACTAAGTCCGCTGGAGCCTGGTTGGTCATGGAGCCACCTTCCCCCGCCGGACGCGGCGACGGTAGACTCTCGCCGAAAGCCGTTCGATCTTGAACACTTGGGCGACCAGCGCCAACTCTAGCAACTCGATTCGCTTGGCTAGTTGTTGGTAGTCCAGCCCGCAGCGACAACGGCTCATCGCTTCCATAGCCAGCAAATGAAATCAACCGTCATCGCAATCGCCGCAATCCCAAGCCAGATGTTGAGGACATCGCTCATGCCGGGCCTCGGGTCATCGCCTTCAGGCGACCTTGGTAGAGCCGATGGCCGCATGATCCGTACACACAGTGGCCCACCTGTTTCTGCGTCACCGCTTGATGGCACGTCGGACATTTCCCGTCACGGAGTTCGGCTAAGTGCTGATCGAGATGAGCCAGCAACGCGACACAGTAGGCACAATCCCGCATGAAACGCCGATGCTGACAGCGTTCGGCGCTCATGCCCCCTCCGCCGGGTGCAGGGCGCGGTCGACGGCTTCTGGAATTTCCACGAGTAGCTTGTGACCAATCTCGCTGTTGACTAGCTCAGGTGTTAGCCAGTGTCGTAACTGGTCTGGGCTGTCGGGCATCTTCGAGCGAATCTCAGCCAGCGCCTCCCGCAACCGCTGCGCCTCGGATTCTGCCGCCTCCTGATTCTTCTGGGCCACACTCAACGCTTGATCGCGGTCGATCACCTGCGCGGTGAGGGATTGGACTTGGGCGTCCAATTGCTGCACCAGTTTGTCGCAGAGTGCGCCCTGCTGCGCCATCACGCCGCCGAGATGTCGGAATTGGTCGGCTTCTTCCCGCGCCTGGGCCAGGTCACTTCGCAGCCCGTCAATCTCGCAGCCGTAGCACCAGGTCGAATGGTCAGTCAGCGAGACGCCGCGCTGTTCGTGCTTTAGGCAAAGTGGATGGCTCACGTCCCCCTCCCCGGCTCCGTGTCGGTCACGAGCGGAGTTTCTCGAATCTGTCTAGCAAGCGCGTGTTGAAGATCGCGGTATGTAACCACGATTCCTTGCGTAGCACAGGACATCGACCCGGTCTCTGCAATCTTGGCATCTTGCTCCCGCTGCTGCCGCGCCACGTCGGCGAGGGCGGTGGCAATGCGTTTGGTAGATTCCTCTAGTACTGCCGCTTTCCCGATGCCATCAGGCCGTAACCCAGTTGAGCAGAGTCCAATCACAAAATTGGCGATCAACGATGCCTGCTCCGCCCGCGTAGTCATCTCTGCTGCCATCCCGCGCCTCGTGGGTTAGGCTACGATGTCGCGTGACTTCTTCCGCACGATTACATTCCCGTCGGGAAGCCGTACTAGCAATGTCCGTGGACGCACTTCCAGGACTTCGGCTTCAACGACACCCTTTTTCAAACGCACTCGGATTGTCTCTGCCATCCTCCCCCTCCCGCTCGGTGAGCGAGGTTACAAGAAGAACCCGTGGGTGGGTGGCCGGATTCCCCACCCGGCTCCAGATGTACGCCACAGCACAACAGCGTTATGGCTCATGTCAGGTCGCCATAGACCTTGGCTGCTTTTGCCATCCCGCTCAACCCGGCCCTGACAGGCCGCACCCACCCACGGGCGCTACTCCCCAACCTGCTGTACGAACGCTTCGCTACAATTCGTGGCACAACTCGCACTACACCGCTCCCCCTCGGCGGTGTCCGTCCGGCGGAAGACCCGGCCCGTCGCGTCGGTGTATTCGAGCACCTTGCAGCCGGTTGGGTCGGTCCAGAGTGCATACGCATCCCGGCGCTGCGTGGCACACGGTGGACACGAGGCGCAGCCGGTGAGCACGATGAGCAACCCCACAAGCCATCTCATTCTTGAGCCGTACTCCCATACTCCTTGACCCGCGTGAACTTGTAATAGAACTTCGGACTCCCCGCCCAATGGGGATCGAGCACAAGGGTATTCACCAGGTTCGTCGCCGTATCGTCATCCACCTGCTCGGAGTACGCATACCCCGTCGGGCCACAGGCCATTTGCCACCAGAAGTCTTGGTCAGGGATCAGCACAATCGTATCCACGGCACAGGACCAGGTGATCTCGGCGTGGGCTTTCGCGGGGCGGAGGAGCCAGAGGGTGAGGAGGAGAGCGAGTAGCGCCGCTAGCAAGCCGAGCTCGACGACATCATGCTGACTGTGAAGCGACGGCCACTCGCGTTTCATCTCCAAGGCTCCAAAAGGTTCGGATTACTCACAGCAACTCGTCGACGCTGCCACGCACCGGACGTCGCAATGCACGCTCTAAGTTGTTGTGCATAGACGCCTTAACATCGTCTGACCGATAGCGCTCCGTGCGCCAGGCCCCCCAGGTAATGACACTGATCGGAATCACGGCCAGGCCCACCATCGGCGTCCACTGGTAGAGCAGCGATCCGCCCACGGCTCCGGCAAGCGGCAGATACGCATCAGCTAAGAGTGGCGGCCCGTCATACTCTTCGTGCTGCACCACACGGCCGTTGTCGTAGTGCACATCCGCATAGGCAATCGGTGTCACACACATCCAACACGCTACGACGAACCCGATGATTCGCTGCATGAGGCCCCCCTGTACGTGCTGCTCTCCCTCTCCTTGCGCCATCTGACAACAAAGGCGCGCCCAATTCACCCGATTGATACTCCCGATCGTCTCAGCGACTGAAGCCGCCAGTTCAGCCAGCGTAGGCCGACACAGGCATGCGCGACGCCGGCGTGCTTCAAACTGTGCCGCCCGTAAGTCCGTGCCTGGTCGATCCTCTGCCCCGCTCAATAGCCCCACGGCTGTCTCGGTGCCGCCCAGGATCATGCACGCACCTCGCGGATCTCGATGCGGTGGAGTGCTTTCATGAGCCGCTTCTTGATCCGGTACGCTGGCGTCTTCATACCCTTCACGTCCTCGACCACGTACTGACCCTCCTTGGTGACGTACCCGAAATCCCCGACGTAGGTTGCCACGTCCACGTCGTTGATCCTGAGCTGGAACCGCGGGTGAATCTGCACCTGTGCGATCTCGCCCGCCTGAACCAGCAGCTTGAGCGCCTGATACCGGGCGCCCTCGGCCTTCGAGTCAAACCGCATGTCGTCGATGACGACCGGCACGTTCCGGTACTTCCGGCGCACGCTCCCGAGCACCAGCTTCAGTTCAGCCACTCCTCGCGCAACGGCGTCACCGGATCATGGAGCACCAGCGTCAGCATGGGGCCGTCGAGATCCTTGCCATCGACGAGGCTCACGAGAAACGCCAATACGGAACTTTTGAGCACCCGGCGCTGGTCGAGGTGCCAGTCGAGCGTGACGACGTCATCGAAGCCGGTCATCCCTGGTGTCCGATCCCTTTGGTGAGTTCTGCCAGTTGTTTCATGCCGCTAGCGGATAGGCCCGCCAGCCGATGCGTGGTCTCCCGCTTCGTAAGCTGCTCGTAGCACTTGAGAAAATGCGCGCGCTCGATGGCAATCTCCTCGCTGTTGCAGAGCGTGACCCATCCAATCGCGCGCACGGTTTGCTCGATACGCTCATGCGTAAACTTCGGGATGCCGTAGTAGCCGATCCGATGCACCTGCTCGATCACTTCAGCCCAGGCCTCGACAGCGAGCGGAGCATCGTCGGGACGTGCATAGTCGAGCAACGTGGCGACCAGGCCCGTCCCCGGAAATAGATCCTTGTGACACCGGCAGAACATCAGCACGGCGCGCAAGAACGCCTGGTCATCGAGATCCCCGAGCAAGGCGCGCCACGCTTTGAGCGTATTTGTGTCTGGCTTCAGGTTCGGAAACGACGCCAGGAGTAGCGCCATGCCTTTGTCGAATGCGTCGGCGGTCATGCCCGTCCTTCCTCACGCCGAAGCTGGTGCAATGCCTGTAAACCTGGTGAGCCGACCAGCGCCGGCTCAGCCTCGTCTTCCCATCGCTTGCCGTTCAACCACGTCGAAGCGTGCGGGATGTACTGGCCGCCATCCTTGAGCCACGCTGCCGAGGTCTTGGCCCGCTCTAGCGACGCAAGGATCGCTGCTTGGAGCTGCTCGCTCGGCTGTAGCTTTCGCCATGCCCGTCTCGCCGCTTCTTTGGCCTTTTTCACCGGGTAGGTGTGCCAAAACTGTGTAAACCCCGCCTCCGCGCGCTCGCGCGCGCGTGGATCTGTGTCTGTAACTGAATCTGTAACTGAATATGAAACTGATACTGAAACTGGTGGGGTATTTTCCTGGGATTCCTTGTGGTTCCCGGTATTTCCCGGTAATTCCGCGATGTTGGTCGGTGGCTCGGGGTACTTACGGTGCAGCCGTGGATCGATCCGTTGAAACTTGCCCCAATTGGTGAACACCGCATAAGTCTTCCCGTCTTGGTCCCAGATCTGGAGCATGCCGTGTGCTTGGTACTCTCGAATCCACCTGGTAATGTCGGCCGGCTTCACGTCATCACGCAGCGGCCACAGTCGCCCTTTCAACGCCTTCGCGTTCACCTGTAAGACGCCAAAGCTGTCGGCTGCCAGGATGAAACGCGGGAACGCATCTTGCGCCTTTGGCGTACAGCGGGCGACCGATTCGCTGACGCAGAATTCCTCGTGCATAAGTCGTGTCGGCATTAGTACGGGTCATCCCTTAACGCATCGGCCTCACACGGCACCATCGTCCCGAGATACCGATGCACCCACCGGTGCTCCTGCAGGTCGTAGATGGCAATGAATCCTTGGCGGCACCAGTCGCACAGGGAGCGGCAGACGCTTTCGAGTTCGTTATGCTGAGAAGGTGTCATCGCCTCGTAAAATCACTTAATCGTTGTCGAAAAAAATAGACACCTGTTGTACTGATTCGACACCAGCAGACAAAAAAACACCCATATTAGGCTGGCTCCTGCTCTAGCGTGGGGATCTCTTCAACCACCAGTTCCACCATCTGCTCGATCAAGATGGCGAGCGAGCCATTCCCGATGCGCTCAGGCGCACCGAGCTTGGTGAGCACATCAATCAGTTCGTCACGCAACACGTCAGCTTTCGAGGTCATCGGACTCCTGCGGCCACGGTGTCATCGGCATAGACGGTTACGCCAGGGATCTTGGTCGAGCCTTTGAGGGCGCGTACCACGCCACCGATTTTGACGAGGTCCGGCATCAGATACTCGCGCGGGATTTGTGACAGATCGGTAATGCGGAATTTCCAAGTCTGCCGAAAGCTGATCCCGTTCACCTTCGGCGCGGCCGTCGGCACGATGACAGGCGGGACACTCACCGCACCGTTCAGAATGCCGTCAACCTGGTCCAGCGCACCTTCGGACTCCGCCAGTTCCGCCGCGGCCAGTTGTGCCTCTTCTTGCGCCTTGCGCTCGACTTCCCGACGCTTCCGCTCCTCCTCGGCGAGGTAGATGCCGATCTTCGGCTTGACGATCGCCTCGGCTTGCGCCATCGGCTCTTCGTGGCGCTTCTTGGCGGCAACCGCGGCTTTATGCGCGTCGTAGGCTTTCTTGATCGTCTCGTCGAAGGTGCGGTCCAATTCCTGCCGGAAGGCTTTAATCGTCAGCAAGAACTGACATGCGGCCTCATACTGCGCGGGTGTCGTGATCGTGAGGGCGCGTGCGTCTTCGACAAGTGCCAAGGCCCGCGACTCAAGCTCGACCGTTCGGTCCATACAACCCCCTCCCGTTGACCGTCGCCACAATCGAGAGAAACAAACCCGGCAGCCGCTTATCGTTCACCGGCACCACGTCGGGCTTGTTCGCGCCATCCGACATGTACACGAGATACGATTCCGCCCCTTTGTAGCGCGGGTAGTGGCTGGCGAGCATCGGCGTGTAGGCGCCCCCGACCTGGAGATGGTGCCAGCGCTCCTTCGCGCCAAACTTCTTCTCGATCACGCACGGCGTACCACGCAAAAAGCCCGGCACGTCTGGCGTGCCAGCGTAGAGATACGTCGGATGAAAGCATGGCCGTTCCATGAGGTCCAAGTCCGGCACGAAGTCATACTCCCGCTTGAACTGCCGCCAGAGCTCAACCGCCGCGACGAGCTTTGGGTCGAGCGTGTCCATATCCAGGTCGCCCAGGTCATCCAAGGCCGTGGCCTCATGCTTATAGCGTCCGATCGTGGCCGCGTCGCCGTTGCCGTTCCACAGACGGCAGTAGCCCGCGTCTTTCAGGTACTGCGTGGTCGATTTCAGCGGCATGGAGTCCAGGTGGTACTCGTGGCTGAGCGGGTTATAGTGCAAGACCCGGTCGCCATACGGCACGTCCAGGACTTCGACGCCATGCAAGGTGGTCATCGAGTGAGCGTCGTCACGGCCTCATAGCACGCTTCACACATCGCCGCCTTTTGCTTCGGGCTGTAGTAGATCGTGTTCCCCGCCTTAATCATCTCGTTGCAGCCGCCCGAGCATTTGGACTCAAACTTCGAGGTCATCTTGCGCCAGTCGTCCCCGTTAGCCGGCGCGGGAGCCTGTGACTTCCGCTGCGGGGCTTGCATCACCGGCTTCGCTGGCGTTTCGGCACTCTCACTCACCGCCGCTTCCGGCAAGTCCTCGACATCCTGCGTGAAGATGTCGCTCGCGGCTGTGCCATTCAGGACCGCCGCTACCAAGGCGCGCTTCGCAGCCATCTTCTCGACCGTGTTCCGCACGTCCTCTAAGTTGGGACGCGCCTCATTCCTCACGTAGGCGTATTTGGTTTCCTTGGACGAGCAGCAGCCGACCCCCTCCGCGATGATGTGGCCGGTCAGGAGCGACTTGAGGGCGCACTTGATCTCGTAGCGAAAGTGACCATTATCCAAGTCGGTCGGCGTCACCTCGTAGAGCGGCGCCAGCCGGAACATGAACGCGAGCTTTTCAGCCCCCGCTTTCAAGAGCGTCGGCTTCGGGCCGCAGCCAGGAATCAGGCCGTAGTGGGTGCCGTCCTGCATGACGGTCTTCATCAGTTCTTGGATGGCCGCCACCTGCGCGACGACCTCGCGGGGTGACATCGGGAGGAGTTCGGTACTGCCCGTCTGCACTTCGGCGAGCGCCTGATTCGTCATGATGCTCTCCTTGCCTTCCGGTCTTCTCGTGCTACAATGATTTGAGCCGACCCCTCGGCTCTCTTCCGTGCGCCCTGGCGATCCACCGCCGGGGCGTCTTGTTGCTCACTCTCTTGATGCGCGTAACACGGCACCACGACCAAGCGCGTCTCAGGATTCACGAAGCAGCCGCACGGCTGTTCGACCGCCCGATCCATCAGTTAATCCGCAACTCCAAATCCGCGATCTCTTTTTCGAGCCGCTTAATCTTCGCCTCGGCCGCACACAGCGGGCAGTCGGGCGCGTCATAGACGATTTCGTCGTGCGTATCGGGATAGACGCCGCCGCAGACTTCCATTGCCTTACCGGTCCTGCTGGTGCATCCGTGCGGCATCGAGGAGTTCTGACGCCGTATCGACACAGTCGTTCCACTTGTCCTCGCACGCCTGGCAGACCCAGAGGTCGCCGTGGCGACGCAAGACCCGCTTCTTTCGATCGCAGTACGAGCAGCGCTCAAAGTCCATCAGTTCACCCGTCCGTAGCCAAGGAGCTGCGGCACCGCCCGCCGGCGGTAGAACCGCTGCGTCACCCGGCCGGTGACATTGCCTTCAATCGTGGCAATCGTGTCCGCATCGACTGCCGCTACAATCCCGACGTGACCTTTCCAGGACGACGGCGACTCGCGCCAGAAGAAGATGAGGTCGCCCGGCTGCGGCTCGTTCGTCAGCCGGCCCGCTTTGGCGAAGGCGTTGTAGAGGGCCTTGGCGCTGCGGGACGGCGCAACGGGCAGATCCTCGCCCAGGACGTGCACGGCGAAGTCCGCGCACCAGGACGCGCCATCAGCGTTGAACCGGTTGCCTTCCCAGAGGTAGCGCGCCGCCCGTTCCACGATGGGAAGTGGTTCAGCCGCCACCGGACCCGCTACCAAGCACCCCACCAGCACGAGCTGCCAGGTCTTCATGCCTGTACGACCTCCCACTGTTCGACCATCGCTTCGATCTCGGTACGCCGAAAGCGCGGTGGACTGTTGGGATTGCCGTTGATGCGGATCGGCCGAACGCCCCATTTAATCCAGGTCGGCCACTGGCGGTTCACGGTGTCGTACTTGAGGTTCAGGATCTCGGCGACTTGCTGGAGGGTCAGGAGTTGGGTCATTTCTTCAGGCGCCCCTTGATTGCCAGTTGCATGAGGCGGTCTCGCTGGATTTCCAACTGACCCCGCTTGTCGTTGATCCAGGAGCGATCCGCCAGCACATCCGGTTCGTAGAAGGACCGCTCAAGGCGCGTGAGCGCGGCTTCGGCCAGCTCGTACAGGTCGAACGCGATCGACTGCTCCGTAAAGCGCCCGCTCCCATGCCCGCCCATCCGCGTTAAGCGTTCTTAAGTGATTCCGTTTTTAGGGGATTTTCCCGGTGAGGCCGGATACTGCCTTTCGATCGCTTGCTGGAATGGCCGGAATTTGCGCGGAAACGGCCTAAATTTGAGCGGCCGGGGCGTCCTGGTTGCACTGTATCGGTACAGTGTTGTTTCGGGGCAAAAAAAGACTCTAACGGCGTTCCTAGCGCATCTGCTAGCGCTGGTATGAACCGGAGTGACGGACTAATCCCGTAGCGTTCCCAATTGTAGAGCGTCTGAACCGTCACACGCACCCCTCGACGGAGCATTTCGATGTGGAGATCAGACATGCTGAGCTTGCGGGCCTCACGCGCCCTACGAATTATGTCACCAGCGGTGCCGCTCTTCATTCTGCGGACTACGTTACACTAGACCACTACAGTTTGTCAAGGTCTTTTTTCAAATATTCCTATGCGGTGTATCAGCGACGGTGATAGAATCGCCAGCATGACATTCGGAGAGTATTTACGATCCCTCCGCATAGCCCGTGAAGTTGAAATGCTAGAGCTTGGGCGCGCCCTTGGCCTACAGTCTGGCAGCTACATCGGGAATGTAGAAAGCGGCCGCACCAAGCCCCCTACCCTCGAACGGTGTAAGCAGATTGCCGATGCGCTCCGGCTCACCACCCAAGAGCGCGAACAGCTCTTCAAGCTCGCGGCCCAGGAGCGCACACCGGACGAGCTCAAGCACTTCATCCGAAGCAAGCACTTCGAGGTTCACGAGCCGAGCGGCACGTATGGCACGAAGAAGCTGTACCTACTCGGCGAGGTGCCAGCCGGCCCGATCAAGCCGACGGCTGACTACGTCGAAGGCTTCATTAATATCGACGCCAACCTGGTCGGCAATAAAGACTGCTTCGCCCTGCGGGTCAAAGGCGACTGCCTTAAGGACAAGCAAATCTCCAGCGGCGATATTGTAATCGTCGCCCGTGGCGTCCACCTGGAGAACGGCAACATTGCCGTCGTGCGAATCCATGAAGGCCCTGAAGAGAATTGCACCATGAAGATCTTTCGGAAGCGTGGTGACGACGTGTGGCTGATGCCCGCGAGCAGCGATGACAAGGACCAGATGCCGATCCCGGTGAAGAAGGATAGCGGGAAGCAGGTTGAGATCATCGGCAAGGTGATCTGGGCGATTAAGAGTGTGGGATGAAGCTCGTTCGGCGTGGCAAGAAAGGCATCTGGCACGCCTATATCTACCGCCCGAACCGCCCGCCGCTCCGTCGCAGCCTCAAGACCATCGATAAGCGTGTTGCTGAATACCTCGCCGGACAGCTCGTCCGCGATGTCCGCACGAACCAGCTCCCGACCGCTCTCCGCGATTACCCGCTCCAGGACGCGATAGATCGTTATCTCGCCGACTGCGCCAGCCGCCTGCGGCCGCTCCACGTCAAGAAACGGCGCGACCGGTTGCAGCGCCTCGTGGACGCCTTACACGTCACGACCTTGCGCGGCCTGACCACCGAACGCCTCCGGCAGGTCATGCAGCAGCTTGCGGATACGCGCAAGTGGGAACCGCGCACGTATAACCACTACCGGAACGATCTGCATGCGTTCCTGAACTGGTGCCGACATCAGCAGTGGCTGATGGAGAACCCGGTTCAGGCAATCGGTACGCGGAAAGTTCCGAAGAACCCGGTGCGATATCTGGCCGATGAGGACATCAGCCGGTGCCTGGCGGCCTTTCATGGGCGATGGCTTGAGCGGGCGGTGGCCTTAGCGATCTATGCGGGCTTACGGCGGAGTGAGATCGCGCGCCTGGACTGGCAGGATCTCGACTTTGAGGCAAAGACGATCATGGTCGAGAACAAGCCAGAGGGGTTGACCAAGTCAGGCAAATTCCGCGTGGTGCCGATGTCAGAAGGCTTAGCGGAGCTGTTGCGGCCACATCGCAAACCGACTGGCCGCGTCGTTGGTCGGGTGACGCAGCTTACGACTCCGCTCTGGAAAGCGCGCGCGAAAGCGAAGCTGCCCCACTGGTGGAATTGGCTCGCCTTCCGGCACACCTTTGGGACGCACTGCGCGCTACGCGGGGTGCCGCTCGTGAAGCTCGCGCAGTGGATGGGCCATCACGATCCGTCAGTCACCAACCGCTACTACATTGGCCGGCAGATCAGCTATGACGCCGACATTGAACGATTCAGCCCGCGACTCGTGCACAATTTAGTACACAAGTCTGCGGGCCTCGTCGAGAAAAATGGTGGGGACGAGAGGATTTGAACGACTTTATGCCGCAGACGCTAACTCATCGACACGGAGCCGCTTAGCACGTATCCCCTTGTGACTAAATCCCTTGAAGCGCTGTAAGCGTCCGTAGGATAATGGATGCAACCGGACGAAATCGTGTGAAACACTACACGGATTCGTACACAAAATTCCGTTGCGCCAACTGGAAGCGACGGCATGTGGGAGCACACCGGAGGTCTAGATGGTCAAGCGTCAAGCCCGAAAGGTGGGTCGTCGGTATTCAGACGGCAGGATCGTGTCAGTCGAAACTGCCAAAAAGAATCCGAAGACGCACCAGATCGAGATGATGCCGTTGCCAGGATACGGGGACACGAAGCGAAAGAACTAGTCCCGTCTTAGCACGGTCAGCTTTACTATAGCGGCTGTGGGGATGGCAATGTCCCCACAGCCCTGTAGTAATTTATTCCAACGATTTTCGCCCGTCATGTGCGGGACGATGACTTTGTACTGCTTCGTTTCAGAAAGCAGCCAGCCGACGGATCGGCAGTATAACGGCTCCGCCGATTTCTTGAGAACGTCCAGATCCTGCCACCCGCGACTCGAATGCGAGTCGATCCACTCGACGAGTACCAGTTTCATGGCGATGACATTGTAGCATCGAGCACGCGATCCGCGCACCCTTCAAAGAGCTTCTGATAGGTGCCGCGCTGCAGACACACCCCGTCGAACGGCACCGCCTCGCCCGCATTCAGGAACACCGGCTTTTCGTCACTTGGCAGGTACACGACCTTGGATCGCTCGAAGCTCAGACAGCCGGCGCTGAGCGAGAGCAAGGCCATCGCTGTCACCATCCGCCAACGCTTGCGCCACATCAATCTTGAGCCTCCTGATTGCTTCAGCCACCTGACGACGCCGACGTTCCTGAAGCCATCGCAAGAGACCGAGGACGACGGGCGTCAGAAGCGCCAGCGCCGCTGCGATGGTCTGCCACATGGTTACGCCGACTTCGGGAAGATCCTTCGGAGGACGTTACCGACGATGACGCCCAGATTATCGTCGCCCTTCCACGGGGTCAGGGTGACAATGATCTCCAGACCCTTTTCGATCGACCACAGCGCCACGCCGATCGTCACCCAATTGTCCTGGAACCACCGAATTGCTTCCATGATCTGTTGCATCAGTCCCCCTTGTGCGTGAGCCGCTTCCACACCAGATGCACGACTAGCCCCACTGCCCCAACCGCGACCAGACCAGCCAACAGCCATCCCTGCGTCGGATGCGCGGCCATGTAGCCCCAGAATTGTTGCGAGAGCGTCTGACCCGTAACGAGCTTCGCAGCCACCTCGAAAATCCCGAGCACCGCAGCGATCGCCGCCCAGAACCACGCCCACCACTTGAGACCCGCCGCCCAGAACGCGCCGATGAAGACGGCGATGGCGACTACGGCGATCAGCGCGTCCATGCGCTACTCCTTGAAGCCCCAGCGTGGCGGTTCGTCAGGACGTGGTGTAGACAGTTCGCACCGCTCGGCGTTTTCGGCATAGCCGATGACATCCACGAGGTTGTCTTTCTTGGGCCTATTGGCGTCTCGGCTGGCTTTCTGGAGAATGTTCAGCCAGCAGACATCGCGTGCCGTCAACGGCAACACAATCCCGAACCGACGTTGGAGCCAGTCACGCCACAAAGCGGCCGTACAGCCGTGATTGTCTTTCGGATGGCCGTAGCTGTGCTGCCGCTCACCCTCGACAGCTTGCTTCGCGTCATCAAGGATGCTCACGTCGCTCACCTATGAATGGACGACACGTTCGGCAGGAAGCGCCAGTAGGCTTGCGCCAGGACTTTGACGTCCTGCTCACAGTGCTTCACGACCTGATTAAACGCTTTCATGTTCCCCATGCCGGCGCGCTGCCAGTCTTCCCAGGTAATCGGGGTCTTGGACTCCGACAGGCCCAGAAAGCGCTGCACGTTGTCAAGCTTGCGCGAGCCGATCCGGTTACTCGACCCAGCGGCATACCACATGGAGTCGAGGTGAAACTGCGGACGCAGCGGACGCTCTCGAATCTTCAAGAGCCGCGCGTTGAGGAACGCCGCATCAAAAAGCTTGCCGTTCCACGAGACGATCATGTTGTACCGTTCCAGCTCGTCTCGAATCGCCACCACGAGCTTCGCGTCTGAGATCGCTTCAGGGTCTTCGTGCCACTTGGAGGTCGGCACATTCATCCACGGCGCCCGATCCCCGCGAAACGTATACGGCCGTCGCAACGCCGTCCCTGGTGGCGTAATCTCCATGAACGAGCAGCAGAGCACCCGGCCCATCAGGGCCTTCAGATCCGTGGTTTCCAGATCCCAGGCCACGATCTTCGTGCGTCACCCCCAGCGTAGCGGCCGATCCAGATCGACTCGATGGCCGCACAAGGCCATGTCACAGACCAACGCCGTCCCCCGTTGACGCATCTGCCCCATGCGACAGATCCGGCACCGTCTAGCGCCATTCATACCAATAGACGTGGAAGAGGCTTTGTCGGAAGCCGCAGACGGTACAGACGTAGTGCCAACAGCCGACCATCCAGATGCCGAATTCGTCTTGGTCGTAGACCTGCTTCCACCGAGCCACCTGGCCGCAGCGGTAGCATCGCTTTTCAGCGGGGGCCTCGGACCAGGACATCCCAGGCGGTCTTGATGGCAATGCCGATGAGCGCCGCCCAAGCCGCAAGCTCCGTCCGCAACCGGCGGTGTTCAGTTTGTTCCAACCGATCCAGGCGCACAATCGCCCCCCGCTCTGGATGGCCGTTTCCCGTAATGAACTCCACGGTCTGCTTCAGGAGCTTGGCATTCACTTCTTGGGTCGCCCGCATTTCGGCCAAGGTCCGAAGGATGTCCTCATGGCAATCGTGTGGCATCTTTTGACGCTCCGTGCCGTCCCACTCGCCCATGATCGTCTCGCTGTTGGTGCCTCCCTATTGGCCTACGCCGCGATCCGTGCGGGCCTTCAAGCACTTTGCCACCTTTCTCAACGCCGCAGCTATGCGTGTGTTCATCGTGGTCATGGCGGTCTTGGCACTCGCTACATTGGTTGTGGCGTCAATCTGTGCCTGGATCGTGGCTTGCTCGCTATTAATGCGCGTGACGATATCATCCAACTCAGCGGTACAGAGGTCGTTGCCCGTGATTTCCGAGGCTAAGGTAGCTTGTCGCGTCGCTTCGGCATTCGCCGCCGCCACCCGTGCGGCCTCGTCGGTGTTGTAGCGGTCGAGCATCGCTTGGTCGGTAATGACGCCCGTCGGGTCAAACGTGTTAAAGCAGATCGCATGGAGCTGACTCTGGCCGGGCTGCTTGCCCTGCCCGTCCGTCGGCACCTCGTTATGTCCGGCGGCAAAGGCGAGCGCATACGCGACGGCAGTTCGCATATGGCGCGGGACGCCTGGGGCCGGGACGTCGACACAAGCCGCGTGCGCGCTTAGTTGCGAGAGGAGCAGAATGACCAGGGCCAGCGTGATACGCATGAATCCTCCTTACTGATGAGAAACATCCGACGAGTTCCGGCGGCGGCAGCGATTTGACCACAGTACGCAATGCTTGGGTTCCGCGCGGTCGGTGTCCCGCTCGGGGTGGACTCTGAGGCGAGCAAATCTGCCGCTGAGATTGAAATCGTGGCGGAGCCATTGCAGGTCGTGTTCGTCCCGGAGACCTGGCACGAGAGGCCCGGACTGGAGGCATTTTGTCGCAGGTTGAACGTGTAGCTCGTGCCTGCGCCCGGTGATGCGTTCAGTTCGACATAGATTGCCTTGATGGTCATGATCTGCGCGAGCTGATCGGCGCTGGTCTCGGTTGCGTTCCAGGCCGAGTTCTCGTGCATATGCACAAGGTCATAGACGCTTGCGGCGTTTGAGACGTTGCCCGTGTTGGAGGCCGCCAAGATAAACTCCCCCTCAGTGTCTGACACAAACGTCACGGCGTAGCGACCGGTACTCGCTGTGGGCGTGCCGGTCTGTGTAAAGGACAGCGACACCGCATCGCCGGCCGCCACGGTCACGCTGTTGCTCGTATCCGTGCAGCCGGTATTCCCCGAGGTAATCGTGCATGTGAGCGCCGTATCTGCACTGTTCTTCCGCAGCGTCCAGACAAACGTATTGCCGACGCCTGGATCAGACTTCACGATTCGGAGGTTCTTAAAGCTGCCCCCAGTCGGAATCAGAGTTTCGGAACCGACCGCTTCGGTCGTGTTCCCCGACCCCTCGTTCCCATGTGGCGGATAGAACCGTGTCGCCGTGTTGTTACCGGACCCTGACCCGCCTAAGATGCTTTCTTTCGTGGTGGAGCCGTCAAACTGCACGGTGATGTGCGGAATCGCCGCTACGGGGGTGCCAGAGGGTACAGCAACCCACGTCGCTAGATCGCCTGCCGAAACCGACACGGTGTTACTCGTGTCGTTACAGCTCGTGCTGGCTTCGGAAATCGTGCAGGTGAGCGCGGTGTTGGTATCGTTGATCTCCAGCGTAAAGGCGTAGCTCTGGGTTCCTGCCCCGTTGTCAGGCGCGACACTGAGCGAGACATAGAGCTTGCTCAGCGTGCCCGCAGAGGCAATCGGCGTTTGGTTCGTGGCTCCCGCGGCTTCCCAGGCATCGGACGCCATCAGGGGGTGTTCCCGAGTCGCCGACGCAGACGTGGCGGTGTTCCCTGCCGCAAGAATGATCTGCGAGGAGGCCCAGGCTGGCGTGGCGGTCGCCAAGGCGATGACGAGTGCCAGGAGTCGTCGCATCATTGGGCGTCCACCGTGTAGCGATTGCAGAAATTCACCCAGTCGACCGCCCCGCTGACGGTGCCGGTGTCAAACTCCATCCGCTCATTCGCCGTAAAGGTGTTGTTCGTCAGCGTGCCGTCATCGGCTTGGCCGTCGGAGTCGCAGGTGATCGCTTCCATATCGTTCGTGCCGTCCGACACCGTGATCTGCGCGGAGGTGCCTCCCTGTGTACGGCAGTATTGACTGGTGATGGTGATCGCATCGACCGGCGACCAGACAGGCACGTTGTCGTCGGCTGCCGCTGGATCTTCGATCGTGAAGCACTTTTCATCGGTATACGGCACGACGCGCTTCGATCCGCCGAAGTAGACGAGCTGGTCGTCCGTCGTGTCGACCGCTATCTCGCCAGCGGCATCGACCGTCGGCCCGGTGCCTTGTGGCAGCGTCAGAAATGATGAGACGGTCGCGCCAGCCGTGAGCGAAGTCGCCACGGCGATCGTCGCGGCCGTCTGCGTGAAGGAGTAGTCCGTGGTCGGCGTGCCATCGGCATCCCCGATGAACTGCGCGTAGATCACATTCGCGTCAGCCCCGTCGTTGTGCTTGAGTTCAATGAAGGCGGTATCGTTCGCCTGATCCGCGTCGGTGTTGGTGATCGTCAGGACGCCTTCTTGACCGGCGGTCGCATCATCGAGCGTCGACGTGATGTCTTGCTCGTTGCCACCGAACGCGATGGTGCCTTCCGTCGTCGGGTCGCCGATGTTATCCCACGTCGTCGCACTGCCGGCTGACTGCGTATCGTCTTCCCAGGTAATCGTGCCGCCTGTGTTCCACTTCGGCACCTGGCCGTTCGCTGGCGTGTCGGACACGAGGGCGCCGATCAGGGCTGTAGCCGCCGTCCCGTCGTAGGCAAGGATCGCGCCACGCCCGGTATCCCAGAGATTGTTGTCGCCGGCGATTTCTCCAAAGGCATCCACCGTCGGGGCCGCACCATTTGGCACCTCGAAGCTCGTCTCGCCGCCTAAGTCGAGTGCATTGATGAGGTCATTCGCATCAATGCTGTTGTCGGCGATTTCGCCACCGGACCCACCATCCACGGCCCCGGCTGCCAAGGCCGTATCGTCCACTTCGCCCGCATCTGGGACATCGTCATCCGCCGTGCAGCTCTCGACAGCCCCGGCTGCGTCGACGCCGAGCGGGTAGTTGCCAGCGGAACAGTTGGCGCCGTTCGCGGCCAGCGCAACGGCTGAGTCCGCATCGATCACATTATTGGCGGCCGCCAACGTCTTATTCGTGAGCGTATCGGTCGTATCGCGCCCCACGACGGTATGCGTGGCGTCCTGAAAGGTAATGTCCTTGTCCGACGTCGCCCAATCGGGAAACACAAAGCGCCCCTCGATCGTGTTGGCAGTCGTGCCTTCTGAGACGATGCCGTTAAGCGAGAACGCCACTTCATTCGTCAAGAGCGCCACGTCGCCCGATGCGGCGTTATAGTTTGGCTTCGCGGAGATGGCGTCTGGTGTGGTACTCGTGTCTAAGGCGAAGTCGATATAGATGTTGTCCGTGAAGTTCGCATCCGCTGCGGCCGAGCCATTCACCGTGATGTTGTCGCCCGAGCCACCCGAGCCGCAGGTCACGAACTCCAGGGCCGTTGCCCCAGAGTTCACCGCGACACAAAGGCCACCTGAACCGGCATATGAGCTGGGAACATCCACAAGCTGCGTGAAACGATCCAGCACGACTTCCGCATCCGCCCACACACGTGCCTGACTGACAGTTAGTAAGGACACAGCCAGCCACAGCCGTTGGAGGACGATTCCAATTGACGACAGACGGTTACGCATGGGATGCTATGCTCCTAACAGGAGGACGACGGAATGCCGATCTTTTGGCTCGTGATGGCGCTACTTGGACTCGCATGGGTTCGCCTTCCACTCTGGGCCTGTGTGGTGGCTGCTGCCTCGATCTACCTCTTTACGGCCTGGTACGATCGTCTCTACAGCAACAAGCGCGTTACTCGTACCCGTTCGATTGACGAATAACCGTTCCCGCACGTAGCGCGCGCCCAGCCTTTCCAACATTCACGAGTCCGCGACGCGCCTTTTGACCAACCCGTGTCAGATCGGCACCGGTCGAGAGAAACTTCTGCCCGAAATCCGACGCCACGAAGCTTGAGAATGCCGCGTCACCGAGGATCGCCTTAAGCGAGATCCACGGATTGATAAAGAGCGGCCCAAGCTCGGCCGCCACGCGGCCCATAAAGGCCGTCTGTGATCCGCCTGCTACACGCTCCACCCCAGCCAGGCTCTTGGTCGCCGTCTGAAGGTTCTTCACCGCAGTAAACTGCTCAGGACTCAGCACTGCCTGCAGCTTGTCCTCGCCATACCGCTTCACCTGCCGCGCAATGCCTTCGGGTGAAAAGTCGCCGCTCGCATTCTTGGCACCCTTAAAGAACTCTTCGAGGAACGCCGATTGAATCGCTGGCACCGCCGGTTCGCCGACCAGCTTGTAAATCCGTGGAATGTCCTCGATCGAGGTGCCTTTGTTGAACAGCGCGGGAATGATCTTGTCGGGCTGATCCTTCAGCGCGAAGATCGTCTCCCCGTAGGAGCTGTTCAGCATCTGCACGCCTTCGGAGTAGAACTTATTGGCCGCCGCGAGATCCGCTGCTAGATCGGGACGCTGCGCCATGATCGCTTCGTCAAGTTCCTCGGAGAAGAACGCGATAAGCTTGTTCAGCTTGCCGCGGTTGCCTGTTACGAAGGGATCATTGAAGTTCTTGACCTTCTCGTTCAGTTCCAGGATCGTTGAGCGCATGTCTGCAGCGCTGATCCCGTGTCCCTTCGAGAGCTTGTCAGCTAGGTGCTCGTAGAACTTCATGTCCGGTGCGGAACCGATGACCTTCGCAGCGCGTCGCTTCTCGTCGAGGATGGTTTGCACAAAATCGAGGGAGCGCTTCGGACGGAAGACGATCTCCTGCCCCTTCTTCGTGATGCCCGCCTGGTTGTACAAGGTATTCTTCGTCTTGATGAACTCATCACGAAACTTGTCCGCACCCCTGACGATCTCGTTGCCAGCCGCCGAGAGATCCGCCGACTTGCCAGCCTTCTTAACGACACTGTCCGCAATTGTGTTCAGCGACTCGCGGGCTTTCTCAAGCTTCTGGGTGAGCTTGGCCCCGAACGGACCCTTAATGACAAAAGCTTCGATGTTCGGCACCAGACGACCCGACACCTTGGAGGACGCTGGCAGATTGAGTTCTGCACCAGGCACCGTCTTGCCGCTTGGTGTGAGTGCTTTGCTCAGTTCCTGTTCGGCCTTGAGCACGTCCATGTCGACTTTGCCAGCGAATGGTGCACGGATGCTGCGACCCTTCGTGCCGGCGCGTACCAAGTCGCCCGTACTGCGCGCCACGGCCATCAACGGGTCGACTGCTTCCCCGGCCCGGGCCATTCGTGTGCCGACCTGCGCCAGGCTCGCCAGCTTGCCCGCTTTGCCAGCCTGTGATAGCGCAGCCCCGCCACCACTGAGCAGCATGGCAACGTCAGCCAGCGAACCAACCGGATCGGTATTCAGGGTATGTTTGATGGCCTCTGGGCTGCCGTACCGACTCTTATAGAACTCGCCTACTGCATCGACGTTCGCTTCACTCGGTTGCACGCCCGGCGTGAACTTTTCCACCACACCGCGTCCGAGGCTGCCAATAGCCCGAGCCGTCTGGATCGGATGGGCGACCAGATCAAACATGTCGCCGGCGTACTGCATGGCGCTGTTCCCGATCGTGGCGAGCGGCGCCGTCGCCATCGTCGGTACTGACGGCGCGCCTGGCGGCTCGTCCAAGACAAAGCCCTCGGGCAAACTGTCCTGTGCCGGCTCGTCGAGGACGAACCCTTCAGGCAGCTCTACTTGGCCGGTTGCCATCGTCCACCCATAAAGATGATCTTCTGGCCGGTTTTGGGATTGGTCGCCGTCTGGCCCTCCACGAACTGTGATGCGCCAGATGCCGCTGGCACCCGTCCGGCTTGCGGCGTGTACGGTATGTGCGGCTTTTTACCACGTGTCACCACGTTGACGTCGTACCCGAGCTCGCTCGCCAAGTCCTCATATTCCTTGAGCGTGGTGTTATACGTCTGTCCGCGCTCGTCCGACAAAATGCGCGCGACCTGGAGCAGCCCTTCACGCTCGGCGTTGTTGAGGACGCCGCCCTTCTGAAGTCGCTGCCACGCAGCGTCCATCCGATTGAATAACGCCATATTCGCTGGCGTGCGCTGATACTCGGCCTCACGAATTGACACGCCCGGATCGAGCATGCGACCAATGGTATTGACGAGCGCCTGATCGACTGCGTTGGCGCTGCTGATCTTGCCGTCTTTCCACTTGTCGTATGTCGACTCCATGAGCCGTAACTGCGTTTCGACCTCGGTATAATCCTTGACCTCTTGGCGGTTCAAAAACTCTTGGCGCAGCTTTGCCATCTCCAAACGACCACGACGATCTTGCTCAGGCTTCGCCGCCTCTTCCTTGATGCCCGCTTTTGCGCGCTCTAGTTCAAGCAGTTCTTCCTTAGTGCGGGGTTTCCACTCCTGCTGACCTGCCTTGAGGTAGTCATCCGTCACCGCTTTGATGACGTCATCGCCCAAGACTTCCTTCGCCATCTGCGGGTTCGACAAGATAAGCTTGTACATCTGGCCCTTCTTGCCGAGCAGCGCCTGACCGCCGTCGCCCGGCATGTCGTCGAGCGGGCTATTCGACCCCATGATGGTTTCGATCGACTTCACGAAGTCCCGCTGTTGCTGCTGCCGACGCATGATGTTGTTGGACGCCGCAAGGCGCAAGAGCGTTTCACCGCCCGCCTGATTCGGATCAGCCGTCGCTAAGGCCACATTGGAGAGCGCATCGAGTCCGTACTGGAGCCAGTTCGGTTTCTGGGCTGGCATCCCTGGCGGCGTCACGGGCGGCATGGCTGGTTCAAAGCCATTCCCGCCACCGGACTGCGCTGCGCCAGTCCGCACCGTCACGGGATCGAGTACAACGTCCTCAAGCCGGTTATAGGTCGGCATCGTTAGACTCCGTAAATGGTCTTGTAGAGATCTGGGTACCGTGCGTACCCAGATCCGCGGAAGCCGCGACTAGCGTCCTGCCAGGCTGAAGTGCTTGATCGCACCGGCTGAAGCTGATTCAAGTACTGGAGCCAGTTCGCCGAGCTGCCGCCGTCCGTGTTGTAGAGGGCATACGGCGTCGTCGTGCTGCCGCGCGACCCAGCGTAACCAGTCAGCCCTCCGGCCCCCGCTCCCAGCAAGGCACCCCACGGCCCGGCCGCCGAGCCATATTGCGCGCCCTGGAGTGCGCCCTGGAGTGCGCCAGCTAGTCCGTTATTCGAGTTCGTGACCGTCGTGGTGTACGGCAGCGTCGCTAAGTAGCGGTTCTGGGCGAGATTCGCATCCTGGTAGCCCGCCCCCTGCGACAACCCGAGCAGCCCGGCAATGTTGGCGAATTCCTGCTGGTTGAGTCCTGAGATACTTGCCAACTGCTCAAGCTTCAAAAGCTGATCCTGACGGGCCAGGTCTTCCCGACTCAAGACCGACTGCGTCGCCACCTTTGAAAGCAGGTCGTTGACGGCGCCTTTGTAGAACTCCGAGCCGCCGAGTCCGCGCGCAAACAGCGTCTGTTCGAGCTGCGGCATCGTGCTCCGCAGGGCTTCCTTTTGGAAGGTGTCTTGCCACTCGTTCAAGGAGGCTACGCGCTCAGGGCTGGTCAACGCCAAGCCGCTCAAGATGGAGCCACGCAGGGCCTTGAGCTGGTTCATGTAGTCTTCCTGCCCGGCGTCAGGCGAGAAGCCGTAGGTGTTGTTCGCGTAGCTCGCGGTGCCATAGCCGGGAATCGAGAACGACGGCACCGGCGGCTTTTCAAACGTCGGTACGTTGATCGAAGTCTTCTTCCCGCTACTCATGGCGCCAATCCTTCTGTAAGAGGCCGAGCATCACGACGTCCCGATAGACGCCGTCATGCCAGTGAGCCTCGCGCAACGTCCCTTCGAGTTTCCAGCCGACCTTTTTCTGCAAGAGGAGCGCCCGCCGGTTATCCGCCCGTACCATCGTGTCGATGCGGTGGAGCTTCAGCGTCGTGAAACAATGCTCGATCAAGGTCCGGCTGACATCTTCGGCATAGGTGTACCGGCCTTCACGGACCCGACGCCCAAGACCATGCACCGCCTTGCGGTCCATGATCCCGCTCAAGGTGGCGGAGTGCTTCGTGATATCCGTCAGGTACGCGAACCCGATACAGTCCGACTTGCGGCCCTGCTTGGCGTACACACTCCAGCCGGCCAGCTCGCCCGACGCGAGCAGCATCAGCACGTAGCGCGTCGCCTCGTCGTCCGTCATATCTTTGAGACACATCCGCATCATGTAGCCCGCTTTGTCGCCACGATGCAGCGCGACAAGCTGCGGAATGTCACGCATCTCCAGCTCAAACAGCACGGTCTTCTTGCCGTAGAGCACCGCCATCTTCCGCGCCACGGTTGGCGCAGGCGGTTGTTCCAGTGCTGGCAGCGTAGCCGTTTCGGACATCAATACTTGATGATGTAGTTGAGCGCCACAAAGGGCGGGTTCGCGGTTCCGGTGTCGCCCGTCCCAGATGACCCCGTATTGCCTGTCCCGCTTGCCGAGGTCGTGAGCGTATGCGTGTGCGCCTGTTCGGTGTTGTTGGCGCCTGAACCGCCACCACCGGTCGCGGCGTTTGCGGCAGATGTCGTCGCCGTATGCGTGTGCGATGGCCCTGTATGCGTGTGACTCGGGCCGGTATGGGTATGGTCGATTGAGCCGCCCGTTCCACCGAGCGATGAGCCGGTGCCAGACGCCGCCTTACCGAGCGGGAACTTGCCTCGCATGTCCGGGAGGTTGAAGGTCGTCGAGCCGTCGCCCGTGCCGAACGTCGTACTGACAATGGCAAAAAGGTCCGCATACGTCGTTCGGCTGACGGCCGTGCCGTCACAAAGGAGCCAGCCCGTCGGGGCTGAGGCGGCCCCATACGGCAAGATCACGCCGGCTGGCACGTCGACCCGGTCCCAGGCCGAGTTGCGGTAGACCTTGACCATCTTGTTCGTCGAGTCGTACCAGGTGGAGCCTTCAATGGGGCTAGATGGCGCGGTGGACTTCACGAGCATTTTCCGGTTCAGCCCGGTCATAATCTGGTCGAACTCGGAGTCCATGAACGACGCCGTGATGGGGACGGCCGAGTTTTTATCGTTCACGAAGTTCCGCACACGCGAGATCTCAGTGCTCATCGACGCCTCATGACCTAGTTGACCGGAAGATGTGAACTTTGCCGCTCAAGTTTCCCGAGGACAGAATTGTCACAGTCGTAATGGCCGCGCTGCTATCCCACCCACCCCGGAGCGCAATTCCATTCGTTAGATTCTTGGTGGCGAGCGCGAAGGCCACGCCGTGGCCGTTGTTGGTCTGGAGCCGGTTAAAGACCGCCGTCCCCTCTAGGCCCGCCGTGGCCGTGTCGTGGAGCTGAAACGACGTCTGGGCTGTGCTGTGCGTGATCGAGGTGGTGTCGAGGGTCTGGTACTCGTAGACTGCGCTCGTGTCGCCGTTAAACCGCATCTGAACCGTGCCAGAACTGGTCGAGACATTGTCGAACACCAGCATAAAGACATCCGACGTGGTCGGGAGCGTACCGCTCGTGTGGCTGGTGCTGGATAGCGACAGCGATTCGACGAAGATCCACGCCCCGTCTTCGGAATGCACATGATCGCGTCGGGCCGCCACCGTCGCCGAGCCGGTCGCGGCAGTCCCGAGGGCTGCCGGCGTCGTCGCGTCGAATGCGACAATCGTGGCGTCGCTGCGGATCGTCGTCGTCGCAGAGCCGGCGGCCGCCGCCGTCCCCAGGACAATCGCAGGGGTCGCAAATGCAGTGACGGCTGTCCACACGGAGCCGTTGTACGTTTTCAGCACGTCGTTCGTCGTGTCATACCAGAGGTCGCCTTCCTGCGCCGTCGCATGGGCCGACGTCCCCACGTGGCACGGCGACATGATCACCCACTCGTTGTTGCGGTACTGCTTGAGCCATTTGTTTGTGGAATCGAGCCAGAGCATGCCGGCAATCGGCGAGCCAGGAGCCGTCGCCTTGATGACCACCTTCTGATTACAGGCGGTGATGAGTTGGTCCAGTTCCGAGTCCATGTAGGACGCGGTAATCGGAATCGTGTTGTTTTTGTCGTTCACAAAGTTGCGAACGCGCGTCACTTCAGCGGACATCGCCGGACGCTTTCTTGAGGAGCCAGAACTTTGCCAGCACCACGCCGAACGAGCCGTCTTCGATTGGAGCCATGCCAGGAGCCGTCAGCCGGTAGCCGCGCATGGTGATTGGTCCGCGCTCAATGGCACAGCACTCGACGGTGTAGTTCAGGTGTTCTAGGGACGACACGAGAGCTACGGCATGCGGGACACGCACGGCGTCCAGGCCATCGGGAATCTGCCCTGGCTGACAATACTCATCTGTCTGCGGCAGGTAGACGCCGTCACGATATTCGACCGTTTGAGAGAAGCCGGCGGCTTTCAGGTCGAGCGCGAGCTGGCTGTAAGGGTGCATCAGACCGCCCCCTCCAGCACGTAGCCGATTTTCACGAAGTCGATGGAGAGCCGCGCGTCGTCGGTGTCCTGTGAGATGTCCATCACCATGAAGCGGCCGCGGCCAATCAGGTTACTGGTACGGTAGAGGAAGCTGCCGCCGACGTCGGACCAGTACGAGACATCCCAGAGCGCGGTGTCCCAATAGTAGAGCGTGGCCCCAGAGAGAAGTTCGATGTCGAGGCTCGTGGTATCGGTTTGCGACAGGCCCAAGCCCCCGAACCAGTAATCGAGTTGAACCGTCGGCTCGGCGTTCTCCGCAATGAACAGCGCTTCAAAGTCGATCGGCTTCTTATAGCGGTCGGGCCGATCAAAGTAGAGAGCCGGATAGGAGGCTCTGAAGCTGATCGCCGTCCCGTCATCGTCGTAGGCGGTTGAGACGTTGATCTTGTAGACATGGCTCGTCGAGCCGACGAGCATGTCCCCGTTCCGGCGCTCGCACATGCTGAAGACGTTGAATGGAAAGGTCCAGCGACCGACCACGTTCCCGACATCGATCGAGTACACGAGCATCTGATGGTTGCCAGAGACCGGGAAGTTGATGTAGTAGAGGTTGTAGGCATTGTGGAACGCCCCGGAGATGTGCTGGCTGGTCGTCACTGACGACGCGAGCGAACGGTACAACGGCTCCACCCACTTGGAGAGGCTGTCGGTGTCAAGCTGTTGGTTCTTCTGGCTCGAAATGAGCGAAGTCAGGACATCACGAGACGGATAGACAATATCGGTGCCGACATAGTCGGCCGCGTTGACCGAGAGGCAGGTGGTCGGGAAATATTGGACGAAGGTAAACTCGTAAGTGTTGGCCCCAGCGGCGTAGATGACCGTGTAGCGGTCACAGATAATCGCGATCAGCCCTGAGTCGACGCCGCCAAAGGTGCGAAAGCCACGAATGCGGTCGCCCGTCGGCAACACCGTCGAGAGATCAATCGTGCCAGCGTCAGTCGTGCCGGTCCAGTCATTCGCGCCCGTGGCGGCATTGGTCTTGGAAAAATACGCCTTCATCGGGTTGGCCGCGCTGTTCAGCCAAACCTTATCCCGATGGACCCAGACCGCATCTGAGTCCTGCGGCATGTTGGCATCTGCCGAGAGTGCCGAGGCGACGTAGCCCGAGGTCAGCTTCTGCGGCACGCCGCCGTCGACCAGAAGGAGCTGGTTCTTGAACATCGCAGCCTGCGCGAGCGCATCATCCGTGCGTCCCGTCAGGCCCGTCAGCGTGTCAAAGGTGGCCGACCCATCGAACTTGCCGTAGGCCGTCCCCGCGCGGATGATGACATCCGTCGACCCGCCGTCCCACTTGGCCTCGAATACCAGTCGAATCGTCTTGGTGGCTCCATAGCCTGCCCCAAGCGCCGTGCTGTTCAGCTTGACGGACCCGCCTCGCTGCACAATGACGCCCTGCCCGGATCGGACATCTTTGCGGACGTAACCGTTGAGCAGGTCGTAGAGGAAGGCCTTTGGCATGTTGAGCCGGTCGCTGATCCGGTTCATGCCTTTGGACTCTGCCAGCACTTCTTGCAGAAGCGGCATTAGATCGACGCCACCATAATGTTATCGCCGTCCAAGAGGTCTGGGCTGCGCCACATGGCTTTAAACTTGTCGAGCGAACCGCGCTGCCGACCGTCCGGTGAGCCGTAGACCTTTGTGAAGTACACGGCCGCCTGCTCGTTGTGCTTGTAGTGGAGAATCTTGTAGGTCACGAGGTCGGCCAGCAGGGTCAGATCGAACCCTTCAGGAATCCAGCAAGTGCCGGCGGGCGTCGCTGTCGAAAGGGGCGTGGGGAGAATCCACTGCCGCCAGGTGATAAGTTTGGTGCTCGCGGCGCTGTTTGGCACGGGATGCGGACGGAAGTGGCCCCCGTAGTCAATCAGCTTGTCGGGAATCCCGCTCTCGGTGGAATTCAGGCGTTCAAAGTCAAACCGCTGCGGGGTGTAGTAGGTCAGCGACGAGGTGCCGTTATAGCGGAAGCTGTTACGGTCAAAGTCGGCCGCGCTCGACGGCTTGGCATACGTGGTTACAGCCGACGTGAGGGTCGCCGTCCCCGTATCCTCCAGGGGCTTCCAGTGGCCGTTCTCTTCCTGCGAGAGGTCGTACAGCACCTCGTTCAGCGTGTTGAACACTAAGAGCGAGATGCCGGTGAGACTCGTCAGGACGGTCAGGTTCGATGACTCACCGAGATTCGCAAGCACTTTGTTGACGAGTTGGAGCGCACTCTGCTTTGCCATTAGAAGTCGAGTCCCAGGCTGGCGAGCGTCTGCTGTACGCGCTTGTTCTGCTGCAACGCCTCAATGCGCTTGAGTATCGCTTCTAAGCCGTGATGGTTTTTGATCGTCGCGTCCAGTTCGTCCTTCACCTCGCGGATGGCCTGGCGCACCTGGTCTACGGAGTGCGCGACTTGGGCTTGTCCAGCCACCCCGCCGAGCTTCGTTTCCAGGCCGCGCGCGATGCGATCAAGGGTTTTCAGTTCATCGGCGAGCGAGGCGAGTTGTGCCGACAGCGGTTCCACCGACGACCGCGACGCCTCAATCAGGAGTGCAAGCTGCTGACTGAGGGCCTTGAACGCTTCGGTGTAGTCCGGGATCTTGATGTCGGGCGCCGCAACCGTCACGGGTGGCGGCGTGTAGTTCACCTTGACGGGCGGCGGCGTGTACTTCACGATCGGCGCCGGCACCTCGGGCGCGGGTACGGTGACGGTCAGCGCTTGGCGAATCTCGGCCAGGGTCGGCGGCGCAATCGCCTTAATCTGCTGCGCGAGGGATTTGAAAGCCGCCTCATAATCCTTTGGCTTGGTGGGCTGGAGCACATTGAGGCGTTCCAGCAGCGTCTCGTACATTTTTCCCTGGTTACGTAGGCTGTTCCAAATGAAACGAATGCGGTCGGTTTCTTCTTGAATGGCGTTGAGCTGCGACAGAGTGCTTTCGACACCATACCGGATCGTTGCGTCGCCCGTGTCCCAAACCACGATGCCATCGAATCCTTCTGACAGCGCAACCTTCGCGGTATAGATCCCTGTGCTGCTCCCAAGCTCTACGACGCCGCTTGTCGTTCGGGCCTGATGCGTCGTACCCGTCGTGGTGTAGACCGTATACCCGACGGTTGAGAGGCCGCCTTTGCCGGTGCCAAAGTTGACCGTAATCACCCGTTGATTCATGTGGCAAGTCCTGCTCGTTGGAGCTTGTGATAGATACGCTGGGCACGGGCCTCAATCTGCTCGCTGCGCTTTAGTTGTGCATCAGCCCGAAGCCGGTGAAATTCGTGGCAGCCGTCTTTGCCGCAGTGCAAGGGTTCCGGCACGCTATCGAGATTCATGGCGTCGACGTAACCGCCACGCATCGCTGCGAACAGATCGGACTCCTGCCAGTGAAACCACTCGCCGCAGTACCGACACCGCTTGTCGCCGTACAGCTTCGTCTTCAGAATGAAGCGCCGGCCGCAGAACCGGCCCGTTCCGTCGACCTCAACCGAACGGGTCTCTTTGGATCTCGATTCGATCAGTTGCCCGTCGGGTGTTTTGTCGAGAAACGTGCGCGGGATCATTCCTGCTCGCTGTAGGCGTATCCGTCTGGATACTTCCGGCTATCAAGCCGGCGGGTACTCACCTGGCCCTTGCGCTTAAGCCAAAACAGGCGCCAGCTCTCGACGAGCTGATCCGTCACGGGCAATCGCGGGTGGGTCTTCCCCATCCGCACAATGTCACGGAGCGTCATGGGACACCTCCCGTTCCAATTGCCACACACAATGCCGCCGAGTGAGTTCATGAATCATCGAGAGACGGAACCCGCTCGCCGAGATCGTGCGGAGGACATCGTCGCGGTTATACTTATTGATCCAATGCCGGTGCACCTTGTCGCGGATAGTCATTAGCTGCGTCGGTGCCTCGCCTGGCTGACGGAACCAGCCGATCAGAACGACTCGGCCCGCGACACGCAGGAGTTCGTTCAAGCCCGGTGTGAAATGCCGCAGATGTTCCAGCACGTGCTCGCTGATGACCACATCCCAGGCCCGGTCGGGGTACGGCAGCGCCTCAATGTCACCACGCAGAAAGGCCACTTCGGGAAAACGCGCCATCGCGTGTTGCAGCATGGCACTTGACTGATCCATGCCGCAGTAGCGAAGCGTCGGCAACGATGGCTGGATCGCCGCATAGGTATCGGCCCGGCCGCAGCCGACTTCAAGAAGCGACGTGGGTTTCAGGGACTTCACAATCTCCCGCATGACGAGCCGCCGAAACGGATGCAGATGGAGGGCTTTGACCACCTCGGGCTGCTCCCAGCCCTCGTGATGTTTCGGCCGCTCCTCGATGAGTGTCGTCATGCGACCGCCACCTTCACGTCAGCCTGAATCGCGTCAAGCACGGGCAGATAGGTCTTCCGATAGTCGTAGTGCTCTTCCGCGTACCGTCGCGCTTCAAGCCCCTCGTAGTTCCGCAGGTTGCGCTCGTAGATCGCGCGCAGTTCGTCGAAGGTGCTCCAAAGCCACTTCTCGGGAAACTGATACTGCGCCCCCGGCCAGCGGTGGACGAGCGGCACAGCCCCCGTTGCCATCGCTTCGAGGATGTTCATCGGGTTCCCCTCGGCAATGGAGGAGGACAGCACGAAGCCGACTTTGCCGAGAAAGTGGTTCACGAACGTATGGTCATTCTTCCAGCCGTGGTGATCGAACTTCACCCCGAGATGCGGCAGGATGCGTTCGAGGTAGTAGAACCGTCGCAGATCCTGATTGCGTCCGAGGTGGTGAAAGGTGAGCGAGGGATTGACCTTGTGGAGTTCGGCGACGGCTTGCACCGCCAGCTCCACACCCTTTTTCTCGTTCACGTCACAGATCCATCCAAGGCGGCTGAGCGCGTCGCTCGGCCGGTCGATGAAGCCCCATTCCGAGAGATCAATACCGTTCTTGATGAAGGTCGGCTCCACGCCTTTGACACGGCACTTGAACGCATAGGCGTGTTCCTCGTTCAACATGAAGAACCGTCTGACGTTCGACCAGGTGATCTTCGTCAGGTCCGCCCATCCAGATCGCGTAAAAATCTCATAGGACCGTAAGATCACGTAGAGCGGCGGCGGGTTCAGTTCCTTCGGCAGTGCCGAGAGTTGAATCGCCCACTTGTCGGCCCAATGGCACAGGATCGCGTCGTACTTCGGCAGGTGCGGCGCAAGGGCTTTCTGGTCGACATACTCGCTCACCAGCCATTCGGACGTATGCCCGTGCTGCTTGAAGAAGTCGGACCAATACCCGATCCACGTGTTCTTCCAGGGCGTGACGCAGAGAATGTTCATTCCCAAGCGTCCGCGTCGTTGCCAAACAGGAACAGACCCACGACATAGCCCACCAGCCACAGAAGGAATATCGCGGAGATCAGGAACTTCATGCCGGGATCTCCGGCGTCGCGTGGGTCAGGTGGCCGTTGCCATTGACGGCTTGAGCGACAGCCGGTCGGATCGCCGGCGCCGGGCGCTCCCCATCCAGCACCTGCGTATAGACCCGTTCGAGGTCCGGCAACCAGCGTTCGAGCGCAAAGTCCTTGCGACGCTTCACGACCTGCTCGCGGCACCGACGTTGCTCACCCCAGCGAGCTTTCAGCTCGTCGAGCGAATCGACTTTGATCCCCATTCCGGTGTCCTTGATGAAGCGCCAGGTTTCATCCGCGTGCATACAGACGACGGGCATTGAGGCGCCCCAATACTCAAAGAGCTTGTTCGGGAGCGCGTGCTTCCACTCGGTATAGGGCTTGAGGTTGCCGACCAAGCCCCAATCATGTCCGCCGATCGTTTTCAGCATCGTGTCGTAGGGCAGCGGTTCATTGACGTGGCACCACTGGCCGTAGGCGGCACGCACCTTGGCGTCCTTGCGGCTGGTGTAAATGAAGAACGGAATGCCCGCCTTCGCGCAGGACTCTGCCATCGGCAGGTAGTTGCAGTAGTTGAAGAAGTCCCACTGCCGATCAAGCTGTTCGGCCAAGTCGATGCGGCCCTCGTAGCACAGGCCCGAAATGTACTTGAACACGTCAAACCGCTGCATCTGGCGCGGCAGAGCCGACGGCACCACACAATGCGGATGACGCAGCGCGTACTCGCTGCCGACGATGCGCTGCATGGGCGCACAGGGATAGACGAGGCCATCGGCTAGCTGCAGGTTGTTGCGCTCGTCCGTCGAGTGCCGGAAGACGGCCGGGTGCTTGGCTTTGGCGACTTCGGCTTCGGTTCGGCGGAGCAACATGCTGTCGTGCACGTCGAGCACAACCTTCGCCTTTGGCAGCGTTTCCTTGATCGCCGTCACAAACCACGACGGCTCGTTATGCGCGTGAAAGAGGTCCGCATCCGCATGCGCGGCGATCGACGCCCGCATTTGGTTGGCGTTCTGGTACACCTGCACCGTCTGATAGACTTCCGAGAACTGACTGATCTTGTTGACGATCAGGTGGACGTCGTAGCCCGCATTGATGAGCACGATCGCGGTCTTATGCACCCGCATGCAGCCGTGATTCGAAATCATCACGACTTTCCGCGGGCGCGGACGAGCCGGCCCCCCCGGAGTGGTGGAGTATGACCGACTCGTCCGCATGGCTCGCGTCCTTTCTCAGGAACCCGGTATTACGGGTCCCACTTGCTGTTACCCGCCTGGTACTGCGGGATGTAGTCGATGAACAACGCCACCGACCCAGTCGAACAAACATTCGTGGACGCCAAGAACGTGATGTACGAACCGGCGTTCACGACTTTGTTCACCGAGACCGAGCTGATGGTGTAAGGGGCGCCCGAGGTGGAAGCCACCACCGTCGCCACAGCCGTCGCCGTGCCATTCACGGACAGGCTGAAGAGCTCTTCCCCCTTCCCTAGCGTGGCCGCCACCATACAGCCGAGCTTCTTGATCTTGATCGGGCCTCGGATGTAGTCACGGGTCGGACCCTTCACACCCTGCGTTTCATTGAACGTGATAATGGTGCCGCCAGCCCCGCCGATCTTCTGGGTTTGGCCGTACCATTTCCTGATGGTGATCCCCGTGAACGGGGCATCGTTGTACTTCGCCATCGTGTGCTCCTCGTCTCCTCGGTTGGGTTACGCGCTGGTGACTTTGACGATCCGCTCGATGCCCTTGTTCACCGAGTTCAGGTCGTCGTTCGTCAAATCCCACATCTTTTTCCAGTTCATGATCGCGTACCAGCCAACCTTCTTGGATCGACCAAGGTCCGTCGGCGGGTCACGACGCACTTCTTCGAGGAGCGCGATCGCTTCCATAACCGCTTCCTCACCGAAGAAGAACCCTTCCCCGTAGATCGAGCCACTCCCGACGGTGTCGGACAGCACCCCGCCATACTGGTCGACCACGAAGCGGACGTTGTAATACTGACCCACCTCGTTGTTGTGCATGTACTCGGGCTTGGTGTACTGCGCCACGCCAGAGACGACATCATAGATGCCGCGTCGCGTATTCACCGACACGATGGCTCGGTAGTTGCCATCGCTGAACTTCGGAATCCACCGCTTCTCCATGAAGTCGACGACATCGCGGACCGACTTGTCCGACATATTCGCCGTCGCCGTGATGGTGGCTGTCCCATTCGAGGTGAACACCGTGGTCGCCGTGTTGGTGCAGACGGCCACGTATTTCGCCGTGTCAAACTGCGCTGACACGAGCGAGTCGATCACTTCGAGCTGGTCCGACTTGAGCATCTTGGAAGCGATGTCGGACGGGTCAAACTCCGCCAGCGTCTCCAGCTTGTCGGTCCAGGGTACGGAGTTCCCAAGTTCCGTCATCACGACGGAATCTTTCACGATCTTGAAGCGGGCTTCCGGCACGGTGGCTGTTTCAACGAGGGTGCCGCCCTTGGTGTCGAGGCGCAGCACTTTGTCGAAGAACACCGTGTCGCCCTTCTTCTTGCCCGGATCTTCCTTAATGTCACAGAACTGCCGAAACACCCATTTCGACTCGTTCTGCATCCGCAGGCTCTTGGAGAGCGAGTTGTTGGTAAGGTGCCCTCCAAGGCTATTCGTCACCCATACTTGGCCTGGCATGACGTGCTCCTAGGGTTACAGCCCTCGCGCCGCTCGTGCCAGCTTCCGACGCTGAATCTCTTGCTCCTCCGTTTCGGGAGGGGCTTCTTTCTTGGCAGGCGGTGGCGAAGCGTTATGCCCCGTCTCTGCCATCGCGTCAGCCGGTGGCGTGGTCGGTGCGGCAGGGGCTTTGAGTTTGTCGACCTTCTGCCGGTACTTCCCAACCACCGAATCGACGGTTTTCCTGAAGTCCGCTTTCGGGTTCACGGACATCGCCTGGCCCACTTCTTGAGCGATCGTCGCCTCAAGACCGAGCTCAATCAGGTCGGGATGCTGGGCTTTCACCTGATTGATGTAGGTCAGCCGATCAATGACGGGACCGACTTCGTTCAGCGTCTTCCGCTGGACTTCATCGGTCGTGCGCGCAAGTAACTGCGAGAGTTGACGGCCCGCGGAGGCGGGGTCAGTCTGCGCCGTCTCAAGAATCGTGGTGACTTCTTGATCCACCACCGACGGGCTGCCTGCATGTGCAGGTGCCGGCTGCGTGTGGCTGAGGCGCGTTTCGAGCGTCGCCTTTTCCGTCTGCAACTCCGAGATATAGCGGTCCTTCTCGTCGATCCGTTTGCTGAGGTCATCAAGCTTTTTCGACAGCTCAGCGACTGCCGCATCAGGCGTCGGCGCAGGAGGGGTTGCCGGGGGTGGCGTCTGCGTTCCCGGCTGTGCCTCTGGCGTCGTGGTGGCCTGCGTCATGTGGTGCCTCCTTCGCTCGCGGGGCTGGGGGCGGCTCTTAGGAGCCGGTATCCGACAGCGACCGCAACTGGTGACGTGCGTCTGCCCCTAAATTCACCTTGTCGTCGAACTTCCCTAAGATGTTCCGAATGGCTTTAATCTCCGCACGCGCGACCGGGTCTTCGGTCTCTTCCAACCGTTCCCACGCTTCGAGGTACAACGCGCGGAAGATGTCGAGCAGGTGCTTGTAGCCGTAGTGATTCCGCAGCTCCTCAAGCGCCTGCCCCGTATTCGCGTCTTTCCGCAACTGTTCCGAGGACTTTTGCATTACAGGCCCCGCTTCATCCGGCGGGCGTAATGGCGCGCCATATAGGCGGCCGTGTCACGCTCTTCACGGGTCAAGTCCTTGGGCGCCGAGATCACAATCTGCTTGCCCTTCGCTGAGAGGATCGACTTCTTCGGCTTCGGCATGGCTGGTTTCTTCGGTTTCGGTGCCATTAGAACGCTCCGGCGGTCGCTGGCTGTGGTGTCGGCGCAGGACGTGGCGGCATGCCAGTCGGCACCGGTGGCCCCTGCTGCGCAGCCTGCTGCTGCGTCAGCATTTGCTTGACCTCGTCCTTCGTCCGCAAAAACTCGTCGTAGTCCTCGATCTCGCTCAACTGCCAGAGCTTCTTGTAGAGGACATCGACCTTCGTCAGCGCCGTCAGCGTCGGATTCGAAAGCGCGGCCTGCAGGCCTTCTTTGAGCTTCTGCAACTGCTCTAGACGGCCAGTAAACTGCGTGATCCCGACGGCCTTAAAGTTGAACGCCATCTCGCCCTTCCTGCGGAGATCCGCCAAGACGAGCTTCGGCACTTGGGTCGTCCCCACCACCTTCGCGCGCACGACCGGCTCGCCCGCATTGTCCAATTCCTCGACTTGCTCAATCTGGTCGACGGTCCGCATGCCGATCAGCTTGTTTACCTTGTCCTGGCTGAACAGCTTTTCGTTGAGGATGATTTTGACGATGAGCGTAATGAGCGGCACGACGTAGTCATGCTCAATGAAGCGGCCCTGGTCGAGGAACCGTTGGTCGACCATTTGCAGCTTCAGCTCGTACTGCCCTAGCGTCTCTTCGTTCGTGCCGGACCCAGACAGATTCGGTGAGCCTTGGGCTTGGCGGGTAATGCCGCTTGCGTCTTGGTCGAGCTGGTCAATCAGTGTCAGACCGCGGATGACATCGGTAATGGCCGACACCGGCTGCCGCTGGATCTTCACGCCGTTCACATCGCGCATCTTCCAGACGGCTAGCGGTTTGTACTTGATCGAGGTTGAGTCTTTGACCTTGTTATCGTCGAGCACGATGATGTCCATCGCGCTGATCTTGGCCGAATCGAAACCCAGATTGACCATCGAGTTCGAGAGGTCTTGGAAGCCCCGGCCGTTTTCGAGGTAGCCGCGGCCATAGGCGTCGTACTTGCGGGGTTTCGTCCGGCACCACACCCAGGGATGACATCCGTAGGGGTGCGCCACGCGGCGGATCAGATGCGTTTTGTTGATGAGGGCGCACAACTCCCACTGATACTCGCCTTTGTCGTTCGGCACACAGACCCAGCACTCATGAAAGTCGAGCTGCTTATAGCGAGACGGAATGGTGACGTCGGTCGTGCCGTCGATACCCTTCACGACCGTCATCGACTCTTGGGCGTCCGTCGGCGTATTGCCAAGCGCGTAGACCTCATGCAGCTTCTTCGCTTCCTCGGCCGCCATCTGGAGGAATGCATCAATATCGGCCCGATGCTTGGCATAGAGGCCATTCCCGCGAGCCTGCTGGATCAGATACGCCAGATCCTTGCGGTACACGTCGATAATGAACCGGGCGCGGTCGAGGCGGTGTCCACACTCCGGGTCGATCAGCACGTTGTACGGCGAGCGCCAGGTAAATTCGAGATAGCCGTCAGGCCGCATGAGGACTTTGAGGAACGACGTACCCGGACTGCCAACGGCTTCCGCTACGACGAAGTCGTTAGCTTCGCTGAAGCGACCGAGGTTCAAGAGCACGTCGACTAAGTTCGTCAAATGCTGGGCCTGATCGTGGTCGCTCGCTTCATGGCCCTGAATGTCGAAGAACCGGCCCTTGCCGAAGACCATCTTTTTGAGGTAGCTGACGGCGATCTCTTCTTTCTTGGCCTGGAGCGGAATGAAGATTTTCGTCTGCCAGTCGTCCTTCTTCTCCCACTCCTCCGGCGGGACGCACCGGATCTGCTTCTCCACCTCTTCCCAGGTGTCGCGGAAGCGGTCGCGGTATTCTTCGCCTGAGCGGATGCACTCTTGGAGATGGACGACGAGTTCCGCATCGGAGAGGGCGCCGCTCGGCACCTTCTCGGCCTTGGGCGCTGCGTCGGTCGTGGGGGCCTTGTAGGACGTGTCAGCCATGACGTTTCCGTGTCCAGAGGATGAGAGAAGAGAGGCCTAGGCGTCCGACGTGGAACGCCACGAGCCAACTGTTGTATGCGACGGCCCGCTCGATGACGAGGCGAAACGGACCCAGTTCCCAGCGCCGCGTCGCCAACGACAGCGGCTGTGGGTCGGCCGGCGTAATCAGCTTCACCGCCTCGTGCACCGCCTCGCGGCAGTCCCACGATTCATGGATCACAATCTGGTGGCTCCAGTCCACGCGATAGCGACATTGACACGGCTGCCCGCCCGCCGGCGACCATTCCAAAAGGTGCGGCCGTGCATCGTTAATCGGGAAGACGTGCTGCCACATTACTTGTCCGAGACCTTGTGGATGCAGTCGCAGTCGAGGCGCGGCTGGTGATCGCCGAGGTGTCCATCGACGTGCTGCCCGATAAACGGCACGCCGCGCTCGTTATCGGCCGCACACCGGCAACAGGAGTTCTTATAGCCGCTGAGCTGGTGCCAGCAATGCGAGGGGCAATTCGTTTTCGGCTTTACCATCGACCGACTCCGGTAATGCGCGCGACATAGGCTTGGAGTTCGGCGCACAGCGCACAGCCGTCGGCATAGCCCACGTGATGTGCGGTGCCTTGCTCACAACAGTTGTGGCGCGGCATGGGCTGGCGATCGAATGGCGAGCCGATCATGCCAGGTGTGATGACCGAGACGACATGCCCGGCTGAGTCCGGCTTGAGTGGCATGTACTGTGTCACCATCCGCCGCGCCCTCCGCCGGCCAAGTTTCCGAAGTCAACGCTGACGGAGACACCGCCCATCGTCTTCCGCTCGGCGTAGTCGACGCAGGACAGCATCGTGGCGATCAGCCCGTCGTCATGGAAGCCGTCTTGAGCGCCCATGCCCTTCCGCTTGGCTTCGTCGGTGTACACGAAGGTCGGCATCTCGGCGACGACATCGGAGGATCGCAACTTGATGGCGCCGTCCCGGAGGAGCGTCAAGAATTGGTAGACGAGGATCGGCTTCGTGGCGCTCGTCGTCTTCCAGCCCAGCGTTTCCTGCTCGACGTAGTCCTCGCGGTCGAAGACCTTGCGGGTGTAGATGTGCTCGTAGTGCTCTTTGAGGCGGCTCAAGAACGCTAGGCCAATCCCATTGATCTCCGGCACGACCAGCGCGTCGTTGTAGTACCGCGCCATCGGCACAATCTTTTGGGCCAAGAGGTCCGGTGGCACCTGCCCCTTCCAGAAGGCCGCTTGCTCGCCACAGTCGAGGTCCATAACTGACATCGCCGAGGCGTCTTGGCCGATCCCTTCCGACACGTCGACGCCGACTTGGTACACGTGGCCCTGATGAAGATCGGAGTACACCTGCACGCCCTCTGAGACGCGCAACGGCGCGCGGACAAATCGGCGCTGTACGGTGATGTACTCCACCGGGATCACGGCCCGGTCAGACAAAAGGCTTTCGTCCCAAACGCCTTCGACGAACTGCCGACGCCATTGGAGCGGCTGCTTGAGCATGTCGGCCAGGTAGTCTTCGGGCAGGTTGGCTTGGTTATCGAGCATCGAGAACTCGATCAGTTCGCGGTTCGGGTCACGTTCCTGCTTGAACCGCTTATAGCCCCAGAAGAGGAGCGGGTTACAGTCCATCAAGAGCTGCCGAGACGGGACGTGCTGCAGGTTGAGTCGGGCGAGGAGCGCCATGACAACGGACTCTTTGATCTCCTCGACCTGGCTGATATACGCAAAGCCCAATGTCATCCCTCGGATTTCAGCCTCAGACACCGTGTCCAAGTGGCGAAACAGGACTTCCGTGCCGTTGTCGAGCGTCAATTCGCCGGTGCTCTCTTTCCAGTGCTTGATCCACTCCGGCGGCAAGAGCGCGAAGAAATCCTTTTGCACGGTGTCCCGGAGCTCGGGGTAGGTCAGCCGCCCGATCAGCCCCCGGTTGTTCGGCACGGGCAAGTGCTGCGTGATGAGTTTCACGATCATCGACAGCGTCTTGCCGGAGCGAAAGCCCCCGGACGCGAGCAACTCTTTAGCTTTGCTCGCTAAGCAACGAGACTGCTTGTCGCTCAACGCGATTTCGCGGCTCGTCTGCCCGTTCCGTAACACGCGAAACGTCGTGCTCATTCGCCTCCACGCGCGGGGTCATCACTTGGACGACGACCACCTTGCCCGACGGGCCATCCACATGCCCGGAGTGCTCGACTTCCGTGCGTTCTCGATAGCCGTAGTTGGCCTTGAGGACCAAGGACGTAATCTGCGGGTTCGACAGGCCCAAGAAGCCGCAGGTCAGGTAGTGACGCTCCAAGAGCGCCTTCGCCGTCTTCATCGCCGCCTCGAATTCGGGATGGACCTTGCGCCACTCGTAGAGCGTGTCGATGTGGACGCCGATTTTCTGCGCGAAGTCGATAAAGTGCGGCGGATCGTTGGCGAGGCGCTTGAGCACCGTCATCCCGTCTTGGGTGACGGTGATGTCTTCGTAGGGTTTGACCTGGAAAAACTGCACCAGCGCCTCACAGTAGGCCGGATCGTACTTGGTGGGCTGCCCGCCTGGATGCTTGCCGTCGGCCATTTACACCTTGCTCACAATCGTGCGTTGATACCAGTCGTGGAGGGCCGTGACATGCGTCTCGGGCCACTGCGGTTCTGCCAGCATCACTTGCAGGGCGCGCACAATTTCCTCGCGGGTATAGGGACGTCGGAGCGTATCGCCGTGGATTGGCACGGCCTGTCGAATGCGTTGCAGCGATCGTTCCGTCATCCGCATCGCGCACCAAAAGCAAAAGGGCCGGCCTCGATTGGTTTCGAGACCGGCCCTATCGTTGTCGATTCAGGTCGGAACTGCTCGCCCCGTCCGATGACGGATCAGGGCATAAATTGTCTAGTTCAAGCTTACCTGACGGGCTTTGCCGAAGTCAAGGGCTTGCCCGTCTCACTGATCCGGTGCTTAATCGTCGGCTCGACGAGCGTAATGAGGCCGCCGGCGATCCCGATCATGATGGTGCCGTGGCCGGTATGCTTCTTGATGAGGGCGATGTATTCACGGAGCAAGGTGTAGCACTTCTCTTCGTCGACAGCCTCGCCACTTGGAAGGCCCGACGGCGCCAGCATCAGTCAGACTCACACATCGAACGCCACCTTTTGCGCCAGGACGTGCACGTTGTTCCAGCTTGGGAACCGTTGACTGAAGTTTTGGGCCTTGTAGACGATCTCAAAGCGGCCCTGCCGTAGGTCGGGAGACGCCAACATTAGCAGACGCTCCAGTAGGCTGCCGGATAGAAACTGGCGGTTCGATTCGAGATCCCAATGGCCGAAGTCGGCGAACTTCCCCATGCGGAGAATGTCGGTGTCCGGCGTGACGATGAAGAGCATGCCGGTCGGCTTGAGGAGTTGATAGCATTTCTTGAGTGCCGCTGTCGGGTCTGTAAGACACTGTAATACATCTCCCAGCCAGAGGCAGTCGAACTGCTGGGTGCCGAAGTCGAAGGACTCGAAATCGCCCATCTGGTAGTCGTTCGATGGAATCAGGTCAAGGCCCTGCACGATCCATCCACGACGTTCCATGCCCTGTAACATGTGTGGCGTACACGGTCCGACGTCGAGGAACCGCCGCCCGTAGGTCGCTTCCTCGATGATCGTGGCGTAGTTCCTGATGTACCAGCCATACCGCTCCGCGATCTCTTTCCGGTCCGCATACTGCTTCCGGTATTCTTCGGTGAAGACCTTCGATCGGTCCGGCTGGTAGAGGTTGAAGATAAGGTCGCACGCGCAGTGGAGCCAGCACTTCGTGAGGTCGTCGCCTGCCCCTTTGATCGCATAGCGATGGAAGACGAGGCGTCGGCATAGGGGGCAGCGGACTTCTGATAGTGTGGCTGGCACAGGTATCTCTGACATCCCCTACACACCGCCCAGGCTGTTCGGCTGCACAGATCGCACTTCATTGCACATCAACGCCTCCTCAACCCTCGCCAGCACCCGCTCCGCTGGCAACCCCTTCGACATGCACAACGCCGCCCGGCTGTCATCCTCATCGAGATTGCAGGTCAGTGAACTCTGGTAGTGGATCTGATGACAGGGCGAGCACCCGACGCCTTCAGCCTGCGCGCAGTAGTCATTCGCAAAGTGCTTGCAGATTTCCTCGTGCGTCGTATGCCCGAGGAGCCCGACCTTCGGATTGTCCGCGCACCCGGCCGCATGGAGGAGACCCGTATCTGGGCTGACCACCACGGCGGCCGCCTGACACGCCAAGGCCGACTGCCGCATGGTCCACTTGCCGGACTTGCAGATGACCCGGCCACGAAAGGGCTTGTTCTTGAACGGGAATTCGAGGATCTGACACATCTCATCGCCCACGGTAACAACTAGGACGTCGTCGTGGCGGGCTAACAGAAGTCGGATGACCTCATGTACATGGGGATAACATTTGTTAAGGGCTGATCCCGAGAGGCCCCAGAGGATCACGCGCTTGCCTTCCCACGGCTGGAACTCGTAGGCGAGCGCGGTACGCTCTTGGTCGGTGAAGAAGAGTTCGGGATGAAAATACTTGGGATCTCCAAGCTGCATGGGCGTAAAAAAATCTTGCTCAAGCGCGTGCTGTGCAATCCTGAACGTCTCCTCGTAGTAATTCACATTGCGCCGCTCATGCTTCGGGTACTTATACCGCGGGCTATTCGGATGCAGCGCGATATTCACCTCGATCGACTCGCTCAGGCCGATATGCGTGTCGCACTCTTCCGCCTGCCGGACGGCCTCGAAGTACTGGTCAAGCTGGTCGCTCGGCACACTGTCTTTGACATGGAGGATCGTCTTCGCAAGATGCGGATTGTTGGCGAACATCGCCAAGCCCTGATCCGAGGTGAGCATCACGACTTCGTCACCGCGCGCATGGAGGTAGCGGATCAGTGGCGTGACGATGAGACAGTCACCAAAAGCACCCATGCGGGAGATGAGAATACGGCTCATCCGATCCTCAGCTCAAAGTCAAAGCTAAACGCCGGCGCATCGACCTGATACTCGTATTGCCGAATCCAGTCCGTGATCGCCTGCGGCAGGCGCTGCCACTCGCCGCTTGCCATCATGACGGCCGTATAGCCGACGATGACGGGCTTTCCGAATGTGCGCCGCAGCGCCCGCTCAATTGCACAGCCCGTACCCGTGACCGGATCGATATAGATTCGACAGCTCGTGCTGGCTAGCCGAATGTCCTCCTGCGTGACCTCGACCTTCATTCTTCCACCGGCCATTTCGAGACCATCGGAATCGGGCCGCGCGTCTCGCGGTCACAGCGGTCGATGAGGCGATACAGCTCCTGCTTGCAGCATAGATCCTCGAAGACGCCTTCGGCGCGGTGACAGGCTAGAAATTCTAGTAACGCTCGCAGCGCTGGACTCATCCCCGCCCCCGCTCCTTAGGTCGTGGGGTGCCACAGCGATCACAGAATTTGGCCTTCTTTTGGACACGTACCTCATGCTCCTCATCGGCACGACGCCACGGTTGGTCCGCATAGCGACCGTCATAGACCCAGTGCACACACCACGTCGGCTCCGGCTCCGGCGTGAGGAGGGCCATGAGCTTATTGACCGCTTCGGTGATCGGTTTCGGCGAGTCACTACACCATCCGAGCACACAGTCATGGATAATTTGGTGCACTTGCTCCCGCGTCACCCTCGGCTGCCATCGGCGGTGCCATTCAATGATCCGTTCGTCGATCCAGCCCTTTGGGTCTTGACCTTCAGCCGTATAGCAGCGGAAGTCCCCGAGAATCTTCAGTAGCTCTGCCCGCTCCCCCTCCGCCATCAGGACTCCTTGACCAGGTGTGGGTGTTCGTAGATGTTGCCGATGATCTCAATGGTGCTCGGATCGAAATAGCCAAGCTCTTGCCGATTCTCGACGTACCAGCAACCCAACCGTTCAAAGACCCTGGCAACGTCCTGAGTTCCAACAAATCGAATCCAATCTCCGTCGTAAATCTCGCGTCCCTGCCGGTCGAGGAGGCCGGTGAATTGCAAAGGGATCATCAGATCGCCGGCCAACGTACTGAGTCTCGTGCTGGTGCTACTCACGTTGATGAACCCGCGTCCGTCGGGAAGCAGCGTCAACTGGTCGGCGCCCATCTCCTCAGCCGAAAACATCTTGTTCAGCTTCGTATGCCACGCCCGGAACTTCATCGCTCGACTCATCCCGGCCACCTCCCACAGTGCCGACACCGCCGACGCGACCAGCATTGCCATAACGCCACATGGTCCGCGAAGAAGACATAGCCCAGGAGGGCGGCGATTCCGGTGAAGCAGCCGAGGAGGAAGAGGGTCATGGCGAGGAGTCGGTGACGAGCGGGGCGTTCCGTAGCTGCTCTGCATACAACTCCGCTTTGACACCAACTATCAACTGACCTGATTTCATCCGATGGATATTTCGCTGAATGATTGCGATGTCCTGGTCACGTTGCCGCTGCGCCGTGCGCTGGAGGGCGTTGGCAATCAGTTTCCTGACGGTGCCAATGTGATCGACTTGCCAATTGCCGCGTAGGTGATCGGCCAACTGGCACCAGAGTTCTAAGGCAGGATCCACGTTGCCCTGTTCCGACTTCGCCGTCATCCGGGCCTCCCAGGATTCACGAGATACACCAGCCAATCGAGCGTCACCTGATCGACGTAGGGATCAGTGGAGGTAACAGTCATCCGGGCCTCCGTTGAAGAGTGCGGGAGGAGCCAGGTACTATCCCGGCGCTTATCGCATGGCGAGAAGTAGCCTCGGACCCGCTCATGACGCTTCGCCTCCATCGGGAGTCCTCCCAGGACAATTGTGTGGAGCGTTCTCTAGAGTCACACCTGGCAGATTTGTAGCGATGCTAAACGAGCAACACGGGCAAGCCCACGATGAGATATTGGATGGCTCTTTCGGTTTCCACCAGTCCGCTTTATCCTCGTCAAACATGTTGCTCCTTCCCCCGTCCGCTCATCTGGGCCTCCGCTCCTCTTCATTCGCAATCCAGAGACAGATTTCGCGCAGCACATGTGCTTGATAGGCCATGACGCCACCGAACACGATCCAGGTTGCTCCAAGCAAGATCATATCCATCAGGCGTTCTTCCTCCCCCGCTGGACGCGGCGACGGGAGCGACGTGGCGTGACATGGCACCGGTTACACTCCTGCCAGCCGTGTCCTCCGTACTCTGGTACGAATCGTCTGATAGTTCCCCCGCAGCGACAGCGGCTCATCGCCCCATCATCATCAGCAGCCACATCACGAGCATCCCGAAGAAGAATCCGTCGATGAAGTCACAGCGACCGCTCATGCCGGGCCTCGGGTCATCGCCTTCAGGCGACCTTGGTAGAGCCGATGGCCGCATGATCCGTACACACAGTGGCCCACCTGTTTCTGCGTCACCGCTTGATGGCACGTCGGAC
>Ga0196964_10000196_pt1 | contig 43457 bp, 65 predicted proteins | sample S1_10metaG_FD_148615 | JGI IMG/M metagenome (GOLD analysis project Ga0196964, IMG submission 148615) | Soil microbial communities from Anza Borrego desert, Southern California, United States - S1_10 | ecosystem: Environmental > Terrestrial > Soil > Desert | place: USA: California | collected...
TCCACGCTATCGCGCTTCGCCTCGGCCAGGGCCTCGCGCCACTCCAGCAGCATCTCGATCTGCTCACGCCGATCTTGAAGTTCCTCGAGCTGGGCGCGCTGCTTGGTCACCTCGGTGCTGTCGTCCAGGCGCCTAGCGCCCTTACCGGCGTTGCAGCCCTGGCAAGCCGTCAGGAGGTTGAGCAGGTCGTTCGTGCCGCCGTCCGCAACGGGCTGCACGTGGTCAACGTGCAGCACCACGTCTGGAGCTTTGGCGCCGCAATATTGGCAGGTGAAGCGGTCGCGCTTGAACACCTCGAACCGGGTCTTTTTCGATAGGGGAACGCGTGTCGTCACGATGACACCTCTTCCAGCAGGGCCATCGCCACGGCGGCATCGACGGCCAGATCCGCGACGAAACGGCGATATTCGGGGTGGCACTCGATATGCCGGCCTGTCCGCTTGACGGCTTCAGCCATCGACGCGGAAAAGCCGAAGCCTAGCGCGACCGCGCGAGGCGGGGCACCGGTCATCGCCAAGGCCACGGCCATCGCCGTGTGCCGAGCGTTGACGACGCGGCGCCCTCCGCGGCTCGAGCGAATATCGCCCGCCGGTACGCAGAGAGCGCGGGCGGTGACTGCCACGGCGGCGGAAATCTGGCGGTCCATGGCTACTCGCCTCCGCCGGCCAGCGGCTGGAACCGCCGCCGAGTGAACAGCCCCACCGCGCGCGCCGCGGCGATCATGCGGGGCACGGCCTTGGCGGCGCTGCGCTCCACCCCCGCCAGGGCGGAGAGGTTCTCGGGGACCGCGTTCACCCGCTCGCAGAGCGCGTGGAAGGCCGGCCAGAAGCCCGCGTCGGCCGGAAGCCACCAGCCGTCGGAATAGAGTTCGTCCACCAGCCCGACGACGGCGGCGAGCTGCTGGGCGCGGCTGTTGCCCCGGATGGGGTCCATGACGGCATCGACGGCGCGGTCGGTGCGCGCGGCGAGCTGCCGGCGACGCCCGCCCAGAAGGTCACCGAAGGCGGCTTCAATGGCCGGCGAGAGCGCCGCCTTGGTCTCGGGGGCCGTCGCGGCGTTCGTGCCGCTCCAGCGCGCCAAGTCGTCGACGAGGCTGTAGAGCAGGGCCGGCGGCAGGGCCACCTCGACACGCTCGGCATCGCTCCAGGCCTGCACCGGCCGCAGCGGGCGGGCGGCGCGGATCGGCGACGGCACCGGCGGGGGCGCGGGGCACAGGGTGGACAGAAGGTCGGGCCGAGGCGCGACGCGGGGGAGCCAGGAGAGGTCAGCCATGCTGCGCCTCCCCCGTCACCCCGACAGAGGCCCGAAGGGGGACGCCCCAGCCTCGCAACGTCGCCTCGACAGCCTCGACGCTGCGGGCGAGCGCCCAGTCGCAGCCGGCCGCAACCAAGCGGTCCCGCATGGCGCGCTGCGGCTCGGACAGCACCCCGCCGCGGGGCTTCAACTCGATGAACGCCGCCCTGCCCGGCGGCAGGATGAATTGCAGGTCGGGCACCCCGGCCTTGACGCCCATCGCCTTCAAAATTCCGGCTTCCGCCGCGCTGCGGCCGCCGCCGTTCGGGACGTGCCACCACGTCACCGTTTCGGGCAGGGCCAGCGACAGGAAGTCGGCAACGGTGCGGTGGAGATGCTCTTCGGGGCGGCACCTTTTCATTCCGCAGCCTCCAGCTTCTCGACAGCACCGAACATGCCCCCGTCCGCTGCAATGCGGCGCTCGGCCAGGGCGGCGTATTCGGGGTTCAGCTCGAGGAGGATGGCGTCGCGCTGGAGGCGGTCGGCAGCCAGCCCGGTGGTCCCGGCGCCGCCGAACGGGTCAAGCACCACGCCGCCGCGCGGACAGCCCGCCTTTATGCAGCGCTCGGCCAGCTCGGGCGGCATGGTGGCGAAGTGGGCCTCGGTGAACGGCTGGGTGGCCACCGTCCAGACGTTGCGGGCGTTCCGGCCGCGCAGGTCGGTCTCGGTGTCGGGCCGATCCGGCCGGTGGGTGCCGCACCTCGCGTCGGGGGTCAGCGGCTCGCCGCGTTTGCTCGACGCGCGCCTGAAGCTGTTGCGGGCCAGCACGGCCTTCATCGGCCTATCGGCCCTGGCGCTGCCGGTCTGGCCGGCGGTGTCCTGGGCGATGCGCGCGACGCTGCTCTCCGCCAGGGGCTCCCGCACGGCGTCCAGGTCGTAGTAGTAGCGGGGCGACTTGGTGAGCAGAAAGACATGCTCGTGGGCGTTGGTCGGCCGGTCGGTGACGCTTTCCGGCATGGGGTTGGGCTTGTGCCAAACGATGTCCGAGCGCAGCCACCAGCCGTCCGCCTGGAGGGCGAACGCGACGCGCCAGGGTATGCCGATCAGGTCTTTCGGCTTGAGACCGCTGCCCTGCGGTATGCTGCCGGTTCGCGACTGCTTCTTCGGAGCCGCCGCGATCTGGACGGCGCTCAGCGACTTGGTCTTGGGGCCGCCGGCACTGTGGCCGTTGCCGGCCAGGGTTGACTTGTCCGAGGGCGCCCCGCCGCGGGACTGCGCGCCCCAGCTACCGGCGTAGCTGTCCCCCAGGTTGAGCCACAGCGTGCCGTCGTCGCGCAGCACCCGCCGCACCTCGCGGAACACCGCCACCATGGCGGCGACGAATTCGTCGGGCGTGGGCTCCAAGCCGAGCTGCCCCTCCACGCCATAGTCCCGCAGGCCGAAGTAGGGCGGGCTGGTGACGCAGCAGTCGACCGAGCGGTCCGGCAGCGTGGGCAGCAACGCGCGGCAGTCGCCGGTGAGAATGCGGACGGCCATCAGGCGGCCTCCCCAGCGACGTAAACCGCTGGTTTATGGCCGTCGCCCGCGACCAGGGGCACGCCAAGGGCCGCGCACCAGTCGAACAGGTGCTCCATGCTCGGCCGGCTGTCGCCCCGCTCCCACTTGTCGACTGCGGGCGCGGTCACGTCGCAGCGCTCGGCCACGGTGGCGAGGCTCAGGCCCTGGCGCTTGCGCTCGGCCATCAGGCGGAAGATGACCTTTGCCATCATGGCGCTCGCGGAAAGGGGCGCGGTCATCAGGTCACTCCACCAGTTCCGGCCGCTTGGCCGGGTGGAAGTCGTCGCAGACAGCGAGGCGGGCGCGGTCTGCCGTGTCCGCCAGGGCGAGGCGGTCATAGATCGCCCGCAACTCGAACAACGCCGGGCAGTCCTGGCCCCGCCGAAGGTGCGAGACCTCCCGGAGAATGGCGCGCTTGCGGAGTTCGAGGCCGCTCCGCTCGGACGGGGTGAGGCGCACACTGGCGGCCGGCGCCACCTCCGTCTGGGGCGTGGGCACCGGCGAGGTCTCGGCCGGCGCCGCCATGGGCGGCAGCGTGCGCTTGCCCTGGCCCGGCCCTTTGCCCAGCTCGCGCCGGATCCGGCCCAGCCGCTTCCGAACGAGGTCCAGGGGGCGGCTGAAAAGGTGCCCGATCTCCGCGATAGACTTCCCCGTCTGCGCGGCGTCGAAGAGCGCGTCCATCTCGGCTTCGGTGTAGGGGGTGTAAGGGCGCCTCATGCCGCCCTCGCCAGCTTGCGGCGGCCGCTGATGATCGCGCCGATCCCGGCGAGCGGCCGCAGGGCCTGCCGGAACTTGGCGAGCGTGACGTGGCAGTGGCCCTTGAGGCGCTTCAGCCGGGCGAACTTCACCGCAGCGGCGGCGACTTCGGCCAGGTGCTCGGCCAGTTCGTCCGCGTCGAACTCGCCATGCTCCTGCGGGTGAAGCTGGTCATCGATCATCAGGCGGAAGCTCGCCGGCAGCACGCCCTTGAGGGCGTAGAGCTCCGGCACCTCCGGGAAGCTCTCGCCCCGGCCGTAGTTCAGCAAGGTCTGGTGGCCGATGCCCGTCAGGCGGCTAACCTCCTGCGTCGACATCCTGCCGGCCCCCTGCCCCACGTGCTCGCTGAAGGCTTCCTTGAAGGCCTTGCGGTAGAGCACCCTCATAGCGTCCCGCATTTGTTCTTCCTTCCGGTCTGTGGCGGGTCCGGGCGGCGGCTCCTAAGCTCAAGCCATGCCCTGCCCCGCCCCTCGTGTTCCCCGCGTCGCAACCTCTGTCTTCGCTGGTGCGGAAACTGGTAGCGACGCGCTAGTAATTAAGACTTCCCTAATGTTTCAGGTGCGGCCAGTCCGCTTGGTCCGGCCGCGCCGGTCTACGTCATCGGTCCGTGCTTCGGCCCCGCTTCGGCTGGCGCAGCAGCACCGGCGCCAGGGCCAGCGCCACCACCAGCAGCGTCACGCCCGCCGCCAGGGCGAAATCGGCCAGAATGTCGAGCAGCAGCAGATCAGGGGTCATGGCGCCCTCTCGGGCTGGGCCGGCCGGTGCACATATCCCGGCTCGCCTTTCCGAACCTCCCGCAGGTCATGCGGAAGCCGGATGTCCGTCTCGACGGGCCACCCGTTCTTCATCACGCACTGCGGCACCGGCCTGGATAAATCGACCGGCACCAGCCTGGCCTTCTCGAGCGCGAAGATGCGGAGGGTGCCCATCTACGCCCCCACCACTTCGGTGGGGGTGACGGGGCGAGCCATGACAGCTCGCCCCGCCCCTGCTACCTTGGGGTTGTCCAGACCCTCAAGGGAGCATTCCAAGTGGCCGAGCCAAATGTCTTCATTGCAAATGCCGCGGAGCACACGTTGTCCGTGCCTGACGGCATCCCGCTCAAGGCGATCATCGTCGAGGTCGAAGTCGAACCCCTCAACGCAAGCGTCCTCATCTACGGCGGCCCCACGTATACCGAGCCTCAGAAGGTCACCGGCCGGTCGGGTCGGATCGATCTGCCGTTCGACAACCCGCGCATCTATGTCCAGAAGCTGCATGACGCTACCGGCTATAAGATTTGGACGCACGGATGGCGGGAGGCTCGGTGACATCGAGCACGGGTTCGACATAGAGGCGCACGCCCGGCTCGGGAGAGTGGGTCTCGGGCCGGGGCGTTGCGGTCCGCAGGGTGCGGGCGATCCCGTTCCGGATCATCTCCGCCCCGCCCTCGTTCAAAAAGGCGATATGGGCGCCCAGGGAGGCTCGCAGCGCCTCCCCATCCGGGCCGATGTCGCGGAGGAAGCCGCAGTGCCCGGCGTCGTCGGCACGCTGGGCGATCAGCTCGGCCAGCAGCGCGTTGGTGCGGCGCTGCTCATCGAGCAGGCGTGCCAGCGTGTGTTCGATGGCGTCGCTCACGGCGTCGCTCCTGTGTTGGGGGTGGTGGCGGGAGTGGGGAGGCAGATCCCAGCCGGGTTCGCGCGGCGGCATCACGCCTCCACCGAAACAGTGGAGGCGGCTGGGCGGCGGCGGTCGGGGCCGGTCCAAGATCGGCGCCGGGAAGCGCTGCGGTCCACCTCGTCAAGGGGAGCCGCATGGCTTGGGCCGCAGAAGTCCTTCGGTGTCTCAAAGTCAGCCGGAATTACGGCCTCAACTTTCCTCACCGTGGCGAAGGTCGGCCGCCATGTCGGCGACTTCACATCCCGCAGGGCGCCCTCGGCCACGCCAGCACGCTTGGCAAGCCGGTCGGCCGAAAGACCTTCGGCCTCCATGAACGCGAGGATGCGCAATTGAACAGCGTCGGTGGTGTCGCGAGCCTGTCTCATGGCTCGGAGCATGCCGCATATTTATGCGGTTCGTCAAGCGCCTCTGCCGCACAATCATGCGGTCGCACATTTCTGCGCCCTGTCGATAATGCGGGCATGCCGAACGACGTAAAGCAGCATTACCGCATAGCCTTCGAGGCCGCTTACAGGGAGCTTCTCGAAACGAAGCGCATTGCCTCGCTCCATGACTGGAGCGTGAGGGCGAAGCTCACGGAATCGGCCATACGAAATTTCCTTGAGGGGCGGTCAGAAAGCCTCTCAATCGTGACCTACCACAAGCTTGCGACAGCAGCGGGAACCACCATTGGGTACCTGCTCGGTGAGGGCGCGCCGCGATCCGAGAAGGCGCGACTCATCCTTGAGGCCTATGAGGCGGCTCCCGAGCAAGGCAAGGCGCTTCTGGAGGCTCATGCCCAACGGGAGCTTCAGTTGGCTCGCTCGTCAGGGGAATGACTTCGCTGGCGCGTTCCAGCATTCGGTCTAGGGCCTCGTCGTCCATCGCTTCCAGGGCATCGATAAAGGCGCGGCGCCGCGCAGACTGGCGCGCCACCTCTGCGTCAACAGTCGGCTCCTGCGCTTTCACCGCATTTAGGCCCTGCTTTGGATCGTCAGCGCTTCCCATAAGGCGCCCTTTCTACCCATTCCCAGTTGTTGCTAGCAACCTAGCAACGTGAGATGCTGTCGTCGCGGTGCATCTCTGCTCCGCGCCGGTGCAGAGGCGCTCCTTGATCGATGATTGGAACGACCTCCGTTTCGTGCTAGCCGTCGCACGCGAGGGCAGCTTCGCGGCGGCGAGCAAGGCGCTCGGAAGTGGCAAGGGTGCCACAAAGTGGACTGTTGCCCGGCGGATTGACGAACTGGAGGCGAGGCTCGGCCAGCCCCTTTTCGAGCGCGGGAGCCCACGAATGCGGCCGACGCAGCACGCCCTCCCCCTGGTCGAAGCCGCCATCGAAACCGAGAGGCGCTTGCAATCGCTGCGTTTAGGCGGAGGCCGTGAACACACAACCGCCCGGATCCGCCTTTGGGCTACGGAGGGTATGGCCGCGTACTGGCTGCCGCATTCGCTCACGACCTTCCGACACGCCCAGCCCCTGGTTCAGGTCCAGACGGTGGCCACAATGCGATTGCCCGACCTCGATACTTCCGAGGCCGACGTTGCCGTCACCTACGATCTGCCATTGAGGGACGATTGGGTAGAGATCGCCGCATCGAAGATGACCTTCCGCGTGGCCGCCTCTCGTCGCTATCTTCTGGCGGCCGGGCGCCCAACGTGTTTCGAGGATCTGAGGCAACACCCGGTTCTCGCTTCGCCTGAACTCCCGACGACTGGCGCATGGCGCGCATGGGGTGACCTGATTGCGAGTCACCCCAACGTCGCGATGATCATTGACAGCAGCATAGCTTACGGTTGGGCTACAGCGAATGGCCTAGGCTTCGCTCCGCAGCCTATCGGGCTAATCGAGAGGGAGCGCGACGCGCTGGAGGGTTTTACATTTCCCGAGTTCGAGCCCTCACTCGACTTCTATCTAATCTGCCGGCGCGACATCCGACAGCAGCCCCACATTGCGCTATTCCTCCAACACTTAAAGCGACAGATCTTCGAGCGCGAGCCCGGCCCCCCGGACATTCCGTGGGATAGCCGGGCAACTGTCGCGCTCGGGGCTGAGGCCCCGCGCCCCTAATCCCCACTCCTGCGCCGGTGGATGTTGGTCGCCGGTCGCTCGGCCGACGCATCGAGCACGCCCGGCCGGTCCCAGGCGCCCTCGGGCCGGTTCATCACCAGCGGGTCGGTCGCCTCGCCGATCACCGGCACTTCGAGCCGCAGGTCGCCAGCCAGCACGACATAGCCGTGGTCGCTCATCGCAAAGGTTTGGCCGGTCGGCTGTAGGAAGCGGAAGACGCGGCGCCAGGCGCCGGCGAGCCGCTCCTGGGCATGGGTGACGATCCGGGTGTAGCCCTTTGCCGCGATGATCGGCAGGCCGAACTCGGCCATCGCCCGCACCACGCCGTACTGCGGCCCCTCGAAACGCGGGATGACGGTGATCCGCTCCACCTTGCAGAAGCCGGCGAACCAGCGCAGGCGGATGGTGCCGGCGGGGTTGCCGTCGACCTCGGCCAGGATATGGCTCGCGCAGAAGTCGTTGCCGTCCATCTCCTCCAAATAGGGACAGTCCTGGTTGGCGATGTAGACGGCACGGACCATTCGCACCTTGGCGAATCCGTTCTCATCACGCACGAGGCCGACTGTTACAGGACCTCGCCGAAAAGGGGTTTGATCTCGCATCTTGCGGTTTCCTGATTGCACGCCCGGAGTTGGGCACGTTCAGGTTTCCGATTGTCTGTCGCGTTCGCCAAGGTGGCCAAAAGGGGACCGCTAATTGTGCGGGTGCGTTGAGATGGTGGGGCGCCGGGCGCACGAAAAAACCGCCCGCGGTGAACCGGGGCGGCTTGCAAACGCTTGCAGGATCAGGGTGGAGAAATTGGCGCTGACGCTGGCGGAGCGGGCACTAGAATCACCTGTGGTGCCTGCTGTTTGGTTGCGGTAATCGAGTTGGCGATAGCACTCGTCTGGGCGGCAGTCTCAGCGCGCAACGCTCTGAACTCCGCTCCAATCCTGTCGTCGATGCCGCTTACTTCTGCCAGGACATAGAATTGGAGCGTGACAACGACCGCCAGAGCGGCAAGCACCAGCGCGGCGATCCCTAGCGTGCCAGACCAAAGGATGGCTTGGCTTTGCTTGATGCCGTCGAACCCACCCTCAAGCTTGGAAAGCCGCTCTTGCATGCCACCAATATGGCCGTCGCCGTTGCCGGCAGCAATGGGCTTCTGTGTGTCCGGATCGTTGGCGGTCTTATGGGTTTTGTCTGGTTTCTTGTCGTGTTCCGGCAACTGGGCGGCTCGCGTCGCGTCAGCAGCGGCGGCCTGCGCGCTAGGTCGGCTTGCGTTGCTTGACGCCTGACCCATCATCCGCGCGGCGGCGAACGCTTTATCGCGATCCTCCGGCTTGATGCTCCCAGGGCTGGGTATAATGAATGCAGTCGCCATGAACTGTGTCCAAGGCTTCATCAGCCCTCGGTCGGACACGCTAGACAGGGCGCCTTGCTCCGTAGTCGTTGTTGCGGTCGCTTCAATCGGGGGCCGGGGAACCAGTCGAAGGTGCGGTGGCTCGCGCATTTAGTCCGTCCCTCACTACTCGCCGAGTTCGACGCCGTACCTCGCCAAGTCTTCTGGCGATAGGTCAGCCATCCGCAGAGATAAAATCTCAAACATTCCGACAAGTGCTATAGGGTCAAGGATAACCTCAACCTCCTCAACGGTTCTGTTCGTTTCCATCAGTGCGACGCGTGTTTTGCCACTCTCGTCTTCGGGAAAGGTGATGATTTTTTTACTGACAACCACGTCTCTACGATTGAATGCCAGTACGATCTTAATTTCCGGGCCGCGTCGCTCCACTCGGGCCATGCATTCATCGGCGCGGACGCTACGATAGTCCCGAGATCGCACATGAGGCACCTCGACAGTCGAGGACGCCCCCGCCTGGGGCTCGTCGTTGGGAGCGGTGCTGTCGCTCATCTTGTTCCCTATTCATTGATATCTGTCGATGCAGAACTCAGCGCAGCCCACGCGGTGCGGCCGTTTCCCGTCCCCTTTGGCTGGATGAAGCACGGGATACACGGCACGGTACCGCAACTCACAAAGGCAGCCTCACCGTAGGTCGCACAGGCAGCCTATGAAACCGCACGTTTATGCGACCGCATAATTGTGCGTTGACCGGCCCGCATAATTATGCGACATTCCCTCACCAGCCCGGTTGACGCTGGTGAGCGGCCCGGCCGCTCCGCACCGCAGGGAGAGGCCCATGGTATCCGTGCTGACCTTCACCGGCACAGGCGACAGTTGCTTCGAGTGTCAAGAGAGCTACGGCGACGCCTGTCACGATGACGGCGGCGCAGGGCTTCGGCGCGCCATGAAGGTGATCGCATGGGACGGGCAGGGCCTGATCGTCACCGGTCAGTACTGCCACGGCCCGATCAAGTCGTGGGCAATCGGGCTTGCACCCTTAGGGCCAAGCAAACCCTTACCGAACTGGCCTTTGATTTGGTCGATGAATGATGACGGCCAGTCTCTTCGGCTCGAAATCCACGCACCTGACGACGTGTCGGTATCTGTCATCGAGCCGGCCGCCGCCTGACCCGCCTCAGCCCCCACACCTGGAGAGCCAGCATGGCTGACCGCCCGATCCTCTTCTCCGGCCCGATGGTGCGCGCCCTGCTCGCCGGCCGGAAGACGCAGACCCGCCGCCTCGCCACGTCGCCGCTCGCCAAGGTGCAGGTCGGTGACCTGCTGTGGGTGCGCGAAACCTGGCGCCCAGTTCACTCGGCAGACCCCAGCCTTGGCGCGCGCTATCGCGTCGATGCCGGCCTTGACCAGACGGTGTGGCGCCCCTCCATCCACATGCCGCGCTGGGCCAGCAGGCTTACGCTGGAGGTTACCGAGGTCCGCATCCAGCACCTCCAAGACATCACCGAAGACGATGCCTTTGCCGAAGGTGTCGAGCGCCTGCAGGTGACCATCGGCAGCAATGGGCAGCCCCTTGGCTGGAACACGGCATCCGTCCGCTACGGCGACTGGTCCTACAACGCCCGGACCGCCCGCGAGGCCTTCGCGCACCTGTGGCAGACGCTGCACGGCGAGGCTTCGGACGAATGGGAAGCGCCCCTCGACGCCCCAGCCTGGGCGGCAAACCCCGAAGTCGTCGCCCTGACCTTCACCGTCCACCGCTCGAACATCGACGCGCTTCTCAGCCAGCAGCGGGTAGCCGCCTGACAGTCCCGGCGCCGCGGCCGACCGGGCAACACCACCACACGACACACGGGGCGGCCCAGCCGCTCCAACAGGGAGAGGCAGGCATGGGCCACCTACACACGCTGCCGAATGGCAATGCGGTCATCGCCGAAACGGTGACCTCCGTGGAAGTCCGCAAATCCGGCGAACGCGACTGCACCTACGAGGTGTGGGTGCGCTGCTTCGATGGCGTGGAACTCGTCGCTGACGGCGCCCCCTCCGCATCGAGGGCGTCCGAGATCAGCCGCGCCGTGACCGCCGCCATCAACGCCGCGGCCAAGTGGCATGACGATCAGGAGCCTCCCGAGGTCTCCAACCACGTCGAGATGCCGTTCTAGGCGGCACCGCCTGACAGTCCCGGCGCCGCGGCCGATGCCGGTCAGGGCCGCGCCTCCCCTACCTCGCCGGGCCGCTGCGTGGCCCCCTCCGCAAAGCGGCCCGGCGGCATTTTCGACGAAATCCACACCGGAGCCGCAGATGCCCGCTTCGACCTTCAACAGCCGCTCCCTGGCCCGCGCCGGCTGGCTTCTGACGATCCAACTCCTGAACCGGCTGGTAGAGCGCGACGTGCTCTCGACTGCCGATGTCCGCGACCTGATGGACGCTGCGCTGCTCCAGGCCGAGACGATGCAGGGCGCTCCGGGAGCAGATCCCGAACTCACCCAGCAGACGCGGAAGCTGCTGGAGCGGCTGCTGTCCAAGATGCCGGCCCCCGGCGCCTGACCGCGCCGGCTTCGGCGGCCTGCCGCCCCGGTCACCCCGCGGGCCTGCTCCCACCGGCAGGCTGCGGCAGGCCTCCCAAGCCCCTCACCGGAGAACGTCACCATGCCTGACGGCTCTATCACCAACCTGCGGCTCTGCCTGCACTGCGGCGCGCCCCTCGCCCCTTCGCAGGGCGCCATGGAGCGGTACTGCGGTGCGATCTGCGGGCTCGCCGCCAACCCGACCGACCCGGTGTGGCAGCTCACCGCCCGGTACTGCGAGGACGGCCGGCGGCGCTGCGCCCAGTCGCTCGGGGCGGCGAACCCCGAATGGCACGGCCCGCCGATGCCGGCCACGAAGCACCTGCCGGACACCGGCCCCCTCCCCCTCCGGCCGGACTTCCAGCTCCTCCGCAAGGACCGGGAGCGCCGCCGGGAAATCCACGATCTGGCCCGCTACGCGCTGCGCGCCTCGGCCTACACCGCCACCCGCCAGGAGTGACCGCCATGAACATCCTCGACGCCCTTTTCATCACCGGCCCTGCTCGCCCCGCCCTGCGGGATTTCGCCTTCAACGTCGGCCAACCGGTCTCGGTCGCGCACGAGGGCCGCCTTGTCCCCGGCCACGTCATCGGCCGGGCCCATGCCAGCGGCATCCCCGTCTACCGGGTGCAGACGGTCCACGGCGTACTGCAGCAGCCCGAGGGTCGCCTGACCCGCCGCGCCGCCCGCCCGACGCTCGCCATCGCCGGGAGGGGCTGATGCCTGTCCCCTGGTGGCTTGGCGTGCCCTTCGCCATTGCCCTGGTGTCCGCCTTCTCCGCCTTAGCCTGGGTGACCCTGCCATGAGCCTGACGACTTACACCGACATCTCCGCCAACCAGGTGGATCTGGACCGCATCCTCGCCAAAGGGGAAGAGCGCCGGATCGGCGCCTGCGAACGCGCTCTGCGCCAAGCCCGGCTGTGGATGCAGCACGCCCGCGAGATGCAGCGGCAGATGGAGAGCGCCGCCCTCCCGTTCGCTGCGGCGCACAACCTCGCCATCACGCGGGACATCGCTGACGAAATCCGGGCCGACCACGCTGCCGCGTCCGGCCGCCAGTCGAACGCCTGAGGCCCGCCATGTCCGACAACCTCCGCCACTGGTCCGAGCTGGAGCGCACCGACCCAGCGTTCACCAAGCCGTTCACCCGAGCAGGCGGCTTCCGTGGCACCGACATCAACCCGACCTGGCGCCTCAAGCGCATGACCGAGCGCTTTGGCCCGGTCGGCATCGGCTGGGGCATGACCAAGCCGGAGTTCACCCGCGAGGCGGCCGGCGAGGGCGTCGCCGTCTATTGCACGGTCGGCATCTGGTATATGGAGGGCGGCCAGCGCTCCGAGCCGGTCTATGGCGTGGGTGGCGACATCATCGCCGCCAGACGTCGGGACGGCGGCGTGGCGCTCGATGACGAGGCCCACAAGAAGGCTTTCACCGACGCGCTCGGCAACGCCATGAAGTCGCTTGGTGTTGCGGCCGACGTCTTCTTGAAGCTGTTCGACGACAGCAAATACCGGGAGGAGAGCGCCCAGCATTTCGCTGAGCAGCGGGAGGCCGCGGCCGACCGCCGCCCCGCCCCCTCCGTCTCGTCCCAGCCGGTCGGCAACGACACCTGGCAGCCGGTCAACATCCCGGTTCCCGCCGGGGGCCTAAAGGCCTGGGCCGGCCTGCTGAAGGGCGCCATCGACAGCGCCCCGAGCGTCGCCGGGCTCAACGAACTGATGGCGAACAACGACGGCACCCTTCAGAAGCTCCAGGCGGAGAGCGAAGAGGCCTTCGACTTCCTGTGCACTCGGGCCGAGCGTCGCCGGGGGACGCTGGTCGGCAAGCCGAAGGCGGCGTGACCATGGCCCTCGCCCGCTCCCCCAAGGTCCGGCTCATCGACAAGTCCCAGCTGGCGATCACAGTTTCGCGGCGGCTGGAGGATAAGGCCGACGCGTGGCTGCGCTCTGACCAGCACCTCGCCTTCGTGCGGTCGCATGCCTGCCTTGCCTGCGGCCGGACCTCCAATGTCGTCGCCGCGCACGTCTGGAAGGGCAACGACGGGGCCAAGGGCGAGAAGCCGAGCGACATCTTCACCCTGCCGCTCTGCGCGACGGCACACCTGGGCCAGCTCGGCTGCCATGACCGGCAACACCTGATCGGCGAAATCACCTTCTGGACGCCGATCCTGGGCGGGACCGACCTCGCCACGCGACGCGCTGTGGATCTGGCCGCCGCCTCCCCCTGCGCCAAGACCCGCCGGGCCGCCGCCAACGTCCTCGCCGGCCGCCATTGGAGTGAAGAGCCGTGAGCGCCGCCGCCATCTCCGGCACCTTCGCCGATATCCGCCCGGTCAAGACCCGCTCGGTCTGCCAGCTCATCATCGAAATCCCGATAGAGCAGGCAAATCAGGCCCTCGCGGTGCTGGGCGGCATGCCGATCCCCGGCCAGGAGGCGCATGTTGCCCTTGCTCGACTGGTCGCGGCGCCGCCCGCCCAAGCCGCCCCCGTCCAACAGAGGCGGGAGCTGACGCTAGCCCAGCGGGCCGGGATGCTCTGCGCCGAAGAAGCATTTCAGCGCTGGCTCGCCCAGCGGGAGCCGAGCGTCTGGCGCTCCGTCGTCGTCATGAAGGACGGCGCCGTTGACCGCGAGGCCTCAGCCGCCGCCGCCGTGCGCCAGATCTGCGGCGTCACCAGCCGCGCTGACCTCGACAAGTCCGAAACCGCCGCTGAGACCTGGGCCAAGCTGGAGAGCGATTACCGCGCCCAGCAGGCCTACGGCGACAGCTATGCCCGCCGATAGGAGCCCGCCCATGTCTGACACCCCCGCCCCCGCCCCGCTGACGGCCGACGACGAATGGTTAGAAGTCGAGGCAGAGGCCAGCCGCCTCCTGCGCAGCCACTCTCGCGGCGTCCGTGGGCAGGTGGCCCGCAAAGAGGACGGCCTTGACTGGTGGGTCTATGTCGTCACCAAGCGCCGGGCCGAGGCCGCAGAGCGCGACCGCGACGCCCTGCTCGCCGCCCTGCGGCGGCTGTTCAACGCGACAGCCGGCAACCCCGCCGTCCAGGTGATCGCGGCGACAGAGGCCGACCTTCTCGAAATCGAGGCCGCATACACCCAGGCCGAGGCCGCGGTGAAGCAGGTAGCCGGTACCCAGGAGCCCGCCCATGTCTGACACCCCGCTCGCCCCCGCCCCTGACAGGTTCGAGCGCGTCCACCTCATGGAGGTGCACGCTCGCCGCAAACTGGTCATGCCCGACGAATGGCGGGCCTACCGCTGGGAAGCCAAGTCGGCAGATGTCTTGGTCGTCACCGGCTGCATTGTGACGGCGACGTACACGCGAGGCCCGCGCAAGGGGCGGCCAAACTTCGACAAGCGGGACAAGGCCACGGACCTGCCGGTCGTCATAACGCGAACGGAACACGCCGCATTCTGCCAAGCCTGGGAGGCGGAAACCGGCCGCTGCCACGCCTGCCAGGGCAACGGGACGGAATGCTACGGCTGGAGCAAGGCGGCAGGAAGCCGCTACCGCGACTGCAAACGGTGCAACGCCACCGGCAACGCTCCTGCCGCTCTCCGCCGTGAGGATGTCTCCCATGACCTCTGACACCCCCGCCCCGCTCACCCCCGAGGAACTGGCGCAGGCCAAGGACCGCGCCCAGGCGGCCGACTGCTGCGGCTGCAAGGCTCATGCGCCGCACGAAAGCGTGCTGCTGTGCCTCCACGAACTTGCCATCTATCAGCACGACGACACGGGCCGGCTGGTCGCCAGCGTCGAGGCCGAACGCGCCTTGAGGGAGGCGGCAGAGCGCGACCGCGACGCCCTGGCGGCCGAGGTCTGGCGGCTGCGGGAAGCAGCCGATGCGGTGCTAGCAGAACGCGACCTCGATGCGCTTGCGAGGAACCCGGCCCGAGACATGCCCGGCGCTCAATTCGACGCGCTTCACGACGCCGCGGTCGAGCGGCGGCGAGCTGCCTTTCGGGCCCTAGCCCAACCCGCCCCCTCGCCGCAGGTGAGCGCCCCGCCCTCCCTGTCGGCAGCCATAGAGGCCGTGGACAAGCTTGCGCTCGACGAGGGCCTTGACCTCGCCACCCTGGAGCGGGCGAAGGTCGCCTTGCGAACCCTGGCGGTGAGCGCCCCGCCCCCATCCGCGCCCGAGGGGGACGGCACCATTGTGGTGCCATTCAATCCGTGTCTCGCCAAGCTTCGACCCGGCGAGCCCTTCTTCGTGCTGCTCGGGCGCGACGTCGATGCCGAGACCGCCGTCCGGGTGTGGGTCGAAAGCCGCACGTATCGCCGCGGCGCGAGCGACAAGACCCGCTCCGCCCTGGCTCTGGCCGACGCCATGAGGGCTTACCGAGAGGCGCCCCCCTTGCCCAACCCTGCCCAGCCTACACCCGTCGAGGCCGCAGCAGCGGAGGAGTGGGTCACCGACCGGGAGCCGACCGAGGACGACGCGGACGAACAGGGGCTTGTGAGGGTCTGGCCCGCCCTGCCGGCCCATTGGGCCTACCCCGCCCCCGGCCAGCGCTGGCAGCACACCCCCGCATGGCACGCCGCCAGAGCCGCGGTGTAGTCCGCCCCTCCCACCACTGCCACCCATAAGGAGGGCTAAGGCCGTGACCGACGAACAGAAGCTCCTCGCCGCCTATGAACGTGGCCTGGAGGCCGGCAGGCGTGAAGCAGCCGACGCCGTGACCCGCATCGCACAGGCGCACCGGAGACGGAACACCAGCCATGGCGACTGTAAGGCGGCGGCTGCCGAAGAGTGCCTTGAAGCCATTCGCGAACTGTCCACCGCACAGCAGGGGGAGGGCTGACATGTCCGGCCTCACCCACCTCATTGCCCTACTGAAACGGGCGGATGGCCCAAGCCGCGACCTGGACTACCGGTTAGCCCACGCCGTGGGGCACCCGTCTCGGGTGCCACTGGAGCTGCTGCCCCACCTCATGGAGGGGTCGAAGGCGGCCAAGGCTGTGCCGCTGTTCACGGCGAGCCTCGACGCTGCCGTGACCCTGGTGCCCGAGGGCTGGGAATGGTCCGTCCGCCTGTCGCCACATGGGCACTTCGAGGCGTACCACGCCAGGAAGTGGGAGAGCGGGTCGGACAGAAGCGAGGCCCCCACCGCGGCGCTGGCCCTCTGCCTCGCCGCCCTCCGCGCTCGCGAAGCTGACGAAACGCTCTCTGTCCCCACCCCCACCCAGGACACCACGCCATGACCACCAACACCAAGCCCATTACCTGCCGCGGCTACACGCTGCCCGCCGATGTCGAGGCGGGGGCGCTCGCGTTCATGCGGCAGTCCTCGCCCTTCCGCGCGCTGGACCTCTTCCATGCGTTGCGCCGCCTGGGCGTGCCTGAGGCCAACGACGTGGCCTACCGCTTGGCTGACCGCCTCCTACAGCGAGAGCGGAAGCGGGGCTCCCTGGAAGTGAGGGCCGCCGCCTGGAGGTGGGTTGCCCCCGCCCCTGCCACCCCTGCCGAGGGCGCGCCATGACCGACACCACCGACACCGTGACCGTGATCTGCAAGGGCTGCGGGCTGGTTAGCGTCCCCCCGCTCCGGCCGTACCCGTGCTGCCCCGAGCGCTTTAACGTCCCGCTCGACAGCGAGGCGGGCCGCGCCGTCAAGGCTGACTTCGCCTCAATTCGCAACTATGCGGTCAACGAGGGGCGGCGAGGGGCGGCCATGACCGACACCACCGACACCGGCCTCTATGACCTGACGAAAACCCAGCGGGCCGCCTTGGCCGAGGCCGACGCACACCGGGGCCTCGGCTACGTCTGGAAGCCGAAAACCATGGAGCGCCTAGCCCAGCTCGGCCTAGTCGAGCAGCGGACCAGCGAGCCCCGCAGGAAGTTAGCGTGGTACCTCACCCCCGCCGGCCGCGCCGCGCTCGCCGGGGAGGGCTGACACCGTGAGCGACGTAACGCTGCTGGGCGTCCTGCGGATGCCCGTCTCGCCGAATAGCGATTACATGGCGCTGGCACAGCTTATCAACCGAGCGCGCGAGGCGGCCGATCGGATAGAGGCGCTGGAGGCCGAAAACGAACGGCTACGGGGTCATGCCCGCTATCAGCGCACGGCGCTTGAGGGCCTTCAGATGGTCCTCCGCCGGGGCGCGCTGGTGAGCCGGGACATAGCGACGCTGGATCACGATCTTGTGCCGCTGTTCAAGGCAGCCCTCGCAGAGGGGGGAGACAATGGCTCCGGGGAGGTGGGCAATGTCCGCCCGGAAGCTCGATAGCGCCTCCCTGCCCGGCTGGCCGCGGCTGATGCGGCCGGAGCTGGCGGCGGCCTACATCGACGTGTCCGCCCCGACGCTGCGCGCGCTGCCGATCCGCCGGCAGCGCATCGGCGGGGCCGTGCTCTATGACCGGCTTGATCTCGACCACTACGCAGATACCCTCGCCAAAGGCTCCGCCGAACGCTCGGTGGACGACTGGCTGGGCGAACTGGATGCTGATGCGCCTTAAGAACGTGCACAAGGTGCGGTCCAAGAAGGGGCGCACCTACTACTACCACCGGCCGACGCGGACCCGGCTCAAGGCCGAGGTCGGCACACCCGAGTTCGTGCGCGAAGTCGAGAGGCTGAACGCCCAGGCGGAGAAGCCGGAGATCGTCGCCGGCACCTTCGGCGCGCTCTTCGTGGCCTACCGGGCGAGCCCCGAATTCGCCGGCCTGGCCGATGCCACCAAGGCCGACTACACCGACGTTATAGACTGGCTCTCGCCGCTGCACGACATGCCGCTCGCCAAGGTCGATTCGGGCTTCGCCATCAAGCTCCGCGACAAGGCCTTCGCCAAGCGAAAGCGCCGCTTCGCCAACTACGTGGTCCAGGTCTGCCGCCTCGCCTGGAACTGGGGCCGGCCCCGCAAGCTGGCGGCGGCCGAGAACCCCTTCTCCGAAACGCCGCTGATCCGCAAGCCCCGAGGCGAGGCAAAGGCGAACCGGGCATGGACGGACGGAGAGCGCCGCGCCGTGCTGGAGGCCGCGACCGGGGGCCTGCGCGTGGTGGTCGCGCTCGGCATGCACGCCGCTTTCCGCGAGGGCGACGCGGTGAAGTTCGCCCGCCGCGGCTACGACGGCGCCGCAATCGAATTCGTGCAGGGCAAGACCGGCGAGCCCGTCTGGCTGCCGGCGCACCGCGATCTGCGCGACATCCTCGATGAGGCGCTCGCCACCTTCGCCAAGGACCATCTGGTGTTCGCCATCGGCCAACGCGGCCGCCCCTTCACCGCGAGCGGGTTCCGCGCCTCGTTCTTCAAGCTGGTCCACCGGCTCCAGGCCGAGGGCAAGGTCGGGGAGGGCCTGACCTTCCACGGCCTGCGGCACACGGTCGGAAAGCTGCTGGCGGAGGCGGGCTGCGACACGAAGCGGATCGCCGCTGTGCTGGGCCACAAGACCACGAAGATGGCCGAGCACTACTCGGCCGGCGCCGATCAGCGGCGCATGGCGACGGAGGCCATCCGGCGGCTGGAGCGATCCGACGACGCGGCGCAGCGGAAGCGGGATCGGGAGGGAGTGTAAAAACCGGGGAAGCCGACTGTAAAACGCCGCCGCCGCTTCCAGCTAAGTCATTGAAGTAATGGTGCCCAGGGACAGAATCGAACTGCCGACACGGGGATTTTCAATCCCCGATTATCGCTGTATTCTCAAGACCTTGGCTGCGCCATACCTGTAAAACGGCTCATTGATTCCATTGGGATATTCGGCGCGGTGTAAAACGGCTCAAGGCCATCGGACGCCCAGCGGCCGAGCCTGTCAAATGAAGTCTGCTCATGACCACCCCTCTCCTCCACCCCCCGATCAGCCTCCGGACAGTCGGGCAGTTCATCGAGCACCGGCACTCGTTCTGGATCTGCTGCGCCGAGCCCGGCTGCGGGCATTCCCACCTGGCCGTCATGGAGCAGGTAGCCCGAGCGCTCGGCCCCGACTTCGACCTCTACGACGCCTCCCGTCCGCTGGCCGAGGCACTGCGGGTGACGTGCCCGAAGTGCGGGGGCAAGAGGTGGGAGCCGCGGGTCACGTCGCTGAGGGCGGTGCCGGGCCAGGGCTAAGGTCGCTACGTCTTGACGCCGCCCGATACGTTACGTATCTTACCGATACTACTGCCGGAGCCGCACCATGACCCGCGCCGAACGCTTGATCCAGGCCCGCGAAGCCGCCGGCTTCACGTCCGCCGCCCACTTCGCCAGAACGCATGGCCTGAGCGAGGCAACCTACCGGGCATACGAAAGCGGCACTCGCGGGCTCAAGCCGGCCGTTGCGGAACGTCTGGCAGGGCTACTGAACGTCTCGGCATCCTGGCTCCTGCTCGGCACGGACAAGGACGGCGCTCCCCCACCCGCACCGCCCAAGCGTCAGGTGGACGGGGCGCGCCGCACGATCCTGTCCGCTCGCTTCCCCAACGGCGCGGAAGTCGAGGTCATCGCCAACCAGCCGATGGACGAGGAGCTGCTTCGGCGCCTGTCAGCTCTGCTCGACGGCCAAGCCCTGGCGCTGTCCGAATGAACCCCAACCACATTTGCTCCGACTGTGGGGGCGTCCTGACTGACGAGGAACGGCACTACTACGAGTTCCATTGCGAGGCCTGTGAACAGGCCTGGCACGCCCACATTCAAGATTACCGCCTCGGGCGCGTTGCCGACCCCGAGCTTGACCGCTTGTTTAGCGCGCGCCCTGCGACCACACACTAAGGCTTCGCCCGAGTCGCGCGGTGTGGTAGCATCGGCGGTGCGATGAACTCCGTTGTTCGTTGGTTCGGGTTGGCTGGGCGGCAGGATTGCGACTCCTGCCGCTTCAGGAACCGCAGAGTACCGCCCCTCTAAGGGGCAGCGAGGCGCCGCCCTGCAAGGGGACTGCTCACGTGCCACGTGGGCGGGACGATCCGAGCGGGGCGGCACCCCCGCCCCTCACCTTCGCAGGGCTGAGGGGCGGGCCTCCAAATAGGGGCTTCACAGCACACGCAAGACGGGTTAGCTTTCTCTTGCCCCTGCATTGCAGGGCTGACCCTATATAGGCGCGAAGCGTTCAGGTGCCGAGTGCCTCGCCCCTGCGGATGCAGGGAACGGGTTGACGGAGCCGCCCCGGCCTTGTGCCGCGGGCGGTTCTGTTTTTTGGGCCGCGCCTGCGTTTTCCCTCTTGCGGGGTAGGGCCATTGGCCCTATATCTATCCCTGTCAGGGCAACGACGCCCGCCCAACCAGGGAGCAGACGCCATGTTCACCGCCACCGAGATCGTCGCCAAGCTCAACGCTGAGCACCCGCTGCCCGAGGTCGCGCGCTCGCTTGAGCGCACCACCTATAGCGATGTCGTGATCATCGTCGATGACGAGGGCGATATCGTCAAGGTGGCCTACATCGCCGCCCCCAGCGGGCCGGTTGGCGGCGGCCACGCCCTCCCCCTGCGGGCCGACATTGTGCGGCAGTTCACGGATGACGACGACACCTGGGACAGCTTCTGCGACGAGTTCGAAGACCGCATTGCCGAGCTGGCCTTCAATGAGTAGCCATCCGCTACAAGACCCGAAGGCGTTCAAGGAGGCCCGGCACGCGCTGGGCCTCTCTGCGCAGGGGCTGGCGAAAGCGCTTCACCTCGGCGCAGACGGCGGGCGAGCGGTGCGGCGCTGGGAGAGCGGCGAGCGCTCGATTCCGGGGCCCGCCGCCGTGGCGTTGGCTCTGTGGCGCGACCCAGCCTGCCCGCAGATCCTCCGACCGCCCCGCTCGCCGCGCTCCAGCGCTGAGGACGACGGCGACGACGCATGAACGGCGAAAGCCCCGCCCCAGCCTCTCGGCCAGAGCGGGGCAGTGTGTCGGGGGGGGCGATATTGGAATTCCAACATCGCCCCTTGCCCGTCAGGTCAGGCCGGGATCGGCCGCCGGTGTGCTGCCGGCGGCTAGCTACCGAACAGGCCGGAGAGGATCTGCACCAGGAAGCTCTGCGTCTCGGGCGGGAGGTTGACGCCCACGGCGCCCCCGACCGCGGCGCCCGCGGTGACGAGGCCGGTCCAGAACAGGCGGTTGCTGCGCAGCTTGGTCCACATCGTAGGGGCGCCTCCTGAGCGCACGAAAAAGGCCGCTGCGGGGTGCGGCGGCCGGGGGAACGGAGAGTATTTTTTGGTCTTGCAGATCAGGGCCTTAGCTGCGAAACGCGAGCCAATTGGGCCAGATCGGAGAGCATTGCGGGGGCAGTCGACGAAATGGTTGGATTTCCCAACCATTCAGCGAATTTCCGGCCCAGATCAGTGGGTTAGCGCAGTCGACGCCCTGCGCCGCCGCCTTCGCGCCCCGGATGACGCCTGCCCAGTTCGATTGTTGCGGGCGGAGCGGCTTTTGCGAAATGATCCGTTTTGTGGATCATTTCTCAATGTGCGGCCGAGGGCGGTGATCAGCGACTGCGGATCGGCGAGGAAATCGGCACCAACCCTAGCTAATCCGCGGGTTTGAGGGACGATCCAGCGCCAGAGAGAATCGGTGCCGCGGGGAGCTTGTGCATCGCATGCACATACTCAAGTCAGGCCGCCTGCAGCTTCACATCGGGCCAGGGCTTCGGCGGCACCTTGCCGTCCGGGCTGCAGAACAGGGCCTGCTCGGCAAGCCGGCGGCGGGTGAGGCCGGCCAGCACCTTGCCGCCCGCCCGGTTCCAGCGCGGGAACTCGGCTGCAGCCATGGCGTGGTTTCCGGCCTGCAGGTGCCGCAGCAGCGTGGACTTCTGCAGGGCCGCGCTGCCGAGGTTGAAGGCGAAGCAGGTGAGCGCGGCGTGGGCGTTCTCCCCCAGGCCGGGGGCCAGCCGCTCGACATCCGCCGCGAACCTCGCCGCGTCGTCCTGCAGGTACTGTACGGCCATGGCGAGGCCGATGAATGCGCCCTCGTAGGCACCCTTGCCGGTGTGGCCCCACCCTATGGTCCACACGCCTGCAGGACAGCGGTACGCCTGCAGCGCCGGCCCGCCCTTCGGCCCCTGCTCGAAGTGCTGCAGGAGCGCGAGGCCCGCGTCGTTCAGCCGGCGGGTCACGACGGCGCCCCCGGCGGTTCTGCAGGACGCAGCGGCTCTTCGCTCCAGTCCCGGCCTGCAGCCAGCACGCAGGCGGCGCCGCTCGGCAGCAGCAGGATCAGGGTCCAGGTCCGGCCGTCTGCAGACTGCAGGCGCTCGACGACGGCGCCGTTGGGCGCCATGCCCCAACCTGCAGGCCGCTCGCCGTAGCCCTCCTGCAGGCGGGACAGCACGGCGTCCACCGGGCCGCAGGAGAGCTGCTGCGCCCCCGCCCCTCCCGCCGCCAGGACAAGCGCCGCCGTGGCGCAAAGCAGTGCGCGCATAGGTCTCTCCGTTTCTGGGGTTCCGCCTGCCGGGCGGCGCGGTCTCAGGCGCTCGGCTTCGGCGCCAAGCGGTCCACAAGCCGCCACACGACGGCCTCGACGAAGCCCGGCCCCAGGTAGGCGACGGTCACTATGAGCCCCGTCGCCTGCCAGCCGGTGACGGCGTAGTAGTCGGCTAGACCGCCGCCGATGAAGCCGGTGCCGAGCGCCACCGGGAACTCCCAGAGCATGGCGGGCGACAGGAACTTCCGCCGGCCCGCCTGCACCTGGCGGGCGTGGTGCATGAGCCGCCCCGTCAGGGCCGCAAACATGGTGACGACAAAGCCGAGCAGCGCTTCCCGCCAGGGCGGCGGAAGTTGGTCAAGCACGGCTTGTAGGACGCTCTGCGGCATGGCCGCCTCCTATGGACTGGCCGCCGCAGCAGCGTGGTTTCGGTAGCGGTGACCCCGACGTTATGCCGGAAATGAAAAGGGCGCCCCGAAGGACGCCCCTTGTTGTCGCGATGTGCTTGGCCTCAGTGGATGTTTGCAGGGGGCAACTCGCCCAGAAGAAGCCCGATCTGCCGGTTCGCATCTTGGAAGTTTCGTGCGAACTGCTCTTCGAAGTGCTGCAACGACACGCTCGAACGGAGGAGCACCGTTACGGTGTTCACGTGCTGTCGCAGCCGCGCGAGGTGCTTGTCCTTGAGCATCTGGTGGTGCTTATGCGCTCGGTCCCCGCTGCCGAGTCGCGGATTGGCAGAGCGCAGGGCGTTCAAGCCCAGACTGCCCAACAGATAGCCGTAGACGAACTCGTTGATGAAATGGGCGCAGTTGGAGTGGTTGTTTCCAGCAGGGCGGCGCCAGTTACCCACCCGGTGCAACTCAGTCCAAAAGGCTTCGGAGAACTCCTGCTCCCAATCCCGCGGCGCCGGCAATAAAAGGTCGCGGACGATGGCGCCATAAGCGCCGGTCGGGAATGCCCCGCGCCGATACGCGACGAAGGCGCGGCTGATTTCGACGAAGATTGAATCGGCATCTGACGTGCCGGCTTTCCCGACAATGAACACCGCCTGCGCTTCGGTCAGGTAGAAGGCCGTTCCAGGGCGGCCACCTCGCACTGGGTCTGGGTTCAGCGTCACCTCTCGCAGAACATTGATCTGGTTGAGGAATTTCCGATACCGACGGATCAGAGCCCGGAAGTCCTTGATGTTGGCATAGCCCAGGCGGCTCGCAAGCCGCTCATCAAGGACGCGCGCTTCATCATCGTCAGCAATGGTCTCAATACGGATCGCCAGCGCGCCCGCTGCGACATTCTTATCCAGGCTGTTGCCAGACGCACCTCTCCGGTGCGAACATGCGGTCATGTTTCGCCTTGCCTCCTTCTAGGCAGTGAAACCTAGGGCGGTTCGCGGATGTACAGTCCGTCAGCCGCCCGGCTTGCCGGCGGGGGTGCTTCGGCCTCGACAACCTTCCGCACCCCCGCTGGCCCTCAACGCTCTGAAGAGCGCCGGGAACTCGACAATACCAAAGAGCGAGCGGCCAATGCGAGTCGCGCCATGGCGATTTTTCGCCTTCCGTTCGCTACTAGGCATTATAGCCTCGAAAACGCTTGGAGCCTAAAAAAGCGTTGCAAAAGTGATGCCTCCTGGACATCACGCCGCCCCCAACGCCATTTCTGGCGACCCTACAGCCGCTCGGTGTGGGTGAGCGAGAATTCGTTCCAGTATCCGGTGCCGTTGAGCATCATCAGCCCGGCCTCCAGGTCATTGCCGAGCGTGCCGACGATGGTCTCGCCCCGGCTGTCCGAGCGCGCCGGGAACAGGCACAGGGCGACGTTGCGCAGCTTCCCGCAGGCCCGCCACATGGCCTGCGCCTGCTCATAGTCGCCGTCGGGGGCCATCTGGAAGTTGAGCTGATGCCGGCGCGGCCGGGCGCCCTCGACGCCGTGCAGCCCGCCCCAGCGGTTGGTCGCGGCCTCGTCCATGCTCATGCGGGCCGACATGGCGCCCCAACTGAAATTGCGGCTGGTGGTCCACACCGGCCCCGCCATCAGCACGCCGATGTCGATTGCGGTCCCGGCCTGGGTCACGTCGAGGCGGAGGTAGCGGCCAGACTGCGGCGCGGCGAACTGGAGCCAGCAATTGCCGTTCTCACCGGGCGTCGGGGTGAAGGTGGCGTCGTAGCTGGGGACGATGGAAGTGGCCTCGCTGCCCGAGAGCGCCTGGAGCTGCGCATTGCTCAGGCGGGAGCCGTAGAGGCGCAGGCGCTTTATGTGGCCGTTCCACACGACATCGCCGCCGCCAATGCAAATCCGGGTGATCGACCCAACGGCTCCAGACGTGTCGGTCGCGACGCTGCCGCCGTTGAATGAGGACGCGAAGTCGTTGGCCTTGTAGACCATCGCCGCGCGGACCAGCGTTCCCGCCGTCATGACGGGGCCGGCCAACTGCGCGGCCGTGACGCCCGCCGCGCGAACCAGCGCGAAGATCTCCTCGGTGCCGCTGGTGCCGTTATCGTTCTGAAAGAAGCCGATCCGGTTGGCCGCGGTACCGTCGTCGAGGGCAACCGGCCATGGGTATGTCGAGCCGAAGACCGGGCGCGACGCCTCGATGGCGATCGTCCCCTCGGCCGCGTTAAACCCGGCGATGGCCGAGGTCGGCACGGTCCAAACGTCGGCCTGCCGGGTGACGGCGGCGGAGGTCGTCGGGATGTAGCTGGTCAGGAAGGCCCCGGCTTCGAGCTGGGCCCCGAAGGCGTCGAGGTGCGACCCGGCCGCTGGCGTGCCGCCGATGCTCCCGCCGGTGGCGAGGTACAGCAGCGCCAAGCCGGCGGTGAACGCCGCTTCGGTCGTGACCTTGACCCAGCACCGCCACCAGCCGTTGCCCGCCGCCTCGATGCCGCTGTCGTCCGGGGCGGTGCCGTCCGTGCTGCCGAGCAGCGCCCCGGACGACAGGTCGAACAGCCTGCCGCGGAAGGCCGAAGCCCCGACCTGGAAGCGCAGCGCCGCCTGCGTCAGGGTGCCGGCGCGCAGGTAGGCGCTCAGCACATACTGCGTCGAGCCCGCCACCGTCACGCTCCGGGCCGCGTTGACGAAGGCCCCGCTCCCGTCCGCGGTCAGCCGGCCCGAGGCCGCGCCGTCGGGCGCCGTGGCGCCGGGCGAGGCGGCGCAGCGCGTGCGGCTCCAGCCGGTGGAGAAGTCGTTGGAGGGCCACAGCAGGTTGGTGCGCGCCTCCTCCAGCAGCCAGCCCCGCCGCGCCAAGGACGCCGGATCGTGGTCCAGCCGCAGCCAGCCGGCGGCGCGGGTGACCAGCAGCCCGGCGGCGTCGCGGCAGGTGGCGGCGCTGGCGCGGGCGAAGCTCCCTGCCGGCGCCGCGCCGTTGTCCGTCGCGGTGGCGCTGTGCAGCTCCAGCAGCGCGGCCGCCTCCTCCAGCGGGTCGGATCCGACGCGCACCCGGACGCTGGGCGCGGTCAGGTTGGTCATCGCCAGCACGACGGCCCCGATGCTGGTGCTGGCGCCGAAATCGGCCATGACGCTGGCCCTGGTGCCGAGCCAGCGGCAGAGCGCGGAGGGCTGCTCATACTGCAGATGGCCGTCGAGCGTCAGGCCCGGCGCCGGCCCGGCCTCGCCGCGCGGCGTGGACAGGGTGGCGAGGGGCATCTTGTCGTCCCAGAGGACACGGCAATTGGTCATGTCGGCCTCAGTAGTAGACCAGCAGCTCGGTCCTGCCGGCGGCGAGGTCGGTGTCGACGACGTAGGCCGTCACGTGGCGCGGCGCGGCGAAGTCCGGGTCGGCAGGGTGCTCCAGCGAGCCCGTCATGCCCGGCTCCACCTGGCCGAAATAGGCGTCGGTGACGATGCGCCAGTACCGGCGCGGCACCGTCCACAGGTCGCGGCGCCGCTCGGCCTCGGCACGGGCGGCGGCCTCGCTGCGGTAGAGGCCCTGCAGGCGCGGCCGGAGCCCCTGGCGGTAGCTCTGCTGGGCGGACACCGACGCGGCCGGGGCGATGCGCGCCGCCTGGAGCAAAAAGGCGCGGTCCTCGGCCGTGGTGGCCGCGTCGAGGTCCGACTGCGCCCCGGCGAAGTTCGGCCCCCACTCCACCTCGCAGCCGGTCCAGGGCGGCGCCAAGCCCTCGGGCGGTGGAACCTCTTCCAAGGCGAGGATGTCGGCCCGCGTCAGGACGAAGGCCGGCACCGGGTCCGGGGCCCCGAGCAGGAAGGGGCGGAACAGGCCCAGGCGCGACATGCCGCCCTCGGCCCCGACCCCGGCCAGCAGCCGCCCCGCCACCTCCGCCACCGTCGCCACCTCGGGCCCCACCCACAGCCCGACCTCGGCCGTCACTGCGAACGCGAAATGGGCGAAGGCGTCGGGGTCCAGGTCCGCCGTGTCGAGCCCGCCCCGCGCCAAGATGCGCGCCAGGATTTCCGCCGCCGTCGAGACGTAGCCGCCCCGCGCGTCGCCCTCGAAGCGCACCAGCACCGGCCCCGAGGCGTCGAAGCCGAGCGTCAGGAAGCCCGTCGCCTCGTCGGCCGCATACTGCCCGGCGCCCGGCGCGTCGCCCTCGAAGCGCACCAGCACCGGCCCCGAGGCGTCGAAGCCGAGCGTCAGGAAGCCCGTCGCCTCGTCGGCCGCATACTGCCCGGCGCCCGGCGCGCCGGACACCCGCACCAGCCGGACGCCGCGGTGCCAGACCACCAGCACGGCCCTGACCGGCCCGTCATGGACCTGCCAGCGCCGCGCCGCCGCGTCCACCAGCACCGCCGGGGCCGCCGGCACATGGCCGTAGCCGACCGGCTTGGGGCGGCCGGCGAGGTCGAAGCCGCCCTCGTCACCGCCCAGGCCGGTGTAGACATTCTCCTGGAAATAGCCCGTCAGACGGTGGTCCTTGAGCCGCAGCGGCAGCAGCACCCGATCGCCCTGGCGGCGCCAGGCGGCGGCCGAGCCGCGCAGCACCGGCGCGGCGGCGTCCAGCGACAGGCCGCGCCGGCACGGCGCCCCGCTGCCGCGTGGCAGCTCCAGCACGTCGAGCGCCACGTCCTGGCCGTCCACCGCATAGTCCCGCGTCAGGGTCAGCAGGCGCCGGTCGCCGTCCCACAGCTCGGCCTCGCCCACCGACAGGGAGAGCCCGCCGCGGCCGGGCGTCGCCTCCTGGCGCAGGCGGACGGTGCCGAGCAGGCGCGGGTCGAAGGCGGCGTTGGGCACGGCGTCGTCCGGCCGCGACAGGTAGCCGGCATTGGCGAAGCGCCAATCGACGGTGCCGGTGTAGGCGTCGGCCGCCGGCAGCGTGGCGAGCGGCGCGGTGCCGAGGGGGCGCAGTCCGAGCATGCGTCAGGCCCCCGGCGGCTTCTGATAGGCGGCGACGGTCAGCAGCAGCACCCGCCCCGCCCCCGGCCGGCCGCGCTCCAGGCGCACCGGCGGCGGCAGGGCGGCGTCGCTGTCCTCCGGCCGCAGCGTGGCGAGCGGCGTTTCGCCCGGAGCGCGCAGGCCGAGCATCAGCCGGGCCAACCGCTGTCGAGGTCGGGTGCGCCGCCCGCCGCCAGCTCGGCCGCCTTCTGCGCCTCGACGGCGAAGCAGGCCGCGACGAAGCTGGCGACGTGCAGGGCCAGCGACGCCACCTGCTCGGCCGTCAGCGGGCGGTATTCCCCATCCGCGAATTTCCAGCCCGCGCCCTCCGGCCAGTGGCCGTCGCGGGCGAGGCTGTAGGCGTTGCCGAGCTTGGCCTGGCTGTCGCGGTCGGTGTGCACCGGCCAGCCCTCCCACAGCGTGCCGCCGGTCTCGACGGCCCAGCGCCGGGCGGCCAGCGCGGCGGCGTCCACCGGCGGCGCGGCCAGCTCGGCCAGCACGGCGCCCAGCGGCAGGGCCTCCAGATCGCGGCCGGGCTGCGGCGTGGCGAAGTGCGCCGCAATGCGGCCGCCCTCGCCGCGCTCGACGAAGCGGGTGTCGTCCATCGTCATCTCCCCTACTTGCCGCGGGTGTCCACCCAGCCGCGGGTGCGGATCTCCACCAGCGGCGTGGTGGCGGTGGCGCGAACGCCGATCTGCCGGGCGGTGCTGGTGCGGATGCGCCCCTCCCAGGCCGCCACGACGTTGGCCGCGGAGGTGGCGAGGGTGGCGGCGCCGGAGCCGGCCGAGGCGGCGCTGTCGGCCTCCCACACCGAGGTCAGCAGGACCGCGGCGGCGGCGGTGGTGTCCTTGACGGTGACCCGCAGCAGCGCGTCCACCGCTATGCCGTTCGGCACCGACAGCGCGACCAGCGTGCGGGAGACGGAGGTGGCGGCGCCGGAGAGGTCCAGCGGCGGGGCGCCCAGCAGGAATTCGTCGCCGAATTGAGCGAATGCCAGAATGTCGCCGCCGCTGTTGGTCAGCACGGCGCCGAGCCGCCGGCGGTGGGTGTAGCCGGTCGGCATGGTCGGGGCGGAGGCGGAGAGCGAGAAGAGCCCGTCGAGCGTGCCGTCGTCCTTGCCGATCAGGTAGACGTGGTAGGTGCTGAGCCCCGCCTTGGTCCCGGTGTCGAGGCCGCCCGCCCCGCTGCCCGCCGCCCAGGAGGCGTTGAGGCTCTTGGTGAGGCCGGAGCGAAGGTCCATGCTGCGGCTGCCGTCGCTGGCGCGGCAGCTCCCCACGGCGATGTCCACGGCCGAGAGCGGCGAAGTGGCGTTGTTCGCCAACGACAGGCCGAAGATGTGGCCGTCCGGCACGAACGGGGCGTCCGCCACGTCCAAATAGACCGAGCTGGTGCCGGCGAGGTTGATCTTGCCGCCGCCGTTGGTGGACTTCAGCACCGTGTCGCGGGAGAGCGTCGTGGTGCCGTCGAGGTTGGCGGTGACGGTGCCGATGCCGGCCTCGCGCGCGCCCGTCGTCTCGATGGCGTAGGTGACCTGGGCGGACTGGCCGCTGCTCAGGCCGAGCGCCGTGCGGAAGGTGAGGAAGCCGGCCGGCGCCCCGCCCAGCCCGACGCTGCCGGTGCCGGTGGTGGTGGTGGTCTCTTTGGTGAATGCTGCTGCGCGCGGTGCCATCAGGCTGCCCTCTTCGCCAGTTCTTTGAGTTGCTCGGCCAGCATGCGGATCTCGCCCCGCAATTCGGCGTTCTCGCGCCGCAGCGACGCCAGGCCCTCGGCCGTCGAGCGGGCCTGCATGTCGCCCACGCCGGCCACCGTCCGGGCGACGTTGCGCAGCTCCGTCACCACCCCGGACATGTCGGGCCCGGCGAGGAGGGCGCGGGTCTCGGCCGGGTTGAACACCCGCGCGGAGGGGCCGGTGTAGAGCAACTCGCCGGGGTGAATGCGGGCGACGTTGCCGGTCACCCCGCCCTCCGAGAAGCCCGGCACGGCGGCGAGCATGGCCTGCGCGGTGCCGAGCACCCTATTTCGCACCGCGGCAAAAGGGCCGTTGTCGTTCGCCAGATCGCCGAAGGTGAGGCGGTCGATATACCCCTGGAGCCCGGACAGCCGGCGCTCAAGCTCCTGCGCCTGCTGCTGGCCGAACTGCTCGAGCACCGCCTGCCGCTGGAGCGCGTTCAGCTTCTCCACCTGCGCCAGGTCCGCGCCGAACTTCCGCGCCGCGTCGAGCCGGGCGGCGGCGTTGCGCTCCTCCAGCTCCAGCGCCCAGCCCTTCGGATCCAGCGCCTGCTTGAGCTGGTCGGCCACCTGCTGGTCGAAGCTCCGCGCCCGGCCGGCCTGCGCCGCCGCCACGTCGAGCCCCAGGCGGCGGAACTCCCTGTCCTGCTCGGCCGCCGTGTCGGTGAGCGCCTTCATGGCCTGCTCGACATCCGTCAGGGCCTTTGCCGCCTTGACGATGCCGTCGTAGGTGGCGGCTTTGCCGAGGTCTTCCAGCAGCCCCTCGACCGCCTTGGCGTTGCTGTTCGCCGCGGCGGTGACGAAGCTGGAGCCCGCCCCGACGAAGGCGCCGCGGGCCATCTCCCGCCGCAGCGCGTCGGCCAGCGCCGCCCCGGCGTCGGCATAGCCGGTCAGGGTCGCGCCGTTCAGCCCGAGCACCGCGCCGTTCTGCCTCTGTTCGACATGCACGGCGGTGTTGCCCAGCCGGGCGCCGCTGAGGGCCGCCACCGACGCGAACGCCTGGGCGATGCCGGACGACAGCCGGGCCGCGGCCTGGGCGTCCCCGCCGTTGTCGGTGTTGCTGTAGCCGGAGGTCGCACCGCCGCTGCTGACGAAGCCGGAGCCGTAGCGCGGGCCGATGCTGGGGCGCCCGCCGAACAGACCGCCCAGGGCCGTGCCCGCGAAGCCACCGACTATGGCACCGAGGGGGCCGCCGGCCGCGCCCAGGATGGAGCCGAGGGCCGAGGCGCCCAGCGCGCCGCCAGCCACCGACCCGGCCAAGCCGCCGATGGTCCCGCCGATGCCGCCGCCCAGGCCGAACAGGTTGGCGCCGAGGCTGCCGAGGATACCCCAAGGCGAGTAGCCTAGGCCCTGCGAAAAGGCGCTGCCGGCGCCGTTGATGACGTTTCCGCCCACCATGTCGAGCGCCATGCCTGAAGCGTTGCTCGACAGGCCGATGGCGGCCCCGAAGTTGCTCCCGGCGATGCTGGTGCCGATGCCGGCGAGGGTACTGGAATAGCCGCCGGAGAACAGGCTGCCGAGGCTGGAGATGCCAGAGGCGATGTGGCCGACGCCGCCGGCGCCGCCGCCCATGCTGCCCAGCGCCCCCGCCACGCTCCCGAGGGTCGGGGCGTTCGAGCCGAAGAGCATGTTGCGCAAGGGGTTGATGGCCGCGAGGCGGATGAAGTCCTGCAGCAACTCCGACAGCACCGCCTTGCCGACCGAGCGCAGCGACACCATTGCATCCTCGCCGCGCGCGAACGCCGCGGTGAGCGCCTCACCGATCCGATCAAAGGCCCGGCTGCCGAAGTCCTCCAGTTCCCGATAGGACGCCTCCATCTGCTCGATCTGACGGCTCACATCCTCCTGGAGCGCGTACTGCTGACGCAACGCGGCCAGCGTCGCCGGGTCGTTCCGCAGCAGCGGGTCGTTCCGCAGGGCGTCGACAATGCGGTTCTCGACGGCGCGGGTGCGCGGGTCGCCCCCGGCAACGGCGAGGCGCTGACGCAGCACATCGGTCTCGTCCCTGGCCGCCTGCTTCAGGTCGCGGTAGCGGTCAATCTGCCCGTCCATCGCCCTGATGTTCGACCGCCGCGCGCGCTCCGTCGCTTCGATGAGGGCGGAGGACTGGCGGTCCAACTCGTTCTGCGCCTGCTGGGCGGCGTTGAGCCGGTACACTTCGCGGGCGTTCTGGGCGACGGTCGCGCCGAACCGGCCGCGCTGCTCCACCGAGAGCGCCAACACCGCCTGCTGCGCCGCCAGGTCCTCGCCCGTCAAACCGATGACCTTGCGTTCGTCGGCCAGCCGCTGCGTCAGCTCCTGGCTGGCGCGGGACAGGTCCAGGGTGACGCCGGCCGCGGCCGCGTCGAGCCGCATCTGCCGCTCAGCCGCCGTGACGACTTCGCCTCGCATCGCGATCTCTTCGCGGCCGACGGCCAGGAAGCGCGCCCGCTCGGCCGCCGGCAGCTTGAGCGCCTCCGCCTCCAACTTCGCGACAGCAACCGCCTTCTCCGCATCGGTCTGCAGCGTGCGGCGCGCAAAGTCGATGGCCTCCAGGGCGGCATTGGCATCGTTCGCGCTGACGCCGGGCAAGCCGAAGCTGTCGTTGATCCCCGCTTCCAGCAGGTTGAGGCGATCACGCTCCCCGGTCAGGGGTGTGGCGCTGCGCAGGGCTGTCCGGGCGTCGATGTTCCGCCGCAACGCGACCTCTTGCTCAATGAGCGCGCGCGTCGTGTCGTCAATGCTCTTGCGGTTGTCCGCTTGGGCGGCGGCCAGCGCCTCGGTCGTCAGTCGAGCCCGCTCTTTCTCCGCGCTCGACTGGCCTTGGGCCGCGGCCTCTGCCGTGAGTTGGGCGATCGATCCCCTCAGCCCACCTCGGAAGCGCTCGGTGGCGTTCGCAAACTCTGTGATCGCCTCTACGCCTTCTCCCGTCGCCTTGGCGGCACCGCGCGCACCATCATTGTAGAGGCCATAGGTGAGATTGAGGTCGTTGAGCGCGTTGCGTGCAGCCTCGGCCTGTTCCTTGAGACCAGCGATGATGCCGCCAGCCTGTCCGGCTGTGCCCTTGGTTCCGGTCTTGTTGAGCAGCTCGAAGGCCTTGATGTCGGCCTGGATCTTCTCCAGCGTGGCGCGCGCCGCGCCCAGGGTGAACCGCTGCTCCGCCTCCAGGGCGCGCACACGCTCCGCCCCTGCCCCCTTCATCTCGTCCATCGTCTTTTTGGCGAGGGCGAGGGTCGCGGTGTACTTCTTCTGGATCGCTTCGGCGCGAGCCGTCTCTTGAGTGACGGCGTAGTAGACCGCGCCGGCAGCAGCGAGGCCGGCCGTCACCGCGCCGATGATCGGCGCCGCCGCGATGAGCGCACCCTTCAGAGCCGCGACGCCGCCTTCGACCATCAGGAAGGCCTGCGCCACCTGCGGACCCTGCTGCCCGATGATGGTCATGATGCTGGCGCCGGACGACAGCGAGGCAATCGCGTCCGAGGCGGTGAAGCCGAGCGTCTGCATCTGGCCCTTGAGCAGGGCGACGCCGCCCGCCGCCTGCCCGGAGGCCTGGGCAAGGTACTGCTTGCGCTGCGCCAGGGCGGTTTCCGCCGCGGCTAGCTCCTCCGCGGTGGCGATGCCCAGCCGGCGGGCGGCGGCTAGCTGGCGCTCCTGCTCCTCCACCTCGCGCATGGCCGAGCGCAGGGGCACCAGGGCGTCAACGGCGCGGCTGGCGGCCTGCCTCTCGGCCTCGGCTTCGGCGAAGACGGCGGCCGAGGCGGCGGCGCTGCCGCCCGCTCCTCCGCGCACTCCCAAGGCTGCGTTGTAACGGTCTTGGCTGTTGGCCGCGACCTGCTGCGCCCGCGCCGCCGCGATCATCCGCTCGCGTTCCAGCGCGGAGTCGAGGCCCCGTGCATACTGCTGCGCAGCCGCTGCGGCCGTGCCGTATTTCTGCTGAAGCCGCTCCAATAGCTGGGCCTGCTGCTCGGCCGATATCGCGCCCCGCTGGAAGGCCCTGTCCAATACGGCCTGCCCCCGCTCCAAACGCTGCTGCGCCTGATAGACCGGATCCAGTTCACGCCGCAGTCGCTCCAAGGCGGCGCCCTGGCGACCAAGCACCTGCTCCACGCGCTCCGTCGCCTGAGTGACCTGGCGATTGGCCTGAAGAACCTTATTGCTGGCCTGCTCGAACAGCTCCGCGCCCTGCTGGGCGGGCCGCGCGTCATAGACGAGTGCCGTAACGGCCTCTTCGCGCTGTGCCATGCGACCCTCCCAGCTATGCCGCCCCTCAGGGTTGGGGCTCGGACGCCTTGGAGCGCAGCAATGCGGCAAGGCCCTGAGCCACGTTCTGCGGCTCAGGGGCCTCGGCCTCTGCCGGTCCCCAGGGACTTGTTTTCTTCAGGAAATCGACCTTGCCCTCTAAGGCGAGTTCGATCTGCGGAATGGGGGTGTTGAGCGCCACGTCGGGCGGCCACCCCAGCCACCCGCACGCCCACTTGAAGAGTTCATCCCAGAACTCATCGAGTGTCAGGCTGCGTCCTTTCCCTCGCCCTCGCCCTCCGCGGCCTCTTCGAGCGGGCGCCCGCCGTTGGCGAGGATGAGGATGAAGTCGGTCAGCGGGCCGACCAAGGCTCGAAGGCCGGTGCGAAACACCCGGTCCTCAAGGCCCTTGGCCTCCGCCTCGGTCTTCATGCCCAACCCATGCCGCACGACGGTGACATAGGCGTCGAGGTTCTGTGCGAAGAGCGCCTGGTGCGCCGCCTGGAAGCCGCCCAGCAGGCGGCTGATGTTCTTGGCCGCGGCGATGGTCGGCTTCAGCACAACCTCCTCGCCGTCGAGGGTGACGGTGATCTGACCGGCGTCGAGCTTGCTCATCAGGGGTGCTCCATTCAGGGGCGCCAGGGGTATTGAGGGGTTGGCAGGGCGGCGGCCCCTGACCTCCGCCGCCCCGCCGCGCTCGCGCGAGCGTTCCTTACGAACTGGTCGCCGCCACTTCGATGATGGCGCCGTCGATGCCGATGTTGACCGTGGAGCCCACGATGTTGTTCGCACCGCCGATGTTCGTGGTGTAGGACATGACCTTCCCAGGGAAGTAGAAGGTCGTCGGCTTGGGGCTGACGCCGCTGGACGGCTTGTCGTTCAGCTCGATCTTGAAGTCGTAGTTCGAATAGCTGTCGGCCGCGGTCTTGATGATCGTCTGACCGGCATCTGACGGCACGCGTGCGATGGTGAGCTGGAGCGAACCGTTATCCTTCGAGCCCTTGAACTTGTAGGTCTCGTTGGAGCCAACGGGATTGTGGGTGATCGGCTGGTAGGACGTGCCGAACTCGCCGAAGTTGGTAATCTCACCCACTTCGACCCAGGTCAGCGCCGCATACTCGGACGCGGTGTCCGTCGCGTCGGCATGGACGCCGGCGATGAACAGCTTCGTCTTCGGGGAGGTGACGACTCCCGGCATGGTGCTCTCCTATCGTGTGTGGAAGCCGCCTATGCGGCAGGGCCGCCTGGGGTCAGGCGGTGTAGTGGGCGGTCACCGGCACCGAGACCGAGACCCGAAACGTGTTGCCGTTCTCTTCATCGCGCTCGCCGGGGCCGATGCGGGGCGCCTCGGTCTCGATGCCGGGCGCGAGCGTCTGGCAGCGCAGCAATTCGCCGATCTGCTGGGCGATGGCATAGGCTCCGTCCGTCCCCTCCCCCTGGGGAACGAAGACGTGGGCGAAGATCACAGCGTCTTCGCGCGCCACCCGAAGGCCGGCGGAGCCGAACAGCGAGCTTTCCGCCCCGGCGCCAAGCACCTCCAGATAGACCCAGGGTTCATTTCCGGGTTGGTGGAACTGTTCGTTTGGGTAGGCGATGGGCGCGGTTGCCCAATCGCGCGGGAGGATCGCCCGCACGGCATCGACGATGGCCGAGAACTGCATCATTCCTCCTCAGCGCACCGTCATGATGAGCGCGGGATAGGTCAGCGGATCGCCCTTGCGGCGGCCCTTGCGTCCACCGTCGCGCTTCAGGCGGTATCCCCCGGCCAGTTCGATGTATTGGACATCGGCCTCAACGCTGTTGCCGAAGCGACGGAGGACCACCCGCTGGAGCCGGTCCACGATGCCAGGAGGAACTCTCACCGTCATCGCCCCGACCTCGATTTTGCGCGCGTAGGGTCGGTCGTTCGTTAGAACGATGCGTCGGGCCGACGGAGGGATGGCATCGGCCGCGACCTCTTTGCCGTCCACCATCAAGAACCAAGCCCTGCGAAATGCACCGCTATCGACTGGCGACATTTCCTGGGCCTCTTTCAGCGCGAAGGTGGCAGCCTCGCTCGCGAAAACGAACTCGTAGCGGATCACCCCGTAGGGCTTGACACTCTCCTCCGGCGCCCCGAGCCGCCCGTCGACGAACGTCTGCACCTCGGGCAGGTCGCCCTTGAGCTTGCGCAGGTGATCCACGAGACCACGCCGGGCAACAGCCGCGTGGTGCCGCTGCACATCAGGTGGCCTGAGGCTATCGACGGCGAGCCGGATCGTGCGCTCGAACGCTGCCGTCGAACGTGCCATCGCATAACCTCTAGCTGTGGCATATTGACTCGGGGTGGGCATTGGCGCCTTGCTCTTGCCAGTGCAAACCCCGGATGGAAGGTAACGATGGTCGTCGTGATGCGCGCCTTAGCCTTCGGCGTTCTTTTGTTCGCCAGCGCTGGTGCCTACAAGCTCTGGTCCGACATGCAGCCACCCACCTTCCATGAGGTGGAAGCTTGCAAACTGACGATGATCGGCAAGGTCGACAACCCGCTGATCGTCTGTCGAGATGCCTTGGAGACGCGAGCGGCATCACGCTCACATTACGGTTGGTATGTCGCCGGTGCCATTGGCGGCGGGCTGATCGGCGCCGCGCTGCTCTGGGCGGTAGGGGCGCTGGTTGCCAACTCCCGGCGGGGCGCGACCGCCGCCTAACCCCTCACCCACACCTTCCACCCGACCAGCGTTTCGCCGTCGTAGAGGGCTTCCGCCCCCTGCACGGCGGAACCGTCGAGGCTGTCGCCCTTGGACGGCCTGTCGGGCCACTGCCCGGCGGTGACGCCCACCGGCGCCGCTCCGGGCCAGCCCGCCGCGGTGAGGTCGGCCTGGGCGATGCGGACCTTGCGATCCCCCTGGATGACCCCGCCCACAAGCTCCTGCGGCTGGTAGGCCGTGGCCTTGCCCTTCACCGTCGCGCTCACGAAGCTGGAGCCGGTGCCGACGCGGCGCTTCAGCACCATGCCCCGCCCGGCCCGCGCCAGGGAGGCGGCGAAGCGCTCCAGGGCGGACATCAGAAATGCACCGTTCGGTGTGGGTCAAGGCGCCCGGCGATGTCCGCCGGCAGCCCGCCGCGCAGCTCGGTCTTGTCCGGATCGAAGTAACTCAAGGACTCGACATCGGGGTTCTGGTAGCTGCGCAGCGCCGGGTCGCGGCCTTTGGCGGCGTGAGCCCTGACGCAGAGGTCGATGCAGGCCCGCTCGATGTCGGCCGGCAGATCAGGTGATGGTTCGCCCGGCAGCACGTAGCCCGCCTGATAGACGACGACGGTCTTGCCCGCCGCCCAGCAGGACGGGCCATCCGCGCCGTCGAGCCGCAACAGCAGGCCGGCGGCGCTGTCGGCCTCGTAGTCGGCCGCGGTGAGGACCGTGCCGGCCTCTGTCACGCTGGTGACGCTGATGACCGGCCGGGCCGAGAGTACCAGCCGCGCCCGCCGCACATCCGACCGGAAGGTGTCGGTGACCGCGCGCCGGCCGAAGACCCTGCTGCAGTAGGCTTCGACGGCGGCCGACTGCTGGGCGAGCAGCGCCGTCAGGTAGGCGTCCTGGCTGTTGTCCGAGATGCCGAGTTCGGCCTTCAGCGTGGCGAGGGTCGTCAGGGGCATGGCGGCCTCGGAGGGTTCGGGGCGGCCGGAGCCGCCCCGGTTGGCTTAGACCGGCGGATTGGAGGTCGGCTGCCGGTGCGGGTGCCCCAGCAGCGCCACGGCGGCCAGGAAGGCGTTGCCCGAATTGCCGGTCGGGGTGACCGTCATGCGGACATACCGCTTGTGGCCCCGGTAGCCGATCTTCCGGGTCTCGTTGTCGTCCGCGAAGGTGAAGCCGGCCAGCGCCTCGGTGCCGATCAGCTCGTCATCGGCGACGGCGGCGGCGTCGGACAGGGCCGGATCGTCGCCGTCCTCCACCAGCACGGCGAAGGTCGCGTCGGCATCCGCCAGCGCGCCCGTCATCAGCAGGAACGTCAGGCTGTCGTAGCCGCGCGTGTCGATGACCTCGCTCACGAACGGCGTATTGTCGGCCACCGCGGCGACGGGGCTGATCGCCCGCACCGGGTGGATGTGGTTCATCATGTCGCGCATGTGCGGCCCTCCTTAGGCCGAAGGGCGGGGCGGTGCCGGAGCGCCGCCGCCGCTCGCGTTGACGCTGCCGCCCTTAGGCGGTGAACTTCAGGAACTTGAAGGCCTCGAATTGCACGGCCCCGCCGCCCACGCGCCGGGTCGTGTAGAACCGCACGAAGGGCTTGTTGGTGTAGGGGTCGCGCAGCACCCGGAAGCCCTGGCGGTCCACGATCTGGTAGGTCTCGCGGACATCGCCGAAGCCGAGCGACAGCGAGCCGGCCGCCAGCGCCGGCACGTCCTGGGCGATGGTCACCGGGTAGCCGAGGATGGTCTGCGGCTGGCCCTGCTGGAGGCCCGGCTGCCACAGGTAGTTGCCCGTGGTGGACTCCTTGAACTTGCGGATCAGGGTGATGACCTCGCGGCGGGTCACCCAGCGGGCATTGCCGAGGTAGGCGTCCTTGAAGGCGCCCAGCAGGTCGAACAGCTTGTCGGCCGGGTTGCTGGCGGCGAAACCGCCGTTCGCGCCCGTGGCGATGTGCTCGAAGGTGCCCCAGGCGCGGGCGTCGTCGGCCGTCGCCGCGGTGTCGTAGGCGAACAGGCCGCGGGGCTTGTTGGCGCCGTCGCCCACCACGAAGGCGGCGTTCTCGACGCGGGTCAGCTTGTCCGCCACCTTGCCGGCCAGCCACGCCTCCACGCTGACGTTGGCGTCGTCGAGGAGCTGCTGCGTCGCCTCGGGCTGCGCGAACAGCTCATAGACCGGGATCCGCCATTTGCCGATCTGCGGCGTGCCGGTCGTGGGCCGGGGCTGGGTCTCGCCAACCCAGCCGCCGGACGACGCCTCGTTGCGGTCCACCATGCCCTCCAGGGCGTCGGTGCCGATCACCTGCACGCTCGCGACCTGACGCATCGGCGAGGTCTCGAACACGCGGGTGACGATGCGGCCCGACATGTCGGCCGGAACGAGGTAGCCACCGTCCGGGTCGGAGCCGACCGACATCGCCTTGCGCTCGGCATCGCCGAAGCTGCGGTCGCCGCCGCGGACGAAGGCGTTGAAGCCCTTGCGGTAGTCGTCGTAGGCCTCGCCCGCCACCTCGGCCGGGGCCGGGCGGCCGTACATGCCGGCGAAGGACTTCAGCGAGGCGTTGAACGCCTTCACCTCGGCCTCGCGCTTCTCGCCCGCCTCGCCGCCGCCGGCGCCGGGCCGGTTCAGCTTCTTCTCCAGGTCGTCCGCGCGGCGCTCCATGGCGTCCTTCGCCTCGGAGAGCTTGGCGAGCGCGTCATCGATCTTGGACAGCTTCTCGGTGGTCACGGCGTCGGGCGAGCCCTTCGCCTTGATCTCCTTGATCTCGCGCTCGTGGGTGGACTTGAACTCCTCGAACGCCTTGCCGAGGTCGGTGACGAGTGCGGTCACGTCGTCGCCGGCCGACTTGATTTCGTAGCCCATGGGGCTCTCCTTAGGTTCGGATGGTGCGCAGGAGCTGCCGCAGGGCAGCCGTGGTGTCCTGTGTGCCGCCGGCGTCGCGCTGGGGGATGGACTTGAAGCCGCTGGCGAGGATCGCCTTGGCCTCCTTGCGGGAGAACCCGGCATCGCGCAGGGCCTCCTCGGCATCTCGGATCGTCAGGCCGCCCTCGGACTTCACCGAGGCGACGCGGGCCTTGGGGTTGGCCGGGAACGTGACCAGGGACACCTCCAGGAGGTCCAGCTTGGTCAGCTTCCGGCGCGGCTCCTCCGGCCGCGAGCGCGGCTCGTAGGCCTTGGTCACATAGCCGATGGACAGGCCGTCGATGGCCGGGCGCGGCTCCATCTTCAAGAGGGCGTAGGCCTCCCGGCCCCGCGCCGTGTCGGCCAGCTTGCCCTCCACCTTCAGGCCGATGCTGTCCTCTTCCATCGAGGTCCAGATGCCGACCGGCGTCATGTCGTCGGAGCCCATGCCCCAGCCGCCGTGCTGCATCAGCATGGCTGGCCACTGGCCGGTGCTGGCGGCCCGCGCGAGCGTTTCGGCGAAGGCGCCCTTGACGATCACGTCGCCATAGCTGTCCACGTTGTCGAAGACGGCGCCGTAGCCGGAAAAGGTCATGGTCTCGCCGCCCGCGAGCTTCACTTCGCGGAGGCCGAAGGCGTTGCGTTCCATCTTGCGTCCTATGGGTTCGGCGCGGGATCGGCCGGCGGTGGCGGCTCCTGGGCCGGATCCACCATGTTGAGCGGCACGCGGTAGGCCTCGCCGCCCTCGTAGGGGTTCATGTCCTCAAGGGCGCGGATGTCGTTCGGGCTGAGCGCCCCGACGCCGTAGAGCTTGGTGTAGAACTCGGCCCGGTCCTTCATCGCCCCGCGCAGGAGGCCATTGACGGTGAACTTGCAGAACAGGCCGTCCCGGCGCTCCCGCTCGCCCAGCAGCGAGCAGTCGAGGGCCTGCTCCCAGGCCACGTATTCCGGGCCCAGCGTGTGGACGACATGGGCGCCGAAGAACTGCTCCGCGCTGGCATAGGTGCTGGCCTTGTCGGAATAGCCGACCATCTGCGGGAAGACGTTCAGCGCCCGGCAGATTTCCTCCACCTGGTGCCGCCGCGTCGCAAGGTGCTCGGCATCGACCCCGCTCATCGCCAGCGAGGTCCACTTCGCCGCCCGGTCCAGAATGAAGGGCCGGCCCGAGTTGGCGGCGCCGGCGTGGTTCTGTTCGATCCACTCGCGCAGCGCGTCGTATTGGGCCTTGTTGAGCGTGCCTTCGACCGAATAGAGGCCGCTCGTCTGCACCCCGTTCTTGTGGAGCTTGGCGTGGGCCTCCTCGGTGGCGATGGCGAGGCCGATGGCCTCCCGCGCCAGCTTCACCGTATCGAGCCCCATCCAGCCGTTCCAGCTCGGCCCCCGCAGGTGCAGGATCGCCTCCGACGGGAAGGTCATCTGCCGGCCGTTCGGCGCCGTTACTGTGTAGGCCAGCGAATAGTCGTCGTTGCGCTTGACCGCGACCTGGCCCGGCTCGAACGGGATCAGTTCGACGATGCTGCCCCTGACCCGGTTGATGAACGCGTAGGCGTTGCCGCAGAGCGTGCGGTGGAACTCCATCATCTGGCGCAGCTCGAACGAGGTTTGCCAGGGGTTCGGCCGCAGCCGCAGCACCTCGAACAGCGAGTGGTCGCGCGCCGGCTCGCTCCCGCCGCCCGGCAGCTCCCGATAGACCTTCAACGGCACCTGGGCGACGCCGTTGGCCCGGACGCGGGCGCAGGCCAGCACGGTCGATACCTGTAGGGCCGTCGAGATCGTGACCTCGACGCCCGACTTCGACGGCGGGCGTCCGAACATCTCGCGCAACAGTTCCTCTACGGTCGGGCCGCTCTTCGCCTCCCGCCCTGTCAGTCGAGCCAGCCAGCCCATGCGTAACCTCGTGGTTTCGCCGCGCCGCGGCCTAGCTTTCCCAGAATGACGCGCCCGCCTCTACCTGCGTCGCAGTGGCCGCGCCCACCGCCATCGCCAGCGCGACCACGGCGTCAATGCGATTGGTGGCCTTCCGCTTGGAGAACCACCTGTTGTCCTGCTGGTCCTTCTCCGTCGCGGCCGACATGCAGGCCGAGATGAGGACCGGGCTCTTCCTGAGGCGGATGCGCCGTTCCAAGATCAGTGTCTCAAGCTCCGTTATCGAGCCGGGCATCCACAGCCCCAGCGGAGGCTCCTCGCCCCGCGCCTTGGCTGCGGCGACGGCCTCGTCAGAGGGCCGCGCCCGCACCTTGCCGCCCTGCGGATGCGCCACCTGGTCAACCGTGACCCCCATCGCATCCAACTCGTCCTCCAGCTTGCGATAGGCGTAGCGGTCATAGGCGATCTGCCGGATCGCGTATTCGCTGGTCGCCTCCGCGATGCGGGCGGCGACGAAATCCAATCTGATCTGCCGGCCGGGCGGCGCATTGAGCCAGCCCTGCGCGGCCCACACGTCGTAGGGCGCCTTGTCCCGAAGCGCCCGCTCATGCAGCGTGTCGCCCGGCGTCCAGGCCTCAACCCAGGCGTCGAAGGTCGGCAGGACGGCGATGGTGCCATCCGGCCGCGGCACCTCCACGGCGCCGGTCGGCACGACGAAGGCCAGCGCCGTCAGGTCCTGCGATCCCGACAGATCGGCCCCCATGAACACCTCAGCGCCCGCATGCTCAGCCGGGTCGAAGTCCTCCAGCACGCCCTCCAGGGCCTCGCGGGACATCCAGGCCTCGTCCGCGTCGGTCCACTGGCAGAAGTGCAGCCGCAGGATGCCGTTCAGCTTGCCCGGCAGCGCCTTCGCCTGGCGCACCACGTCGGCCAGGTACTCCCGGCTGATCGTCACGCCCAGCAGCGGGTTCGCCTTCTCCCAGCACGACGGGTCCTCCAACGGGTCATCGCCCTTGTCGAGCGCGCACACGAAGCTGAACGTCGTGTCGTCAATCGGCTCGCCCACATAGGCGAAGTCGTCGTCGGGCGTCATCGTACCGGCCGCCACCCGGACGGCGTGCTCATGCTCCTCCCAGCAGACCGAGTTCCGGTCGGAGCCGGAATTGGTGATCATCAGCAGCAAGGGCTGGCGGCGGAATTTGAAGCCGCGCTCCAGCATCTCCATGATGCTGCGGTCGGGGTGCTCATGCACCTCGTCGCACAGCGCGAAGTGCGGCCGCGGCCCCGAGCCAGTCTTGCCGGCGTCCTTGCTGATCGGCCGGAAGAAGCTCTGCGAGGCGTGGTGGGCGATGTTGAACTCGCGCCCCATGCCGCCGCTGAAGGACAGCTTCCGCAGCAGGGCCGGCGATTTCCGCACCATCTTGCAGGCGTCCTGAAAGAGAATGCCCGCCTGTTCCTTTTTGGCCGCCGCGGCGTAGATCTGCGCCCCCGCCTCCCCGTCCGCCGTCATGCCGTAGAGGCCAATGCCCCCGGCGAGCGGCGACTTGCCGTTCCCCTTGCCCTGCTCGATGTAGGCCCGGCGGAACCGCCGCGTGCCGTCCGCCCGCTTCCAGCCGAACAGCATGCCGGTCACGAAGGCCTGCGAGGGGTGCAGCCGGAACGGCCTGCCCTCGAACTGGCCCTCGGAGAGCCGGAACACCCCCTCGAAGAAGCTCCACACGTGCTCGGCAGCCGCCACGTCGTATCTCAGGCCGCGCTCCCCGCCCCGCTCCAAGTCGTCCAGGTGCCGCCGGCAGGCGTTTCGGACGTGGGGCCCGGCCACGAACTCCCCGGCCAGCACCGCCCGCGCATAGGCGGTGGCGCGGTCGTCAGTTCGGGCGGGCGAAGAACGCCTCGTCCGGGTCTTCCTCTCCGTCATCGGGCATCGCCACCTTGGTTGCGTCGGCCGGCGTCGCGCCCATTGAGCCGAGGCACTGGCGCAGCAGGTTCAGCGCCTGCACCCCCACGTCCTGGCCGGCGATCAGCCGGGCGCGGATGGTGACGGCGATCTCCAGCAGGGCGCGGTGCGACCCGTTCAGCCACGGCAACTCGCGGGCGAACTGCGCCCACACCGCCTTCTGCTCTTTCGACAGCCAGACCGGCGGGGTGCCGAGCGGCGGCGCCTTGGGCTCCTGGCGCTTGGCGAAGCGCTGCGGGTTCTTGGCCGCCTGCCCCGACACCGCGGCCTTGGCCTTCGGCGTGCGGGGCATCGCCATCGGGTGACCTCAACATTTGAACTGTGGACGCGTGCAGAAAGG
>Ga0196964_10000197_pt1 | contig 43391 bp, 60 predicted proteins | sample S1_10metaG_FD_148615 | JGI IMG/M metagenome (GOLD analysis project Ga0196964, IMG submission 148615) | Soil microbial communities from Anza Borrego desert, Southern California, United States - S1_10 | ecosystem: Environmental > Terrestrial > Soil > Desert | place: USA: California | collected...
GATCCACCTTATGGGGTAAACCTAGATTACACAGAAGCAATAGATGACTCCTTTGAAAATTGGATGTCGCTTATGTGTTTTTTAATTCCAAGTGCGACACGCATGTCAAAGACGCTTTTATTAAGCACATCAAAGCTAGAGGGAGAAATATTTCTTTTCCGAAATTTCCCCCCGCTATGGCGCGTATGTTGGTATAAAGGAGCTTCCTGCACTCGCAGCGCAATCGGTTTCAAGGATTGGGAAACGGTTTTTGTCTATGGGGAAAGGCCGAAGATTGCAACGCATGACTATTTCGAGGCTCACGCAAATTTCGTAAGAGATGAAGTTCCGGGTCATCCATGCCCGAAGCCTAATAAATGGGCATCATGGTTGATATCTAAATTCTCAACATCGGGGGAGTCCATCCTCGACCCATTCATGGGCTCAGGAACCACGCTCCGAGCGGCCAAGGATCTAGGACGCAAGGCAATCGGAATTGAGATATGTGAAGCTTATTGTGAAATTGCAGCTAAAAGGATGAGCCAAGAGGTATTCGACTTCAAAGCGACAGACAGCGCGAAAGCACAGACCAATGAATAACACCCCCACAAATTCACCGATGAGAGACAACGCTGACAACTCCTCCTCCGATCCTTTAATGTTGGCAGTAGTAGAGGCAGCGAGGGGACTTGTTGGGAAGTTAGAAGCCATCCACGCAAATGAGGAATACAAGTCGGTTTGGACGCTCTCGCACATACACGGAAGCCCATACAAAGGCCCTACCTACGAGAAGGAGCTTAAAACCACTCTTGCCGCCCTTGCTGCATTAGACGCTAAACAAAAATTATGAGTATTGAATTAAATAATCCAAAGTCAGTTCTAGAAAAGATCGATGCAGCCGCCAATTTCGTTGCCCAAATGCAGTTGGCTTACATGGTAAATGACGGACAAACGTTTCGGAACGCCTTCAAAAGAGCATCAGAGTTATTATTTGAAGCAGCGCAGCAAATTCAAGAGGAGAAGAATTTATGAGTGGGGATATAAGAAAGTCATCCGAAGAAGGGCGTCAATCGTCGGTTTGTACGATGTCCCCAGAAGCTCAGAGGATAGCGATAGCGAAGGCTTGTGGGTGGAAAGATGTGAAGAAAGCGGATAACGGAGCACCCATAGGCTTGGGGCCTCTGAATCATTGGTATGCCAATATTCCCGACTACCTAAACGACCTCAACGCAATGCACGAGGCAGCCCTCACGCTTACGTTATGCGATAGGTCTAAATACACAATGGAGCTGAGGAGAATTGTTCTATTGGAAGCTAGGGATGAAATGCGAGATTTAGACTCAGGCTTAATTTGCGATCTTTATTTCTACGAAGCCACCGCAGCCCAACGCGCAGAAGCCTTCTTACGCACCCTTGGTCTATGGAAGGAGGGAGTATGAGCATCCTGACTACCAACGATGTTTTCTGTGACTGGTGCCGAGACTATGCGAGCGATTGCGGCGATGATACGGTGCAGAAAGCGAGAGAGAACGCAAATGATCGAGGATGGTCTGTGAGATATACCCGCTACGGTAAAGCCCTTGATATATGCCCGAACTGTATTGATAGAGCCTTAAAGGGAGAACCGCCACACGAGGCGTTCAAATGAGGGACGGGCAACGACTGTAAGACACCGCCTGCAACTCCTCAATAATTGATTTATGAGCAACTCAAACGAAGTGAAGCTACCAGACCTAAAACGCTGCCCTTGTGGAGGGGAGGCAATGCTCATGGAGCGTCGATCAATAGATGTTCCAAGCCTCTTTTTTGTACGCTGCGCTAAATGTCATGGCGAATGGAATAGGAGGTATGAAGTATCCCGCGCAATCGAAGAGTGGAACGCTCGAACCCCTCTCCCGACAAGCGATGCAGTAACACCTAGCGACTCCCAAGGCCATGCGGGAGATTGTACGGTTTATTCTGATCCGATTAACGGGCAACCTTTTGATGGTATTTGCACTTGTGGGTATGGCTTCAAATCCTTGCGCGAAGGAGATCCTACGAGAATGTGTTCCGAGGCTCGTCTTATCGCATCAAACGAAGGACAACCCCCTCTTGCGGAGAAGGCGGGAAACTCCCCCTCCGTATCTGCCCTCCTTTTGGCTTTAGAAGAGGCTAGGAAGGCATTGGAACCTTTCACTGAGTTGAAGTGCATCTGCCATGAGGCTTACAAAGCAAGAAAGCTATCAGATCCTCAATGCTATCCTTGCGATTTAGTCTACGAGATCAGGGACGCCATTTCCGCCCTCTCTTCTATTAATAAAGTACTCAAAAACAAGAATTTGGGGGAGTAGCCAGCGTTTCCCCGCAACCAAGAATCATCCGTCATTTAACCAAATAAGATTATGGCAGGATCACTAAGTCACATTGTAGCTCATGACGGAACTTTCCGCATGGGGCTGATTGAAAACCTTGGAGATGCTCACGAGGCACTCGATGAGTGTTTCAAGATCATCATGGAACTCACTGGAGGCGATAAGGAAAAGGTGAACGAGGTTTGCCGACGATTGAGGCTTCCTAGAATAGAAGCAAACATGAAACCTGGAGGCAGCGATGCTTTATGATGAAAACGAAAAACACCCCTAAATTAAGTCGGCACGAAAAGAGACTAGTACGGATATGCTGTGAGAAGAGGGAGGAGCCTTACGCCATTGCGAAAGTGGCCGCAGGATGGGCAGACATTACTTTTATTATGTATGGAGAGGCCATTCTTGAACTTGCTGCCCTTGTCCGCAAGCTCTCAAAGAAAGGGAAGGTATGAAACGCATAACAGACTGGCAGTCATTCCCATCCAAGCTTTACGTAGTTTCTCACGACTACCATAAAGACTCGACATGAGCAAGATTCAATGAGAAAGGCAAGGTATGACCCACGAAGAAATTGATCAACTAGAAGCAGGCTTTGAGCTTAACGCCACGATTGCCGTAAAGGTTTTTGGATGGAAAAAAGTTGAAGTTACAGGACACAACTTCTCAGGATTTGGATATTTCAGAGAGTCTAGAATTTACGACATTTATGAACTTCCCAATTACAGCACCGACATTAGCGCAGCTTGGGAGGTTGTGGAGAAAATGAAAGAGCACAAAGGCGAATGGTTCGCGTTAGAATATTACCCCGCCGAAGACTCATGGGAAGCTGGATGGAAATATGACGATTACGATACGGGTCCAAGTTGGTCTATTTTCAGGAATCACGCCACTGCTAAAACACTCCCACTTGCCATTTGCCGAGCCGCCTTGAAAGCTGTAATCTCAGAACGGAAATGAATACAAGACCAGGAACCCGATTTATTTGCGACGTAAAGGAAGGCACCAAGCTCATACCGCTTGGAGATGGCAGGATTCTCATAGCTCATCCCGACGAAATGCAACGCATCGTCTATTTTGAAACCTGCGCCGATTGCGAAGGAGTAGGATTCTCCATCAAAGGGACATGCAAAACATGCGACGGCTTTGGCAAACAAAGGAAAATTAAAGAGATCAACCCTGATACTCCCTCAGAAGATACGGCACCACCTTCTGCCCGTACCTCTGAAGCTGATCCTTCACCAGCGCCATAAACGCTTCCCATTGATCAGGATAGATCGTTTGACACCCAAGACTCGACGTCGTTGATCGGCTCCCGCGATGGATGTTGATCCCGAACCAACCTTCCTGCATCGGTCCGTTGTCCCGATTCACACAAACAGGCGCCGCTTGCACGAGCGCTTGGTATTGCAATACTTTGGGTTTACTCAACCCGTGGATCCCAAGCTTATAGAACCAAAGCCCTGGCTTTAAGACCGCCACGTGATCGCGATAAATACTAGGATCGGTGTTCGCGTTAAACGCGACATGACACGACGGCGAGTTGAGAAAAATCGCATCGTCATAAATGCCACGGTCATTTTCTCCCACCTTGCCCATGCTGTCTCGGTAATATCCTCTTACGCCAAGCAGGCACACGGCGTCGCGCACGCCTGCGTCGAGGAGCATCTTTGCCGTCTTTTGCGATGGTTGAGCTGGACGTTTGCTCGGGATGATCATGGTACATCTTTTCGAATCTTCAGTTCTTCGATGATCCTCAAAAGCTCAAGCTCGCGCTCATCGCGTTCAATCAAGTACGATTGGCTCACAATCGCCACATCACCCACCACAAGGCCGTCTTGAATCTCGTTCACGGCGGGAATGAGCTTACCTTGCTCTGTCTCGATCCGAGATCCTTTAGGTAAAGCAATCACCCAAGCATTGCCGCTTGGAGTCTCCATGAACACTGGCTTCGATCGACTAGACGTTGTCGCGCATCCGCTCAGCAGCAGCGCGAATACGCAAACGACGAAGCATAGCTTCAGCGCCCGCATGATCGCCTTTTTTCCGCAGGCGATGAACTTCTTCGATGCTGTCAGAATATTCCTGTTTGAGATCATCAATCCTCTCTTGTTTCGATGGAGCTCGCTTCCGCTTCACCCACCACATCACAAGACCCATGATCGAGCCCAGGAGTGAAAGGATGGCCAGAGCGATGCTCATGAGAGTGGTTGCAGGGAGGGGATTCGAACCCCCGATCTCCACGTTATGAGCGTGGCGACTTGCCTCTTGTCCACCCTGCTTTCAGATTACTTCGCACCAGCCGCTTCGCTGGAAACGTTGTTATCGCGTGCAAAGATCAAACCAAACCCCGACGTGACGGCCGCGATCGTGGTGGTCCAATCAGGATTCGTATTCACGTTTCCATCCAAGAGGAGAGAAACCACGTTGCACACTGCCGCGAGAATCGTTGAGATTCCGAGCACGGTTGTTTTCCAACTTTTCATATATTTCCTTTAGTTTTTATTTTCCAAGTAGCTTCCAAAAAGCATTCACCACGAGTCCGATCAGAGTTGTGATCACGCCCATAATCACGATCTTGCGCGTCTTCTCGGTTTCGACGAGGCGATCGAGCTTCGTTTTCATCCCAGGACTGTCATCATGCCCTTCGCCATAAAGCTCTGCGGAGTGTCTGTCTAAAGTTTTGCGCTGATTGATTAAGCGCTCTTCTGTAAGACTCACATGTTTTTCGATAAAGCCTTTTAGTTCCGTGAGCTTGTTGTTGATTTCAGATAAATGCTGTTCGCTCATATCAAAAACCTCCATAAAGCATCTGCGGCCGCTCCGCTCGCCGCGCCGATACAAAACATTTTCCAGTTTTTCTTTTGCGGATTAATTTGACTTGATCCCGTTGTGGGTTGTTCCACTACCCTCCAAGAGAAAGTTTCTGATGGATTTTTCACACAGATCTTTCCCGGATCGCGGACAGCATTGTAATTTGGGTTGTTATAAACTTTTTTCATCCAACCCCCAATAGAGTTAAATTTGAATTAGACGCCACTGCGGCGGCTGGAGTGAAATCCACCATAAGCGTGATCATCGTGCATCGGTGAGCCACCGCCGCGTTAGCTCTTACCCCAACTTCCGCAGAGTCTAAATCTGAGGTCGTCCAAGGTAAGCCCGATGTCGGGTTTACCGTGTGAACATTTTGGATCGCTTGATAAGTGCTGCCATGGTCTCGGTTTGTACTCGTGTCGTTATCTGTGCCATTAACTCGGAGACGCAATCTGAATGCAGAAGTTCCCCCTTCATCTCTACACACGATATAAGGCTGCACGGCGTTGATCGTGCCTGAAATTCCAGCGCTTGCGCAGGACTCGAACGTTACGGTCTCTGCATTGCCACTCGTCGAAGTATTAATAATAGAGGTATCTCCATCATGAGGAATCTCATCAACGTTTAGGTAATCGTTCGTCCATGCCGTGTAAGCTCCATTTCCAGTGACTTGCATGCGCACAAGCTGTCCCGCTCCAGGAAAAGAGGTGTCATGCACTGCGACATCATCGTAGTAAAAATTGACCGTATTCCCGTTTCGATTTGCGTGCTTGCCGATACGCATTTGACCATGTTGATTAGTTGAAAAATTAGACGTGCCAGAAATCTCACTCGTCCCATCGATTTTAATTTCGTAGGATGCACTCGCTCCAGTCCCAACGGTAAACTCGATTAGATACCAGGTATCTTGAGATAAGACAGTCGCACCCGTAGCGACTAACGTGTTTGAGGCGTTGTAGGCCGACAAATTTCCGCTACTATCGATTCTCATTTCGAATTTCAAAGCGGCGGTTGAATCAAGTAATCCGAGAATTGGCTCACTGTTAGCAGAGGGTTTCGTCCCATAACGAAAATAAACTCGAAACCATAGCGTGTTTACCGCCCAATTAATTGCCTGAACACCAACGGACGTATTGATCCCGCGAATCATGTAGTAACCAGCCCCCGTGGTTGTAGGGTTAACCTGTAAAGCACGTGCTCCCGTTCGCACAGTTGTCCCCTGAACCGAGAATGTTCCAGAGGTAGAGTTTGCCTCCGTATTATCCGCAGCTTCCCACCCGCATATATTCAGGTAAGGCATGTTAATGGGAGTAAGTCACTCCTTGAAATGTTCCTGTAGTATCGTCCCACTCCCAAATAAAGTTATCTCGATTGAGACGAGTAATTCCTAAATGAGTACTAACTTGATCTTTCAACCACGCAACGACCGCAGCACGCTTTTGAGTACGATTTCCAGACGCTAGTTGATACTGAGCAATTAGGTCGGCTCGTGTGACGGTGAGAGAACTCCCATCAGTGAGCTGTATGAACCATTCATCCTCAGTTACTCGTTGTGCTCGAATACTCATTACGTCACCTTCGATTGGAAGCCAGTTACGTTGATGTAAACCGTGGTCGTAGCGGCAGATACGTCATAGGCTAATGCGGTATTTGCCGTGGTCTTAAAGTAGGGAGTTGCACCTGCTGGAAGCACAGAACCACCATTGGGAGGTAATGCAGCTCGATAGAGAACGCTTCCACCTGTACCGTCTCGGAAATCGACATAGATTGGAGTTGTGCCAGCATCGGTTCTGAATACATGAATTGCGGTAATACAATTTCTTGTCGAAGCAACCGCCGTAAACACCGTTGAAGCCGTACTCGCTCCATCTGTGTTTGAAGTCGCATCCGTCTTTAAGTCTGCTAGAGGAAATTGCGCTCGGACTAAAAGTGCACCATCAAGATCGGACTGAGCATCTGTGCGATCCGCACCAGCAACAATCGTTGTAGTTGCTAGAGAAGCGATTGCTTTAGCCCCAACCTTGACAGGATTGCCAGAATCCGCCGTGTCGTGAGCGATCCCTCCACCCGTGAGAGTCGAGACCGTTGTAACCGTTGCTAAAGTTTGTGAAGCCGCAAGCTCAACCGCGCCAATCGTGACGCCTGCATTCGCCGCAAGCTTTCCAATCGCATTCGTTCCAGCAGGTAAAGCCGCCGAGATCGTGACCGCGCCTGTATTGCAGGCAGTCACTTTACCATCTAAGGAGCTTAAAGTTGTCTCTATCCCGTCGACATGACCAATGATCGTATCCTGTTTTGCTGAGGTGGATGCACCAGTTGGAAGCGGAAGCGAGGAAGCTGAAACAGGCTGCGTCGTCGTCCCTGTCGGATCTGTTCGTACAGGAGCTGAAGCGGTCCCAATTTCAGAGCCATCATTCGCTCGAAGATTGACGTGCATATCCCCCGTGGCCGTTCCTCTGGCCGCTCTTAATCCATTTTCAGAAGCGGTTGCAGGAGATACATCATCAAACTGGACATACATCGTCACGTCATCCGTGGACGCATCCAACACCTTGCTTACTAACGATGTCAGCTTTTCTAAAACCCGCTTAACTAAAGCCACTACGCTAAACGTTCCAGTATCACTGGAGGCAGCAGCGTCTGCCTTAGCGCCAATCGTTTCACTGTGTCCATCAGCTTGGGAAGATGCAGCATGCGCAACATACTGTTCTCCCTTCGAGGTTCCATTTGCTGCAATATTATCGCCGTCTGCCGAAACTTCTGATGCCGAAAGCGTGTCCTTTCGTCGGAGCATCGTCATCGGACCCACTGGATTTGCCGCCGCCGCCGCGTCCTCCGTATATTCAGTAACCGTTCCGCCACCACCACCACCGCCCCCGTTTAAGTCGTAAACAAGTAGAGCGCCTGTGTCCTTATCGACCACCAATGGCGCCGCTTCCTCCGCACTATGGTTTGGAGAATAACTCGCGCGATTGACGGCCTTAGTGACCGCAATCTCCGAAATCGGATTTGTTTGTACGTTGGACCAATCGGGATTAGGCATGATTATTCCTCGTAATTTCCAGAAACGCCAAAGAAGAAATTGGTAGCCGCCCCAAAAGAGATATTTTCAGTTCGTGTATGCCTGAGATATTGCGCTCCATTGAGCTCGCGTCGGATGCTCACCTGATTGGTTTCCGTCCCGTTGAGTGGCACGACGATCTTCAAGTCCGAGTTCGTCGCAGAGTCGAAATTCACGCCATCCCACGACCGAGAAAAATAAAAGGTCGCCGTCGCTGTGCCGTCGATGTTCGTGGCGGCCGCAGTTCCCGAGCAACGCGCGAAGATCGAGACATGATTCAAAATTGCGGCATTCCCATCGCTCCGAGCCCACACATCCAAAACCACTCCCTGCGTGGCGTTGGTCGTGTTCCCCGCGACCTGATTCACCGCATTGGAAATCGTGGCCTGATGATTTTTAGTCTTCGCATATACCAGCGTGACAAGGACGCAAAAAAATAAGACGGTTAGTTTTTTCATATATTTGTGGCTGTAACTCATGGGTTCTGACTCTTAATTTCGTCGATCTTGGATTTGATCGCGTTCAACGCCGTATTGTCGTTGTAGAGAAGCTTTTGAAGAATCGCCCACTGGACGCGTGGACCGAGCAATGCCAGCTTTTGAGCCGCCCTAATTTGTCGCTCTTCTTGAGAAACCGCGGGCTCTTCCCACTGGCTACTGACCCATTTCGCTTTCGCGTCTTTCGGAGGATGAGGCACTTCAATCGACCGAGCAGGCGGCTGAACGCCATCAAAACCGCCTAGGTAATTCCCAGATTCGTCGATATAATATTTCGTCATCGCCATGCCCTCACATAAAATTCCCAATTGCCATTCGTAAGCGCGCCGACCGCGCCCGAAGACTTCACGAGTGTGTAAAAGACGTTTGCTCCGTTGCTGTACCGAATATTCAAATTGGTTGCGTCAGGATTGATCGCCACTCCTTGACTTGCACCTGTATCCGCCGAGCTTGGAGAGATCAGAATTTCATCGCCGACCGAATAACCCTGATCGCCACTAGTGCATTTCAATCGACATTGAACCAGTGTAGGCATTCCTCCTAAACCATGAGCTAACGTCAAAAGACCACCCGATGTAATGGTCTGTGCCGTGCTCGAATATGATGCGGTAAATTGTCCGCCCGTCGGTGCCGCCCACGTTCCATCGCCCCGCCAGAACGTCGAAGCGCTCGCGCTCGTTCCACTGTTTAAGTTCGAAACAGGAAGGTTCCCTGTAACATCCGCCGCCAAATCCACATTCGCAGGTTTTCCGCGAGTGGTGAAATAATTCGAGCCATCCGAGAAGATGATGCCGCCCTGGTTCTGCTTGAAAACAATCGATGCCGCCCCATCCACAGTCGACGTCGTCGGAGTGATTGTGAGCGCACCCGCACCGCGATTTTGTACGAAAATAAACCATCCCGCAGGAAAAGAAGCTCCCGCTTGCGGCAAGGTTGCTGCAATGGCCGACGCATTCGTATGCGTGACAAGCTTGCCCCAATCCGAAGAGACATACGTGTAAGTCGTTCCTGTTTGAGCATTGACCGCCGATACCCCTTTGCCGCGTTGCGTAAAGTAGTTCGTGCCGTTCGAGAAAATTCGAATACCCTCATTCTGGCTGATGACAATGCTTGAGGCTCCGTCGATGGTGGACGTTGTTGGAGTAATCGTGACCAGACCTGCACCCAGGTTTTGAATATCCACAAGCCAGCCGTTCGGGAAAGTCGCCGAAGCTTGGGGAAGCGTCACCGCTACCGCGCTCGCATTGTTGAACGTCACGAGCTTGCCGCCGTCGCCCGTCACTATGGTGTAGCTTGTCCCCGTCTGAGCATTCACTTCCGCAGCACGCCGAACCGTTGTCCCTGATAAATCAAGCCCTCGCCCAATGACTGCCGAAGAAAGATTTGCGAGAGCTGCTAAAGAAGGATTTCCATCCGCGTCGAATCCGAGATACTTATTCGCGCGATTCGTTGCCGTCGCTAGTGTCGCCGTGGGCGAAGCATCCGCCGCGGGATATTTCAGACAACGATCGGTGATCTCTTTGATTTGCTGGACCAGCACCGTCAGGAAGTCAAACGAGTCTTCATGCGTATCAGCCAAGAAGCTTCCTTGGTTCTCGAAATCAGTAAGCTGTTTAAGAGGCAGATTCGGAACAATCGTCCACGTCTTTCCAGAAGCAGGCGCCGTGACAGCCGTAATTTTCCAGTTTGCAGAATTGTCATCCGATATACCGCCGACCGTGTAATGCGTATCAACCGTTAAAACCGTGTCGACACCCGCAGATCGCTCCGTAACTTGGAGATAATTCTTATTCGAAATCGGGAAACCGTAAGCAAACTCCGTCGTGACCCCGTTGCCATTGTATTGATGTCGAAAGGTTTCGGCAGTAATCATTCTTTCGAAAGATTAGCACCGAAGAAATCGACGTCTTTCCCCTTACTCTTCTTCTTCTGTCACGTTCTCGACAAACCGATTCACGTCTTTAGCGGCGTTGGTTACGGGCACGCCTGAGACCGCACCCGCAGCGCGAGCTCCCGACCAAACCACATCATTCCAAGCAGCTTCTTCATCGAAGAGCGCTTTACCTGCTTTGGTAGATTCTCTTGAAAATTCCTTCAAAGCAGCGCCAGCAGGAGTAAGTTTATCGATGCTGTCCGCTAATCCATGCCCCTTCAATACAGAGGATGGTATATTTCCCAAGACGGGAATCCAAGATATCGGAGCTTCTAAAAGCTTTACAAGAAGATCCCACCAATCAGGCATTTCCCCTCGCAAGACGCCCCGCACAAGTTCCTCAACCAAAACGGCCAGAAGAATCGATTGCGCCAAATGACTGGCATACTCCTTGTTCGAAATCGCACCCTCTTGCCATGCCCGATGTTCTGTTTGCAGGATGGACCCGTATTTGAAACGCCAAGACATCAGCATCACGAATGAACGCAACAGTTTGTTCGGGCTTCGCTGAATCCAATTTCGATCAGACGTTAATCCCGTAGGCTGGGTTTCTTGCACAATGGCATCTGCGTATTTCACCGCTTCCGCAATCTGTTCGTCCTGAGTCGTATTCGCATCCGATTTCGTTGCCAGATACTTCTGGAAAGCACCCATCCATGTTGGACCAACCACACCTCGATCTGACATTTGCATCATCTTGAATCCGAAATCCTGAGCATCTTTCAGCGTGATCGTTCGATTGCCGAGCGTGAGCTTAAATTTCTTCAACCCCTTCATTCCCTGAGCTGCTTCAAATGCATCTCGATCAATCGCCTCTTCACGAGTCCGAAGCACACTCGAAAGCTTCGTGATCTCATTCCATTTTTCAGTCTTAAATCCGAACGTCGTCGTGAGTTGTCCCGTAATCCCAAATGATTTGAAACCCTCCAACATCCACTTCCATCCGATACGCCGAGCCGCAATGATTAACCCCGTCTTTTGAACAGCAGCCGTCGAAACCTTATAACCCAAAAGCAAGTAGGTTGAGAGCTTTCGATTGAACTCGATGAATTTTTCAAGACCTTGCGTCGTATCCGATTCGATAAAGTTTGGACCGCTATAAGGATTAGCTGTCTTAGAAACCCAATCCTTCAAATTCTTCCATTCTCGATTTCCAACCTTATCGATGAAAACACTCTTCCATTGCGGATCATTGATGAGCTTGTTCATGTCTCGAAGCACTCGAGAATGCGTGATATATCGAGTAGTCTCCGAAACGTGCCGATAGAGCACATCGAGACTCAATTTCGGAGCGTCTTTAGTTCCGCCAACGCGCCCCTTTGTCATTCGATCCGAAGGCTTGGCTGAGCGCAGCACAGCTTGCTTCTGCATAATGTCTTCTTCTTCATGCCGCGCTGCCTTGTCTGAAAGTGTGGAGTCGTAGATCAGAGGAAAGTAACCGCCCGCCAACGTAACCGTTGATCCCTCCTTAGTTTTATAAACTCTTTCCGCAGGCTGAACCTTTCCAATGTGCCGATTATAGTTGGCAAAGTGAACCTGATCCAAAGGCTCATAAAATTCATTGATCGAATCCCAGATTCCCTGGATCGCTTTCAATTCCTTTTCGGTAAAGAACTGAGAGACAATATCAATCTGCTCCTGAGAGATCAGCAAACCATCTGAGAGCGCCTTTGCATTCTGCAAGTTCCCTGTGTTCAGCAGCACCATCACCAACTTCTCAGGAGTCCACCGCGATTCACCCGTCGCCCTTGCTTTTTCAGGAAGAGGCAAGTCCTTGATATTAAAATGAGCGCCATTCTCTTTTCGGATTCTCGCAACCGCCTCAGAAATGGTGTCAAAGTGCCCGCGTGCCTTTTTATAGAACCCGCTTTCCATCTCAAGCTGTTCGGTATCGGCCTGCGCCACAAGCTGGTAGAGCTTTCGTTGAGGACCCATCTTTCCAGTGGTACGCATCTGAAAGGCATCCGCAGTCTCAAACATGAATTGCGCATGGATATTGCTCCCCAACAGAGCTTCAAGAGCAACACGTGGGTAATAAAGTTTGTCCCCTTTTTGCGTCACTTCACGCTTCTTGAGTCGATTCAACCTCTCGATCGCTTGCCGTTGAAAATCTGTAAACCGAACGAGTTCTTTCCCGCTCAGTGACGCCATCTGATCACGTCCGCTTGTAAACATCGCCTCGACAAATCCATCGAGTTCGCGAAGTTCGTCCATTGTAAGCATGCGACGGTAATCCCCTTGCTTTTCACCGAGCCTCACGAAATCGGGCATCATCGCAAATAGAATCTCATCCAGCTCCTTGATGTTATGCAGATCGTAAGTCTTCTGATTGGCTCTCTCTGCAAGCTTGTATCGGGAAACAACCTCGATAATAGGCTCAAGGTACGAGTTCTCGACGCCCTTCAGCGTGGATTCAAACTTCTTATGGGCGTATCGGGTTTGAAGCTTTGTCAGTTCCTCACGCACCTTAATCGATTCCGCGACCAAAGCATGATTGAGTAATTGCTTTTGACGAGCTCTGTATGCAGATTCCTTCATGCCTTTGTTCAGAAGGCGAATCACCTCTCGACCCCATTTCCGCTCCGTGCGCGCAAACACATCGTACCGCGTAGCTCGACCCACTTCCATTTGCCCGATCGCTTCTTTCGCGGCGTCCTTATAAACCTTTTCAAGCACCCTCACACTTCGTCCCGCCGTCTTCATCTTCAGCTCTGCCGCCAAGGCTTGGGCTTCCGCAATTAAATACGCAAGAGAAGCGTCGCTGTGAGTCGCCGCATCGGCACCCGTCGCAGCGTTTCGCACATCATGTCGGATTTTAACTTCTTCCTCTCGAATCCTTTCCTGTTTTCGTTGCGCAATCATTTGATCGCGAGTGAGCTCGTTCTGCATCGACTCGATCAAAGCCTCAGGAGATTCATACTCAAAACCAATAGCCAGAGTCTCGATACTCAGAATCCCATCTTCTCGGAAGATAGAAGGAAACTTGGCATGAAGCTCCTTCGCAACATTCTCGCCATACTTCTCACGAAACTTATCTAAAGAAACGCCATCTTTTTCAGCACGCTTCAAAAGAGCGTAGAAAGGTTCGCTATCCACCTCCTTCATCGCTTCGCGAACGAGAGCTTCCTCGCCTCCAATGACCTTAAAATAGTTTTTCAGAATCCGCTCCACGTGGCGATCCTCTTCCGATTTTTGATGCTTCTCGCGGGCATCCCTTAACTCGCGACGTTTCGCCTCATCATTCGTGATAAGGTCGATCACGTCTGACTTCGTCGCGTAGTATTCACGCGCCTCTTTGATTTCATTCTGGCTCGCTAGCATACGGTCAAAGATCGCGCTGAGCTCAGGCGTCACCGTTACAAAGCTTTTAATCGATCGGTAAATTTCCAGGAGCCAATTTCTCAGATTGCGGAAAACCTCGACCAATTCCACACTCGGAGCTTTGCCCTCTTTCAAATAGCTTTCGAATGCATCGGCTACCTTCTCCTCTTGAGCTCGGGAGAGCTCGCCGTTTTTCGATCCAGACCACTCCACCAGGCTTTGGTAATCGGCAATGACTTGCTGACTGGCAAGGCCGCTTTCGATGAGCTCCCTCATCATCTTCAATCGGAAATGAAGCACTTCATGGCTCAACGTCGAAAGATCCGCCTTTTCAAAAAGATGGATGATCGTTTTCGCACCCTGAAATTCAATCGCGCCGCGCGGATCCTCCTCGCCTTGAAGCATCGTTCCTTCATTGACACCAAGCATCCATTGAAGTAACTTATCTTTGGAGCCTCTTAGTCGGTCCCGCTTTGCAAGCGGGGTGCCCGCTTGGAGGCTTTCCACTTTCTGGACTTCAGTTGCCTCCGTTACGTGAGCATCATAGAAGAAATCAATGACCTGGACGCCCTCTTTCTCTTCATGAGCTGTCATCCTCACAAATAAATCTTCACCATCCAGTTTCGTTTTAACCGCATAATTATTCCACTTGATGGCGCGTCCTTCGACTGTGGACGTTTCCTGATAGATTGGAATCGCGTTTTCAACGAGTTGAGAGATTCCCGCAAAAAGCTTCAAATGCCGAACATCCGCGCTATGGTTTTTAACTTTCTTAAACCCTCCACGCACCAACCTCATCTTTCGACCGTTCGCCTTAACAACAAACTCTTCACCCTGCGGATAAATAGATTTTGCCCACTTTGTAAGTTCTTCGAAATCACTTGGAGCGTTGGAGGTAATCTCCACTGCTGGCATTGCCAAAAGTTTCTCTTTAGCTTGCTTGAAAGGATTACTCTGAAATCGAACGTCAGACTTCGAAGGCGTAAACGGCTCCCCGTTCTTATGCGTGATCTTGATTATAGAAGGATCGAAGACGACGAAGTTGCTTGTGCCTTTTCCCTCACCGCGTGACCCCTGATCCAGATAACGAATCCCTTTAATACCCAAGCTGGAAAGATATTCGGAAGCTCTCTTTCTCGCCTCGGAAATGATAATCTCCTCAGTGTTTTGAAGGACATGCGTGATATCTCGATAAATTAACTCTCCAGTTGCATGTTCTGGGATATAAAAGACTTTTCCAACGCCTTCCTTATCTCTGTAATCTTGCTGGAGTTTGGATATGATTTCTTTAATTTCAGCGCTCTGCTCAGAGATCGGCTTATCCCAATCCAAGAAGGTCTTGATCGCTTGATCGTCGATATCAACCGTATAAACATTTCCCAGATCTTTTTCTTTGTATTCAACTCTCTCTTTGAGGATTTTAACCTCATCAAGTAATTTTTGCGCTTCTTCACTGTCTCGATCCAGATCACGGGATTCAAGATAACCACCCACTGAGTACAGATCTGGTTTAGTGATAATTCGGATGGCCGCCGCTGTAAGAGGATCAAGAGATTTTATATCCACTTCCTTGCCATCCAACTTGTATGTTTGCTTTGTTCCACCGAGAACCAGCTTATAGTCTTCAGCGACCTCTGGATTTTCCGCAAAGTACAAACCCCATCCATATACTTGGTTGCCTTCGCCAGTCCCAATATTTTCCAGTTTGAACTGATCTTCAATTTCATGCGGCGTGCCATGATAAGCAGGCTGAAAGAATGTTTCGTCCTCTTCCAAATTCCTCTTCGTCACCTCGGATCGATTAACAGCCGCAGGAGTCTGAGAGATCCGTGCGATGTATGCTTTCCCATCCTCGCCTGTTCGTAGTTCAATTGGATTATCGACAAGAAATTCCTCCACGGTTTGTCCACGCTCCCGCGCGGACATAAACAAAGCCGAATGAAGAAGCTTTAATTGAAGATCTGTTTCTTGAGCGCTAAACCCTGCACCTCCCTCTTCTTTCGGAAGAATCAATTTTTCTCGAATCCGTTTGATAGGCTCAGGAACCTCAGCTTCACGTGACACCTTTTGAAGCTCCGCTCGAAAATCCTCGACGTGTTGCTTCACCGAATCTTTTTCGTACTCCACGCCTTCTTCAAAATCCTTGCGAATTGCATCAAACACTGGATGCTCACGATACTTCGCTATGAATTTGCCTGTACTAATCTGAACATCGCCACCCAAGCGAATCGCTTCTTCCAGGTTCTCTACACTGGACCCGACATCATTTAAGAATTGAGCCAAAGCTGTTTGCCCTTCTCCTTGAGTCTGAGCCCCTTGAAAGAAGACTTCTGCAAGCTGTTCAGCTCGCACTTCTAAAGTTGTCGGATGGCCTGCCTCTTTCAAGGCTCCGTCAATAAACACCGCGACACTTTCAGGATCGCGTTTTGTCATCGGCACGCCATCGGCCAATGCTTTTAGTTCATCTAAGCTCGACAGATCACCTTCAGATTTTCGCACATTCTGAAGCAGCTCGTTCGTTTTACGCAAATCCTCGTTCATCGAATCGATCACTTCTTGGCTCACCACAGGATTTTCCTGCATAGAGGAAGCAGCAGGCGTTTCCTCTTTCGTTTCAACATCTGAAGCCAAGGGTGTCATCGCCACGTTGATCGTTCCGCCCACTGCGCCGCCTAAAGTGAAAGATGCCATGTATCTCTGCCATGCATCTTTGAATCGCTCTGAATCATCCCGAATCCCGAGAGCCGCCAAGTCTGTCGCCACCTCTTGCCCTAGTTCTTCGAGCCCTTCTGAGGCAAACCCTGTCGCCCCGCGACGAAGGAAACGGTTGCGAATCGCCCTAGACAAAACGCTCTTTAAGACGGGATTCTCGGTCAAAAACTCGTTGCCAGGGATCGCTTCGATTGCACCGCCAATCGTTCCTACAATCGACGCCTCCGTGATTGCAACCTGATTGGCCTCTTGCGGCGTGGCGCCTTTATTGATCAAATCTTGATAAGACTCGTTGTACGCATCACCTGCCATAAGAGCGCCGCTCGAAGTCATGAAGATCCCAGATTGAGCCGCTAAAGATCCGCCGCGAGTTAAAGCTGCAAGACCAATTTGCCCAAGAACTTGAGGAACCAGTTCGCTGCCACGAGCGACCCACCACGTCGGATTGCCAGGCTGGAAAACTCCTTTGCTCACCGATTCGCTTGGAGGATTCTCTTCAATCCCTCGCTGTGCTTGCAAAAGGTTAAACTCTCCGATCCGTGCCAAAGATGGATTGACCGTTCTTTGAAAGGCTAGATCCAGTCCTGCCGCAGACCCCATCACTCCGTAGGCTCCCCTTGCCAAACCGCGCTTGATCTCTTCGCCTTTTCCAAGCTCGCCTTGTGTTTTGCTCTTCCGTGCTCGAATCGCGTCCTCAAGCTTCTTTAATGCGTCGTAACTATCCCGCGACTTCGCCATGTTCACAGGGTCAGCTAACCAACGCACCAGGTGCGGATTCTTAAACTTCCCAGACTCATCCCTCTCAACAAGGGATCGCAAAATCTTCTTCGCTTCATCCGCATCTTCAAAATCCTTTTGGTGTTCCAAGGCTAATTGGAAAGGCACCCCATGTTGATTGGCCAACTGAGCGACACGAGAAGCTGTCTCGGGATTCACCCCCCGAAAAGCTTCCAGAGCCCATTTAATATTACCGCCAGAAACTCGAACCGCTTGATCGAAAGCTTCGCTTGGAGTACTCGCTAACTCCGAGACAATGTCTTCAGGAAACACGCTTTGTTTGATCGAACTTGGCAATGGATGAGAAGAGTTCTCAACTGGATCACTTGTCTCCAATGGATTAAAACCAGGCTTCTCTGAAGCAAGAGAAAGAGGAGACTCGACTGGTTCACTTGTTTCCGTTGGATCGAAGGCCATGATTATTTCTTCCTTCGAAGTTGACCGTTCCACATAAACAGAGCGCCTGAAGGAAGCTTATTATATTCTTCTTCTGTGATATTTCGGGACGTGTCCGCAAATTTCACTTGCTGAGGAGTCACGAAATTCACCCCTACATTTGTCGGATATGAAGCCGACCCATCATCAACGTCCACCGATCCTTCAACCGCTCCACTTTCGATCTCAAATTGTTTAGCAGTTCGCTCGTTAAACGGGATCCAGTCGTTACCAGTATTATCAAGAACAATCTCCTTTAGGAGCTCTCTACGAATATCCCGAGCCGTTTTCCAATCCGTTCGTTTTTCATCAGGGACGGCTCTCAATCGATCAGCATAGACTGAAAGATATTGATTTAATGCATCGTGCTTTCTCTGAGCAACAGTATCGGAATCGCTCTCCTTGATTTGAAAAAAGCTGAGCGTTTTCGCCTCTTGTTTAGCATCGTCAAATGCCTTTTTGAATGCATCGGTTTCTTTGGTGCCGCCCTTCTTCAAATCATCCTGGAGCTTTTTCAAAAAAGAATACTGGTCCTGGGAAAGGTACGGGGCATGCTCGGGAAGCGACACGTTGCCTAGATTGTGGATATTAGAAATCAGCTTTCCGTAATGGGATTCTTGTTGTTCGCCCCTTGCTTTTTTCGCAGTGGCCTCCGTGTGCTTTGCCCACTTGATCTTGTCCTCATGCTTGAACCATTTCGGCGGCGGAAGCGTCGGGTCCTGCTCCTTCTTTGCCCATTCCGCCTCATAAGCTTGTTGATACTTTAAGGTTTCCGCTGTCTTCTTTTCCTCGAACCTAGCTTTCGATAGGCTCATGAATTGTTGACGTTCCTGCGGATCCTTAAACGTTTCATCAGCAAACTTCGCCGCGTCTTCAATAGTTGCACCAGGTTTACTTGTGATCTCGAGAGAAGCCCCGTTAATAACTTCGTCGCGAACCTGCTTCTGCAAACGATCTTGGAAGATTCGATACGCGCGCGGCTCAAAATGTTCTTTATGCTGGTCCAAGAAAATCAAAGCTTCCTTCGACGATGTTCCTTCGATGCTTTCCAGGATGTTCGAATAATAATCATTAAGCGCTTCTGCCGTCTTAGCTTTCACCGCTTCCGTTCCATATGGCGACCAAGTATTCCTAGTATTTTGTCGGATGGTAAACGCACCCTCTTCAATCTTCTGTGGATCGTTGCGATACGCGATCGCATCCTGGATCGCATTATAATTTTCGGCTGACTTCGTGATCTCTCTCGCGCGCTTGAGCTCTGAAAGCTGGAAGTTCTGCACCCGACCCATGTGATCGTCTTCGATTTCAAGCCAGAGATTCTTGAACATTTCTTTCTGAGCGCCGTTCTTCAATTTCGACATGGACGCGTCACGGATCGATGCCATCCGCTGCTTCACTTCGCCCTCCACGTTCATCGCGTTCAATCCCTGCCGTTGGAAAATATCTTTCGTGAGAAAGTCGCGTGCTTCTGTCTTACTCGCATTAAGCGCTTCGCGAACCAGCGTTTTATTCTCTTCCTCTTGAATGTCTGTTCCAATCTGATGAAGAGTATTTCCAACCCTCGCTAAGCCTTGCGCCGCATCTCCCAAAGCCGCAGCTTGAGCCCCTCCAAAAGAAGCGCCCGTTGCGTTCGCGCTGAAACGCGATGCAGGAAGCGGAGAATTTTCAACCTGGCCAGGAGTGTATTTGGGTATCTTTGGCATTAGGCCGCTTTCTTATACTGATAAAGCTGACTTCCGAGAGTCGATACGCCTGAGAGTAACGAACCGCTCGCACCGATCGCAGGATTGGCTTTTTTCATTCTGGAAAGGTTCGCTTGTGCAGAAAAATCGCTCGAACTATTTCGAACACCCCAAGCTTCCCTCGCGAAATTGCTTCGAATCGTGAGCGCATCAAGCTCCCCAAACCCTTCAATATCTTGCTGGTTTGCAAGAAATGTCCCGTCGTCGGCCAAAAGACCTGTCCCCGACGAAGCCGCCCGCGCCGACCCCTTTAATTGAGCTACCTTCAAGCGATGCTGTTTTTCTTCGACCGCACCTTGTTTGATGACATGCTCCGCTTGCATGTTCGCGATCTCTGCATTCCGCTCTAACATCTTCGCATTGTAATCAGCCGCTTGATTCGCCGATTTTTGCTGTTGATAAGTGGAATACGCGGCGATTGCCGTTGAACCAACAGTTGCAGCAATCGAAGCACCAAGAAGAACAGCGGGAGGAATAGCAGGTAAGCACATAAATTTAATCCATAAAAAAACGATGAAACGGAAGCTGGAGAACACCCCAAGGCTGTGCAGGTTCGACCTGAAACCCCAACCACTTCAACCATCGAATCGATGTTTTTTGTCGCGCATCGATGTAATTTTCTAGGAGCGAGAATCGATTCTTCATTTCAAGGACATATTGCCTTGAGCGTTTGCCCACCTCAAGACCCGCACCCGTAAGTTCTTCTGATCCTAGCATCCATGGCACCCCAATATCCGACAACATGGAAATCCGACCTGCCCCAAAGAGCGCAATCACACGGTCGTTTTGAAGCGCCGCCCACACCTGATCCGAAGCCCGCCAGGACAGCTCTAAAGCTTCATCAGGATCACGACCCGAACTTGCCTCAATCTCTAAAATATCCGACGTCCTCAACCTGCCGCGCAGCGCATGGACGTGCTCCAAGGTCGCGGCAACAATGGTATAGCTATTTTTCGCCATGCCTCATTCGAGCAATCACCGATTGAACCGTGATCGGAAGCGGCTCTTTCACGCGGATGAACGCGCGTCCCGCTCGCGGATCGTCAGGCGGACTGAGAAACACCTCTTTGTCACCATTGAAGAGCGACGTAGGTTGCCCGTAGTTTTCTTCATCCCGAAACGCAATTTCATCCAAGTGATCTTCATCGGGACCAATCCATGCCGATCGCGTGTTTTGCAATCGCAGAATCACTGAGATAATCAGCCTCATCTTATCCTGAACCGTTCCCGTTCGCGTCGGATAATCAAAGCCGAGCGTCCCTAAATCGCACGTATAGCCGAGCCCCACATGGATCTTGCTCGCAGGCTTGGCGAGCGTGATCACTCCCACGCTGGAAACCGATACACCGCTTACCACGCTTCCGTTTGCCAAAATCGATACCGTCTTTCCTGCAAGGTGAGAATAGCCGCTGAGTGTTGTCACGCTCAGGCGCCATCCATTGGATGCAATCTGATCAGTCGATGGAAACACCGCTTTAATCGTTGCCGTCACTTCCGTCCCAGACGTGTAGCCCGTAATCAGAGCGATCGCCGTCAGATACTCAGGATTTCCAATCTCATCGAGATCGCCCGTCTCATATCGGTAATGAATCTCGCGTCCAACATCCCCAGACACAAACACGCTCGAACCTGCCGTAAAGACCACACCCGTCGTTCCGAGCACCGTTGCCCCAGAACCAGGCGTCAGCGTCGCAGCAACCGATCCATCATAGCTCAATCCAGAATCGACAAAGAACGCATTCTCAATGTCCGTAAATTTACGAGTATGGAACTTTTCAACATAGCGCACCGTTGCGCTGTTAACCGTTCGCTTCACGATAAAATAAACATCCACAGCGCCATCCGACGTCTCAATTGAGGCCACACTTTCAAAATCGCCATCCGTCTCATGATAATGCCAACCTGTGACTTGATGCTCTTTTTGGTAAGTCAACGCCGTGAGTGTCCCATCGTCGCGCACCGCCCAAATAATCGAGTCGGGATGCCGTTGATACGCCCATTCTTTGATCTTATGGGTTTCAAAGAGATGTTGAGCCAAGATCGTCAGATCGCTTCCGTCATACCCATCGCGCTCCAAGGCATAGAACATATCCCGAACCTTTTGCTTCGATCCTTCGACAAAGAGAATCGAATGCCCAATGATCAGTGGCGGAATGTCCGATGTTCCCCAACTCGATTGGCGCCGAAGCTTGACAGAGAGAGGCGTCACTGTGTCCGACTGGCTTCCAGGCGAGAGCTTATATTCACCGCCGCTTGTCCCGATGATCATGTCATCGCCGAGCTCCGCCATCCACCGAATCTCATTTACCTTCGAAGAGTTGATCGTGAAATTGAATGCGTCGTCATCTTTCAAAGGAGACGAAGTATTCATATTCTCGAAATCGCCCACCACCGAACCCCAAAAGCTTTGCGGCTTATTATTCGTTCGAGCAAAGAGTAGTCGCTGATCGAAGAACGCCGAACAACCAGGGTAATTGTTGGAAGAATTAAAGAGTGTTTGAGCCGAAGGCGCCGACACGTCAGGATCAGGCGTCACCGTCGAAGGCGCCGCCCATGAGTTCGTGGCCGTTCTTGCGACATACTGATAGGTTCCATCCAAGACTTCATAAACCTTATATTCTACAGCGCCCGTTACAGCGCCCCATGAGAGCGTGTTACTAGGAGCGCCCTCTTCCGTCGCAGAAGGCACGCTCTCATTCCCATTGGAATCCACCGCCGTCACCGCAAAGAACCGTCCGCTTCCAGACATGCCCAAGCCAGTTGGAGCCGCCACGCTCGCTTGGAACGTGATCGCGCTCAATGTCCAAGCTGTATGACCCGATCGCGTCAGCTTTCTTTGCTGATAGCTAGGATGCGTGATATAGAGCACATCCGCGGACTGCTCGAACTTGAGGAGCGCCAGATCCGCTTCCAAATAAGGAGTCGAGATCTCATAAATCTTGGCGACCGTCCCGCCCGAAGCATAGGTCGTGTAGCTCGATGTATTCACCCCTGAAAGCTGAAAGGTATTCGCCGTAGCTCCCGCCACCGTAAATTCGCGGTTATTAACTTCCACCATTCCCAAAACGCCAGTGATCAGCACCCGATCGCCGTTGGTTAAACCGTGAGCATTTGACGTGACCACGCCAGGGTTTGCTTTCGTGATCCCTGTGATCGCCGTTCCTGTCAGTGTGATAATCCCACCGTCTTTGATGAATCGGCAATATTGATCGCCGAAAAGGATGATATAACCCTGAGTGATCGAAAATTGAAATGGCACCAACCGCGATTTCTGAGAATGCGTCTTTGTTCCGCAGACATAATCCAGACCAGGACGGTTCGACGTTCCACCGTGTGGATGCGGATAAAAGTTCCGCATCTTTTTGGCAGCCGTTGCATACTTCGCTAAATCAGTACGCGCATGTAGAGACGGAGCCCACTCCCCACCTGTGAAGGAGGATTGTGATACAGAAATACTCATGTTCTTGCATTCGTAAAGCTACTCGATTCACTTGGAACTTTATGGTGCTCGTTCGCAGAAACCTGAGCCGCTTTGCCGATCGATGCTAAGAACATCTGATAGAACCCGTTGAAGATACTTGTCTCACCGCGCAAAGGGACCGCAAGCTCCGCCGCTAAGCGCCAAGAAAGCGCATTCACAAACTTGATCGGGAAGACCGAGGCATTCGTGACTTGAGCCGTGTAAATCAGTTGAGCATCCTCTTCGTCCGTCAGAACAACCTTCTGATTTCCGTCACTACTCAAACCAACATCAAACTTGATCTTATCCTCATCATTCACCTTCGCCGAGTTATAGATCTCTCGCGCCACAAGACAGCCAGCAGGATACGCATACACATAATCCCACCCGTCGCGAGTTTCAGACAATTCCGCCAAGACCTTTTGTTGACGAGCAAAACCCCAATCAATTTCAGAAAGAGTATCGTCGCGCGCAATTTCGTAATGCGTATTGCACGCACGCGCTTCGCGAGTCGCTTCTGTTAGCGCCTGGATCTTGTTCGCTCCGACTCGAGAAAGAGCGATATTGCAAATCTCAATCTCATTGGCCATGAGGCATTATCGCTTGGCAACAGGTTTTGATTTTCCAAATTGACTCAAAGCAACAGGCTTATCGTGCGAGATATCGACAGGCGATCGATTCACCATTTGACTCATCGCCCGCGGCTCATCGCCCTCTTCGATATCCCTTCTTTGGAGCTTTCCGTCTTCCGTCTCAAAGGCTTTCAACGAAACATGCGCTTCGGTCTTGATGATCGTTGCGAGCCCTTCTTCAGAATACGGTTTGAAGTGCCTGTTTACTTCTTCCGCCGCTTTGGCCTCCAGGGTTTCCCCTGGAAGCCAGAGACGGTTTTTGAAGAAACACTTGTTAATACAAATGAACTTCATCTGTATTAGTCAGTCGTTGCTACGTTCTTTTGGTCGTTCAGAACGAAACCAGAAGTGACTTTTCCGACGGTCGGATTGCTTCCGTTCACGTCGTAGTAGTAACGCAGGTAACGTTCCGCGCCCGAAGGAATCGGAGGCAGATCGATCTTCGCGTTGAGCGAGAGCCCCGCGAGAAGAACGTTCACTCTCCAGAGTTTCTTAGCCGAGGAGAAGCCAGAGTTGTCGTCCGTCTCCAGATAAATATCCAGAGAGGTCAACGCATCGAAGGCTTCGTCCACAACCAGGAAACACTCCAGTCGATTGCCAGTACCAGGATCACCAGCAGAGCCAGTGTCATAGATGTTCGTCGAAGCGGCGTCAGCAGTGATTGCTTGCGCGTCGCTCAATAATGTTTGCTTATCGATATACATACAATTTTCCTTTTGTGATGTGATGTTGTTATTAAGCGCACGACTTAGGAGACGGTCGCTTCCGTTTCGGTGAGCGCATCGCACTTCTTCACAGGGATGCCTCGGAAGTTGAGAACCTGTTTTCCAGCGTAGTCGCTGTAAGTCAGATAGATGTTCGATCGGTTCATGACTTGGCGATCCAAGAAGGAGAGAACCGTATTGTTGGCATAAAACACAGGACGGCCGCGTTTTGTGCTAGGCAATTTGTTGATTGCGCGAACCATCAAGTCGACGATGTCTGAACCCGTCGCAGCATTCTTAGTCAGATTGCTGATATCGATGTTGCAGATTCGCACGACATAGCGCCAATCACGGACAGTCAAACCGCAATCCCACTTGTAGTGAGAGCGATACCCTTGGTATTTGCCACCGTTGGCATCTTCCAGAGTGACTTCGCCGAGATCTTTGTGGTTCAAGCCAGCCGTAGAACCTTTTGGATAGATTCCATGGGCAGTCATGTCGCCCCATGAAACGAGCCAAATGGAGCTATTGTCAGAACCAGAGCCATCGCTCTTGATCACGTTGCCGCCGTTTTCAGCACTGGTCGAATTGAATCGAGGAGCCAATCCCATGATCTTTTCGGGATCCACAGAACTGTTTCCGTAGAAGACCGCAGAGGCAAGTTCTTGACTCATCGCTTCGATGAATGCCTTGTCTTCCGAGAGACGAAACTCAGGCGCATTGCCGTTCAAATCCGCGAGCGATTTGTCGATTTCCGAATATGCTTCCAACATACCGCAAGCATCATCCACTTGGACGGTGCGGGATTTCGAAGGTTGAACCCCATAGTTCAGTTGACGCCAGGTCACGCTAGGGAGTCCCGAGCGAATCGTGGTACGATGACCAGTGGGAAGGTTTCCTTCCACCCACATCATGTCATCTAAGATTTCATTAGTGTCATTGAGGATCTCGATGATTTTCGAGATCTTATTGTCAGGTCCTAAACGCTTGGCGTAATCAGCCAGCGTCAGAGCCGTTGTTCCGAGTGTAGCCATATGATCTTTCCTTTATTTTTTAGTGGTTAGTTTGATTTCGGATAAAGAATCTCAGCAGCAGACTTCTGACTCACAGGCTCATTGCCATCGATGAGACGATCTTCTGACAGAGCTTTTCCGATGTTGACGAAAGTTCGAAACAGAGCAGGGTGATCACCCCATCCCGAATCGAAGACTTCCTTGAGTCCAGGCACGCCGAACTTAGACACCGCACGCAGCGCGATCTCCCTCGATTGATCGAAGTTCGCACCGCCGACATCTTTATCGGCTTTGATTTCGGAAACCCAATTCTCGCGAGCTTTCGCCCATTGTTGTTCTTGGGCTTCTTTAATCTGAGTCGTGACTTTCTCCGTGTGCTTCGTCGCAAGGTCGACAAACTTCTGAGCCTTCTCATTGGAAAGATTCAGTTCTTTGGCGATCGACGAAAACTCCGTCACCGACTCTGGATCCAGCTTTACTCCTTCTGGAGTCTTGAAATCGTACTTCTCAGGCGCTCCCTCCGCTTTGTCATCCTTCTTAGAATCTTTTCCTTCTTCAGCTTTCTTTGCCTCTTCAGGCTTGGGAGCTTCAGCAGGTTTTTGATCCGAGGACTTCGTCGCATCAGGGTTCTGGGTAGATTTCGAAGTATCCAGCAAAGTGGTATTGCTAGATTTTGTGTCCGTCTTCGTATCTTCCACTTTGGTGATATCTTGTGTGGCTACGTTTTCGGGCATAAAATTGGTTTCCTTTACAGATCCGTTCTATCAGGAAATGTTTCGACGTCTTTCCCCTCGCGAACGATTAGTTCAGGGATCTTTTCAGGCGCCGCGTGACAGATATCTTTGAAAAAGCTCAAAACGAAATTGCGCTGACCCTCTTTGAAGAACGTCCAACTATTCCCCGTCATCGACGTGGAAAACATCTGACCTTCATCGAAGAATCGCTTGAAGAACCTCACCCCTTCAGGCGTCGACAAAATCTTCTTCAAGTCATCCAAACGCTCCAGACGCTTTATCTCTTCGAGTTCTTTCCTCTTGGACTCTTCCCCTTCGTCCGATGTAATCCGAATCTTGGAGCTCATTGACCAGTCAGCGCATCCAGCGCCGTCGACTCACCGCCGCGCACAGGCGTACTTCCGAGAGCCTTCACCGAGTTAGCAATCGGTTGAGCCGCTTCCGCCATCTGCATCGCGCGCTGCATCTGCATGCGTTGAGCGCGAACCTCTTGAACCTTATCGTCAGACCGAACAATCTTGGGAGGCACCCCGAGCATTTGACCCATCTGATCGACCGTTTCATCGAAATCCACCTTATCGAGAACATCCTGATTCACCTTTGCCATCTCAGCCGTAAAGCCGACGAATTGTTGAATCGCTGTCGTTTCCACCATCTTTTGCGCTTGGGCGAGAAGTGAGATATATTCGACCTTCAGTTCCATTCCTGGAGGAAGTTCACGCGGAGGAGGCGGCAGCATCCCCATGTTGTTCATGATCGAAAACACCCGATCGATAATCGGATCCATCGCTTCGGACTGAAGACGTTCAAACACAGGACCCAACACCATCAGTTTTTCTTCGTAACGCTTAGCCACTTCCGTCGCAGTCATGTCCTTATCGGCCGACGTTACCGCAAGAAAAAGATCCACCGCAAAATCGCTTCGAATGCGATTCATCACATTCTGGATCTCCGCCGAGATCTCTCCGATATTGGAGTCTGTTTGAAACGTTGGAGAAAACCCTTGTTGACCCTGGTTCACATCCACGAAATTCACACCGCCCGCGACGATCGTGCCGCCCGTGTGCTTCATGCTCGTCGGCGCGTTCATGGGAGGATCCACATTTTTATCGAGCTTCTTGAGCTTCTTTTGCTCCATCTTTTGGAGCATCTTTTCGTCGGCGAGCGCATCCATCGCAGGAGAGACGCCATACGTATCAATCCCGATCACGTCCCACCGCGGCGCTATGAAAGGAATCGAGTTGTAACCACTCCGCTTAAGAATGAAGTTTTCGTCCGATCCGTTGTACGGGAAATAAACTGAGGCATATTGCATGCCGCGATAATCCGCCTTGCTTGGGTTGACGTAATCCGAGCGCTCGATCACATTGACGACTTCAAACCTCTGATCAGGCTTATTGTTTTCAAGAGCGACTCGCACTTCGACAGGAAGATTTTCCTTCCCAAACTTCTGAAGCATCTGCATCGCCGTCATGGCAAATTGCCGATAAAGTGAATCGGGACGATAACGACAGTCGAGAGACAAGCAATATTCGCCGATCGTAAAAGGGCGACACCGAATCACGGTTTGATAATCTTCCTCGATCATCATCGCCGCCGTCCCGAAACCAGCGTCCTCGACGTAGACATGCTTCATCGATCCGTAAAAATTCGATCGCGAGAAAACCAGAAGCATTGCATTACGGACATCGTGAAGCCACCGACGCACAGGCTCATATTCCGCAAGTTCCTCATCGGGTAATGACAACGTAAACCACGGACGCGATGGAGACGTGAGCCCGCCTTGCAAACCTGAAGCCATAATTCCGAGCGCCCACTTGCCCGAGCCATTGATGATCTTCTGATGTTTTTTGGAGCCGTCGTTATGCTGAGAAGAATTATCTCCCTGCAAATAGCGGCCGTACCGCGGCAAAAAATAGTCAACGATCTCTTTCCAATGAGCTCGCCAAGACGATTGATCGTCTCGCAAATCCTTCAGACGTTTACGCCATCGAGATGTTTTAGAATTTTCCATTACTGAGCCGACGTGTATCCGAGCACCGTTGCCTTTTGGACAGGAGCCGCCTCTTGAATCCCAAGCGGCGACGTCAGAATCGTCGAGTTCCTACCCTTGGCAGCTTTCGCTCGACGCTCTTCATCCGATCGCGCCTTTTTCGATTCCGCATTATCCTTAGTCGTATCGACAATCGGAGGAGGCGCAGACGGAGCAGCAGGAAGGCTTGGAGTCTTTGGAGATGAAAACATGCACATAAAAAAAGATCCTTTGACGGGATCTTCTCATGTTTTCTTTTGACGTCTTTCCCCAACAATCAGGCGAGCACATCATACTCCGTTTGCACCTTGCCAGCCGTGTTCGAGTACTGATGCAGTTCAGACATCTTCTGAACAGGCGATGCAAACGTCAGCGCTAGACTATCCCCGATATCAGGCGATGACAGACCGCGCTTCTTCATATCCACCTTTTTCTCCAGAATCTTCTTTCCGTTGTTGAGAAAATAAATCTCAGGACTCACCAAATCCTCGATGAGATCCGCGTTGTCTTCCACGCTCCCACCGCTTTCCAGCCACTTCTTCATTTCACACCACATTTCCGTTCGCTTATTTGCATACTCGGGCGAGATCGGAGCGCCGCCGAAATTCACAGGGATCGGATTGCGGCCAATGTTCCGCAGATAATCAATCACACCCGTTCCCCATCCAACGTCGACAAACACCGCATCGGCTTTATGTTGTGTCCAGAATTGATTCACCAAGCCGCCGAGTCGCATATTGTCGATGTTCCGATACACGCCCAGGATCTTGGAATGAAGACCTTGCCTGAGACAAATACTCGATCGATCGTCTCCTTCCCACGCCACGTCCACGCCGAGAACCACAGGCGCATAATAAAAATCATGGGCATTAAGCTTCTTCGCGGCCGATGCTTCCGCAAGAGCTCGTGGGATCAATTGATTCACCGACGTACTAGGAAACTCCCCCAACACGCGCACCTTGAAGATATCCGAGTCTTCACCGTACTGAGAGCGCATATGATCGATATATTCCTTCGAAACCAATGGACTTTGGAGACATGAAAACGTGAATGTCTTCCACAAGTGTTTGTTTCGGTGGAAAGCTTCAAACGCATAGCCTGAGGTCGCCGTCGGATTGCCGCACAAGATCACGCGAGAACCAGGAGTTGAAAGCGATCCAGCCGCCACTTCAAAAATCTTATCCGAAACACCAAACGCTTCGTCTATAAAGAACCCCATGTTTTCAGCGTGGAACCCTTGCAAAGCATCAGGCTTTTCGGGTCGAGCCGTTCGTGCCGATAAAAAGTTTGTCGCTTCCGCACCCTTCACCGCTAATCGCATCGACGTCGGATCCAGTTGGTCGCGTACCCACGGATGGGCAATCGAAACGAGCCGACCGATTTCCGCCATGAACACGTCTTTGAGTTGCGGCGCACTATTAGCCGTTGCCGCGGCTTTCACATTGCGAAAGAGAACCAAAAGCCAAATCGCTAAGAGCGCCATCATCGTGGACTTGCCGACACCATGACCTGATCGAACCGCCACGTGTGCCCCTGGTTGAGCAAAAGCCATCATGGCGGAGGCTTGTTGTTCGGTTGGTTGAAACCTAAAAATGCGATGAGCAAAGCTCACAGGATCCTTCCGCCAGCGCCGAATCTGTTCCTGCAAAAGATCCTTCATGACTCCGAAGCCTTTGCTTTCAGATCATCATCCAAAAGATCCACGAGCTTATAAGACACCTCGCCGCTATGCTCCACCTTCTGGGGAGAATCAGGGAGGCCGAACGCACGTCGCGCAATATCATCGGCCATGCTTTCCGCGTGAAGCATCGTTCGGATATTCAACATATCCACCACAGGACGATTCTTTTCATCCGTCGCAAACTGATCGATGCTCGCGTCGATCATATCACGAGCGCGTACCGCTCTTTGAACCGTCATATTCACCCAAGCGATCGCACCAAGCGCCAACGCATCGACGACTTTTTCCTCAACTTTCTTGCTAATTTCTTGCTTTTGAACCTTCCATTTTTCACGGATCGACCGTTTTTCCAGTGTGCTTTGAGAAACCCCGAACCTGATCGCTAATTCTCGGATAGAACCCTCACCACTTTGGTAAGCCGTTTGAATCTCGGTCCAGTTCGGTTTGCGTTTCTTACTCATGAATGGATTCTACTCGGTTTGAAAGCGACCTAAAGCGCCCATGCCAATTAAAAGCCCGATGACCAGAGGATTCCGTCATTTGCCGCAAGTATCGAAGATCCAGCAGAGAATCGATCCGCGCAAACCGCAACCAGACTGCGACGCCATTGGACTCGTAGAGAAACTTTTTTGCATCGAGCGCTTTGCTTTGGACCGCGTTATATTTCTTTCGATCCTTAATGCGACAACTCTTCCCGAGTCGATAATCATCCACCGCCTGCTTTATCACGTGAACGGCGAGCTTTACGACTGGATCTTCCAGCATGTCATACTCGTGCCCTTCGGGCATAGTACGCGATTCGGTCAAATCGCAGACGAAGGCAAGCTTTTCAGACTAAATCAGACTAAAACGCACCTTAACTTGCTTGATCTCTCATTGTCCCGTTGTAATATTGTTGAACGTGGAACAAATAGTTTCGCGGTCGTTTCTCCTCTGAGAATTGCAGGCTCAGAGGGTGGAAATCTAGAAAAGCGAGCGTAGCTCAGTCCGGTAGAGCTCCACCTTGCCAATTTATATTCCTACCTATGAGAGCGGAACTTTCAGACTAAATTTCAGACTAAAGCAGACCATGAAGCGCAAAATTCCCAACGTTTTCGAGACTTCTATGCATGGAAGCAGCAGTTGGGTTGCGGATCTGCGTTATCATGGCGGGCAACGGGAGTATTTCAAAACTAAAGCTGAAGCGCAAGGACGAGCGGAAGAAGTCTTTAACAAGATTTTCAATCCAGGAGTAAAGGTCGACAACGTTCCGCCTGAGCTCATCCTCGACGCGAAACGAGGAATGGAAGTGCTTCAGCCTCTTGGAGGAAGCCTTCTCAAGGCCTGCGAGTTCTACGCCGATTATTTGAAGCAGAAAGCTAAGGGCAACGTCACACTCAGAAAGGCCGCGGACGATTGGCTTGAATACAAGAAAATGGAAAATGTCTCTTCGAGCACCATCACCAACCACACGACGCGACTAAATTCGCTATGCGCTCGATACGGAACCAGGTTGATTCACGAGATCGGCTTCAAGGAGATTCACGCCTGGCTCCACGGACTCGAGCTCTCCACTTATGGTAAAATCGATTACCGTAAGACAGCCAACGAGCTTTTCGAATGGGCGATTTTCCCTCAAGAGTGGATCGACAAGAACCCATGCGCTCGGATCAAATTGAAGCTAAAGGGTGAAAAAGAAGTTTCCATCTTCTCGATTAAGGAAGCTCAGGCGCTCTTCCATGCCGCGAAAAAATCAGATCCTGATATTTTACGCTACGTCGTTCTATGCATGTTTGCAGGCCTTCGACCAACTGAAGCTTTCAAAACTACAAGGGAAGATATCCGAACCAAAACCAATGACATTCGCGTTCACTCAGGCAAGACAGGCCGCTTCCGTTATGTTCGCATGGAAGAAGGAGTTGCCAAGCTTTTAACGAAAGGCAAATGGAAGGGCGCTCTAATTCAGGACAACTTCGCGAGGCGATGGGATCTTTTGCGCTACAACCTTGGATACAAGGTTTGGATTGATCCGCGATACCTTATAGGGCGAGAGGACAAAGTGAAGCGTTCACCGTGGCCTCATGACGTCATGCGACATACGTATTGCAGCTACCATCTTGCCTATTTCGAGAACGAGGCTTTGACCGCACACTTGGCAGGCCATGACGTGAAGGTTTTGCGGAAGCACTATCGACAATCAATACCAAAGGCAGAAGCGAAGAAGTTTTGGGATCTGCTTAAAGATTAGGAGGAAGCGGGCAGTCCAAGTGTCTTAAAATTGTTCTCGCAGTAAAACGCTTAACTTCAACAGCTCTTGGAACCGAGCAGACACGCCCCGTTAACGGATTCTTCCAGATGGAATGCTTTGCACCCTCTCTTGCGAGAATGCACCCACAACTTTGAAGGATGCGAAGGAGCTCGCGCCGCTTCAAGGAAGAGCTACTTCTTCAGTTTTCCTTACACCAAAAACGCGAGAGGCTTCCATCCGATTAACCTCAAGGACGTCTTCTAGAGCAGAGACCAAGTTTTCCATTAGTTCTTCTCTCGTGTTTCCTTCAGAAATAACACCAGGAACTTCCTCTACTATTCCAATCCAGCCACCCTCTTCTTGACGGATTCTGGCTGTAAAACCATGTCGTACCAAGGGATTTGGACGCCGTGTAAGACGATTCATAACAAACACCTTATTCAATCTTTAACTCCACGCAACTCCAAAATATACCAAATTATACTAAAATAGCTCGCTATATCAAAAACCATACAACCCCTAGTGTCTGGTCAGAATTTGTGAACAAATAAATCGTCGTGCCTTTAATTGTCAGTAGTGAGCTCATGTCATTTCTTGCGACCAAATATCATGATCCTTCCGATATTTATAGCACCCGTAATAACCAAAGCTGCCATACCAGCAGGAAAGAACACCCCTGCTAGCGCTCTTCCAAATTCAGACAAATTTAGATGGTTGACCCAAATGGCGATTAATACGAATGATACGCCGACCAGAAGAAACAATAGTCCAGCTTTCATGGAAAGTTTTATTCTTTGATCAAAGCTCAATAATTCGACACGGTGTGAAAATGCTTTGCCGCATTTCGCACACTGAATCACTTTTCCGCAGTCTTCGCTCGATATCTCAAGTGTTTCGCCACAATGTGGGCAGATTGCCTTATTCATTCTCATTATCCTTGTGGCTTTTATTGTGAAGAACATGTTTTCTTTGAAAGAGCATCGACCTTAATCTGCTCCTCGAGAGCCTTCCTTCTAAAATAAAGAGCGATCCACTCCCCATCTCCTACTCTGGCAAAAATCGCTATTCCATTGATGGTTGCCGCAGCAAAAAGGACAAAGCACTCGAACGAGTCTATAGAATATGAGTTCCAGTTATTTTTATTAAAGGCTTGGTATGCTATAGCTAGAAGAGATAGGTTCGCCCAAACAGCCAGCACCCTGCACGCGATAATTAACTTGTTCATTTCTTTTTCCTTTTCTTTTGCTTCATCGCTTTATCAAAATCCACAGGCATAATGGCCTTGATTCCGTTTTTTTGCACGTAGCGTATCACGCCGTCCACAGCCTTTCGAACAATGCTGGCCACACTCATCTCTGATTCTTTCGCTATTTTTTCTAATGCTTCTTTTTGATCCTCAGAGATTCTAAACCCAATCCAGCCGTGCTTTTTCATCCTATCTGCTATAGCGAGCTGATTGCAAGCCTGCTTGTTTATTTTTGTTGATCATTGATTATATTTTTAATCTTTTCACTTGCTCCGCCGATGAACATGGAGTAATGGAAACCCCGCATCAATTTCTAGGGCAGCCCCTATTCCCAAATGAACTCAGAAATAATATGTTGACACGTTTCTCGTCACGGTGTAAATACACCTTCAACATATGCCAAACCAACGCAAAAAAGGCAAAAAGTTCTTGGGCACCTGGTTCTCACCAGAGGAGCTGGAAACTCTACGCCTTCTCGCAAAGCGCGAAGGCAAAACAATGTCACAAGTGTTGAAGGATCGTATTCATGAATATCTTAAAAAAAACCAAGACGCGAAAAACAAAACTGGTAGGAATCTGGATAAATAAGGAAGAGAAAGATCGCCTTGTTAAAATGGCGCAGAAAGACGGTCGAAGTCTTTCTAATTTCATCAAGAGAGAAATTCTTCGAATCCCTTCGAAGAAAACTTTTTGCCAATAGGTGTATATACACCCATGCGATTCGATAAATCCATTCTGACTCTGAAAGAGTTTGCGGCCGAAGTCGGCCAGCATCGCGACACCGTGATACGCTACATCATCCTTAAAGGAAAATGTCGTTTCACGCGAAATGGTCCGCGTGGCCAGTACCGCATCCGCCGAGAATGGGCGGATGAATATCACAACCATCACACCTTTGGCGGAAACGCGTACGGCAAATGACCCACGATCGCAAATGCTTTGTCTGTGGAACACCACACGGATCCAAGGACGCTTCTGGCAACGATATTAAATTTCACGCCTACCTCATCGGCACAAAGGCATACGTCAAATGCGATGTATGTGAGACCACCGAAATCAAAGCACGAAAATATGAACCTTACCAAAACCGAAATCGTTAAATCGATCGCAGGAGCTTTAGGGATCGCCGTGATCACCTACCTCATGCTTCTCGTCCTCCAATAAAAAAGGCTCAACGCGCCAACGTCGAGCCTTTGCTAACAAAAACAAACCATGAATCAAGTAATCGATAAACCGCAAGAAGTCAACCTTGCTAAACAAAGCAATGGAACCATCCGCGATTTGCTTCAAAAACAAAAGCAGCAGATCGCCCTAGCGCTTCCAGGACATCTCAATGCCGACCGTATGATGCGAGTCGCGCTCACCACGATCAATAAGAACCCCAAGCTGGCCAGTTGCACGCAAGCAAGTCTGCTTGCCTGCATCATGGATTGCGCCGCTCTTGGATTAGAACCTGATAACCGACGAGCGCATCTGATTCCATACGGCGACAAATGCACGCTCATCATCGATTACAAGGGTTTGGTCGAACTCATGATGAGAACAGGCCAGGTTTCATCGATCCACTCTGACGTCGTTTGCGAAAACGATGTGTTCTCCTACAACCTTGGAATTGTTGAGACGCACAAGATCGACTTCAGACAGCCTCGCGGAGAAATGTACGCGGCATATGTCATCATCACCTTCAAGGATGGATCGAAAAAATGCGAGGTGATGACACGCGAAGAAATCGATTCCATCCGCAAGCGATCGCGGGCTGGCAAGGATGGACCCTGGGTAACCGACTATCATGAGATGGCCAAGAAGACTGTCTTTCGCCGTGCTTCCAAATGGGTGCCGCTTTCGGCCGAGCTACAAGAAACCCTCGAACGCGACGGCGATGTTTTAGACGTCCACGCCGAGAAGATCGTCGATATCAAAAAACCGCTCTTCTCTAAGCCCGACGAAGCGATTGACCTTCCTAATGAAGCCACCGAGGAATCTCCGCTTCCCTCTTCCGACGGAATGAAGACCCGCGAGTTTAATCGCATTTGCCAGGATCAGAAGCTCGGACTCGGGGAAGTCCTCAACCATCTTGGCGAGCTCGGATATCCTTCCTTCGAAGAAGTTCCCGACAACGTCTTTGAAGCCATCAGGAAGAATCCCGCGGCATTCGCCAAGAAGATCCAAGCAACGAAGTAGCCATGGCCAATAAGAACCAGAAACAAATCCGTCGCGCCCACCAGCGCCAACAAAAAATCCTCAACCGCAAACCGTTCCCAAAACAACCAGGGAGCCGAAAAGCCAAAACCCAATGAAACCCACTCTTGTTGAAGAACCTATGAACCTAGATGACCTATTCGCGACCCACGCGATTACCGAAGTTACCGACGCCGTCAAAGACCTTTGCTTTCAAAACTGGCCACATATCTCGCGAATCCTGAGCACTTCCGAGACGGCTAAAATCGGCCTTAGCTTCTCCGTTGAGATCGACCGTTCAGGAGCACAGCCGAAAATTACCACGCGCATCAGTTACGCTGAAAAGCACAAAGACGAGCGCGAGTCGTATATTCGCGATCCACGCCAACGCGACTTCATCGAGGAAGGAGGCAAGCAATGAGCCGTGTCCGACTATCCCTTGAAGACGCTGAATCCGTCATTCCGAAGACCGAGTTTGTCCATACCTTTGTAAACCCGCAGGGAGGCATCTTGATCGGTACCGAGCTCAAGCGAGAAGAAATCATGGAGCGCATCGCCGAGCACGGTTGCGAGATTGGTGGTCCTGAATCAATCCGCATGGAGCATGGCCTGGTCGTGATTGAAGACGGCCGAGCCATGTTCGTGGCTACCACCAAAGAAATCGAACGATTTGAAAGGTTGGTGGAATCATGAACCCATTCTCCGACACCCTTCGCACCGTCGCTGACTTTTTCGACGATCATCCTGAGCTCGAACACCCTGGAAGTTACCAGTCATTCCATGTTTTTGTATCCAAAAAGGATCTTCCAAGGATCGCCCGCATCCTTGGCACGTTCGAGAAAAGAGTCTGCGACAACTGGTTCTTTTTAATCAAACGCATCGGAAGCGCTGAGATTCATTTCAACTGCTCACGAAAGGAGTCGTGCACGCAAGTCGTTGTGGGCAAGAAAACCATCAAAGTTCCCAAAGTTGTTGTGGAAGAAGAGAAGGTCGTTGACGACATCCAGTGGGTTTGTCCTGACAGTGTCTTCAGCCTTGAGACAGAAGGAGCCGCTAAATGATCCGTCCACTCACGAGCGCGTCCAATCTACACCGTCGCAAGCTTTGCCCAGGCTCCGCACGACTGGAAGCGCAATGCGACCCTGAGAAAGAAAGCGGCGAATCAGCCGAAGGGACACTCATGCACGCCTATATGGCTGGAACAGCCTCTTATTCTCCATTCTTAGATGAAGAGAAGTGGTGTCTCGATTTCTGCCAAGGCCATATCGATCGAATAACCGACGAGATCTTCCCCAACAACGAGTTTCAAACCGAAAAAGAAGTCACTTTGTCATTCGACGACAAAGAGTTTGGGCACGCCGACTTTATCCGATACGGCAACACCAAAGCCATGGTGGTTGATTATAAGTTTGGACGACTTCCCGTCGATCCCGCGGAAGCTAACATGCAGCTTCGCGCTTACGCCGTCATGGTCGCCGACACCTACCTTTGCCGATACGTGTATTGCTTCATTCTGCAACCCCGTGCCGAAGAAGACGATCGCATCACCGCCACGGTTTACGGCACCGACGATATCGAGAAAGCTCGCGCGGAGATCCGAGAGATCCTCAAAACCTGCGACAAACCCGACGCACCGCTCAATCCTGGCATGGAACAATGCCGATACTGCCGCGCCAAGTCCACTTGTCCCGCTCTGAATCAGCAACTCGAAGAGATCACGATTGTTGATCAAAACGCCATCACCTCCCAGAACGCCGCAGATCTTTACCGACGCGCCAAGCTTGTTGAGAAACACATCGACGCGATCAAATCCAAGATTTTTCTCATGGTTCAAAATGCTGAGGCTGAGAACCGAAAGATTCCAGGACTCACCCTAAAACCTGGAACCAAAAGGAGGATCGTCAATGACACTAGCCAAGCTTATCAATCACTCGCGCACGTCCTCACACCGCAAGCTTTTGCTTCATGCTGTACTGTCAAAATCTCTGATCTCGATGCCGCTTACAAAAGCGCAACGGGCAAGACAGCGAAAGAAGCAAAAGCCGAACTGGAAGCCATCCTGGCATCCGTCGGATGTTTAGAAATGAAACACTCTGAACCGTCGCTCGTTCTCACCAAAGAATAGTGCGAATCACCAACCAAAATGTCGAAGTTACCTTTCCTGCAACTCTACATTGGAGACTGGAAAAAGGATCCAGCACTGAGAATGTGCTCACCTTCCACACGCGGAATCTGGTTTGACTGGCTTTTAGATATGCACGAGCTCGATCGATGCGGGCAATTATCTGGTAGCGTCGCGCAATTAGCGCGAGCAGGAAATTGCACATGCGATGAAGTCGTTAGCACTCTGGCCGAATTAAAGTCCACCAACGCCGCCGATGTAACAGAGTGTAACGGAATTGTAACAGTCACCAACCGACGCATGTTACGCGAGTACCAAAGGAGGCTTTCGAACCTTGAAAGAGTCCAAAAACACCGCGTTCAAAGCGTCAAAAAACCTCCGAAAGAACGTGCCTGTAACAATCCTGTAACGGGGGATATATCATATATCAGAGATCATATTTCAGATAATACCCCAAACCCCAAAAATTGGTTTGATGGGAAATCTGAGAAGTTTGTCTCGTGGATCGTTCGGATCAATCAGCTTTTCGGAAGGAAGCCGAGCACCGCTTGGAGCCCCAAAGAGCTGTCGAAACTCTCCGAAGTCATGAACCGCCCCGATGCCGACTCAGAGATGAAGGAGATCGAAGACTACTACGCATCAGGCGACAAGTACGTCCGAAGAGACATCATCACCCTACTCAACAATTGGTCAGGAGAACTCGATCGATGGAGATCGAAGAAGAAATCAAAACCCGATGACCCGCGATTCCAATCACCCACCCAAGGAGGATTTTAACATGAACGAAGACCGCCCCTCGATCGAAGAGATCGACGCATTGCAAAACAACCAACAGAACGAAGCCTATCAGTTCGCGCTAGAACGAACCAAGAGACGTTATTTCGAGCTTTGCCCAGAACTTTACCGAAACACCCACGGAAACTTTCCTGGAGTCAACCGCGACGCGATGCGCAAGGTTTTAAGCTTCGATCCCAACTCCACCAAGGGCCTCTTACTTATCGGAGACACAGGGAAAGGAAAAACCACCGCCGCCTGGATGCTTTTGCAGAAGTTGTCTCACGTCGACTGCAAGATGATCCAAGCCGTTCGCGACCCTGAATTTTCACGCGAATATTCTAAGCGACTCGGAAACGGATCCGCCGATGCCTGGATCGATCGCTTATGCCGCGTCGACATCCTCTTCATCGATGACCTTGGCAAAGCCGCCATCACCCCGCGCTACAAAGAACAGCTTTACGACGTCATCGACTCCCGAATCAACAACCGCAAACCCACCATTGTGACCTCTCAATATAACCGAACCAAGCTCATTGAGCGCTTTGGAGATGAAGACGGCAAAGCCCTTGTAAGACGCTTCATCGAGTGGAGTGAAATCATCAATTTCTAATATGGATCTCAACCTTACCGATCGACCCCAAGTTTACGAACTTTCATCGCTCGCTTGCCGCTTGCGCTCAGACTCCGATCTTCGCAACCACATGCGACGATGCCCAACTTGCAACTCCAATATCGAAGATCGCTTCGTCACGTTGTACCGAGGACTCATCGATGCGCTCTATCGCGTTTATCGGTGGTGCGCTCAAAGCAGGCGCAACACCTTCGAGACTAGGGAAATCAAACACCTCCTTGGAAAAAATGAATACGCTCGCTTTGGCGATCTCGTCCGTTTCGGAGGCATTGTCTACAAACCCAAAGACGAAGACGGCAAAAGCAGGAAAGCGCTTTTCGGAATCAACATGGAGCGCGCGCGCGAGTTTTTCGCAGGCACGCGACAGATCCCGATCCAGATCGTTCTCAATCAGATCACCAACCAGATCGAAGAATCGCGCTATGTCACGGTCGACGACTTCCCAGAACTGAAAGACCTGTTGCGTGAAGACGGACTGTTTGACCACCAGAAATCTCTTTTATGAATCGACGACAACCCAAGCAGAAAACCCCGATCCTTTCCATTCACATCCCTGGATATTGCAAATGCTGTATCTGCCAAGAGTGGAAAAAGAAAAAAGCATGGGACCATGAAATCCAAGGCTTCCTCTGCATCGACTGCCTGGATCACGACATAGCCGCTCAAAGCTTTCTGGACCAGCTTCACAACGAGGGGAGCCTATGAGCGAGATCCAGTTCACCCTTCAAGTTTGCCCCAAGTCCACGCAGTTCGGAAACCGCGGCTTTGTTCGCAACGGCAAGCTCATGTTCTTTACCGATAAGGAAAAGAAGAACTATCAGGCCACCGTGTCCCTGCATGCTGCCGCCCACAAACCGCACACCCCGCTCTCAGGACCCGTCGAGCTTGAAATGATCTTTGTCGTTCCAAGACCGAAATACTTACAAGCACGTAAGTTTGCCGACGGCCTCATCCCTTGTCCCAAGAAACCTGACTACGACAACCTCGCCAAAGGCACCCAGGACGCTTTAAGCACCACAGGCTTTTGGCTGAACGACAGTCAAATCTTCGATGCTCGCATCCGCAAGTTTTACGCCGAGCGCTCAGGCGCTCCGCGCATCGAAGTTCGCATCAAAGAAATCTAACCCCAAAGGAAATATGCAAAATGCTGCTACAGGAGAAATCGAAAAAGTTGAAGACCCCAAAGTTGCCCAGGAACTAAAAGCCGACGGCCATTGTGTCCTTCACGTCGGAGAAGCCGTTGACATCAAAGGAGGCAAATTTCGAGTCAGTTCGCTCGGAAAGAAAATGATCGTGCTCGAAGGCTTGCCCAAAACCAGCATCGTCGAAGAAGACCTATCCAAAAGCCTACGCGACACCCGAACCGTCCTATTCAACACCATGGTTCAACGCGACAAGCTGCGACAAGTTCTCATCCATCTTCTTTTGGAAGCAGGCGGATCGAAAACCATTTCCGTCGCCGAACTCGAGAAGATCCCGCTCACGCGGAAATTCAAAGCCGATGCCAACGAAGAAGCCAGGACCGTCACCTTCACCGTGGTTGAATCTCAACCTGAGCTAAAAATTGTAGAACCACAAACCGATGAAAAGAAATAAAGACAATACTTCGGTATGTCCGAAGAGACTTATTCTGAAAAACGAGCACGGACAGGTCACGCTCTTTTGGACGGACGGAGATCTGTTCGAGAACTGCTTTGTCCAGGCATTCAATTCAATGGCTGAAAGCGTCCACGCAACCGCGAAGTCAAAGGGATGGTGGAATAACAAGCGCAACGATGGAGAGCTGATCGCCCTGATTCACTCCGAGCTTTCGGAGGCTCTTGAAGCATTGCGCCACGGAAATCCTCCCGACGACAAGGTTCCTCAATTCACAGGAGCCGAAGCCGAACTTGCTGATGTCGTTATCCGAATCATGGATATGGCACAAGCTAGAGGATGGCGAGTCGCCGAAGCGATCGAACACAAAGCCAACTTCAACAAAACCCGCGCCAAGATGCATGGAGGAAAGAAGTTCTAAGTTATGAACATCATCGGATTAGCCATCGCGTTCGCTCTTGGATTCGTCACAGGCATCGCCCTGCTTATCATCCTCATCGCGCGCGCCATGAACCGAAACTAATATGACCATGAAACCCCGCAAATCTAAGTCTGATAAACAGAGAAAAATTTATGGATGAGAATACAGCACTAACAATTTTAGGGTGCGTTTTTATCATCTGCACAACGCTAATGACTTTGAAAAAGAATTAAGAGGGGGAGGTTGTAACATCTTCCCCGCAAGAAACACGATCCATCGTTTAACCAGTGAATGAAACAAAGCCAACACACCTCGATCTCTTTAGCGGCATCGGCGGCTTTAGCCTCGCAGCCGAGCGTTGCGGATTCCGCACAATCGGATTCTCAGAGATCGACCCCTACGCCTCCGCCGTCCTCAAAAAACACTGGCCAGACGTCCCTAATTACGGAGACATCCGAAACATCCCATGCGAAGAACTCCGAGGAACTATTGCTCTCCTTACAGGTGGGTTTCCGTGCCAGCCTTTTAGCGTTGCCGGGTCGAAACGTGGAGATCGAGACGAGCGCCACCTATGGCCGCTCCTTGCCGAAATCATTGGCAAAGTTCGACCCCGTTTCTGCCTGTTGGAAAACGTTTCAGGGTTGCTTTCAATTTCTAACGGAAGGGTCTTTGGAGCCATTCTCGGAGACTTGGCCTCGCTCGGGTATGATGCTCTCTGGAATTGCGTACCAGCCTCAGCCGTTGGTGCGAATCACCAAAGAGACCGAGTCTGGATTGTTGCCTACAATGCGGAAGGCTTTAACGGGAAGCCTGTCACCGCATCGATGCAAGGACAAGTTCAACAATCTGGAAAGCGTTCTATCGCGCCAGATGTGGCCGACACCAGACGCGAGTCAAGCCCCACCTTGGAGCAAGTAATTGGTGGGCAGTTGAACCCTCAATTTGTCGAGTGGTTAATGGGCTACCCAATAGATCACACCGCCTTAGATGCCTCGGAAATAGTATCGTCCCGCAAGTCGCGGAGATCTTCTTCAAAGAAATTAGAAAGCTAGTCTAACACCTAAATGAATTATTTATGAGCACCAACAAATCAGAGGGAGAGCATCACGGCTCCACCGCAGTAGACGCCGTTAAATCTCGTGCGCTTTGGGATATAAGAGCCCTTCAAAGTGAGAATAAGTCTCTCAAGGCTCAAGTCTCCTCTCTACAAAAAGAGCGAGACGAGGCCAGAGGTTGTCTAGACCGTGCCAATAAGCTCACAGGAGCCCAAGCAGATGAAAATGCAGAGATCGTAAGGAAGTTGGAGGCTCAAGTCTCCTCCCTTCAATCCTCCCTAAAAAAAGCAGAGGAGAAGATAAAGGAGTTAGAGGAAGCATTGAGCGAAGATCCCACTGAACCCCCTCCGTTCACCGTGACAGATATATTCATGGAGAAAGCTCGTAAGGAAGGAACGCTTAAAACATATAAGCTGGTGCCTGTCAGCCCATCCCCACAGAAGGAAGTCGCTCCCCTGTCCGCTGTAGCCTCGGCGAAAGAGGATCGCTCCAAACCGTCAGAGGTGGAGGAACTAAGAGGTATTAAATGGCTGATCTGGTCTAATGAACATGAATTATGGTGGAGTCCTGACTCTAAAGGTTACACACCCCACATCAAGGAGGCTGGAAGATATTCTCTCGATGAGGCGTTGGATATTTGCCAAGACAAGCTTTACCGTCGAAAGCTCCATAATATCGGAACGGAGATTCCAGCCGAAGTCATGGTTCCATCCCCTGAATTGATCGAAGTGCTGCAAGCCGAGGGAAAAGCTAATTCCACGGATGACGTGAAACTCCCCACAGTAGAAGACGTTCAGGCCATATATGCCGAGGGAAACGCCACACCCACGGAGAAGACGGATAACTCCCAAAACAATTCCTTGGACGTCCCCTTAGAGATTGCAGAGGGGCTATATAAGGCATTGAACGATGCTTGGGAGACTGGGTGTCTTACAAAAGCTCAAGATGTTGCCCTAGCAGCTTATGACAAATGGAAAGAGCAACAGAATTTGGGGAAGTAATACGTTGTCCCCGCATTACCCCTTATCCCTCGATTTGAACCAATGAAGCCCTATTACCAAGATAACGCAGTTACAATCTATCATGGGGATTGTCGCGCCATCTTACCGACATTGTCACCCGTCGACTTGGTGCTTACAGATCCACCTTATGGGGTAAACCTAGATTACACAGAAGCAATAGATGACTCCTTTGAAAATTGGATGTCGCTTATGTGTTTTTTAATTCCAAGTGCGACACGCATGTCAAAGACGCTTTTATTAAGCA
>Ga0196964_10000198_pt1 | contig 43371 bp, 80 predicted proteins | sample S1_10metaG_FD_148615 | JGI IMG/M metagenome (GOLD analysis project Ga0196964, IMG submission 148615) | Soil microbial communities from Anza Borrego desert, Southern California, United States - S1_10 | ecosystem: Environmental > Terrestrial > Soil > Desert | place: USA: California | collected...
CTTCGAAACGGACTGAACGCCATAAATCCATGCCTGGCGCTGACCAGGCATCGGGAGGCCTGTTGGCCCCTTCGGCGCGGACTTACGGGGTCACTTCCCCAGCCCTGACCGAAATGAAAAAAGGCCTAGACCCGCTTAGGGCCTAGGCTTCGTCGGACTCTTGAGATTGAGCTGACCGACTGTAATACAATAGCGCGTGCCTCCGGCAATCATGACCGGGCGCTCAATCTCGCTATTAGTCTACTCGCTATTCAACCGTTTTAACAAGGATAAAAATCTGGAAATTTCCCCTTGACTTGGTGTTGCACTAGTGCTACACTATGGACAAGAAAGAAATGGAGGGGACAATGCCGACAACCTTGCCGCGAGTCATGATCTCTCTCAAGCCCGAGATTAACGAAATCCTGGAAACGATCTCCAGACAGAGAAGGGCGTCAAAAGCCGAATTGGTAACGGACTTTGTAGAAGTTGCCTTGCGCCTCATGGAAGACATGGCATTGGCTGAGATCGCCAACGAACGCCTTAAGACGTTCAATTTGGACGAGTCTTTTACATCTGACCAGCTTTTGGAACGGCTCAATTCCAGAAAACGGAAAAAGAAATGACGCTAGAATATAGCGTAAATTGGCATCCCAAGACAGAAGATGACTTAGCTATCCTGCCTTTAAATTTGGCTAGAGGCATCGTGAAAAATACGGAACATCGTCTGTCCTTGGCGCCGACAACCATTGGCGAACCGCTCAAAGGAACCACCAGCTTGCTTTGGAAATTCGGGTACAGCCAATACCGCGTTATCTATACGATCAAAGACGCCACGAAACAAGTTTGGGTTCTCTCCGTCCAGAAGCGAAGCAAGGTTTATCGGACTCAGCACCTAGAAAGTCTTATTCGGTTGGCGGCTTCTCTTCAGCAGTAGGAGGCTTGCGCCTCGCATCGTAGACCGTCTGGATCGATATCTCGGGGAATTCCAGCTTCAACCGTTTCACAATGTCCTTCGCCCGCATCTTCCCCCGCTTCAAAATTGCCGCATACATCAGTCGAGCACGGCTATGGCCCATCCACCCTCCTTGTTGCCGAACCCCGCCTAGAATCGCAATCCTGAGGCCTTCCCGGTTATATCTTGACCTCATGCCCAACGGCCTTGAGCGCGGCGAGGCAGATGGCATGGGGTGCGGTGTCTGCGGATTCTGACGCGATCACGCCACTCTCTGCTGGATGTGGGGCGATATCGCAATGGAAGAATTGTTCGCCTGCGATAATTTGCACAGTCAGTCCACGCCCGTGCATTTCCTCCACAACCAGCCATGCGGCCTCGATGTTGGTGGAGTAGGGCCACAAGTTGAGCATGTCCCCATGTTTTCTCGGTCGGCATCCGCATGTGATATTCTCTCGCGGTCTGAGAGCGTCTTGATACCGTTCCAGATGGCAGCCCAACACCTTCTCCGCGACCAGCGCGTCCAGTTCCCGGCCAGGTTTCATATCCTAGACTCTGCCTCCTGTTTAACCGGGACAATCGCTATCATGACTACGGTGTCCACTGGCAATAGGTCGCCTTGGACTTGGAAGTCCTGCACGACTTTGGGCCACTTGCCGACCATGAATGCCACGGCGCCCTTTCGAATGATCTCTTCAGCGTCCACGTGCCACCTCCCTTTCGACGAGTTGTTGGAGCTTGACCATTTGATGAATCTCCCAGCACTGTAGATTGACGCACTCTCTCGTATGTCTCTCAGCCCATGGATTAAATTTCTTCCATACGCTGTCCCAATCGACGCGGGGTTTGTTGGGATTGCGCTTAATCATTTTCTCGCCACCTCCCGCTCGACGAGTTGTTGAATCTTTTTCTTCCCGTGCTCTTTCATGGCGCAGAGGATGGACTCGCAGGACAGCATATGCGGAATTCTCCACGCTTCGTAGTTCCTCCACACCCTATCCCAGTCCACGCGGGGCGTTACTTTTTTCTTTGCCATAGTGTTATCTTCGACAATACCCAGTGATGGAACATTTCGATCCCTTCGAGATTCACGAGCTCTATTCCAAGCCTCTCGGCGTCTGGAGCGCATCGGGAATAGAGAGTCTTATCTTGGCGCACTCCGCAGAATAAACAGTAGGGCACTTCGCGGGGCTTGCGCTTAGTGGGCACGGTTTGCTCGTAGGTAATTCATTTCGATAGTCCCGACGATGTACTGAGTCTCCCATCGATTGACCGTGCCATCCCATAGAGCGCCTAGGCTAACGATGAGCGAGATCAGGGCGATGGTGAAGCGGAGCCTATCGCTCATGGGAGCCCTCTTAAGTTCTTGAGCTGAATATTTATTGCCTCGATCGCCAGGATGCCGAGCGCGTTTGAAAGGGCGGTCCATACCCCCGTCTCGGTGTACACGCCGTAGACCAGAAACCCGCTCAACGTTATGCGAATTACCGTCGTCAACTTCATCGGGCGGGCTCCTTACTCAAATGGTCGATGGCATAGATGATAGCGTCCCTATAGCCTTGGGCGTAGCCTTGAGCATATCCACGCTTTCGCCAAGCCTCTTTCAGACGAGCACCCAGAAGGCGATTCGTGCCGTCCCAATAGGCTCTGTCTGTACACCCCGCCAGGAGCAGAGAGAGGGCCATACTAAAAGTTACCGCGGTTCCCTTTAATAGGGGATTTCTTATTAAACGATGGCTCACCGTCCCTCCCTGGGCGGCCGGTGGTGGAGTCTTTATTGCGCTGACCACCTGCCCGCATCGCGGACATTTGAACCGAACGACTTTATTCCTATCATCAAGCACAACGTCGCTTACTGTCGAAGAATGCCGCATCCCGTCATGGCATGGTTTGTCCCACTTACCCACGGTCAACCTCCGGGGCGGGGGCTTTGTGTGGACATCTCCCGGTTGCGTGATTCACGGTCTGCTCGTAGCCCCCAGAACACTCCTTGAATCGACGCTCTCCGTTCCAAAACTCTTTGCCGTCTATCCAGCGGGCGCGGATGCATCCATCGCAAATTTCTTCGTGGCTAAACAGGCTCACCTACTCCCCCACCCCTTCACCGAGGGCTTTGCGAGCCTGTTCACCGTCGTCAATATCCACATTGCTTTTGAAAGTCCCGTAGCCCTCCTGATAAACGATCATCCAGTTTTTCCTATCTGCGTAGAATTTCACCGCCTCCACCAGCCTCACCCGTTGCGCTTCCGAGGCGGCGAGATTGATCTGTAGACAGGACGCGCAGAAAGAGACGGCGCCCATCTTTGTCTCGCAAATGTGTTCTTCCATCGTCCTACTCCTCCCCCGTCGCGGCGGGCTTGCTCTTCTTGGCCCACTCGTCGTCAAGGCGCTTCTGCTCCTCGCCGATACAGGCGTTGACGTGTTCTTCGTACCTGCCTCTTGAAACGAAGGGACGCGAACAAATTGGACATTCCTTACGGAGTGAGCCATAGCTCAATTCACTCATCTATCTGCCCTCCTTCCCCCCTCGACGGCGGGCGCGGGGCTTTCTTCGAATATGTGGTCTTGTAGCTGCGAGATAGGCAGCGTAGTCGGTCATGCCCAATCGCCCCTCTGCGGCAGCGAGACAAACCGAAACAAAACCAAATCCGCTGAATAGACCAGGCTTCAAAGATTTCTTCACTCCGCCCCCCTCCCACTCCGACGGGCGAGGGCTCTGATCTTACGGGCGATTTTCTGTGCAACAATGATCTGCTCAAATGGCACCTCTGCGCCCTGCTCTTGCTCTGCGTAAGCGTCCACGATCTTCGCCGCCTCCTCCAACGCTTGCCGCCGAACCTCCCAATCCAGTGGCGCGGGCTCCCAATTCGTCGGCATTTTTGACACGCAGGCCAGCGTATCGCCTACGTGGGCTTCTTTCGGCTCCCCGCAATGGCGGCAGACGGGCGCGGGGGATGTAAGGCTATCCACAACTTCGCGGTCCTCCAGTTTCTGCTCCAGGACGGCGTTACGATCATTGAGCGCCGCGATCTCCCGATCCTTGGCGTCGAGCAGGGCGAAGAGATAGGGGATGGCTTGGTGCGCGACGGCGATGAAGTTGGCGTTTTTGTGCGACCTTGGGCCGTTGCCCGTGTAGCAGATGACAAGATCGCCATTCTCATCCTTGGCGGTGACGCCCGCAAGATGCAGGCCCTCGCCCACGCTTTTATCGACAGACTTGCAGAGAAGCGCCTTGATCTCATCCTTGGATTTAATCGGCGTCCCATCCTCGTTGCGGAAATTCGCCCACTCCCATTCCCCGGGCGTCGTTTGCTCCACCAGTTCACGGATCGCTTTCAGTTGCTCGTTCATGGTACTGATCTCCCTCACGCGCGCGTCGTCAGTCATTGGATCTCCAAAATTGTTCTCAGCATATCGACCTTCACCCTCCACTCTGCGTCCGTCAAGTTCATCCGAGGGAACTTGTCCTCGACCAAGACGAACCGCCCAATTCCTGGAACGGAGAACGCTAGACCAAAACCCATCGGCGTCTTCACCTTTTCGATCATAATTCCACGCGGCGCGGCGTCAGTCATGGGTGACTCTCCCTGTCGTAACGTGGACAAGAGTATCCGGCTTGAACAGGATGCGATAGCTCAACGCCATAGCAAAGACCATCCAGAAAATTGCCGCGATTAGGCCAATTACTGCCCGCGCCATAAGAATTCCTCGTCGGAAGGGCCTCACGACGCGCCCTCCTGCGCTGAGTCCTTGGCCTGCCTCTTTGCCCCGCACTCCTCGCAGACCTCGACCTCGGGAAACTGGCCCCCACATTTGCAGGACCATGCCACATCCGCGTTCGACGGAGGGGCGGCCCCCGCCGCGCCCGGTTGGGGGTGGAGGGCGGCGTCGATTTCTTGGAGCGTAAACGGGTCCAAGATATGCGCCCGGTCCTTCACCTTTTGGAGTAGCCCCCTGGCCTTGTCCAGTTCGGCCTCATATTGCGTAGCGAACTTACAGACGTTCTCGTACTCCCATTTCCACTTGTCCCTCTCACGCTCCGCATCCTGGCGGGCCTGGCGCTCGGCTTCCATGGCCTTCTTCGCGTTTTTGTGGGCTTCGTCGTAGCTGGCGACCTGGGCCACGCCCCAATCCCCTTGATGGTCTTGGTGGGTCATGCACCACCACCATCCCTTGCCGTCTCGGAACGCCGCCAAGCTCCGGCAATCGGGAACCCAACACTTGCGGACAATTAAGTCCTCCGGCGGCGCTAGCATCGAGTTATCGTTGTCAGCCATTGTTCTCCTCCGGCGCGGGCGTCGGGGTCTTCTCCCATAGAACGCATGCGGGCCATCTTTTGCGAATATCCGTAGCCGGGCCGCCGGTGTTCGGGGCCTTCGCGCACTTGAAATACGTTTTGCCGAGACGCTTCTCGCGGAGATGCGCGCATGTCCCGCATGTCTCGTTTCCAGCGCGGAGCGGCTGGCGGGTCGGGTGTATGCCCCCGGCGATCAAGCGCTCGTTCTTCAATGTGCGCTTCCTGTCGGCGCTCATGCTCGGAAGAGGCTCATGGAAAACTCGGACCTCCTCACCAAAAAGGTCAGCCATTGAAGGAGCCCCCCTTCCCGCCCTCGGCCGGGGGGACGAGAGATTCCACGGGGATGGCGCGGATGCGCTCAACGGTATCGTAGAGTTCGCCAGCGCGTAGGCTTTTCTCTTTCCGATCATCGGAATGGAGGGGCAACTTGCTCATCCAGGCGAACAAGGTGTCAGCCCGCTTCTTGGTGTCCTCCGCCGCCTTCTCCCTCATCGCCTCGGCGCCGGCGAGGAACTCGGCGTCGAAGGCGTCCATGATCTTCAACGTTACGCGAAGCCTATCCTTCGGCTCCATCCCGTAGACAAACTGCATGATCTCCCTCGCCCTCTCCTCCCTCCCCGCGCGCGGTGTGGTCATGGGCGTCTCCTGGTATCACGGGCTATGATTTCCCGTGTATCGCCACATTTAGAGCAGTAGAGCATTTGGTACGCGACAGCCTGGTCATATGTAGGCAAAGGGGTCCTCGCGTTCCCTGTCCCCTCTTTAAAATAGGGTCCAGCCAACGGTCTAAAATCATGTACGCACTTTTCGCCCATCTACCTGTCTCCTTCCATCACCACGCGGATCGTGCCGTCGGGGGAGACGATGAATGTCTCATAACCCCAGCTGGTCGCCAACTCGATCGTTCGGCGCTTGCCCTCGGGGGTGGGCTTCTCGATTCCCAGGTTTTTCTTGATGAAATTGTCCAGGGTGTCGTGATGGAGTGGCTTGAATCCATGCCACTCGTCACGCTGTCTGACAACGCTACTGAACGCCTGGAGGATGTCCCCAAGGAACGCGGCCAGCATATAATCAGGCGTGTTCGACCCATTCTCTACGCTGTGCCGATTGATAAGGCTCATTAACTCTTTTAAGAATTCCGGCTTAACTTCCACGCGGTCCTCCTTCACCTCTTCCACCATTTCGGCTCCCAGTTCCTGTTCGCCTCCTCGAAGGAGACGGGCCGGCTCCTCAGGCACATCCCGCAGTCGTCCGGAACATGAAGTTTCCGACGGTCAAGCTCTTCGACGAGGTACCACACCCACACAAAGAAGAGGACCAGAATCTCAAGGGCGAGGCGGGCGAAGAAGCGGTCGTCATCGGACTCGCTCAAGGTTTCACGGTCCCACTTGCCACATGCACCGGAACGAACGCCACGCCGTTGATGACGGGGAACGTCCCCCGCTTCACGATATAGCGCTCTATGGCGTTCTCAAGGCCCCGGATGTACTCTTCCTGGCCCTGGATCTTCTCGCTCAAGAAATTCGCCTCCCACATGGACCGTATGTACCGATGTTGCCAGGTCGCGGACTCGAAGTTCTTAGCGTAGTAGGCTTGGAGGAGAGGACCTTTCAGCGTAGACGTGGACGCCGGTCCCCAGTAGTCCACCGACGAGATATCGACCTCATACCGCGCCGGCTCATAGCACAGTTGTTCAGCCCTCGCCGGCAGGGCCAGGGCCACTAGCACAATCAAGACTTGCGCGATGAGCCTGTCCATGGCTTCTCCTCCCAGGTGTCCATGTCCTCCAGCCACAGTTTCCCGCAGCGCTTGCACTCGAACATCTCCTCCCGAATCCACCCGCCACCCGGCCTAGGTCGCGTGAACAGGGCCACGAAGTCACCGCCGCCCTGATGCCAGCCTATGGAACAGAGCCAGAAGAGGAACCGTCGGATCATGGCGCCCCCTCACACACGCAGCACTCCGCGCACCGTCGGCAACACGCCTTCAACCGGTCGAAAAACTCATGACAGCCGATACAGTAGTGGGAGACGGGGAGGCGGGTCATCCAAACTTCCATATCTGCCGAAGATGTTCGTCCTGCTCGCGAAACTTGTCTAAGTCCACGAACGGAATCACTTCGGGCACTTGCCTTTGTTCATGTCGCTTTTTCTTGCGCTCTCTGACCTTGCGAATGTGATTAACCGCCCTCATGACTTCGCGCTTGAAGTAGTCGGGCCGCCAGATCACTTCGTCATTCGTGAAACGCAGAAACTGCCACTTCCTACGCCGATTCAGGATTTCCCATTCACGCAGAAGGTCCGAGGACTCTTCATGCTCCGGGCCGTCGATCTCAATGAACAAGCGGCATTCAGCAATCGCAAAGTCCACGAACTTATGCCGAAACCGCCCAATCCTGACCGGCACGTTGCGCTCAAAGCGGACGCCGAGTTCCGTCAACATCTTGGCCGCCTTGATCTCAACATCGCTCTGAGCGTTCAGTTTCGCACGGCGCTTAGCCAGCCACTCGACGTCCATCAGGACCGCCGCGACAGGCTCGACGCCCAATCAATCGCGGTCTTCGCCGCCCAGGCGGCTTTCGACCGCAAGCTCTCGCGCCGCATCTTCACTTCCCCCAACAGCTCGCGGGTCATGCCCTCGCCCAACTGCCCCACCATTTTGCGCCAGAAGACGCGGCTTTTCTCGTCGTTGAGAACCCGCACGACTTCGTCCACAAGCGAGGACAGACCGTCCCCCGGCGGGGGGTTGGGGGTTTTTCCCTCAGCGCGAAGCGTCGTTGCCGTTGCCTTTGTAGTTTCGTCGTTTAACGACTCCGACAACGACTCTCGCCTCTCGCCTCCGACTAACGACTCTTGCCGTCGTATGACTGACATATGACCGTCATGTGACCGTCGGTTGTCAGTCATGCCAGGCGGCGGCTTCGGAAACTTCGACTTCTTGGCCCTCAGCCGCTGTCCGAATTTCAGGACCTCTAGGTACTCCTTATCCTCAACAGCGTAGAGACGTACGAGCCCGGCTTTCTCGCACTCGGCGGTCCAGCGTTGCACGTCGGCCTCTCGCACCTGTTCGAGGATCAAGGGGTACAGCATGGGTCTGAGGAGTTTCGGATTCGCGGTCAAACGGCCAAAATCGTCTGCCTTCATAATGATTCGCACAAGGTGGCGTTCTGCGTGAACGGTCAAGCTGTTCACGGGAGCTGAGTCCGTCCAGTCTCGCAGAATCCTGTTTGGCATTGTTCCCTCGCTTTATCGCGTCGGAAAAATTTTGTGTTGCGATGTTTTACGCCGACTAGCCTTGCTATTTCTTCTCCCCTTGCTCCTCTTCTAGCGCCCTGATTAACCGTGCGGTCAGTTCCATAACCGTCGGACAATTCCCGGCGCATTGATGGCGGCCGACGTGTAAAGCGATGCGTTGCTTGATCTGTTCGGACTTGGTCATGCGGCCCTCTTCGGAAATCTCTCCTTGAGCCATCTCGCCGCGTCTCCGTTTATGATGAGCTTGGCATCTGCGAACCGGTAGACGGTCCATTTCTCGGCGGCCGCGAAGTTGTACTTTTCGCAATCCTCGATATACCCGCGGCCCCGGTTGTGCCCGCCTTGCATCCAGACGCCGCCTTCAATCTCGACGGCGACCATAAATTCAGGCCACGCGAAATCGAACCGCCACTTGCGGGCCGCGTGAAACCGATGTTCCCTAATTGGCACTGGCATTTTGAGTATCCGAATCCACCCCGCAAACGCCTCTTCCAAGTCCGACTTACCCAATTCTCGCCTCCTGACGTCGCACGTCCCAAGTGATCCCGCACACGTGGCACTCAATGAGTCCCGGCCCCTTGTCGCGCATGGAGTTTGAGCACTTGGGGCAGATCAGTTCTAGGACAAGGTGAAGATGGTAAGGCGTTGAAGGAAGCATCCTTGCCGCTCCGTGTAAGTGAAATTGTATGGGGGCTGTCGGCTCGACCCGACTTGGAATGCCCGTGGCCGCCCCCAATAGGTCAGAACGGGATGTCGGACCCGTCTCCTGTCTTGGGCGCGTCTAAGGCTTCGGTGTAGTCGTAGGGCATGACGTTCGTGACCTTGTTGTACCCCTTCTCGTCGATATCCACCGTGGCCTTAAGCTTTTTGCCAATCCAGCTATCCGTGTTCACCTTGAGCTTGCCTTCGAAGGGCTCCCCGATGGTCTTGAGAAAGTGAAGGGCCATTCCCGCGCCCTTCTCGCCTTCAGGGATAAAGACGACCGTATGATACCGGACCTTCCGCCCCGCGAACTGGAGGCTATCGATCACGCGGAAGTCCACCGTGACCTTGGGCCGGTTCGTCTCCTTGGTGTACCCCGCGACGGCAGACGTGATCTCCAGGTTGTAGATGCCCCTCGGCAACGCCTCGCGGCCTGAATCGGGCTTCACGTTCGTCGCATCGTATTCGAAAACTGGGCTCATACTTTTACGACCTCCAATTTCTTGTTGAGATAGTCCAGGCACTTTTGAATTTGTTCGCTCGTCATCTCGGACAGTTCGTTGACGCCCGCCTTGGTCAGCCATTTCTCAATGGTCCCGTCTTCGAGCTTAACGATGCCAAGCAAGCGGTTCATCTCGGCCACCTGCGCGTCTGTCGCCATGTGTACCGGCTTGGCTTCCCGTTCAATGGCCTCGGCGCCGAAGTATTTGAGGAAGTTTGAGTAAGACCATTCGAATTCCGCAGGAAACTTGTTCTCCCCGAGTTCGGCCCGCTCCTTAATGGTCTTGGCGATCCGCTTCTCCCCGACCTTGTTGAGCTGGAAGATCAGGTCGAAGAAGTAGTCGTCGCCCTTGGCGCTGTCGTAGGTCGTCCCGAGGACCACCATGTTTTCTCCGTAGAGCGGCTTTTGGTGGGAGGTGACGATGACGTTCATGTCGAGCTGCGCCAACATCCGTTGAAGGCTCTTGTACTCGGATTTGACCTTGCCCCAGTAGCGAGGTCCGAAATCCTGAATCTCCCGCTCTTTCTCAGAACGCGCATACTTCTCGAAGATGCGATTCCATTTCTCTTGAAGCGCGTTGTAATACTGCGTGATGGGGTCGATAATCAGCGTCTTGTAAGGGTGTTTCTCCGTCAAGAGCGCCTTGATCTCATCCTTGACCTCATCGGGGTTATTGGTCCTGAGGACGACGGATCCCATCTTATTGAGCGTCTTGGAATAGAAGTCCGTCCCGTTCTCCATGTCGATGACGTAAGCCTCTTTGAACTGGATCGAGGCCGTCGTCTTGCCGACGCCGGCGGGGCCGTAGAGAAAGAGTTTGAGCCTCTTTTCCACCGCCTCCGGCTTCTTTGCTTTGAGCGTCATGCTGTCACCTCATGCGTTTAAGGCCCGCTTGGCCTTCTCTTAAAAAACGAGTGGTTGAAATTCCAAAGCCGCCAGCTCCTGCCACCGTGAAAGAGCCGTATGCAAAAGGGGGTGAAACTCCTGCAAAACCCATCCGTCCCGCGTTCCTTTGTAGATGCCGAGCCCGTCGCGCCCATCCTTGACGGTGGGGCGCATCCTGTAGACCACCATCTCGCCGCGCAACGTCATTTCGATTTCAGCCGCGGGCATAGGTCACGAGGTCAAAGGCCTTGAAGTAACGCTCCATTTGCTCAGGGGACAGGTCCTCCACCTTGTCCTTCCCGATGATCTGATTGCACAGGTCAACGTGATCTTGGAGGATCAAAAGGAGCGTTGAGCCGTGTTTATTCCAGTCAATCGGCGGATGAGTGGCCATGCGTAGGACCTCCTGTCCGAAGGATTCTGTCATAGTGGGTGCCCCTTTTCGTCTACGGCCATGTATTCGAATTGATTTTCATTATCGTTGCCGCAAATAGGGCATTCCAGAATCTTCATTTCAAATCGATGTCGGCACCGCATACACTGAGCCATTAAACGCGGCTCCTTCGTTGTCTCGCTCATTGTCTTTCCTCGGGCGGGACGCGAGAGAGGAGAGAATAAATTCTTTCAACGGTCATTTTTGAGCCCTGCAGCGGATTCGATGCAACATAGGGCAAGGCTTCGCGGAGGGCGTCCACCAGTTCCTTGTAAGTTGTCGGCTGGGCTGATATCGTCTCGCTCATTGGGAGACTCCTTTCATGCGTTCGGCGAGCATGGCGTCGGCTGTTATATAGGCGATTTTGGCAGCATCATCGGCTGTTTTTAGAATTTCTCCGTTCGCCCCGACGAACTTACCAGCAGGCGCCGCAAAAACTCCCGCTAACGCCTGACCCGCAAAGAAGTCTCTCAGTGCCGACTTTTCTTCGTCGTCAATCACCGTCTCCCTCCCATCATCGCTTCAAGCTCTAGACATGGACAATCCAATATCCCACCGCTCCACCGTGGATCGCATCCCGGCAATTCGTGCTGGGCCTCCAGGTCCATCTGCCATTCGGTCAATAGGACCTCGGGAGGCTCTAGAGGGCCGTCGAGGTTGGGGTCTGACATTGTGCTCCTCCTAAATCTGAGAGTAGGGGCCGGAATTGCACCGGCTTAGTCCATTTCCACTGTCATGGTCATTCTCCGTGCCCGTGGCTAGGAGACTGCGCCCCGTTAATTTGGACTGACGTATATCCCCAGACGGGACCGAGCCGGGTAATTGCCGCGTTTCACTGTCAACGCCGCCCTACTCATACGCCGGACCCTCGCCCGGCCCTGCCCGCTGGATTTCTACCGACTCTCAGCGCGAGCGATGGCCTCCACGTGGCCACAACGAACGGGGATGCCGATCCTTTGCTCTCTCGCCCAACCCGTGACTGCCTCCAGAGCGTTCAGCAGATTGGTCGCGTCGGTCTTGAGCCGATCGAGGTCCTGAATCGTCGCATCGTCCAGGTCCGCCCACCAGGGTTTCAGAGATTTCGTCATCGCCATGACTACCGGCCCTCCACCATGGCGACGGCGGCGCGGAGTCCTTCAAGCGCCGGGTCGAATAGTATCCCCTCGAGCAAGGTCACGATCTGCTCGACTTCCGTGTAAAAGTCCAGCGCGGCGTCTTGAAGCGGGCTATTTTCGTTCGTCTGCACGATGTCCTCCTAAATTGACGCGGTGGTGGGCCGGTGGCTTAGTTACCGGCATCTTGGTGTTCCCTTCTCATCCTTATTGCGCGGGCGTTTTCCCCGATTCCACATTTCCCGCGCCAGCTGGATTCGATACAACAGGGAAGTGACTTGACCTCTCAACGGTGGTCTGAAGGACTCGCACGAGACAGGGCTTTCACCTGAATCGCGGCTGGGTATGCTTTCCAGCCCTCGGGGGAGCCGTAGCCAGAGACCATCCGAATCGAACTACACCACCACCGCAAAAATCCGCCCCGTCCGACGGCACTTCCCCGCCCATGCGGCCCCACCGGCCGCCCCGCTTCCCTCAAAATTGTGAGATCGTCACCCAAATGATCCCGCATCCAATGAGCACGAGAATGAAGGACACCACCAGGGCCAGGACGGGCTTGTCCTTTTTGGGCGTGGGCTTCTCTCGGCCCTCGCAAGCCAACTTCGTCCATTGTTTCATGAGTCGCGAATCGTTCACGTCAAAGACCATATACGTCTCCTATCCTTGATATCCAAACCCGATCGGATTCGTCCGTGCCGAAAACTCCGCCGTTCCCTTCGCGTAGTCCATTTCGTTCCTTACGTTGCAAAAGAGCGTCACGAACAGGGCCAGGACGGCAATACAGGCCAGGGTTTTCAGGTTCATGCGGCACTCTTGTTAATCCAGGCTAGGAAGCTGTCCCGCTCGGCGAGAATCCGATTGGGCGCGACGTTCCTGGCCGGCAATTGCATATGGTTGATTCGGTAAAGGATCATGTCATACCAGTTCTTCGGTTTTTTCTTACCCCAAATAAGGTCAGCGATTTGGTCTTGGTTTAGGATTTGGGGATCGTGGTAGGTCATGCAGTCCTCCTCTTGCGTTCTGAAATTTGTTCTTGCCTGAAACCAGGAAGCGCGATTTGATGTGACTGTGATACTGGATCAATCCACATGATTTCTGGAGCGCAGTTTTCCCAGTTCAGACGATTTTCAGGTTTCAGGTTCTGCTCAAATCCGAAGTGCTCGACCATGAAGCTATAGAACTGGAAAGTAAATCCGACCTCGCCCTTGTAGAGCGCGAGCATCCACGAATAGGAAGGGCAATCTTCCCTCATCCATCGTTGACACTCTTTATGAAAGTCCGTCATATACTGAATGCGGCGCTCTCGAAGAAAGGCCCGAAATCGTTCTGAGTCCTCTCGATAAAACAGGTACTTTTGCTTCATCGCAAAATCCTGCGAGGCTCAGAATCCTGCGATTGACCGCAGGGGATTGCGATGGCCTTAAAAAAAGGGGGGGTGTATAATCCCCCTATGAAAATTTTGTCCACGGCCCGCACGGCCGGCGATACAGGCGACGGAGAGGTGGCCCAGATGCCGGCTTCCATCCCTTTCGGCGTGGACAAAAACAAAAGGCCGCGCCTGTCCCCTCGATGAGGAGATCGGCGCGGCCAGATGACTACATCAAAGAGTGCGGGCTGAGGGGATTGGATACCCCTCGGCGAAGTTTCCCCCGCCGCCCAAGCCCGCATAAAAAATGCCCGGGGCCGGTTACCGGTCCAGGGCTTCACTTTTCCCCTCTTTTATTTGGGCATTTAGGGTCATTTACTTATCCGTTTGTGCTAAAATGCGGGCAACCTGTCAGGCGGCCCGTGAGGGACGGGCGTTTTGCGTCCGTTTCCTCTATGACTTTAAGGCGGCTGGCCGGGCTATCCTCATCTTTTCCCGTGCCCTTATCGGGTACACCCTCTGTTACCTGTCGGAGGTGTTGCTTACTCCGAGAGAGGGTGAATCGCAATGCGGGCGAGAAGTTCGAGGGGTCGAAAGATGCTGAAGCGCATCTTCGATTTCCTTGGGTTTGTGCTTGAACATCGGAAAGCCGTGTCTGCGTTAGTGAACACGCTGATCGACTACATCACTTAACCCGTGGGGCTCTGGCCCGGCCAGTTCGCTGATTTCTGAAAGATCGGTTTCGTCGTCGGTAACTTTTTAGTCGGCGTGGGAGCGCCCTAAAAAAAAGTTCATTTGGCTACACTCAGGATACACCTGGTGTAGCCACTAGTCAAGAACTTTTTTTAGGGGAGTGTTCAGTGCGCGGACCGCAGTTGAATATTAGGGGACTTACCGCCGAGGAGATACGCCAGTTTGATGATGCAAGGAAGGGCATCGGACCGGAAGGGTCTGATGTAACAAGGAAGATTTTTCTAAAGATGCTTTTGCGGGTATGGAAGGCTACTCAGGTTCGACGATCTGGAGCGGAACGGGAACGGTTGGGAGAGGCGGTTGTAATAGAGACGCAAGCTGATGTAGAAGCTTTTCGGCAGCTCGGCGGGAAAGCAACACGGAGAACTCGGAAGAAGGGGACTGGCGGATGATGATCTCAAACATCCCCTCACAAGGTTCAACACGTATATCCACAGAGCCCCTCGCCCCTCCCCCTAGGGGCTTCAATTCATTCAAATGATGCGAAATTATACAGCTTCACAAATGTAACGGTCAAGCAAACATTCTCATTTCTAAAATAGATATTCCTAGGATTTCCTATGTCTAAATCGGAGCGTGGTCAGTTTAACAAGAACATTAAAAAGAAGTTGGCGCGTGATTTTGAGCGCGCTTGTGATGAGGACAACATCCCATCAAACCGGCAGCTTGAAAATCTAATCGCGGATTGGTTGGCGAGTCGAAAGGGCGTAATTAAGAAGGCCGGGACATTACCAAGACGAAACAGTCGCGGCAAAAATATTGGCTTCCTAAAGGGTGCCCCGTTCATCTTCGAATTGGTGGGTTAAGACCACTCGGCGGCGGTGAGTACAAGACGTGAGGCTTTTATGAAATGGGCTATGCTGTCGGGATTGTTGATGACTGGATGCGTGGCCCACTTGCCGACGATGGTTTCAACAACTTCGCTTGGCGAGAATGAAAAACCCATTTGCATGGCAACGGGCAAGGCCTCATCGGTCTCCCTGTGGTTTTTAGGTCCTTTTGATGATGATTCCTTGCGCGCGGCAATTAAGGACGCCATAGGCCCCACCGATGCCGACACGATGGTTAATGTATTCGTGGATCGTTCAATCTTTTGTATTCCGTTCTGTCAGTTTCCTTTGCTACTCATGAGAACAACGCAGGTCTATGGAACGCTAATCAAATACACTGATTCCTCTTTTGCCCATACCGAATTGATTTCGGGGCATCCCGTCGATCCTGATAGTAACCCGCCTATTTGGGATAAGTAAGCGCCTTTATGACCTGGCCTCTCTCCAAGGAACCCTCTTCCACCTGCCCCGAGTGCGGATCGGGGTCCTTTTCTTTTCAGAATCATCCGGTGCCGATTCCCGATAACTTGTCCTGGTGCTACCCCTACCCGGATTGCAAGCTGACCACGTCCCACGACCATTACACGTGCTTCCCCCACGAGCATAAATGGGTCCAGGAGAGGACGTAGATGGCAAAGCTGATCGTTCGCCAGGGCGTGTACTACTCAGATCTTCGCATCGGCAAAAAGCGCATCCGCCGCGCCCTCTCAACGGACAAGCGCATTGCCGAAAACAAGCTGGCGGACCTCATCCAAGAACGCCAGGCCATGCGTCACGGACATGCCCCGGAGAACGCCTCCTGGGCCACGTTCCGGGACAAGTTCTTGGACGAGCAGAAGACCAAGGCCCGTCCTACTTACGACATCTACCGTCACGCCGTGGAACGCTTAGAAGCCTTCCGGCAAATCCACTATCTGCGCGAGATAACCCCCGCCCTCCTCAATGACCTCATGACGGACTGGCGCAAGCCCAAATGGAGAAAACGGGGTAAGAAGTTCAAAAACAAGAAATTCCCCATCGGCCTGTATATGCGGAACCGAATGCTTCGGGCGCTCAAGACCATGATGACGCGGGCCGAGTCCTACACCCTCGTAAAGCCCCAGAAATGGGCCAGCGTGGCCTATGACCGCGAGCCCAAGGGAAGACTCCTTTGGTACACGGCGGACGAGCTGCGCGGCCTCCTGGCCGGTTCCTCGGGGGTCTGGAAGACGATTGTCCTACTTGGGGCCAGGGCGGGTCTTCGGCGGGCGGAAATGTACCATCTGGAATGGTCTGATGTGGACTTTGCCAGGAACCGAATCCATATCGCCCCGAAGGCCGGCTGGAACCCCAAGGACTATGAGCGCCGCTGGATTCCCATGACGGCGGACCTCCGGGCGCATCTGGAAGCCCTGCCTAAAGGGCAATACGTCGTGGAAGAGGACGGCCAACGCCCGACCATCGGGGCTATGTCCGTCCTGTTCGCCCGACTTTTGAAGAAGGCCAATTTGAAAGGGTCGATCCATATCCTCCGGCACACCTTCGGGGCGCATCTGGCCTCGGCGGGGGTCTCCATTTACAAGATTCAAGAACTCATGGGACATTCGGACTCGGAGACGACGGCGATTTACGCCCATCTCGCCCCCGAGTCCATAGAGGACGCCGTTTCCCGCCTTCCTACCCTCTAAACGCCACGAGGCCCGCCCACTTGGTCATGAAAGTGGACAGGCCTCGTCGGAAAAAACTTGCGGGGGTAGCAAGTTACGAGGGAAACGTCCTGATACGAGGGAACAGGGCAAAAACAGCCTTCTCCGACGGAAAAAGCGTCAAATGCTGTTGGGCCCCGAAAAGCCTCACGAGGCAAGGCTTGGAACCAAAGCGGAACCTTGTAAATTCTCCCATGAGTCTAGACAAATCTAGGATTGTCTAGAGTATAATGGTCGCACCAAAACCTGGGGAGGATAAGACGTTATGCCAAAGAAGACGCCAGTTTGCCGCCATTGCGGGGAGCCGAAAGAATCCCACGTAGGAGACAATTTGGCTTGCGTGTCCAAGTTGCCGACGAATTGGGAACCTGTGACAGACGGGGAGGACAAGGCGTCATGACGTTCAAGAAAGCGCTGTTCTACGTGGGCTGGGCGGTCATTATTTCAAGCGGTTGGATTTGGGCCAGGGTGTTGGCGGGGACGGACGCTCCGCTGATCCTGGTGGCGCTTCTGGTCATGATGGCGGGCATCGTCATTCTTTGTTTTGGGGACCCGTCATGAATCAGCATGACCTCATGTACTGGAAAGTTAGCGCGGTATGGTTCTTGGGGATCTGGGGAATTCTCTTTTTTTTCCCCACTCAGGAAGAGAAGCGGGACGACAGGTTTCGAGTGTTTAAGGTCTTCTGTTTTATGGCCGGCGTCATCTCTGGCCTCATGATCCTGATCGGCCAAATCGGCGGGGTCGAGGTCATTCCTATCCCCGTGGGCGACCTGGGCGGGAATTAAAAGAGAACCCCCGGAGGGCCGAGGCTTAATCGGAGTTCTCCGGGGGCAATCCACGCCCCGACATGGGGGCCTATTTTACCGGGATTCCCGGTGAATTCTATTTCTCCCGGGATTCCCGGGATTTGCGCTCTTCGGCCCCGCAGCCTTTCCGGCATATTCGGAACAGATAGGACCCGTGGCATGGACAATCGGGACCGCCCATCCAGTTTGACCAGAGGTGCCGGCAGATAAGGCGGCGCAGGGCTTTCAGCATGGGGCGAGCCTTCGCACCCGCCCATAAGCCGCCCTTGCGCCCTGGATGCCCTTCCCGATCCCCGCCCCCACGAGCATGAGCGCGAAGGCGGTCAGGAAGCGAAGGACCTGGCGGAGGGTCATCCGACCTTGGTGTTAGCTGAAACGCGACCGTAGATTCCAATAGCCCCGAGAACCGTATAAACAAAAGGCGGAATTTCGGGGAGTTCCCAACCCATCTGCGGGGCAAGGGTAAGCCGAGTGCTCTCGTAAGTGCCGATCAAGACCGTCACGATACCCGCGAGGACGGCCTTACTTTGATACCAGGGTTTCTTATTTTCCATGGGAGACCCCTCCTTCAATTCGAGTTTCTTTGCGATCTTCTTTCCGATCATCCTGTAGACCACGTTTTTTAGGCCCATTCCGCTGCCTCCATAACAACTCTCTGAAGCTCGTGAACCGCCACTTGATGGAAATCCGCAAGGGGATGCGCACTAGACGAACTCAACTCTGAGGAGTTCCCGGCTGGGCCATGTCTCAGGCTGAAAATGTAAATGCGCGGCCGAGCTATTGCCCGTATTCCCCACATGCCCGATGATCTGCCCCGCCTTCACCGTGTCGCCCTCATTGACCAATATCTCGCGTAGGTGGCAGTAGCCAAATCGAATGGAGCCCGCTTGGGGATGAAGGCAGTGATGCCAGATGCGAAGGCCGAGAGGTCCTGGCGTCTCCCGCCCTGTCTCTTTGTCATAGAGGAGATGCGGCCCCGCGATGGCAATCCGACCATCCATCACCGCGTAGACGTTGGCTCCTAGGATTTCCCGAATAGGTTTCCCTTGGGCGTCCCGCTGTTTGCCGAAATCAATTCCCTTGTGATAGCTCTGCCACCGGGCGCCACGTTCCCCAGGCCCAGCGGTAATGGGAAATCCCGGGTCCACCGGGCGTTGAGCTAGGGAAAGGACGATTCCCTTGTTGCCAAACGTCTCAGTCGTCATCTTCGTCGTCCTGGAGCCGCCGGGCGTCGGCTTTCTTCTGGAGGCATTTGAGACACGCTTTGTAGGCCGGCTCGTTGAACACTTTCACGTGTTCCGCAGGATTCCCGTCTTGTTTGATTGGGGAACGGCAGTAAAAGCAGATCACCGGACGCGCCTCAGGAGTTCCTTGATGTCTTTTCGCATCTCATCCTGGTCTTTGCTAAAGTGGGAAAGCCTCTCCACTTGGACGGCCTGGAACTGCTGGATGCTAATGATTTCCTTGGTATGAGCCTTCACCGTCTCAACCGTTTGGTCCCAGGTATGGCCCTTGATGATATAAGCGACGATGATCCCGCCCACTGTGACAACAATGGGCCAATTCTTCAGAAACCGGCTCCATCCCTTATCATCCGAACGTCGTCCCTCGATCACGGCCAATCCCTCCTACCCGGCAATCATGGCCGGTGCCAATTCCCGCCAATCAGGGGCGGGCGCTCCTTGTCACTCGGCCTGAAACATTCTCGCCATGCTGGCGATACGCCCGGCAAGTTGTGCGGCTTGGGGAGTTCCAACGGGAGTGCGTACGCCCTGGGTCAAATATTTACGGCCAAATTCACTGAGGTACATGCGAGCCATTGTGGGAGGGGCTATAACGGCAACCGCACCCTTCACGGGGTTCGTGATGAAGAATATTCCTTGCGCGAAAGAGATAACGTTCTGCGCGGTCCCGGAGGGGTTTCCAGCAATCTTCTCCGCTCCATGCGCCTTGGAAGCCACTTCCGCGAATTCCTTGAGAGCGTTGAGGGTCTTCGTCGGGATAGCGGCGGACAACGTGTCCTCGCCATATTTTTTGAGGTTGCTTACGAGGGCTTGGCTTGGGTTCTGGTTAGCTTGGCCCTGAAAGAGCCGGTTCACGAGGACATTCTGGAGATTGCGGAAGTCTCCCTTGTTGACGGCTTTGCGTAGCAGCTTGACCTCCGTCGTTGCTCCCGGCTTGAAAACGGTATCTATCACGCGTTCAGGGTTCGCGTTGACCACCTTTTTAATATTGGAGTCTTCGGCAAGATTCTTTACCGCGCCGTGATACCAATTGGCCCTCTCCCAAGCCCTTTTGACTTCACCACCGGTGGAGATGGAATAATCCGCAATATCCTTATCCAATGCGGTTTTGAGGCGTTGGTATACGAATCCCTCAGGCGTTTTCTCATTGGCAATGGCGAGTTTTCCAAGGCGTTCCCGAAGGGACTTGGCCCCTTGGAAGGAAAGCCCCTCCTGCCTTAGCTTGGTCATTTCCGCGAGAAAGGATGAAATGCTGCCGACCTGGGCGGCTTTGGGCAGCTGCATCTCATTCTGAAGAAGGCCGTCTGCTGTCTCCTGAATATGGGTTGTAGGGACAACCGAGTCCTTCGGGACTTTTTGAGTCAAGCGATCATAAAGCTTGTCTCTCACCGCAAGACGTTGGATGTACTTCTTTTGAATGGCCCCCTGCACGGCCTGTCCCGCCGATTCTTTGGTTTCCGTTGAACCCACGGCTTGAATAAGGTTCTGCGCTGCATCCTCCAGCTGTTGGGCTTGTCGACCCCGGAACCGCTGAATCATGCCCGCTGAGAAGGGAATCTTATCGAGCATAGATTCCAAGAGGGCAAGGGGCTTGGAGCCCGTTGCTTCAGCGGATGTCAGATCCACGCCAAACTTATTGGCCTTTTCTGCGATCTTGGCGGCCTGGGCCGTTGCGAAGGGTGTCGTGAAAGCTTGTAGGCCTTTCTGAAGGACGGTCCCGCCCGCTTCCGCCATGAGGCCTTCTTTGACCCCTTGGACAGCCTCTGTCATCCCTTCGGCCAGACCCTGAGGCGGGGATTTAATGCCCAATACCTCATCAACACGGGCGGCGGCCCCTTTTCCAGCTGCGAATCCGAGCGCTCCGCCGGCCACGGGAACAACTGGGGCGGCGGGACCTGCCAGGGGCGCGGCGGGCGCGGCAAGAAGCCCGCCGGCCACGGCTCCGCTCGCCTCAAGCGCAGGGGTGTAAATCGCAGACGCCGCCTCGCGCAACGGCCTTTCTTGTGGCAGCTGCCCCACGTTCAGGGCGTTCATGGCCTTGGTCTGCTCTTCACGGGGAAGTCCCGCGAAGTCAGTATCTATGGCAATAAGCGCCTTTCGTTTTTCCTCGAAAGGAAGCGCCTGGAAATCCGGGTCTGCAAGAGCCTGATTAACGTCAATCGCCACCGCCAACCCCCCATTTCTTGAGCCATCCTGAAGCCGTGCTGACCATACCCTTGGGCTTTTCTTCTGCCTTGGGCGCGGCAGGAGCACCAGCGGACGGCGCTCCCTCTTTCCTGGCCGGACGCTTCGCTCTAATTTCGATGATAACGTTCGACGGGTCTGCCCCCTGCTGAACGGCTAATCGCCGATATTCCGCTTCACGCTGCGAGTGAAGTTCATCTTGTCCCGCATAGACGCCGTCCGCCGTGTTTAGGAAGTCCTGCCGTTGTTCCGGCGTCAGCTTCTCACCGGACAAGATTTTGTTGTACGTCGCACGGATAGATTCAGGAACACCACGGGCTTTTTCAGCCGTCGCGTACTCGCCCTCGCGTACAGTCGAGCCGGGGTCATAGAGCTTCATCAAAGAAAAGATGAGGGCCATATCACTTCCCGCCGTCGCATTGTTTCCAATGCTGACAATCCGGTTATAGGCGCTAGAGACCGTGGCGAAGTCCTTTGACTGACTGATGAATTCTTGACGTAAGTCAGATGCGGACTTTATCCCACGCTCCCGCTTCTCTTTTTCGAGCGCATCCGCGCTCTTAGCCATCTCGCCATGAATATCCGCCATCTTGAGGAGTTCTTCCTTGTTGTCGGGATACTCATTGAGAAGGTGAATCGTCGATTTCTGTTTGTCCCGGTCGCTCATGCCGGAATTCTCGATTTCTTGCAAGCGCTTGAAGAAGTCGGACGGCGGCTCCCCGTTATACTCGGGGATCTCAATCCCCGCCGCCGCTGAGAGCACGGGCCGAAACTGACCCCAAAGCATCTTTCGAGTTTCCTTCGGAAGATTCTTGTTCTCAAGGAGTTTTACGAAAGTATCAACTTTCCGTTCCGTCCACTGGTTTTCCATTTGCTTCTTTTGCATCTGCAACTGGTTTCCCATGAGAAGAAGCTGAGGCGTGGACTGTGCCGCCTGATTGATGCCGCCAAGTAAAGTCGGAAAAGGTTCCGCCATGGTCGTCCTCCTTATGCGACTTTCGGTTGTCGCATTGCGTTAAAGAGCAAATAGCTGTTGGCTGTATTTCCAATCAGCCCGCCGATGTCCCTAAGATAGCCAGCGCGATTCGCTGAATTCTGATAGTCCGCCTGGAACTGTCCGACACGCTGATTCTGATAAGGCGCAAGAAGGTTGGAATACCCCTGAAGAAGTCCCGCGTTGCCAGCCGTCGTCGCGCCAGGTCCATAGGACTGAGCGCCCGTCAAAAGTCCCAGTGCCTGTCCTCCAGGTGAATAGGAAACGGCGGGCGCATAGCCCGTCGCGATTTCCCCCCGTCGTTCCTGGTCTTCAAGAAGCCCATAGGTCCGCCGGAACTCGCCAAGCGCCTGCTGCGCGGGCGTAGAGGTCGCAACGGCCGTCTCCGGCGTGTCGCCATCCACCTTGTGCCCCATGCGGCCAAGGTTTTCTTTAAGCAACTGGAACTCCTGTGCCTTACGCTGCATGAGGCCTTGGGAAACAGGCAGTTCGCCCCTGAGCGCCCGGAGCGTGCGTTCGGCCTGTTCTTTGCCGATTTGATCCTGAATGGTCTGGATCTCCGCATAGCGCGCCTTTAAGGCCTCCACGGCCGCAGGGTCCAATTGGCGCTGTTGGTGCGCGGGAATGACTTCGCCGGCAGTCACAACCCTTTGACCAAGACCATACTTGAGCGCGGCCTGGGGGTCATTCTTCGCTTGTGTCAGAAGTCGCATAACTTCGGCGTAATACTTATTTTGATCCACCACGCCGCCACGTCCCATGGCAAGTGCTTGGGCTTCCGCCACAATCTGAGGAGGGAGGTTCGGTTGCGTCACGTTCCGAGCCCCAGCGCTGTTTGCGGAGCGGAAATGACTCATAAGTCTGTCAATACCCACTGTGTCAATCGTGACCGATTCGGTATCCGGCTTGCGCGATTCGGCCACTTCGGTTGTCTTATAAAGACCGGACACTTCCTGAAGGAGCCCTAGCACTTCTGCATTCTGATTGGCTTGGTCGAGTAGCTGTTGCTCCGACACGCCAAGTATTTTCGAATACTGACTCAGAATTTGCTTCTCTTCGGGAGAGAGATCGGGGTAACTAATGGAGCCGCCCCCGCCGCCCCTGCTGCCTGCCATTGCTCCTACAGCCGCCGCTGCAATCCATCCCCAGGGCATAATCATCCCTCCTTATAGGACCGGGTTCGGGCCTACGCCCAAAACGCGGTCGAAGAATCCGTACAGGGTGATGTCGTAAGCAATCGAAGACGCTGCCGTATTCCGCAGCTGGACGCCCTCGCTGGCGCTCCGTGGCGATTGGCCCATGACCAGAGTGCTGTTGCTCGGCACACGGGCATAATTTCGGACATCTCCGGAATCAGAGACAACGACGGTGGCAGCTACGGAAGCGGCCGCCCAGCCATAGACGCAGCCGGCGATATTGCCTGGAATCTGTGCCGATCCAGTCCCGGTTGCATGTGTATAGGTCAATGTCGCCGCGCCCGCTGTATTTGCCAAAAGAATCCCAGACATCGGGGCGCCGGTAGACGTTGATCCGCCCGCGAGCGTGTTATTAAACGTTGTAAGATTCCCCATCTGAGAGAACGCCAGAATGTCTCCGGTCGCCCCGCCCCGGTCTCCGTTTCGAATGAGGCCAAGGTATACCCAACTATTCGCCCCAAAGTTGGTATTAAGCGTCGAGAAGTTTGCTTGAAGCGGGAGAGTGGTTGATCCGACGAGAACGAACTTGGTCGAGTCAATCTGGCTCTTAACCGCGTAGATTGCATACCAGGTGTTCGTCGCCTCGCTCTCACCCGAGCGCATCCCGGAATCCTCAGTCCCGCTCGTAAAATTCGCTGTCGCCGTGATATCGAAACGCCGGTACTTCGTCGTGGAACTTGTGTCTTCCGTCACGGATCGCGCAGTCCCGTCCGGGAATATGATCTTCGTTTCATTGGATGTCCCGGTGTTGTTCTCCACGTCCACAAGCGTAGCGCTGATCCAAGTGAGCGTGGGGCGCCTGTACCCATTGATGTTCGCAAGGAACGTCTCATAGGGAGTCGTCACGTCGTGGTACCACTGAGACAAGCCCAAATTGGTTTTCGCGACATAGCGCAAGCGCTGAAGTTCTCCCGCCAAGTCGGTCGCCAAGGATTCGGCGGAGGCAGGGTAAGGATCGACCGTCGCTTGCATGGCGGCGAGGTTTGAGGAGGCGTCATCAATATTGGATGGAACCCCAACGTTCGTATAACCATTCTGAAATTCGTTGTTCCAGAGCGCCGCCGTAAGGGTTTGTCCTGTGACGACGGTGACAAGCTGGCTGACAGGGTAAGCCATTCTATTTCACCTTCTTTCCGGTTTTGACAGTTGCCAAATCTTTATATCGCGCCTTGACACGGTTCACTTCATCCGCGCTGAGTCCGCTTTTTTCCAAGGCTTTGTCATAGCCATTCTTGGCAACTTCAAGGCCCTTTTCTTCATCAATGGGCTTTTGAGCACATTCGTCACAATATTCCTGATACATGACCGACCCATTGGAGAGATGGACTTTGAACGTTCGGTAATTTGATAGATGCATAAAGCCAAAGACCATTTTTGATGGATCGCGTTGGCTTGGGATTTCAGTTCGTTTCTTTATGACAGCATGGCAGGCAAAGCAATGGGAATAAAGCATGCCGTACTCGTCATACGTAATATGGTCTTTGTCGTACATTATGGTTGCGCTCCTAAGGGTTCGTGGTCGATAAGACCTTGACTGATGAAGAAGTCCTCGCCCGCATTGGAGTTCTCGAATTCCACCTGTATCCGTTTCCCAACAGCTCCAAGTTCGAAAGACGCTTCGTTAATCTCTTGACCGCCAAAGACTGCGGTTCCGAACAAACCGCTTCCGAAAGCAGCCCCTTGTCCGACAGTCGATATGGTTCTCATCGTCTGCTGTACGCCGTCCGCCCACCAGTTCACATTGACCGTGTAATTGCCCTGCGGCGCAAAGACCGCTCGGCCTCGGCGGTAGAGCTTCCGCGTCCTGGGATTGTCGAAGGGGAGCTGCGGGGTGCGCCAGCGGGTGTCATAACCGTTCCCGTCATCGCTCTTAGACGATGAGTTGAGCCGCCAGGTGAACCCCGAATAGTCCCCGGTCAATACGCGCACGTCGCCTGCGGCGTTCCGATAAAGTGCCGCCACGTTGGCCCGATGACCGGAAGCATAGACCTGGTTGTCCTCAATCATCCATGCTTCATCGATTGGACGGTCTAAATAGAAGACAAGACAGGTGTCGTTTTGGGATTGCCCGAAGCGCGTCACCCAAATTCGCACCGCCCTGATAACCGGATCATAAATGCCGTGAAAATTGTCGATATTGGAAAGGTTGACGTTCTCACGAATCCAGGTATGGATATAGGACGGACGGGCCAGGGATGCCTCTTTATAGTCGCCGTAGTCCTGCACGGCGTTGACGTTGTAAATATCACCGTCTTCCGTGAACGCCACGAGAAAGTTTGGAGTCTTGATAAGAAGTCGCTGATGGGCGACTCCGCCTTCCCATTGAGCGGCTTGATAGCCCCAAAGGCTCGTGTCTGAGTTCGTATCGTCAAGGATATACGCCTTGCGCTTACCGAATCCAATGAACCGATCACCAAAGACGGTCCCCGCCACGATCCCGAAGCCGTCTCCCGTCTCGATATCTATCTTGACGACGCCCGTCACGTACTCTTTACCGTTCCCACTGGCCGAAAGATAAAGCGAATGCGGGTTGTTGGGGCAGCCAAAAGCAATCATCCTCTCAGAAGCGCCTCGCCCATGCTTGATTCCGTATTTGGGCCGGTTGCTTCCCGACCAATCGGCGGCCGGGTTCGTGACGGCGGACGTGGATGCCGCCGAGCCGTCCCAAAACTGCGGCACCGCCGCACCGTCAAAGATATAAAGCGTGTTGTCCATGACCTCGAACCAATACTTGTTCGTCGTGGACATGCCCGTCTTAATCGTCGTCGTGAAGTTCTTGTAGACAGCCCCGTCATTCCCCGCGAACATGAGGAACTGGTTTCCGTTCACAAGGCGAAAATCAAAGAGCCCCATGATCTGAGGCGTTCCCATAACGGCGGTTGAGTTGACTTTGGCCGTCCCGCCGCGCTTGGCCCGCCCACCGTCTTGAAGGGCAATATTCTTGGTTGGGAAAACCATGGACTCAGGCTTAATAAGATCCAGGTTCGGCGAGTTGTTATACCCGCCCGGCAAACACGGAATGACGTAAGTAAGGCCGTCGTAGCTCATTAGTCCGTGATCCTCGCCTGAAGGTTGCTGTTGTCGCTATGGAATTCCAACTCACGAGCTGCCAATTCGCGGAGCATGGCCTGATAGATGGCCTCTTGCTCGCGGTAGCGTCTGTCGCTCTCCCCACTGAGAAGCCACACATAGACGCCCTGCGTTAGGATGCCAGCCCAATTACGCAGGATGACGTTATAGATCGAGGCGGAAAGGTCCACTCGAAGAAGGTTTGCATAGTAACGGCGCATGATGCCGTACACCTTGTCAGGTGTTGGCGAGAGTTCGTAATACCCTTCCGAGCCGGACCCCAACGGGAAGTATTCCAAGGGCCTGTCCTTAAGACCCTGCAAGCGGTAGCGGTCGCGCGTCTGAATATCCCGCTTATTGACTTCATAGGAATACAAGCCGATCAAGTATCCGTCACCCGCGGCCGGCGTGGTCGTCCAATTCTGAGCCATGGTCGCCACTTTGGTTGAGGCGTTATAATCATCGATCTGCCGCCCCTGGTTGACTCCGGTTCCAGACGTGATAATGAGCATGGCCCCCTCGGCGTCTCCCTGAACGATGGATTCCGAAGACGCGAGGGTCGCCGTCCCGGTGGCGGCGGTCTGAAGCGTTGATCGGCTGGGACCGTCGAATAGCGTCATGTCATAGCTCGTCTCAAAGTCCGTCGGATTGGAGACGCGGGAGACGCCGGCGCGGGTAATGTCAAAACGGGTCGTTATGAGGGACCGCCACTTCTTTCCCTTTATCCAAATATCGCGCTTGACCTTCTCTATAGCCTCGCTCGTGGCCGTCGTAATCTGTCCAGCCGTGGGGGTAATATTGGCCCATCGGCGATAGGCTTCCGTGATAATGGTCGTGGCCGTGGGTTGAGTGGGCTCAGCCATTCTTCATCTCCTCGCACTTGGGACAATCTTTCGTATAGCGTCCGAATCGCCCCTTGCCCGTGCATCCTTGGGAATGCACTATCTCAACAACAGAAGAGATACCGGAGGGCACGACGGGAGGGGCTTCCGCGCTTTTCTTCGGCTCAAGCGTCTCCGAGTTCAAATCGAGGAGCCTTCCGTTGGGGGCGTCATAGACTTTCCCGTCTTCGACGTAGTACCTTGCAAAATCCTTACCGACAAAGTGACCCACGACGGGCCTCCTTCCATTGCGCGTAAACCTTCTCCATGGCGTTCAAAATCTTCTCCGGGCGTAGATGCGCCATGCATACGGGCGATTTCACGGCCTTGTTTACGGGGCACTCATCAAGGCTATAAATCAGCTTGTGGCAAGGATGACAGGGGGCTTCCCGCTCCTCAGCCTCCACCGGATAACAGTTCTTCCAATGCTTGCTTAGGTTCTCATGGGACGAATGTGAAAGCATGACGATTTTGGGCGTCTCAAAGCATCCGGCCGCGTTCAGGACGCCGGTTTCAGGTCCTACGACGAGGTCTGAATACTTGGTCATAATGAATGACTTCCGGATTCCCCAGACGCCAGAACGTCTCTTCGCGTGGGGATGATCGAACTCCAGAAGACGGCAAAGCTGCTCGCCCACTGTAAAAAAGACCGCGTCCGAATGCTGGTCAAGAAAGGCTTTTGCCACAAGTTCCGCGTATGGATACGATTTGTGGACGGAAGACCCCGACAGAGACCAGAGGACAAGGAACCGCCGGGCATGTTGTTCACGAATCATGCGCCCCCATCGCTCTTCCTCAGGACTAAAGAAGAGTTCGCCGTTCAGCCCTTTCATTCCCACGAACCCGCCGATTTCAAGTGTCCGGTCGTAATAGTTCACGTCACAAGCCAGGTGCCGTTTCAGCTTGGGCCAAATATACTCTTCGTCTGCCTTCGTCTTTAAAAGGCCCTTTTCAATGGACCCGCTCAAGTTGACCACTCGGTCATACCCTTTAGCGAGATTTGCCCAGTGTTCATCCAACTTCTCATTCGGTACGGAATCGTCTTCATGTAAGAGAATGTCGTCCACATGCGGGTTATGTTCAAGGACGGCCTTCCCGCGCGGATTCACGTTCGCGGTCGTGTGCCAACCCGCCTCTTTATAAAGACGGAAGAGAGGGGAGGTCATGACCACGTCTCCGAACGCGCCCAGCCGGATAATTAAGACTTTCTTTTGCATGCGAGCGTTATAATCGCGTGGGGATTCTCAGGGTCACGGATTTCCCCTTCCTCGTAGTTGTGGTCGAGTATCTTGTAACCGGCATGATCCAGAATGACGGTCAGGCTCGGCAGATCAAAGTAATGGATATGCTCGTAGGGCCTATAATGCCGCCACTGGCGGATATCACCACGGACTGACTCTAGATTCGGCGTGGAAAGAAAGACCCACTCGGCATCGATCTTCTTCAGCGCGGCGACGGGGTCCGGCAGATGTTCAATGACATCCCACATCGTCAGAATGTCGATCTTCTCAGTCGGGATTTCTGTAAATCCGCAATGCGGGTTCACGTCATAGCCGAAAGCCTTGTACCCGTTCCGAGTTGAAAGATGGAACGCGCCGGAGGCGCACCCGTAGTCCAGAAGGGTCAAATTACCATGGCAATGCTTCTCGATAAGCGCCCACCGGGAGGCGTAAATACGCCGCCCGATCTCCGTGTTGGCTCTTTCAGCAAACCGGCGATGGTATGCGGCGTCGTAAATATTCGTGTACATGATCCACCTTCTGTAAGATTTCGTCGTAATCGAACCGTTTGACGCAGGCGGGGTACAGGGCCTCTCCCTTGTCGTCGTAGACCATGCTCTCGCAATCCTCTGCCGTATGTATGGCCCTGTGGCAGGGAGAGCAACCGATTTTCGCCTGCATCGAGAAATCGTTCTTGTGGTACTTCGTCGTCTGAAAGATACTCGATGCCGTGCAGAGCATGACCTTGGGCGTTCCCCACATCCCTGCCGCAACCATAAGACCCGTTTCTCCGCCTATCACCATGTCCGCTTGCTTAGTCATGAGGATGACTTGCTTAATCGGGGTATTGCAGGTATGTCTGATACGCTCGTGCTTCCAGGTAGCCTTTGTGAGACCAGCATCTCCGGCCAGATAGATAAAGGCGTCCGGATGCCTCTCAAGTATCTCTCGGGTCAGTCGGGGCATCTCATGATAGACCTTGTGGCATCGGCTCCCGGCGAAGGGAACGATGACGACGAACTGGTCTTTGTGCCGCTCGCGCCAGCGGTCCGCCCATTCCAACTGCTCCGGCGTGAAGTAAAGACCCTCAAGTTCCATCGTCTCGGGGATCGGAAGTCCGCATCTTTCGAAAACCGCTTCATAGAAGTTCCTTCCCCCAAATATCCGTTGACGCTCGATGACCGGCAGATGAAACTCGTCTTGGAAGCGCTCCGCGATGCATTGAACTTCGAGCGTCCCGTTGATGTTTAAAACACGGTCAGGCTTTAAGTCGGCAATCAACCTCTCTTGGCGCTCCTTAATCAATCGTTCAATCTGATCTTCCGGGTACCGTTCGAACTCGCACACGGTGATTCCCGTGAACCGGGGATCTCCGTGAAAGAGTTCGTGCCCTTTGATATTGATCTCAAGATGGATGTCATAGACCTTGAGCAATTCGTTGATGGCGGGGAGTGTGTATATCCAATCCCCGTAGGCGCGATACCCGATTAGTAGAAGCTTTTGTTTCATGAGAAAAACGGATTGGGCAGGGGGCCTTTCGGCCCCCCACCCTCACCGTCCCCTTAATTAACCCGGGAAGTCCTCCACCCAGCCCACATTGATAATCACCTTCGGGGTGGACGCTGCCGTCCCCGCCCCGTTCGTAATGACCAAGTGGTCTCCCGCCGCGAAGTCCGTGCTTGTGGGCGACACGCTGAACGCCGCATTGTTGGCGTTGGTGCCGAAGGCGTTGGTGCCGAACTGCGACACCGAACCCGTCCCCGCAAGCGATTTCCCGAACTTCAGCGTAGGTCCCGCCGCCGTGCCGCCGGTCATGGCGACAATGCGGATCTTGTCGATGGTGCAAGCGTCCGTAATCGGAATACGGAAAAGCTCCGTATCCGAAGCCGCCGTCCCCGGAACGGAGACACCGGTCGAAGCGCCCACTACCATCTGCTGGCGAGTGTGAAACCTCGCGTCGTCGTACTTGTAAGAATCAGCCATTGGTTTTCTCCTTTCCCTGGATTAAGCGACTGCGCTGTCCCACTTGATGATGCGGGCGTTGGTGGCGTCCTCGCGGTCGATCTTCCAACCGCCGATGAAGTACCAGCCAATGCCCTTGGACCGACCGTAGTCCGTCTCAACCTTCATCCGGACGTGCTCGGGCTCCACCACGGCTTCACGGACGGTACCCTGTCCGAAGAAGTAGGCGTCCAGAGACAGCGTGCCGGGCCAGGTCTTGGCAGAGGTCGTCCGAGCCGTGGAGTTGTAGGTGTAGAGGGACGCGAACGTATCCTCCACGAACCGAACCCCGTAGTATCGGCCGATCTCGCCGTTCCACACCTTGTTGACGCCCGAGTCCGTGTACTGATTGATGGACTCAAGCGCGTCCTTCACGCCGCGAAGCGCCGTGGGGGACCCGATGCAGACGTAATCGCCGCCCGCCTGGGAATAGCCGGGGACATTGCGCCGACGGAGTTCATCCACGATGTTCTTGACGTGATACAGGTTGAGCGCAGACGTGTTGGTCGCGGTTGCCGTGCCGTTGGTGGTCAGGGCGTAGCCGCTGGCGGAGGTGCCGACGTAGCGGAGGAGGGTCGAATTGAACTGACGCTCAACCTCACCGTCCATCACCTTCACCATGTCGTCCATGAGACCGGAACGGATGATCTCTTCCACGTCGAACTGAGACAAGGCCTCAATTTTGTGCGTGAAGGGAATCGCATTCCCGTACTCCGTGACGGTCAGCGTGCCCCAGCTGAGGGACTGCTGCGTCTCGTTCATGGTCGCGGTTTCGACCAGCTTGCCGCCGATGGTGCTGACGTTCGCCACGCGAAGCCAGTTGACCGTCTCGCCCACCTGCTTGCCAAAGGCTTCCTTCAGAGACACGAACTGACGGTACTTGAGGAGCGGCTGCGCCTCGTACTGAATCAGCTTGTTCAGCTTGTTGTTGGTCAGATACCCGCTTTGGGTAGACCAGAGCATTCCAGGCATAATTAATCTCCCTTACTTTCCCTGCCCTCGACGCATTTTGAGGTAATCATCCATGGTCCAGGGCTTATCGGGACTGTCTTCCTTGGCAGGAGCGGAACCGGGGGAACCAATGAGAGCAACGTCCTTTTTCGCGTCCTTCTTCTCTTCCATCTTTTGCTTGATGAAGAGTTCCCGGACACTTGGGAACACGCTCTCGCGGTATATCTTTTTGAGCCCTTCCGGAGTGTTCAGGTGCTTGTTGGCTTCATCCTTTTGGATAAGTTTGTCCAACTCGGCAGCGACAAGAGGACGGAACCTGTTAAACCCCGGAAACCCGGCTTTCGCCAAGTCCGTGTCTATCTGGCCCAGCGTGGCCTCACGGCCTTCCGCCTCTTTGCGCTCCCTTTCCTGACGCTCCCAATCCGCCCTCTTGGAATCGCCCGTTTTCAAGGCTTCAATGGAAGCCTTGAGCGTTTTGATTTCCTCGGACTGCTGACGGATGACCTTATCTAAGTCCGTCTCGCCCGGGTCGTCACTCGGGCGCTCCATGGACTTCTTGAGGTCGTTGAGAAGGACGGCCTGCTGCTCTTCCAGGATTTTGATCCTGGCCGCAGACTCTTTCTCCCGCTTTTCCGCTTCCTGCCTCTTGATCCGCTCCTCATGCAGAGCCGCATGGGGAACCATCTCAACCTTGCCGGTTTCATCCGGCTTGGCCTCATCCACGCCCTCTTTCTTGGACGTTTCCTCTCCTTTGACGGGGTGAGATTCCGAAGCCCCCTTGTCGGCGGGGGCGGCCGAAATCGGCTGCTCTTCCTTCTTCTCCTCTACGGGCGGCTTCTCCTCCGCCAGCGGCTGCTGCGACTTCTCGAACTGCTCGTAGATGGCGGCGCGGGCAGGGTCCGCGACTTCCTGTTTCTTATCGTCAGGCATTGCATTCTCCTTATCGGGGGAGTCCCGAAGCCCTTTTTACGTGGATGGCGGCACGAAATCTGTAGCGACAAAAAAGGGGTCGTGAAGCCCACGGTTGCCCGTGAGTTCACGACCCCTAATGGTCGATAGTGCCGGTGGAGATTTAGGCTCCTAAAGGGGGATCAGCCCACCCGGTAAATCTGTACGGCTTCTCAGCCGAATATGCGGTCTAGAAGCCCTCTCTTTTTGGCCTCGCCGAAAGCCAACTCGCCTTCTTGCTTATAGGTGCTGATAAGGCTATGAATGACGTTCCCGTAGAGTTTGACTATCTGCTGCAACTGAATGACATAAGTCTTGTTCTCCGGGTCCGCATCTTCCAAAGCCTTCCGCGCGCGCGCCGCCGTTCTTTTGCAGGCCGCGTCTATGATCTTCCATCCGGGCCGGACAACGATATCCCGGACTTCAGACGAATTCTCCAAAGCATCCAAAAGAGCGATATCGTCCATCTCTTCGTAGTTAAGGTCTAAATCCTTAGATTCCACCCGCGCCCCCACGTTGCAAGTCATTCGCCGGGCTCAGGAGATCGCCCACCTGAGGCTGCATGGACCCCCGCGGTCCCTGAGCGCCGGGATCGCCAGTTCCCCCTGACTCTGGGGGCGGCGGCGGGACGTTCATGATGTAGCGCTGAACGTCGCGTTTCCCGAACTTGGGCAAAAGGTCCTCCACGACCGCCGTCATATCGAACATCTTAAGACCCGAAGGAGGAACCGCGCCGGATGAGAGGAGCGCGATAGCCGCTTGATTGGACATAATCATCCGGTCCATGACCATAAGACCGTTGCGTATTTCCACCTCACGTCCCACTGTTCCCGCCCCCACGTTTACGATGCAGTCCGCCTCAAAGTCATCGATCTCATAGATGTCGTAAGAGAGATTGATCCCGGTCTTTTCCCGAAACCGTTCGTTGGCAACTCGGTAGATCGTCTCATCCGTTTCAAAACGCTGGATCATGAAGGCCAAGAGAGAGAAGATTTCCCGAACATACGTCTCTGCCACGATGGCAATAAAAAGGTCAATTTTGGCGTTGGACTCCTGAAGATTTATGCTGGCCGTGGTTGCTTTTTCATTCCGGCTCATGCCGTTCTTGATGTCCGTGACGGCGGAAAGCTCCTGCATCATAGCGTCATCAACCTGGGCTTCCAGATAGGCGCTCTGCGTCACGTCGTTAATGTCCCTCTCTTTGACCGCCGTCACGTCGTCCATAAGCGTGTACGCGCCCGCGCGAGAATTAATGAGACTCTGCAAGTCCACATTCCCAAACCGGGAGACAAACGTATGCTTGTTCATGGCGAGCGCCACATTGTCCTTCCGACGGTTTAAAGTATCGTTATAGGACTCCTGCGGCCCCTCCCAAACTTCCGGGAACCCCTCGCCAAAGAGCTTGTGCGCGACGGGGAGACAGATGCCAAGAACCGCCGGAATACGGTCGCCGTAGGGACTCTTGCGCGGCTTCTTGTGGTACGCGCTCATGTCGCCATTGGTGACGCAGTAGCGAATCTCTTTCCCCTGCCGGTAAAAGCATTGAAAAACGCGGTACTTGCCCGTTTCACCGCCTTTGACTTCCCCGTTGTTGTAGCGGCCGGGCGTCGGGTACTCATTCTCACCAGGATTCTGAAGCGGATCGCGTGTGTTGTAATTCCGGGCGGCGCGGACCTGGTTGTAAGGAGCCTTCACGGGCGTCCCGTTCTCGATGTTGCTTAGGCCCATCTCTTCCATCTCTTCCTTCGACAAATAGCTCTCGAAGTAGATATACCGCATCTTGTCTTTCGTGCTGGCCGCGAAATCGGGATACACCTGCTCGGGCGGGAACGAATCAAAGCAAGGCTCGTCCGTCTCCCCGTCGTAATTCCAATACATGATCGCGGGCGCCACGCCGCACTCAAGGATGTCGAGGAACCCATGGATCATCTTCATGAAGAAACCCTGCCGCCGCATCATGTAGTCGCGACGGTATTCCGTCATGAACTGAAGAACTTTGGCCTTGAAGCTGTCCTCAGGACCTCGCCCTTCGATCTTGAAGTTGTCCAATTCACGAAGAAAAGCGTTATAGAAAGACGCCAAGAGCCGGACGTTGTTAGACCAGCCCTTACGAAAGAAAATCTTGGAGCGCCCGCGCACCTGGGACCGCGTCTTCTCGTCTTCACCCCAAATACCTTTGACCAATCTAAGGTTCTTAGCCCAACGAGCCTCGTAGCTTTGCCGGTCCTTCTCGGACTGGTCTTTATTCTTTTTAAGAAGCGCCAAGTCTTCAGCGAAATCGCCCCGGGGCTCCTTCTTATCGTTATCCAAGTCCATAACTCCCGTCGCCATGTCAGTAGCCCGTCACTTCTGAAACCGGCTCGTACTCCGGTGTATATTGGACGGCGGGGAACCAGTTCGTAACCGACTGGTGGATATACCGAAACGCGGCGTGAGCATCATGCGGGCCTTCATTGATCTTGTCTTTCATGCCCTTCTTCTCCTCGTTTTGGTAAGTATCTCGTTCCATCGTCCTGAAAGCCTGGATAAGAGGTTTCATCTCGGGCGTATTGAAAATGAAAAGACTCGGTTTACCCGTTAGCGGATTAATCTTGAGTCTCTGCTTAATCACGTCTACGCCGGCATGAATGGAGCCCGTGAACTTCTGCGATTCAAAGAGCGCCGGGATTGCGTTCTTGCCGCGCTTCAGTTCGAGATAAATATTGCGGTCGCCTAAGGCATGGTTCGTCGAGTTCGCGGACCTGTCGCACCGCGTCCAGCCCAACCGATAGTTCCGCTCCTGCGCCCTACGGGCAAGGTCCGCTTTAATGTCCTCGGTATCCGCTGCCCGCTGATATAACCCGCAAACATATTCATTCCCTTCGCGGTCGAAAGCGCTCTCGACACAAACCGTCGGCTTGGACGTGTGCGGGTCCAAACCCCGATAGACGACGAAATCCTGATAATTTATCGGAAACGGTTCGATCAAATGAATTTGAGGATCGAACAAATTTCCATAAATCAGACCCGTCAATGAAACGTAGTCGCCGAGGATACGCATCTTCTTTTCCTGGTAGCTCGTGATGTCCTTCAGAATCTCCTCGACGATGGACAGATTGGCCCGCTTGTTTGTGACGGAACTGAGCTTAAACCACTGGATCTTGTTGCCGTGGTCGTCGTTGGCCTTGTTGCAAAGGACGTGATAGCTCCAGCTGAGCCCACCCGTCGGCGTCCATCCAAATTGCATGTCCATCCGCAAAGCCGTCACGAGGCGGACCAGGTTCTCTTTGTAAATCCGGTAATCCGGTTCCTCGTCGAAATCAATCCCGTCCATGGGCGGCCCCTGATGACTCATCTCATCGGCCTTGTTGGACATAAACTCAATGGTCGAAATCAGCCCCTTGTCCTTCGGATCGATGAGAGTCAATGTATTGCTCTTTGCCGCAAATGACTTTTCCCAGGAACGGTCGATCAGATAATCGCGCGGAACCCATTCCTTGTATTTCGGAATGACGTTCTTCTCAAGTCCATTGATGAGGTCCACGCCCACCGTTCGGTAATGTCGGGGCCGCTTCTTCAAAATGATGTGCTCTGGGAAAATTCCCTTGAGTGCGTTGGGAATGGCCCCGGTCGCCAAGATCAGGCGCCGGATCGTCATGACAAGGGACTTGCCCGCCTGGTTTCCTCCGGACTCTCCCACCATGTGAGACTCACTCTTAAACACGTCCAGCTGACCGTCAAACCGCTGCGGAATGTCCTCTTCCTTCAGATGCCGCCGTAGAAGCGCCATTCCCTCGGGCGTGACCGTTCCATCCGATGGCTCAAAAAACCAGAAGGGGTCCGCTGCTTTTGCTTGCTCGATCCGTTCCATGGTGTCACGTTCCATCTCCCGGATTTCCTCTAGGAGACGCTTTTTTTCCTCAACGGACATACGGCTGACCGGCTTATTCAGCCGCCGTTTCAGCGAGGACGATGGGTCAGCCTGGATTTGAGGCATTATCTCTCGTAAGTGACCTGGAGACTACCATCAGAACCGCTAACTTTCAGGAAGCGAAAGTTACGCAGGTTGTCATACCCCGTGATGGAAATGGTATCCCCATCCGTCGCTTTGTGGCCGGACGTGCTCGTGGGAGAGCTTCCGTTAATGGTCCAGCGCAGAGTCGCGGTTTCAACGGTCATAAACGCCGACGTATCGGGATTAATCGACGGACCGGGCGAAGACAGCCGCGTCAAATACGCACTTGTCAGCGTTCGTGTGGACGTATCAACGGTCAAGGTTTCGAACGCATAAGCCACTTTGGGTTGAGCTGCGTAAGAGTTAAGCGCGGACAACCCCACTAGCGCGATGGTCAGAATGAGTTTCATTACTTGCCCTCCGGATTGAAGGAGCGCTGAGCGCTCCAGGCTGATTCAAAGATGTCTTTAAGGCTTTGGTACTTGTCCCAAAGCTGGCGATAGTTCATTTCCAGCTCTCTGTAATCGGAAGATTTCTCCTCAAACAGAGCTTGATAATCAATTTTTGGCGTGACCGGGACCGATTTCCCGGAGCAGCCGGCCAACAAAAATCCGCCAAAAATCGCTGCCTTAATTCGCATAGCGCCTCCTTATCTGATTCCCGCCCCACCGCGCAGTCGTGCGCCCCGGGTTCCGGCGCCGCCAGTCGCGCCGGCCGCGGCACTCGTCGCGCCGTTGCCGGTCGAGCTGTTGGAGCCGGTGTTCCCGGCCGCATCCTTGGCCCGGACCCGGATGTAGTACACCGTCGAGGCAGAGAGGCCCGTGACCTGGTAGCTCGTCACGTTCCCCACGTTCAGGTCGTTGTAACCCGAGACCGGCGAGCCGAAGCCTGAATCGTCGTCCACGTCGATCTCATAGGCGCTGACCCCCACGTCGTCCGTCGCCGCGGTCCAGGACCAGGTGATGGCCGAGCTCGTCACGGCCGTCGTCGAGACGTTCGTGGGCGCCGTCGGGCTCGACGTATCGGCCGCGTAGGGCGAGGAGCCGTAGCCGTTCACCCACTCGGTCAGGGTGTAGGAGGTCCCGCACATGTCGGTCGAGTACGCCCGGCAAAGTTCCTGGCGGATGTGTGTTTCATTCGGCCAGGGCCAGAGGGCGTCAGCGGTCAGGGTGTTCCAGCCGGTCTCGCCGTAGAGTGTTCCGGAGGTCCCGATCTTGTTGACGATCTCGGCCCCGATCTGGCCGCCGGAGAGGCCCGCCGTCTTGAGCGTGGACCCCGACTCGATGCGCGTGAAGTAGCGCATGCCGTTGGTCCGCGGGTTGGAAGTGATCGTCCCCGTTCCCCCGCACGCCGACCCGCCGTTGCCCGAACAATCCAAGTAGGTCCCCGACACCCCGTTCAGGGCCGCCGTCGGCCAGTTGGCCAGGATCGTATTCCGGACGGTGATGACGGTCGAGCCCGAAGAGTAGTCCCCGAGCCCCGTCTTGTCGATGCCCGTGGTGCGCGTGGACACCAGGACCAGGGTATTGTTCTCGGCCAGGATGGTCCGGTCTTCGGTCCCCGCGCCGAAGGAGATGCCGCCGTTGTCCGTGTCGATGAAGGCGCAGTTGCGCACCGTGGCCGAGGAGATGTCCCGGCCGCCTTCAAAACGCATCCCGTAGACGTTGTCCGACTCATCCCCCTTGACCACGTTGACCACGACGCCGCCCTCAAAGCCGCTCTGGTTGGCGCTCATGGGGATCGAGTTCTCGTTGTTCACGTAGTAAAGAGCGGCCTCCATGAAGTCCGGGGGCGAGGTAATATCGAGAACGACCGGGTTCAAGATCCAGGTCTTCTCGGAGTTGTAGATCGTGAAGACGGCCGACGGATTGCCGCACGAGGAACAGGTGTACCCGTCGCCTACCCAGCCGACCACTCGCCGGGCGATGAACTCGCGGACGTTATAGGCGAGCATCTGGTATCGGGAAGAGCCGGTCGAGTAGCCCACGAAGTAGCAGTCCTCGATGAGGCCCCCGGACGCGCCCGGCTTCGACGCCCCGAAATCGGACGTGCCAATGGACAGGTTGGAGTTGTTCCCGCTCGTCTCCCCGCCCTTGAAGCCGCAGTTGAAGAATTTCCACTGGTGCCCAGTGATGTTCTTTTGCGATGGATAGTCGAAGATGAAGCCATTGAACTGCGTGTACCAGGTTGTCTCGGCGAGAAGCGAGTTAACGTTGCCCATGTCGAGCGCGTTGTCCAGCGTGATACGAGCACCGAAACGATTCTCGGCCCGGATGGTGACAGAGGAGGCCCAGGACGTGCCCTTGTCCATGCCGTTGTCGAATTCCATCCCCGCATAGCTGTAAACGCCATCCTTCACCACGACATCCAGGGGAAGAGACGTGTTGACAGCCCAAACCTTGTCCAGGGTCTTATAGGGAGCGCTCGTGGACCCGTCGCCGGTGGTGTCATTGCCGTCGTCGTCCACGTAGTAGGTCGCCCCGAAGGCTTGGGTGGATGCCAGTAGAAAGAACAGGCCGAGGAAGCGCCGCATTAGTCTTTCACCGCCACGCCGACGATTTCCCACTCATGGTTTGCCGAAAGAGTCCAGCTCATCGTTGTCGTCGCTCCGGTTGCTGTTTCGCGGCTCGAAGCACCCCACACGTCCTGGGTCGCCTCATCCGAATAGTTCTCGGTCTGGTTGGCGCCTAGGGACGGAGTGGCCGCCGCGTCGGCGAAATACTCAAGGCAATCCACGCAGACGTCGCCCGAGGCGCTCGCCACATCGACCGTCGCCGGAGTGGCGGTGCCGTTGGCGCCCGTGAAGGCGCCAAGCTGGGTTGTCTGATTGACGCCCGTGAACGACATTGCGCCGGCTTTCCATCCGCTCGTCGTTCCGCTCATCGTCACGACGACGTCATTCGCGCCGGATGGGGGGTTGTTCAGATACCACAGCTCCGCCGTGTCGTTGCCGCCGGAGTTCTTCTCGCGTCGGCCCAGCGTCATCGCCTGACCGCCGTAGGTGATGCCAGACACCTGCCGAACCGTGGCGCTATTCCAGTGAGAGACGCAGACCAAGAGGAACCGCTCGCTGCCGGAGGTGGTATGCGAGAACGTGAGCGAGGAAGCGTTCTCAGTCCCATCGGCGTGCGAGGCCGCATCGAACGTGAGAGCGCCCCCACCGCCCCCTGAAGATCCGGCCAAGAGCGGCCCCGCGTGCCGACGCGGTGACGCCCCCCAGCCGGACGCGGGCAGCAGGAACGTCAACAGAAGCACGGTCAGCTTCATCGGCTCGACTTCAGCTTCCTTCGGATATTCATGACCAAGTCCATCCCGTAGCTCGCCACGGTCGAAACGTCGGTCGTGGTCGCGTCCCCGCTCCGGGCCAAGTCGATCAACATGACCGTCCCCGCCGTCATGGCCGATCCCCAAGCCGCCGAGGTGTAGCGCACATACTCCAGGTCGTCCTGGGCGCCCGAGGCGTCCGCCGTGAACTGGAGCGTCACGGAGTTGGAGGTAATGTTGGAAGTCGTCGGCATGGCCGCAGACGCCGCGTAGGTCGAGAAGGTCGCCACGTAGGTGTGCGAGGAGGTGTCGGCGGCCGAGAGTCGGAAATAGAAGCTCAGGACAACGTTGGTGGAGGTGTCGATGTCGTCCGGGATGACGTAGCGGTAGCGCACCCAGTTCGCGTTGACGTTCGCCGTCCCCGAGTAGGACGCCGACCCGAAGTAGGGGCTGGTCGAGGTCGTCACGGGCGTGGCGTTGGTCGAGTACTGCACGACCATGGGGTAGACGTCCTCACGGACATACATGGGCGAGACGGGCGTGATCGAGGAGGCGTTGAAGGTGTAGACGGTCGTCCCGCCGATCAGCACATTCCCCTGGTTGCCGGGGAAATAGAGCTGCTGAATCCCGTCGCCGTCCGAGTCCACCGATTCAAAGCCGGCGGCGTAGGCCGTCCCGGTGAATGTGGCCGACCCCACCACGTAGAGCTTGGCCGTGTTCCCGTTGAGCGTGTTCGTGCCAATGGCGACCGAATCCGCCGTGGAGGTCGTCTTGACCAGGGTTCCAGATCGGTTCCATGGCGATTCAATGGCCGAGAGGTTCGTCAGGGCCGACCCGTCGCCGGAGAAGGCGGTCGCGGCCACGGTCCCCAAGACATGGATCTTGCTCGTGGGGTTGGAGACGCCGAAGCCCGTGTTGCCGTTGGTCGAGACGAACACGTTCTCGACCAGCGCCCCCGCGCTGGCCACGGCGACGCCAAACCCGCCCTGCTTCGCATACAGGCCCGCCAAGGGGTTCGCTTGGCTGTAGAAGGTCACGTCTGGGAAGTCCAAGCTCCCATACCCCGCCACCGCCCGTTGGAGCACAAGGTTCAGGGCCGAGGCCGTGTTCGTCGCCACATGCAACACGCCGTAGTTGGCGGTCGTGTTGATCGAAGTTTTTCCGACCGAAGGCTGATAGAGGTTGGAGTCACCGAGCGTCGAGCCGGCCGTCCAATAGGGCATATACCCGGCGGAACCGCTTCCGGAAACCGTGCCGGAGCCGCCGCCCGCCGGCTTATAAACGATCTCGGCCAGGGCCAGAACCGGCCCCGCCATGAGAGCCAACCCAAAAACCCCCTTCAGAAGTTTCCTCATCATCTCTCCTTCCCAACGGAAAAAGGCCGTGAACCCGATAGGCACCACACCTATCGAATCCACGGCCTCAATACCGTTGGTCAGCCTGGGAGGGATTGAGCCCTCGTGTTCCCCCGGATTATAAGCCCGGGCCAGGTCAGAATGTCAGATCAAATCCAGCCGTTAAACCTCGTGTCGTTCCTTACGCATCTCGTCCACCCGCGACCATCCAAAAACTGACAAACGTTCGCCGCCAAATAGAACCATCGCCAGAATCGAGGATGTCGGCACGCCAAAAATGAAAATGCCTGCTCAAGTTCACGCATCTTCGGACTCCCGCCTTAATACTTCATGGTACCGGTCCACCAGCTCGTACTGCCTCGGATTGTGCAGCGCCATCCTCAACTGCCCGTCCGGGCACGTATAAATTATCAGGTACCCCTCAGGAAACATCCCGTCCAATGCCTCCTGATAGTCCTCCCTCACCGCAATTCCCCCACCTTTACCCCATTCAAAAACACGTCCACCAAGCGCACCCCACCCTCTTCCCTTACCTTCAAATCCAAAGATCCCCGCTTCGTCACGTACCCAGTCCCAAACCATTCCACCGATAAGCTCGATTCGTCACCCTTCGTCCCAAGGCGTATCGTCAACGAAGGCATATCCTAACCTCAATTCGCTTTTTACCCATTTTTCAAAAAACGGATTCGCGTTTTAGGCCCGTGTATGGGGGAGGGGGAAGTATCTTTATTCACCTTGACCCCCGGGGGCTTTCTCCCCTCCCCACCCCCTGTAGCCATTATCAACAAACGTTACGTATTCTCGCATCAACTTCTGATATCCCACGGTATGACGCATCCATACTCTTGTATAGCCTTATGCTTCATACACTTTCAAACGCGCTGAATATTATTGCGTTGAAGCGTCTTAACTAGCACTCAAAAGGCTTGTCTACTCAACACTTTCAGAAGCCATCAATTCGTCAACATCCGTAACAATCTCAGCGTCGATGACCATACTTTTCTCGATTTCTTGACGCCGCTTTTTCAAAAGTTCAAGTTCTGAACTTAGCCCTTCCGTCACACTTTTCACGCTGACATTCTCGGTAGACTCGCCTCTCAGGAGCCTTGCCTTATCAGTTGCCGTGGCAGCTCCTATCATAACGCTGAGGGCTCTTTCCTTCTCCCAGCGTTCAGGGGTTAACGTGGAGAGTGCCATATCGGCTTGATGTTCGTAGATAGCCGCCATGGTTTTCCGTCTACGCTCGACCACTTCGGGGTTAATGATATCTTGAATCTGAGGATCTTTGACAGCGGCATTGATGGTAGCGAGGGCAACGCCATGTCTTGTGGCAACATCTCTATACGAATACCCAGCGGCGACATCCTCAGCTATGGCGATTCTCTTGGCGAGACTATACCGAATGGCCTGGGGTTTAATTTGGTCTAGAGGTGTTCGACTATGTGCCAGATGCTTGCCCATATTCTTACTCCAGGGTTCTAGGTCTGACTGATGCTGTCATATGCCTATCCCAATCTCTCTGATCCAGTTCATACACAAGGTTGCGGTCCAAGTCTGACTGATTAAACGTCTTGGCTTCCTTGAGGCGTTGTTTCTGGAAGTCCCATTTGACGTAGACCTTGCCTGATTTCCTCAATGACTTGGGCATACTGTCCTCAAAAGGTCCATGTCCACGCTAGAGAACGTGAACATGGATAGATTGAATATGGACTCAATGGATAGAGTCCGGGCTTTAGACGAGCGCTATGCATTTTGGGCGCGTCTTGGTTGTTGCTATGGGTCGGGATCAATAGCTCTCTCACGGATTCGGACTGTCCGCCTTCTATCGTCCGATTGTTAGGCTCCAGACGGTCCTTGACCTGGATACCAGTTAGCGACGCGCTGGCTTACTCCGGTTCACAAGCCACTTGGCCGGTCAGCCCTTGGCTTTCCCTGGACTGAACCACTCCGCGACCGGCCTCGGATTGAGCTATAGTCAAATTATCGGTACCAACCCCAGCCATTCGCCTTGGCCCTGGGGCGCGCCTTCTTCTCGGGCTTCAACTTGCCCGCATGGGCCTCGCAGACGATCGCCCACTTCTCATCCGGCCCTATGTACAATTGGCCGGCTTGGGGCTTCACCTCGACCTTGCAAAAGGCGCAAGGCCCTCCGTACTTGTTCCGCATAGTTCACCTCTCTAGTTGTGAACTCCAGCCTTCAAATCCCTTCGGCCTCTATGGCCTTCAGCTCCGCGTCTGTGGGCTCCCTGACCGCGTCCAAGGCCCTCGTATTGAGCCCAAACAGGTCCCGCGGCGCATATTGGTGCTGTTTCCACTTCCACCAGGCCATGAGCGCCTTGTGGCTCATGGGCGACTCGGACTTGCGGTAGTCCACCCGGCCCTTGTGCCGAAAAATCCGGCTCGGCATCTTGGGCGAGGAGGGCGGCTTGTACTTCCGGCCCCTTCGAAACGGACTGAACGCCATAAATCCATGCCTGGCGCTGACCAGGCATCGGGAGGCCTGTTGGCCCCTTCGGCGCGGACTTACGGGGTCACTTCCCCAGCCCTGACCGAAATGAAAAAAGGCCT
>Ga0196964_10000200_pt1 | contig 43325 bp, 84 predicted proteins | sample S1_10metaG_FD_148615 | JGI IMG/M metagenome (GOLD analysis project Ga0196964, IMG submission 148615) | Soil microbial communities from Anza Borrego desert, Southern California, United States - S1_10 | ecosystem: Environmental > Terrestrial > Soil > Desert | place: USA: California | collected...
CGGACTTAGCTCTGTCGTTACGACTACTGGAACTGCGTCTTTAACAGCGCTTCAGATTCGTGGTCTTTCATTTATCGTTGGTCACTCTGGTGATGGAACGCTCAGCTCTGCACTTGGAGCTACAGGGGCAGTCCGTCTAAGCGGTGCCGGTTCGATCTCTGCTGCCACGGGCATTGTTGGAAACATCCAGCCCGATGCTGGCTCAACCGGAACTTACGTCTCGGCCACAAGTATCCGTGGGTCCGCCAATCTCGCCAGCCTTTCCACTACGCAGACTATTGGAACACTTCGTGGCGTTGCAACAAGCACGACTGGTTTGCCGGCTGGCGCAACCATTACTGAATATTCCGGTTTCCGTGTTGAGCGTCCGACTGGCTCAGGTACGTTCGCGGATACCTACGGTCTCCATATTGAAAATATGACGACCGCCAGCGGAACGCACACAAACGTTCCCTATGGCTTATATCAGGCGGGTACATCAGATAGAAACTACTTTGGTAGCATTGTTGGTATCGGAACCACTTCACCGGCAGCGGTTTTGCATCTTTCGAAGGCTCTCTCTTCAACAGCTTGGCTTGGCAACGGAATCGGTATTCGCGTGGCTGCGGCCACCTACACCGACACAACCTCATCGGGTACGGTTGCGAATACACAGGTACACGTAATTGGGACGCCGACCATTGCTGCATCTAGCTCAACAACTTTTACGACAACCGCCACCTTTTACATTACTAACGCTCCGACGAGTGGCACAAATGTCACGCAGACGAACCCTTTTGCTTTCTGGATCGACAACGGCAATTTCCGTCACGATGGATCGATTTCGCTTGGTATCACGACGACGCCACAGGCCAGACTTCACATCGCGGCCGGAACCGCTACGGCTGGTACTGCTCCGATTCGTTTGACCAGTGGTACGAGCCTTACCGCTGCGGTTGCTGGGACGATTGAATTTACGACCGATGACCTTTTCTTCACGATCACGACCGGTGCAGCCCGTAAAGCCTTCGTCCTCGATGATGGCACTCGCCTGACTTCTGGTCGAGTTCCTTTCGCAACTACCAATGGCCGCCTCACGGATGATTCTGACATGACTTTTGCTACTGACACGCTCACTGTCACCAAGATCGTCGGGACCACAAGCGTCAAAGTAGGCACAGCGGCAGGATTCATATCCAGCGACGGCTCAACGGGCGCTACAGGATCATTCACCACAGCAGATGCAAAAACCGTCACAGTTAAAGACGGCATCATAACGTCAATCGTATAAGGGGAGAGTATGAACATTAGTGAAATGTCGATGGATCAACTGAAGGCAATGGCGTATGACAACTTCGTCACGATGGAACAATGTCAGGCCAATATTCGGGCGCTGAATGCAGAGATCGTGAAGCGCAGTCAAAAGCCAGAAGTGGTTGAGGTGAAGCGTGATTCTGTCAATTAACATCCCCGACGCTATCGACACCGAGTTAGTTAAGGAATTCTGTGCGACTCATGGATATATGGCTAAGCTCGAGGACGGTAGCGACAATCCCGACACACCCAAGCAGTTTATGAAGAAAAAAGTTATTGAATACCTCAAGGAACCGCTTCGAGCTATTCGGATCGGTAGGGCTATGGCTCAAGTACGTGCTGCCGCCTCAACTACAGTAGATTCAGAAATAAACATAACTTAAGGAGACAGGTTCAGTGAGTAAGGAAGGTCAAACAATAACGGCCCAAAAGATTGTCTGGTGGGCGCTCGTAACGCTGACCGGCATTGTCATCAGCATTGCTGGTGGATGGGTTGGTTCTGTCAATGCCTTCATGCCAGCTACCACTGAACGCATCGCAAGACAAGAAGCAAGCCAGGAAGTCATGTTTCAGGCTGTAAGCACCCAATACACAACAATTATCAAGGAACTTCAAAGGAGACCTGAATGAAGACCATTGCATTGATGCTCGCCTCGTTTGGACTCGGAATTATGTTATCCGATTTCGTCAAAGCTCAGATCGCGAAACTGGAAAAGAAGAATAAATAACTTTGAACGGAAAGACACCTTACTGTCAGATGTATTACCAAAGAAACAGAGAAAAGTGTCTTTTAAAATCAGCTAATTATAGAAAAAATAATCGTTTAAAAGTAAACAAAGAACAACGTGATAGAAATGCGAAAGTTAAATACACAACTCTATCCCATTATTCTAACGGTATTCCAAAATGCGCTCATTGTGGATTTGAAGATACAAGGGCTTTGTGTATTGACCATATAAATAATGATGGGAATCAAGAACGCAAACGTTTATTAGGAAGAAACTTTGGTGTTCGTGGGACTTTTATTTGCAATTACTTGTATAGAAATAACTTTCCTGTTGGTTATCAAGTCTTGTGCGCTAACTGTAATTTAATCAAGCATATCGAAAAGGTTAAATCCGATGTCAGACTCAGAGAATTGGAACTGGCGAAAGTTCTTTAGTGGTTTTTTTAATGGGAAGAACTATGGAAAGGCAGTTGTGTTGATGTTTTGCATGTTCATCATCGGACTTATTGCTTTCTGTGTGGTTACGACGGTTGCATCGAGGTTTAAGAAGATCACCCCAACCCAAACCGTTGGAACCAATCAAGGCATCATTGCGACGAAGAATGAGGATAAGTCTGGAAATACCTACTCTCTCCTCAATCTGTTCAACTGGAAATAGCGTGAGTCTTAAAAGAAAGATTAAACGTATCATCGTCGGAATTCTATATCCCGAACACTTTTGGCGTGTCTACTTCCGTCAAGCAAGATTACAAACTAGCACCAAGAGGTAGCAATGCTGACATTTGCAGATTTACAAGATGAGGTGAAGCGTAGGGCCACCCGGGATCAAGCCGGGACTACGTTCACTACCGCTGTCAAGAATACGATCAATATGAGTCTCTTTCGTCTGGCTCGAGAGGCCAACTGGAGACAGCTTCGCCGTAGCGCCTACTTCACGACGGAAACTTCCTATACGACTGGGAGCGGCGCAGTATCTGTCACTAATGGATCGAAGAGCGTCACAGTCACTGGAGCAACCTTCCTCACCGATAACATCAAGATTGGACGCAAGATCAAGTTCGGCGGCTCATCTACCTACTACACTATCCGAACGATCACGGGTGAGACGACGCTGACGATTGACCAGAACTACAACGGCACTACTTCCACCACTGAGACCTACTCTATCCTCCCGACAGAAGAGTACAACTTACCCATCCAGGCTTCTCACAAAGTCTTCATGTGGCACCGCGCGTACGGCTATCCCTACAAGATGGACTTCGTGACGGACCAGGACTTCCGTAACCGCAGCGTCAATGATACTACAGTTGATACCCCTATCTGCTACCGCATGTGGGGCGAAGACACCGTCATCGAGCAGCCTCTCCAAGCAAGCGTGTTGAGAGTGTACTCATCTTCTAGTGCTGATACCGCACTCCCCATTACGGTATTTGGAACAGTTTCTGGATATCCCGACTTCGAGATCATCACAACCAATGCCTCTAACGGCACTACTGCGGTCAGTGGATCGAAGTCTTTCACATCCATCGATAGAGTGATTAAAGGATCTACCTCTACAGGTCGCATAACAGTGGATTGCAACTCAGCCAATACGACTGTGGCGGTGCTTCCTGTCGGTGATACCACGGGCTCCATACAATATAGGAAGGCGCAGCTCTGGCCTCTCCCATCAGCTGTTATAGATATCAATATCCAGTATTACAAGGAACCCTATCGCCTAGTCAACGATGTGGATATCCATGAGCTCGGCCAGGAGTTCGATGAGGCGATTATCCTCCTCTCCACCGCTAAGCTTAAGTACGAGCAGAATCAGGACGAGGGAGATAAATTCTATGCTCTCTACAAGGATGAATTAGCTTCTCTGCGTCGACTGTACATGGACAAGATTGATTGGTTGGAGCGCTTGCAAAGACCCTCCCAGCAGAGAAAAAGCTACTTCTCCAAGTACCTCTCTTACAGACAAATCGGCTCTAACTACGGACCCACTGTCTAATGGCTGGCGTTAAGTTTTCTACCAAGAGCGTTCCGGTTAGTTTTAAGAAGCTGAATGGCGGACTCAACTCCACCGCAGGTCCGCTAGGTCTTGAAGCCAATGAGTTTTCGGATCTCCAGAATATTGACTTTGATAAGTTTGGATCGTTTGGGAAGAGGAATGGCTATACAGCTCTTAACACATCGGCCTTCAACTCCAGTGCTCGTTGGACCGGCCTCAAGTGGTTCGAGTTGGCATCTGGGACTCGCTATCTAGTCGGAACCTGCGGGAATAAGCTCGCCAAGATGGATGACCTGGATGGCACGTGGGATGACATTACGGGAAGTCTCACCATTACAGCTGGAAACATGACAAGCTTCGCCGTATTCCGTGACAACTTACTTGGCACCAATGGAGTAGATGTTCCATTTCTTTGGACAGGCTCTGGTAATGGCTCCACTATGACGGTTCCAACTGGACTCACCACATCTAAATTCATCGAAATCTTTGCCAATTACACGTTTCTCGCCAATGTCACGGTCTCAGGCACCAGCCACAAATCCCGAGTTTATTGGTCTGCAATCAACACGATCGGAACGTGGACCTCGACTGATTTTAACGACATTAGCCGTGATGATGGGCAGACGATCACGGGGATTAAGACACTTGGTGATCGCCTAGTAATCTTCAAAGAACGCTCAATCCACCTGGCCTTCTTCACTGGGGATGCGGACGTCCCTTTCACCTTTCAGAAGTCTAGCTCCCCTGTTGGCTGCATTTGCCCATTTAGCATCCAGGAGGTTCAAAACGGCCTAGTCTTCATGGCGTCCGATGGCCTCTACTACTTTGACGGGGCGAACTCATCCAAGATCACGGACCGAATTTCCTCTACTATTCAGGGCTACAACGCGACCCAATTCTCTCAAGCCTGTTCCATGTATCAAAATTCCAAAAATCGCTATTGGCTGGCTCTCCCTGGTGCGGCAGAAACAACCAATACAAAGGTTATCACCTGGGACTCCTTCAATAACTCCCTCTCCATCTATGACGGCATGGCCCCCTCGGCAATGGCTATTGTTTATAACGGAGGTATTGAAGAGCGGCCCTACTGGGGAGACTATTCTGGGTTTGTCTATCGAGGAGACACGGGCAAGAACGACAGTCCTCTCAACGTCTCAACCGCGATTGATGCCTATGCCTACACGCGCTGGATAGACTTTGATGATTTGTGTGACCAGAAGGGTGTGCCTAATGTGTACATCTACTATCAGAATCAGAATGCCACGCTTACTTTTGCCTACTCCTATGACTTTGAAGAGGCTGATCAGTATACCCAGACATTCCTGACCTCTGCATCTACCTCTGTCTATGGAACGGGAGTCTATGGAACCGCTACATACTCTGGTACTGGCGGAAGAGTGACTCGACGAGACCTGGCTGGGCGTGGACGCGTAGTGCGCTTCAAGTTTGCCAACAATACTCTGGATGAATCCTTCCGCATTGATGGATTCGGAACATTCGCGCATCTGGAAACCAACGTATAGCCATGAGAATTAATAAACTCTCCTCCCCCACAACCTTCAACTCCGGCAACCCCGATAAGTATGTCGTGGATGTGGATCGGGATCTTAGCAATCTATTCCTCGCTATAAGTGGACGCATTCGCTTCGGAGCCGGGACCGATAACACTGACGGAGAGAACATTAATGGAGAATTCCAGCAGTTTACATCTGATGCCTCCGCTAATACCGAGTTTTCCGTGTCTCATTCTCTTGGATCAGTTCCGGTCGGCTACATTGTGCTCGGGCAGGATAAGGCCGGAAGTCTCTATCAACTGAGTAACACCGGAACCGCGTGGACAAGCTCAACGATCTATCTCAAATGCTCCGTCTCATCCGTAACCTTCCTAATCTTCCTACTGAGGTGAATATGATTGATTACGACAAGTTTGGCCACTGTGCTCTCTGCCACAAAGACATGCAAAAGACCACGGTTATTGATGGCAAGATTCAGACGTATCTATCCGGCGAGGCTGAGTCTATGCAAGTCAAGCTCGATGATGGGTCGAAGATGATCGTAGCAGTCTGCACATCCTGCAAGGCTAATTACAAGCCATCCAAACATGCCGAGAAATTAATGAAGTCAGTTATACGTGGATGGGAAGTCGACTGCGACAATCTCGTTGCTGATAAATCCAAACCCCAATTTGATGAAGACTGGAAGAAAAACCACATGAAAGTTTATGGAAAGAAGAGGATTGTTTCGTGAGCACTATCGTCAAACCTTTTACGTTCTCTGCCGGGGCTACAATCGTCGCCTCCGAACATAACAGCAATTTCGACACGCTCTATTCGGACTACAATGGTAACATCACCAACGTCAACATCTCTGCCTCAGCGGCTATTGCAGCCAGTAAGCTCAACCTCGCTACGATTGCTCAGAACATGGCGATGTCGAGTGCGATTCTTAAGACAGCTAAAGGTGCCGATGTTGCCTCTGTTGCCGGAACCATGACCCTCGGCGATGACGGTAACTTCTTCGATATTACAGGTACCAATGCCATTACATCCATTACTGCGAAAACTGCTGGCACGATCGTTACGCTCCAATTTGACTCTACAGCCACGCTGACCGATGGCAGTAATCTTAAGCTGAATGGGAACTTTACCGGAGCTGCTGACGCGACCATTACGCTAGTGAGTGACGGCACCAACTGGTACGAAGTTGCACGGAGCACCGGTGGGGCTGCTGCAGCGACTCAGGCTGAGATGGAAACAGCGACTAGCACAACTACCTATGTGTCTCCTGGCCGTTTGCAGTATCACCCAGCTTCACCAAAGGCATGGGTGCTATTTGATGGAACTGCCTCGAACCCCATTACGCCCGCAGCATCGTATGGCATCAGTGGAAACGTGGCAAAGAGCGGTACGGGTCTCTATTCGGTCACGTTCTCAACAGCTTTCGCGAGTGCCACGACTTATGGCTTGGTTGGAAGCCCTCAGTATGATGCGGCTTCAAACTGCATAAATGTGTGTCTTCAGAAAGAATCTACCACACCGAGAACGACGACCGTTTGCAAGTTCGCTACAGTCGCTCAGACAGGTAGTCCTATAGATAGCGGTCATGTCTTCGTGGCGTTCTACGGCGATCAATGAAGCTAGTTGATGAGTTGGTGAGGATATACCTCAATGAAGAAACCTGGCATCAAACGAAGCTCTCGGAAGCGGAAGCCAAAGCCTACTATGAAGTTGCGCTCACCAAAGGCCGTGTCCTCGCCTACCAATCCGAAGACGGAGAGCTTCTTGGCTACGTCGAATCCTGGCTTATTGACTTTGGGCAGTTCGGACGCATACTCTGCCACCTTCCATTTGACATCAGTAGAGAAGATATTCAGAGTGGGCCCATTTGTTATGTTGCGGGAACGTGGATCAAGCCCAGTGAGAGAGGTTTCAAGGCCACTATCTTCAAATACCTCGTCAGTCAATTTTTTAGACAAAACTTTCACGCTGAGTTCTTTGTGGGCGAAGCGCGTAGGAAGAAAACAGCCCCGCTAAAAGTGTTGAAGCGCACAGAAGCTATTAAGAAATACTTAGGAGACATGTAATGGGTAAGGAAAAGACTACAGTAACAAATGATGCTCAGCAGACGAAGACTGCCACGGCTGAGGAGACGGAACTTAATAGGTTACAGCTGGAACAAGCGAAGGCTTTTGATCCCATTCAGCGCCAATTAAATGAACAGGGCGGCAATTTAGTATTAAAACTGCTTCAGGGGCAAGATTTACCTGGATACTTAGGAAAGTTGCCTGGTGGTATTGACGAAGGCGTTACTGGCAGTATTGTTCAGGATTCGATTAAGGACCTACAGCCCACATTTGGCTCTAATGGCCTTCTGGATTCCGGCGTTAACGCTTCTATTTCAGCAAGGACAGCCGCAGATGTGCGCCAAAATGCTGCCCAATTCAACATTGGGAACCTGCTCAACCTGCTAAACCTTGGTGTTGGTCATGCGGCTCAGATTCAACAGCCAGCGCTATCCACGAGCCAGATGCTGGGTCAGAGATTGGCCGGATTAGGAACAACTAGGTACACGGGAACACAAACGACGCTGGGAATGAATCCCTTCACCAAATCGCTGCAGCAGTCGGCCGGAACTTCACTTGGTAACGGGACATTCGGAAACAATGGTGGCTGGTGGAGCAAATAATGGAACCTAAAACTCAAGCAGTAAAGAAACAACCACAGACACTCGCTGAAAGAGTTTTTGAGAGATCAGCTAAAACTATCGAAGATCATGTTGCTACGCAAACCGAACAACGGCTTGCTAGTGGACAAAATCCTAATGAAATCCTGTCTACTTTAATGCAGGCGATGGGTGTTAACACTAACCCGCCGCCAACTAGCCAAGACATTTTGGCGCAGTCTCAGCAACAGATCCCTATTCCGGGCACCATGAAGGGCCCGTTTTCTGCCCTTGGCGATCTTGTTCAGGGGAAAGGCTATAACCCAATGGCTCCTTGGACTCAGCCCATGGGTATCGATAACGCCATTAAGCTTGCCGACTATGATATGGGCCGAAATAAGAACCAGATGGATACGGCAAAGTTTCCGCTGGAGCTAAGCAAACTTGCAACTGACTCTGTCAAATCTCAGGAGGAGTTAGCCAAGCTGCAGAATCCGAACCGAAACGCCGTGCTGACCCCAAATGAAATCTTTGGGAAGTTTGAACAGGCCGTTCAGCCCTTTGTCGTCCAGCGCGATGCTTATGGTCGTATTAAATCAGCCGGACAAGATCCATCTCCCGCTGGCGACCTTGCAGTTCTATATGGATACATGAAGCTATTAGACCCTGGTTCAACTGTTAGAGAAGGCGAATTTGCAACTGCCCAGAACTCTGCAGGTATCCCCCAAAGAGTTGCTCAAACCTATAACAGGATTTTAAGCGGAAAGAGACTTGCTACTGAACAACGAGCGGACTTCCTCGATAGAGCCGAGAGAATCTTTAAATCTGCTGATAGTCAGTACCGCAGAACAAGGAAAGAGTATTCTAGGCTTGCAATCGCAAATAAACTTGACCCAGAAGCGTTGATCCGTGATTTGAGTATTGCCGATGACGAGCAAGGTTCTACTACGACAACTACTCCTAATAAAACTAACGCTTCAGTTACAAAAACCTCCAGCGGCAACACGTTCAGGAAAATCAGCTAATGGCATTCAGATACGAAGTTAATGGTCAGGTAGTTGAGTTTGACAAAGAGCCGACCGAAAAGGACATTGACGAAGCGGCTGCAATGCTCTCGAAATCCTCTTCTAAGACTAAGCAGGCAGATAAACCGAATGCAGTTAAAGAGACCGTTAAAGAAGCTGCTAAGCAGACAGGTAGAGCTTTTGCTGGCCCCGGATTATCTGAATATATCCCTGGCCTAGAATCAAACACCACCCTCGCTGCGGCTGATACCGGGAATAAAATAGGTCAAAACATTGCGAATGAAATGGGCGTCCCCAATGAACCAAACCTTCCCATTGAGTTTGGTCAGTCTATGCGCTTTGATGTTAACCCCAACTCAGTTACAGCTGGGATGATTGGCGGAGCATTAGATCCTAGATCGGTGGCAGGAATGAAATTCGCTCCACAAGTAGCTAAAAGTGCTGCAGGAGCTGCTGAGCGAGCTGGTATGACGGCTATGTCAAAGATAGAATCTCAAGCCACAACACTTGCTAAGTCTAGCAAAGTGATGAAACAGGCGGAAGAGCTAACTACCCAAATCCTTCAGCCAACCACTACCGAATTAGCTGATTCAATCGCTCGCGGAAGAACTCTGCCATCTATTAAACGTGGTGCTGAATCGATCACCAAGGCAAGAAACTTTGATGAACTTGTCGGATCATTAAAGAACACCACAAAAGAGTTGTTCGAAGAAAGAAATGCCATCCTTGGAGAGTTTAACAAGCCTGTTGGTAACGAAGTTCTTGAGAGCTTAGAAGAGTTTGCAACGATTCAGAACAAATCTAGACGTTATAGTCCTAACCAACTAAAGATCATTGATGAGGTTGCTAGTCGGGAAGCTCAATTCTTAAACGATAATCCGAGCATAGACATCATTAAGGCTCAAGCCCGAAAAGAAGAATTACAGAAATTGACTAGCCAATTACTTGAGAAGAGGAAGGCCGGAACAATCTCAGGAAGAGAATCGATGGAGTTACAGGCTTACGACGCGCTGCGCTCTGGTTACAGAAAAGCGATTCTTAAGGCGCTTCCTAGAGAAAAAGCAGCAGTTGTCGATAAGATCAACTCTAAATACGAAGGTATGGTTGATGCTACTGAGTTAGCGGCCAAGCAACAGGCTAAAGCTGTTAAGGAAATCCCTAACACGCTTCCAGAAAAAATCTCGGCTGTTTTCGGATGGTCACCTAAGTACACCACACTTAGGTTCCTGACAAAGGAATATATCGGACTTGCGGGCCAGTCCAAGCTTGCGAAAACAACTCAGAAGGTAGCCGACCTTAGAGCCAAATCTGAATTGCTTAAGTTTCTGGCTGGTTCAGCTAAGAAAACGCGTTAACTAAACCAAGAGCTAATTACTGAAATAACAAACATAAGAACTACCACGCCTATTAAGAAGCCGATCCCAGTTAAAGCTCCATTCCAAATTGTCTCCACATTGTCTCCTATTTTATTTTAGCCCAGCTACCACCATACAAAATATCACTGATTGTTTGCCAGCTAACACCATATTTATCAGCTAGCATATAACGGGTTACAATCTTCGGCTTAAACTCTTTTCTGATCGCTATTACTTGTTTAGCAGTCAGCCTAGCTGCAGGATTCTTCTCACCCCAATTACTCTGAAATAGTTTCGTTCGGCCCTTAGCTATTGCATCATTTGCATTATCTTGCTTTGTTCCCAAAAATAAGTGCTTCGGATTAACACAAGACGGATTATCGCATTTATGCAAAACGCACTGGCCGTTACCAATATTACCATTGAATAGCTGGTAAGACGATCTATGAGAAGACTGAATCCTATTTCCTATAAGAAAATTCCCATATCCTTCTGGATTCTTTGAACCAGTCCACTCCCAACACGTACGAGTCTTGTATACCTTATCAAAAAATCGATCCTCAACAGATTTCTTAAACCTCTTTACCTTCCTGTTCTTTCCACAGTACCAATAATCATTTCCGATAATCATCAAAACTCCTAGTTATCCGAACACCCCTCATTGACACCCCTAGATTCCAACAACTCTACTACCCTGTCAAGATAATAACTCGCCTTCCGAACGTCCTCTAATGGCTTGCCCTTGTGCCTATAACGCCATAAATACTTGATGCAGGCCCCAACACAATAAGCCTCAAACCCCTCATCACCCAACGCCGATTTGATAGCCTGAATACATTCCACCTCGCCTTGGCGGTAATGAGATGGTGCGTTCACTGCGTCGTTCATCGTTCCTCCTGTTTAAAATCCAAAGAAAAAGCAAAAGCAAAACCAAAAGAAAGTACAAAAGACAAAACAGTTAGTAAGGAAAGAACTTTACAAGCCAAAGCGGTGGTGTGGCCTAAAAAACGTGGTGCGGCAAAAACGGGCATTTCCCCACAAATCCCGTTGAGTGTGCAAACCGGCCCGTTGTTGCTCCCAGCCACTGCACTTCACTCCCTACTAACTTCTTTACCCCCGTCGCTTTCACTCCCTCCGTTTCGTGGTCTCACCCGCCGTTTTTGCTATGGCCCGTCGAGCGATCACATTACCCCTCCTCTTTCTCCGCCTAGTCTCCTGACACCCCCTACACTTACAGCTCTCAAGACACATAGGAATCATAAAGTTACCTCTACTTTTCTCTCCCATCACTCAGCCTGATATCGTTCGATTCTAGGATTCATTCTTGATATACCTCGCAAGCCCCGTATGTTCAAAGCAAGGCACACAAAAGTCTAGATCCATCCACTGCGCCCATGATTCGGTGCGTTCAACAGTCTCTTCCTTATCCTTCCCTTCAATAACTAGACGGTAGCTCTGACCTTCTTTGGCATGGTGAGTGACTTCATTGATTTCATAGTACGGCGTAGTCTTCGGATCGATGATGACTCCGCAATGATTACATTTGAAGATCCGGCTCATTTCTCTACTCCTTATCGGTTTTATTGGGGGACTTCTTATGTGATGGATGTTCGCAGTCTTTCGGATCAGTGGATCGGTAAACATCGCAAGTCACGCAGTAACCGCCGAAGCCTATTTCCTTCTCCTCCCCATTCCGTGAAAGGGCTTGGTATACCCTAATCGCTTCGAATAACTCCGGGCAGTTGTTGTTTCCATAACGGATGGCAGAAAAGTACCATGATTGTGCGGCTTTGATGATTGCGTCCTTCCTCTCAATCTCGACCAGAACCTTCTCATACTGCTTTTTGGAGATGTCTTGTAGGTACTTAAGCGTTTCAATCTCTTCCATCAAAGCCAAAAGCCTCTGATGTCCTGGGCATTCGTTGATTTCTTTAACAAGCGTGGATATTTGTTCCCTCGCTGCCTTAAGCGCGGCCTTCGCATCCTCAATAATTCCGTGACATTGAGTAAGGTTGTGCTTTAGGATTGCGATTTCTTCCCGAGCCTCCTTCAATTCCGCTTCAAGCTCCTCTCTCTTCATCACAGCCTCAGCCAGTTCCGAGGTACGTTCTGCTAGAATCTGACGTTCGATAGATATGTCGGATTTAAGACGGGCGATCTCTTTGTCCTTCTCATTGAAACAATCAGCGCAGGTGTAGAGAGAATCCATTGCTCTGTCAGGATGACCGCATTTTATAACAGATTCACCCGCTTGGTCCTTAAGACCGGAGTATTTGCCTTTGATTGATTTGACTAGCTCTTCTCTCTGTTTGTGACAACCACAATCACAATCGGATAGGCTAAGTGCCGCTTGGTTATAGCACCCAAAACAATGTAGTTCACTCACGACCAAGCTCCTTCCGTATGTTGGCAACTGTATCTTTGGCTTTGATAACCTTACATGGAAACAAAACACCACATTCACAGCAGATATCGTCACCAGATTTGTCAAAATGATCGGGCCATTGACCGGCGAAAGGCTCCAACGCCTCTTCAGCCTGCTTAAGGAGCGCGGTAAGATAGGCTATCTTCTTAGCATCGTCCTCCATTTGCGATTGAGAGCGTGTCTGTTCTAAGAAAAGAGCGGTTTTGTACCTAGCGAGCTGTTCAATGATATGCTCATTCTTATCCATCTTCGGAAACGGATCGTTCTTACTGCCTACAATAAAGTCGTTACTCATTTAGCGTCCCATCCATAAATCTGCTCAACCAATCAAGCTCCTTACGATTCAATCTTTCACCTCTCCCAAACCAGCGATCAACGTAACTATTCAACCTCTCTGAACGAATCCCCTCAATCCCGCACGACGCAATGGCATCCCTTAAGATCATCCAGTCATTTAAAGTTTTAGTCATGAGGATATCTTGGCTTTCTTTCATGGTTCGGAGCTTATTCTCCTTTTTCTTCATTTCCCTCGCCTCATCAATGGATCTTAGGAGCTGGTTGAAGGCTTTCTTTTTCATTTCCTACCTCACTCCCCCATCAAGGCAGAAAGCATTAGAAAAGCTCCTATGCAGCTACAAAATACACCGATAGCAAAAAACATTATTCGAGCTGTTAATTCGGTCATCCTCTCAATATCTCCTTAATCTTCTTAGCGGCGGTTTGGGCTTCTTTCTTGGTGCGGAAAGTATTTTTAGCCTCACAATCCGTATAATGCCAATAATCTTTGTTTACACCTATGAATGCCGAGCTGACTTCTAATTCGTAAAATGCCTCACCTTTTTTTGGCTTCCATTTATTCTTCATCTTTAATCTCGCAGTAATGGCCTTCGGCTTGGCAAACCTCTTTAAAACTGAGTTGCAACCCACAATAGGCGCATTTCCAGTAACCTTTCATTTCCCCTCTCCTTTCTGGGACTTGGCGGCTTCCTCGTCTAAGAATTGGACAATGGAATCGGAGTAGGTAATTGCACTCATGGAAGGAAAATCAATTATGTTTCCTTCGCCAATCTTCCGTTTCAACTCAGCCTGATAAATCTCCATTATTCTTGTGCTCGGCTTAATCGTTGGGGTCATTGGGAGGGGACTATTCCAAACAACCAGGATTAAATGATGGGATTGAAATATCTCCCTTACTAATACCGTTCTCAACGAATAACTGAACGTCCGTTAGATAGCTGTCGATGCTGGCCTTAGATCGAATGAGAGCAATTTTCGTTTTCTTAGTCAGCACTTCAATAGCCTTCTTTTTCAGATTAGAGAATGAATCAAGCTCCTCACCCCAACGAGCGAGTAAGAAATGCTTGTCATACCAATCGTATTGTTGGTCTTTTTCTTTGGATTTCTCTCGACCAATAAGTATTGGATCTTTGACTTCGTACAGGTCGCTTTCCCAAACCTCGAACTTATAGAAACGGTCTTTGGTCATTTCGACGATTTCTTTAACACGTTCAGGAATATCAACGTCAGCCGCTATCTGTTCTGCCGTTAGCGTTGATTTAGTTGGACAGAGCACCCCATAGACACCAGCCTGTTCCTTGTTGAATTTAGCGAACTGTAATAACTGCTCCTGTGTTTCTGCATTAACCTCTGCTACGTTCATTATCTCTACCTTCATAACTCCCCCTCTCATCGTTGATGTTGCTTGTGGAAAATTGGGCCTTCTCTCAGGCTGTCACGCATTGTTTTACAGGGCATCCGCGTTCATGGCTCAACGTATATACGCTGTCGCTATCCCCGACCATACCTGTCGATATGGACTGCAACTTATTTTCCGCATAGCCTAGACTTCCGGGTTTCCAGCGTGTCCTCTAATAGCTATGCGGTCGGTAGCTGGAAAGTTCACAGCATCATCCTTTGCGTATTCTGTAACCGTTTCTTGGCTATCTCGCAGTATTTGGGATTGATTTCGATTCCGATTCCTGTACGCCCGATTTCTTTGCAAGCCAAAAGGGTTGTGCCGCTTCCCATGAACGGATCGAGAACAACTTGGCCGACGTTACATTCGATAATTCGACGCATAAGGTTCACAGGTTTTTGTGTCGGGTGGTAATCGTTACCAGTTCTATCGGCGGTTATAACGTCAGGGATTCGCTCTAGAAATTCGTGATCTACCTTCGGATAAAATAAACAAGATTCCCATTGTCTGCCGTGTTCATGTTTCAAATCGCCCATTGACCAATTATTCTTCACCCAGGCAATTACGCTTTTAGGCTTAGGAAACTCGATCAAGTTATCCCAACGGCAGAACACATACCCCCCCCTGTTAGCCATAGCCAAAGCTAATTTGATTGTTTCGATAGGGAGCTTGTCGTCACCGTGGATTTTTTCGTGCTTGTCCTCTCTAAAATTGCTTTGAAAGCTCATCCCATAAGGCGGGTCCATAACAACGAGGTCGACCTGATCGAGTAACGGCATAATCTCCAAGCAATCTCCCATGTAAATCTTTAGGGATGGGTTTTCTTCTTCGTAGTAGAGATAATCCGACAGTTGCTTCAAGACCCCTCCCCATTAGATTTGGATGGGGATTTGGGGGACTTATTCCTCATCATCGACAACCTCGCAAGATTCAACATTCACATCATCAATTTCCATATCGGACGAGGTAAATTCATCCTTAGCAAACTCTTCAGCTTCTTCTTTGTCGTGGGCTTTTACCTTTACCGTGAATGAACCGCTAACGGACAGGGTGACTTCGTAAGTGTCCATCTTTGCTTCTTCGGCTTCACGCTCTAGATCACGCTCAAAGCTACGGACGGCAGAAACAATTTCAGGATCACCGAATACGAGCTTTCTCTTGCCAGCCTTAATTTCGTCTATAACTCTCATTTCTTCCCCCTCCCATCCTCTTCGGCTTGTATAGGGGACTTTTCGGACAGCTTCTTCTTCCACTCCGAAGGCTCCCCACAGGCAAAACAGTGAGAATGTCCGGCGTAATTTTGAGCCTCACATTTTTCACAACGAACAATATCAAACGGCGTTGTCACTTAGTCCCCCTTCGGTTTGTATTTGAGTGCGAACGCTTTTCACGATGTATCTATGAATATCCTCGGCTATTTCTTCATACGACCCATCTTCCCAACGACCAGGAGCGTAAAGAGGGTCTAATGCTTCAACCTTCTGCAGCAACGCCTCCATTCCCTCTCGTCTAGCTTGGGTGAGGGCTTTGTCGGCATGACGGACAACAAACTTATTTACGCCTCCCTGCTGTTGAAAAGATTTGATTACCTTTTCCGTTAGCTCTCTCGCTATCTCATTGGACTTTGAGGGGGTCATTCCATCTCCTGAATCTTGGCTTTGATGGCTTTAGAGATTGCCTCAGCAGTATTCCTAGCCTCATGTAACAAGGCGAACTCATCAGCAATCCCCGCCGCAATTTCTAGGCCCGATTTATAGGCGTCGAGAAGCTCTTTAGCAATTAACTCTGTCATTTGCCGCTTTTCTTGTTTATCTAGATATGATGAGTCGTACATGATTACGTTGTTGATTGCTTCGACTATCTCTCGAGCTTTATTTTCGGAGTAGTTGGTGGTCATTTAATCAGCCCCACTATTCCCGCAACGCAAGCACACCTTACAACGAACCCGAGCCAAAAGTGGGGCTTGTCGTTAACCGTAAAATTCATACCGTTAACTAGAATTAGGAGGGCTATGGCGATGAGTTTCATTTCAATTTTCCTATGTTGTCGAGCATTGTTTGTCTTGCGTCGTTCCAGCCGTCGCACATATGGGGCGTATGGTAGCTATAACCACAACCCTTACACTCAGCCACCACAAGCGATTCCATGAGGTCGATCAGGGCGAGGCGGGTGTTATCTACGCTTTCACCGCCAATAGTGCAGTTCAGAAGTATCTCCTCCATCCGAGCTTTGGGGTCTTTGAGGGATGTCATTGAGCGTACTCCAAGCAACCCTCATCGAATTTTTCATAAGACGGAATAAAGTGTTTAGCCATTTCTAAGCTATATTCATGTTTCTTTCCATCGGTTATAACTCTTGTAATAGTTGCTCGAAGAAACACCTTGTCGCCAACCTTGAACTTTGGCTGACTCACTCTATTTACAACTTCATTTTGTTTAAGGCGCTTTAATAGGTTCTTCATTTCCCCTCCTTTTTCCTGGCATCAAGCATCGCGTCGGCATATTCATAAGCCCACTTAGCGCAGTTTTTATTGTTTGCAAAAGCACTCTGAGGATTATCTTGATCAGCACATATGATTAAAGCCGCCATAGCCTTCGCCGCGAAGTAGTCACGGAGGGACATCCCAGCCATCTCTGTATAATGAGTAGGAAACGCTGGTTCGTTCATTTCGCTCCCTCCAAGCTCTCGAGGAGGTGGGGGTGTTCAACCTTGACCCAGTAATGCCCAGACCCACTAAGCGCCTGACTGTAACCACCCTCAATAAACCTTTTTTCGATGTTGTAGTAGTAAAACGTAACGCAAACTATTAACGTCACAAGAATAATGACGATACTGATGCATCCAACCAACCATTCATTTACTTCTCTCATATCCCCTCCTCCTTTAACCCTTCTCACACTTACAGGACCAACTGAAACCGCACCACCGGCACAAACTCTTCATATTGATATCCACTCCTGTCACATCTTCACAAAGATTGATTTATCGGAACAGTCTTAAAAACAACATCGTTTGAATCAACAAGCTTAATTGTTTTAAAGGGCGTTCCAGCAAATTTATCGGACAATGCACTCATATTCGTGGCTGTTAAATCCTTTGCCCACTGCCATGGCAAATGCATTTCGGTAATTAGATAACCCTGTGAATACAGCTTATTAGCTACCCCTTCGATAATTTCTACTACGCTCATGCAGCCCCCAATGCTTCAACCACCTGTTTGTAAATACGTCTAATTTGTCTCTCTTCAAGCTTGATACTTAATCCTTCCATCTCGGAGAATGTAAAAGCCCCAGACGCATGAAGCACCCAAATCGCTCTCTTCTGCCTTGGCAAATCTTTCAACAATCCTTCAGACCTTTTTGGCACCGCATGATAGAAACCAAATAGAACGTTTAGAGCCAGATGAATGCGCTGTATCAATTCAACTCCTTCCCAGTAAAAAACTCCCAAGTCGCCACACCCTTACACCGCCCATGCCTACTCACAAAATCACACCGCTCCCCATCCTTGTGCGCCTGGATCACCCCGCCATGCCCATTTGAGACATCCACATGCCTATCACACAGCGCATACCAACGATCCTTATTTATCTCCACGAAGTTTCCTTTTTTCTAATGCAACCAGAAAAGGGAGCGGTTCATAAGCACAATCCAAAATGTCCTGAGAATAATTCCTGAAGCATCTTCTAATTGCCATTCTCAACCATCTCGAGAGTATTGACTTTGGATACACCCCTGTCCTAATCGCCGCCCATCTCCAAAACCTCTTCCACACTCTTTTAATGTCCACGACGCAGGAACCCCGGATTAATAAACTTCGGCCTCACTTCAGTCTTCCCCACAATCTTTTTCTCCTCTGGCGTAGCCACTGACTCCAAATATCTCCGACAATGCGCCTCTTTCTCCCTCTGCGCCAACTCTGCCCGATACTTCTTCTGATACTCTCTGTTGTAAAGCTTCGAGTATTCCAGCCGCTTCCTCTTTGCCTCGACCTTCTCTTCCTCAGTCTTCCACGGTCGACCTTTAGGCAACTTGGCGGGCTTCCTTCTTCCAATAACGACCCACCGCATCAAACGTCTCGAATATGAACCTCGCCATCTCCTGCCGATTATTGAAGAAGTGATACTCAAGGTCATATTTCACATGGAGCATCGCCAATTTCATCAGCATCGACTTCCCCTCAAACTGCGAGTGAGAGTAGCCTTCAAGAACATCTGCCATACTGTTTTCAATAACTAGAATCAACTTGACTTTTGAGTCCGCCGCCCTCTTCATCTCCGCCTTAAATCTGTCATAGCCGGATGTCATCGTGCCAAATAGATCCCCAAGCCCCTTCCTCTCAAACGAAATCGGCACAACCTTCCCATCAATCTCAGCCATGTAATCGCCGACATCTAACTTTCTTACTTCTGTCTCTATGTCAAAGATCAACGGTAATTGCTCTCTTGTATCAACTAGAATCTTCATTCACTTTCCCCCAAGCTCCCCAGCTAAGGTTAAAGTGATGCCGTCTCTCCGGCTGCCACGTCTTTACATCGCTTGACGTCTTGCGTTAGCGGGGGAGCTAAGCCCCCTGGTCAAAGGAAAGCAACCCGCCGCTAAATTATTCCTTCCAAAAAATAACCTTACTACCCTCTCTCATCGAGTGAATCCGGCCCTCGTAGATTTTCTTCACAGCGGAGCGAACCCCTGAATCGATAATCTGAGGATCCGAACCGTTTGAAACTTCCAGAGCCTGATTTCTGCGCAGAGCTTTTACCGCCTCCGCAACAGTTCGATACTTTGATGGCTTTCCCACTACTCTCATTTGAATGCTCATAGAGGATGACCCGCCTTCTTCTGAAGCTTCTTCGCTTCCTTTTCCGCATTCGCCTTGGTCATGAAGGTGAAATCCTGCTTCGGAGCCTTTGTTTCATCATCAACCCAGTTGGGCTCAGCCTCCGTTCCAAGATTCTTCATGGGCTGCTTGGCATAGCCTTTGATATAAACCTCCGCCGAACCCTTTTGCGCCGCCAATGACTCGAGGAACGCCTCATCCGAAGAGGTATCAACCTTCACGCCGACCGAGAAGAATCCATTGATCAGCTTCGCCACCCCATTCCGCTTACTGGCCGCATTCTTCTCATCCGTCTTGAAGTAACCCTTAAACTCCGGGAACGTCGAGCGCGAATCCCGTCCAGCCATCGTCTCCACAACCTTGAACGCCGCCATAATCTGAGGGCCGAACTTAGCCTCCTGATCATTCTTATAGTCCACGAACATGCAGCGATAGACCCCCTCCAGAATCGGCTTATCCCCAGCCGTGCTCACTTCTGCCTTAAACCCCGCATCCTTCAACGCATTTACAATCGACATACACTTACCTCCTTGTTAGTTGACACTCACTCAGCAAAAAAACTTTTCAACTTGTCGTAGTTCGCCTTGGCCGCTTCAGCGAGGTCTTCGGCTTTCCGACTTTTAGGATTGACGAGTTCCCAACGATCAGGGACAACCAAGCCCCTGCTTCCGGCCTCCAAAGTAGCTGTACCAAGAGTTCTAACTGTTCTCGTGATAATTCCTTCAGCATTGACTTTGGACATGAAGTGAAGGATGTGATCGGAGTTGTTACAAAATGCTTTTCCGAGGTTCCCTCCAATACTAATTGTCTGCTTCTCAACTTCTACCCCCATCTCATTCTTAGACTTCTTATTGTCGATATGCCCAATCACCACCATGGCGCAATTAAGCTGCTTGATCTTATTCAGCAAATTGTCCACGAGGTTAGTTCTCATCGCCCAGCCAGGATTACCTTTGTCTCCCCCAATCGTAACTTCCTCCAACGCTTCCCAATTCTTATTCGGGAACTTATTGTTCAGAAGCTCTAACACTTTCGCCGTAGCTAAGTTGACAAGACGGGTGGCTGTATCAATCACGATGGTGTCGATCTGTGACGGAAATGTACCCTTGTGCCGCATAGCCACCAGTGAATCCACGGTCTGCTCAAGCTCATCCCAGTCGAGAAATGGGCGATCCTTGGGGAACTTCACAACGTCGAGTAGATTCAATCCACCCTCAATGTCGAGGAAAATGGAGCTATCCTGCGCAAACAACTCACTCTTCCCAATCTTCGGCGCGCCCAGAATCAAAAAGCTCTGCTTCCTCCAATTCTTCTTGCCCGTCGTCTTCTTAAAGTCCATTTCAGCTACAGTCGTCATCAGCTTCTTCTCCTTTTAGATACAACATCAGCTTCATCATCGAGACCCACATATCAACCAAACTCGGATCGTAATCTTTTTGGACGTACTCATAGCTTCCAGTAATTTTGTCGAGGCGGAGAATAGCTACTTTGGGATTCAGAGATGGCTGATTAATTAAGTAGCGATACACACACACCTGAATCCAATACGTCAGCGAAATCTTCTTCGAGCACTTAATATCCACCAGCACCCCATCCACAAAGAGGTCCGGCTCACCCGTAATGTCAATCCCATCAATCGTGGCAAATAATCTCGTTCCCGGCACAATCTCCTTCGGCTGATAAACTTCCTTCCAAGCCCTGTAAGCCTTCAGGCAATTCTCAACCTCCACCTTGTACTTCTTCGGTACCTCACCCTTACCGTTCTTGATGATTCCATCGACAGCGGTTCCGATTAGTTGAGCTTCCTTACAGATCCTATTAGCCTCTCTCTTACCTACTCGGCAATACCAATCCAGTTTCCAAGGCTCGAGAAAGTAATTGAGTGGCTCCGTGACTCTAATTGGCTCCATTAGAACGGCAACTCCCCATACTTCTCCCCATAAGCCGTCTCAAGCGACTTAAGGTGCTCCCTCTCAAACTCCTCAATCTCCTCCCTCTCAATCGCCTCAACCACATCCCTAGCCAAATCAGCCGAACTCACCATATAGTGATCCCGCACATGCTTAATAATCGCCAACCTCACCACCGCCACCATCCGTGCTCTATCCACCATAAGCCCCTCCCCAGATTGAACCCCCAATGCACCCCGCCCTATGACCTGCAACATCTGCCTCCCACAGCACAAGCTCCCTCTCCGCGACCTTCCCAAGCGGGATATGCGCCTTAAACTGGTAAAACTCCCCACACCTCGAGCACTCATACGACTGCACAATCGCCATACTCACTCGTGATGCTCCAGCCACATCTCCCTCGCCGCCTTCTCTAGCACTATCTCAACGGCCCTCTCATCGATAATGTGTTCCTCTTGCACCAACCTCCCCACATCAAACAGGAAGCTTGCCTTCGCCGTATACCCCTGTAATTGTGTTTTAAGCCACTGAGGAGCCCCACAGGCCACAATCCATGCCTGGGCCATCTCCTGAAGCTTATCGAGTCTCTGAATGTCCATTAACCCCTCTCCTTAGCCCGCCGACACAGTACCTGCCACGCCCCCTCCACCTTCTTTGTCAGCTCGGCCACCTCATTAGGGCCGGCTTCCCCCCGCTCAATCCTTTCCCTCTTCTCCTCCAAGTACCCAATCAGCCCCGCTATCTGCACCAAAACCTCATCCTCTTTTGACCTCAATTTAAGCATCGATTTAGACCCCCCTTTTTCTTCACCCTGTGGATAACTTTTTGCCTGTGGATAAAGTTCGGTAAAGACCTGTATATTATTAGTATTTGAAAAGCACGACCGAACTTCTCAATTCACGCCCCTTTTTTCGAGGGCGTAGATCACTGGATACTTGTTCGGGTTGACCCTAACAATCTTCCCCAAGGTCTGAAGTCTCCGACAGGCGGCTTGAACGGTGTCATAGTTGCGGTCAATCCGTGACTTCAACTGGTCAATACTAGTGCCATCCTGGGAGATATTGGCCAGAACCAAATCATCGATGGGGCGGTGGTTTTCAGGCTTCTTCTCAAAGTAGAGGGGGGTCGGCTCAATCAGGACCAAATCCAAACTCTCGACAATATTCCCCATCCGCTGCGTATTGCAGGAAAGCCGCCTATAGTTCTTATGGCCCTGGACCTTCTCGATCATCAGGACATGATCGGGATAGGCTTTCCAGACAAAGCTCCCGAATATCGCGTTATCCCCCTCATTAATGTCATGGCCCTTCTGATCCCTCACCTGTCTATGCGCATGATGAACTAGCACCGTCGTGGCCTCAAACGCATCTGCTAGCTTCCTCAGATTCTCAATCATCTTCCGACTGGTAACGTCATCCTTTAGGTCCCCACTCATAGCCATGTAGAGTGGATCAAGAATAATCACCTCCGGTCTCCTCCAACTGGCAATCTGAGTAATAATCTCGTCATAGCCTGTCGGCGTATCGAAGGGGATGCTGGGATAGTAGAGCCAAAGAATCCTATCCAGATCCGCATCAATTACCTTTGTCATATTCAGCAAATTACTCTGCGTATTGGCCAACTTACCCTCTGCCTGGATATAGACCACATCGACCGCCTTAGGAACGTCATAAGCCCCTAGAAACTTCCCACCGACACTCAATGCACACGCCATCTGCATTGCAAAAATACTTTTCCCAGCTTTTTCTTTACCAAGGAGAACCGTATTGTCTCTCTCAAACAAGATGTCCATAATGAGCGGCGCGGACCCCTTTAAATCAGCCTTGACGAGTTCGGACGCAAGGTAACGCCCATTCAATTTCGACACAGTTGTCTCTTATAGGCCCGTTTCCCTCACAAACTTCTGCCAAGCCCAGTCGACAAAGTCCTCTTCCCGATAGTGCTCCAATTCATTCTCATCCATTCCTTCCCCGAAAGTGTCGCGCAATTCATCCTCAAAGCGTTCTAACCAATGCTCAAACTTCTCAGCCTCATCACACATCCGCTGGTAGGGGGCTTCTAACTGCCAATCATGATCCGGTATGTTCACAGCCTGACCTCTCTCCACAGGTTCCGATTCCACAGCGCAATGGCGCGGGCAAAGCCTTCCTGCGTGATCCTTCTAGATGCTCTAGCCACACAAAGGCGAACGTAGATTGAGTTATTGTCGGTCATAGCACCCTCGCATTCTGTTCCAGTTGGCAGTAGATGCAGACAGCACCCGGCTTAAGTAGCATCGGACAATAGCAACCATCGGGCTTCATCGGACCACCTCCACAGGCAACCACTTGATGCCAAAGTTCCGCGCCGCTTGATGACTATTCATATAGATATCGATATGCTTAATCATCTTCTTGGCCCCTTTGCGGTGGTAATAGGTGCCAAAGTGACTCTCAGCACCCCTATCCTCAACCACATAGGGAACGCCGTTTATAAGGACTCTGGTGCCAAATGGGAGCCAGTTCAGCGCGACGGTATGATTAGGACGAGCCTTCCTACCAGACGCCGTGATGGCATCTGACTTCCCACAGCACTTACGGCACGCGCAATAAGCTGTGATTTTCCAAACTTCTTTTGAGGGATTAGTGACTACGGAGGGTTTAACGCCAGCCCAAGCCAAGTCTGCACAACCAGCCATGCACAGCCCAAGAATAAGGGCGCTTACTTTTGCTTGCGTAGATAGACCCATAGCACAACCTCATCGGTTTATGCTTATGGGCGGAGGGGTTACTAAACTAGGGAGTTAGACTCTATTAAAATCTAACGTTTGATTCGATTAATGTATCTTATGCGACGTTACGCGGGTATTAAACTAGTTTGAATGAGAATAATGTTGATTGTTATGCGACATTAGACATTCAAACTAGGCGCAACGTAAGCCCCTAGTTTCGAAAGAACCCCACGCCCATAAGCGCGGTTAAACAGCCCCTCAAGGTGGTTTCGGCGCAGAGTTGGACGGGACGCCCAGGATCTGCCCACCAGGAGGGATTCGACTTGACCTACAAATTTGGTTGATTTATTCATTTTCTCTGCGCCGATTAACAACTTTAAGTGAAGCTTGCTCGAAACCATACACCCAGAAAACCTATTTGTCAAGCTTTAATTGACTCTTTCCCAATCTTTTTTAGCCGCTCTAGGCGTACTACGAAGATCCTCGAAGAATTTACGCTTATTCATCGTTTCCCCATCAAGGACGAATACCTCGCCATAGTATTCTCGCGTGTCCGGCCGCCCATCATAGTAGAATAGGACATCGAATGGGATATGTGTTACCAGAAGCATTGACTCAATAAACCCCGCCGAAATCTTGCACCCATCATTCATCACTTGGCTGACATACCCCTTCGTATACCCCATTTCCTCTGCCAACCAGTTCTGATTTCGTCGAGTTGCTTTCAAATACTCCCTCACAACTTCTTTTCTCAATACAATCATACCTTCCAGTTCAGTTTCCTAAACCCCTCCATGTTGAATGCGCCTACCTGTGCTTAAGATTGATCATTAGTGCTTGTCAGCTTGGGCTTACTCAATCTTTGTGTCAATGACTGGATTCCCCTTTTTACTGTCCTACTTCCACAAATGGCGAATATTCTTTAGGTGATTGACTCCGCGCTCACACCAACAACTCCCCACCGGCACGAGCTTTCCGTCTTTGTAGATGTAGAGTTGGTGAGGTTTGGCGTCGGTCATTTTTTACCCTCGACAGCGGATAGAGCTTTCGTAACCAGATAATCTGTGTCTGGATGAAGAGTGCCGATTTGTTTCATGTCATTTTGAACAGCCTTGAGGGCCTCGTACATCAATGGGCTTGCGGCGATTAGATGAGCGTCAGCCTCTTGTGCAATTGCATAGTAAGGGTATTCGCTACAATCAGCTATAACGTCATCAACGCTTTCAATATTCCATCCATTAGCCTTGCCACTATCACCACGAACAACCCTCCACGGTCCCGGCGTAAACTTCTTCTTATCGTTGGTCATTTAGAATCCCTCCCGAAGTCATGCCACCAATCATCTAGGATATCCTTGAATACAAACCACAATGACGGAGCAGGGTCTAGTATTGCCGCAAAGAAACATATTGGGATTGCAAAAGGCAGAGCAAATATTCTAAGCACTTTGGTCATTTAGGCTTCTCCGTCTTGGGGGACTTCATCACTACTTCTTCACGACAATAGATACACTGAATCATTTCTTGCTCGGTATGGTTATTCCGCAAAGCTCTGATGTTAGGTACAAGCTCTGTCGATAATGGATGCTTACAGTCCCCACCCTCACGCCCTTTATTAGAGGGGGTCATTTTAAGAAATCCTCAAGCTTAGCGTCCTTCATTCCAAACACACGGCTAGGGTGTATGTACCAGTCAATTGAACCTTGTTCGACTTTCAGCATACACTCATTAGGCGCTAGTCTTGGGTCAATAACGTGATTTCCAACGGGCTGACCGCATACCGAGCATTTCATTTGCTTTTCAAAGCCTTATAAATGAGTTTCTTCTCGGAATCGGTTAATCCCTCGCTACCAGGCCAGCCGGGGGAGCTAGTAATAATTGTTTGTTTCTTCCCATCAACGAGAATATCGCAACAGCCGCCCTCGTTATAGGTCAAATAAGTCCCAAGTATTTCAATCTTCCGCTTAGTCCCCCGTACCCGCTTACCCTGTTTAGTCATTGGGGGATTCCTCAATAGTTACGATAGAAATCATTTTTACTTCGTCCGGCAAGTGAAGCACAAACGGCGATTGATAGCTGTATTCCTCGTGAACCACTTCTCCATTAACATCAAGCCCTTTGACTATAACCTTTGTCATTTAACTAACTTCCTCTTGGTTTCGTACATTTTAATTGCCGATAATGCTCCGTTTAATGGTCTTTGAAAGTAATCTTCGGCCTGTGAAATATTGTAATCGGGGCAAATGGTAATGACTAAATCAACAAGGGCTTCGTACAATACTTTCTCTGTCTTATCACTCATAAAGTCCCCACCCATACCCTGTTTAGAGGTCATCCCAATAATCCCCGATCTTGAATGCGAGCGATTAGAATCCACAATCCGAACACCAACGCCCAAAACTGCTTTATATCAGCGTCAAGGCCGAGAATCCCATAAGCTAGCGAGAAACAACCTATGAAATTAGCGATTAAATACCACGTGTTAGAGGTCATTTAGGGGAGTCCTCAATATAGAATAACGTCTTGTTTTTCAAAGTTGTCCAAGTGATTTGTTATGCTCTTTAACGTCTCACGCAATACGCTCTCCAACGATTGACCGGACAAAAGACCGGGCCTAATAAAATCAATTGGCTCAATAAATCCTCGTTTCTTTTGGTCAATCAGATTAAACAGGAGCTTGCAGTCACTATAAAGGCAATTAAACTCCTCGTTATTCTGATAGTCAATTATTGCTGGCATTGTAGTCCCCCTTATGAATGGTTAACGGATATTATCGCCAATTTTGTTAAAGAACCCGCACAAGTCCTCGTCATTCAGAAAGCACGGTACACACAAGAACCGCTCGTATTTAATGTTATTCAAGTTCTCATCATCTGCATTAAACCATCCGCGCTGAATCCTGACTACCTTATGCTCTAAGAAATTAACTTTCGTTTTGCATAGAGCGCAAGTAATAGTCTCGGACATTTCTTTTGCTAAGGCTTCTTCGTCAATAGGCTTCGTAATATCTTTGGCTAACTTAAAATAATCTGTCATCATGTCCCCCTTATCGGTTATTTGGATAGAGCTTTCTCAAGCGTCTCTAGTAGGCTAAAGTCTCCCCGCACGATCTCACCGCTGTCGTGTGCATCGCATTCAGATTTAACAAACTCTAAAGCCTCTTGTAGTGCCTCTCTCATAGCCTCATACGAATTGAACCGCTTGATTATCTCGTCTGCTTGCCACTTATTCTGAACGCCGAAGCTGTCGCCAGTTCCATCGTGGATAACGTGATGGCCGACAACGTTCTCATAGGATAAGTGCATAGCTCTCTCTTTGGTGTTGTTCATTGGTTAGGCCCCCGCAATAATGAAATAGCCGCGCTTCATGGAGACGGCACAATCCAAGTCATAGAGTTCGAGCTTTGACGCACGATGTTGCGCCCACGAACGGTTTTTGAAGTCAGAGCCTTTATCGGTGAATTGCTCGACCACCTCACCAGTAGGCTTGTAATACACGCCATAGCCACCAGGAACGCCGACGATCTCGTACTGCCCGTAATGAAGGCCGCCATCAAGCTTATCGAATCGAGTAATGGTCATTGTCTCTTGTCTCCGTTTAGGTTTTTGGTTTACGCCAATTAGTTTGATGGCAATCTTTGCAAAGAAACCTCATAATTTGGGTTTCTGCGCCTCTACGATCAGGCTCATTCGCAACACCAATCTGTTTTGGTCCAACATCAGATTTTTCCATTCCACAGTCAGAGCATTTCTTCATAACCCACCCCCTTACTTACCACTCACTATAATAAACACCATCATGATCAAAATCGTAATGTCCATCTTGTACCCATTATTGATTATGTATCGCTTCTGTATTACCCACCAGACAAAAAAATAGCTAATTCGTTGCCCGATCTAATAAAACCTTCCTTGCAAACTCTGACACGTTAGAAAAGTTCTCCTTCCGCATCTGTGCCTCGATGATTTCTTTCTCTCTCGGCGTCACTCTAACCTGTATAGTCTTATTTCGCTCCATGGACAAAGTATATCAGATGTACGTTGAATGTCAACACTAAAACATGAAATAAATGTCCCAACCTTAAGATTGTCTCTACTAACAAATAAATGGTTTTCCATCAACACCATTGACGATTTATCAAATAAGGTATAAGCCATTTAGCAGGAGTTAACAACTTTGCCGCCGCTGAAGAACGCCAACAGGGAGAAACTTGCCCGTAAATATGTCAAAGCATTCTACAAAGACAAGGGCGAGGTGAGATTGGGTCAGCTCTATAAAGAAGTCCACCCGAACGCCAAAGATTCCACCTGCCATGTTGAAGCCTCCAGAATCCTTAAAAACCCTACCTGGGCGGAGCGTGTTAAAGAACTTTCAGCAATTTATAATCCGCCGGAGGCAATAGCGGAGGATATCGCCCGTTTACGCTCGGCAAAGAAGGAAGTATTGGACAAGGATGGCAATATCGTAGAGCTTGTTGATAATACGGCTAGGGCGGCTGGGATCAACCTCACTCTCAAGCTCCATGGTGCCATATCTGACGCGCCCTCCATTGATAATCGCTCCGTCACCCTCCACTTATCCAATGATAATGCATCCCTCCTAATCAACTCCGTAGCCAAGCTCGAAGCAATGAGCCATAAGCTTCATGGATTGAATGAGTTAGAGTATAATGATAGTGAGGCTGATGCGGGCAGGCCTGTTAATGGATCGGATACGCAGAAGTGAAATGGGGGCTAGGGGGTGGGTGGTCGATGGGGTACGCCAACTCTCACGCGCGGATATTTTTTTTAGCCACTACCTTGTCTAATCCCCAACCCTAATATGCCCAAAAAACAAGTTTCTAAGGCCAAGGTTGAGTCTACTGCGTCGGACTCGAATGTGGATAGCCCCCTCTCTCCTACGCCAGTCCTAGAGCCTCCCAAGCCGCAAATCGATGTGGAGATGATCTACCGGAAGCTGGAGGAGAATCCCCTCTTCTGGTTCCATGCCATTTTCGCGCACCATACTCGTCGGGAGACCCCAGGATTTCATCTGGAGCTCATGCAGGCGGTCATGAAGCATCAGCACCTGGCCGTGGCTGCCCCCCGTGGGAGTGCTAAGTCCACTATCCTCGCCTTCGTCAAACCCTTCCACGATATCTGCTTCAAAAAGCGGCGGTTCATCCTGATCATCGGGAACACGTTCAAGAAGGCCGCCATGTCGCTCGATACGATTAAGAAAGAGCTCCAGGAGAACCGGATTCTGAGGGAGATGTTTCCGGGCATTGAGGTTGTGAAGGATGCGGAGGGAGACAGTGAGATCCGGCATCGGGATGGATTCTCGACCAAGATACTTTGCAAGGGTGTGGATCAGTTGGGATCGGCGCGCGGTATTAAGTTCGGAGCCTACCGTCCAGACTTAGTGTTGGGCGACGATATGGAAGACGATGAGCTAGTGAGGTCTCCTGAGCGCCGTATCCAGTTGCAGGCCGACTTCGACGATATCCTCACGCCTATTGGAGATGATGGGACTCAGTTCGTGTTCATTGGTACGGTCCTCCACGATGATTGCCTTCTCGCCAAGCTTATCTCCCGCAATCACTATCCTGAGTACAAGAAGATGCTGTATCGGGCAAGGGTCGAACGAAAGGGTGTGCGTTTCTCTCTCTGGCCTGAGAAGTGGAGCCTCGAAGACTTGGACAAGTTGGAGCGTGAGAAACCCTCTGTCTTCGCCAAGGAAATGCAGAACGATCCAGTCTCCGGCCTCAACGCTAAGTTCAAGAAGGAAGACTTCCGCTACTGGAAGATCGAGGGTCACGAATACTTTCTCCTCAATGAGCACGGGGAGGTTGTCTCGAGAGGGTCTATGCGAGATTGCCTACCTGCGATTGCGTGCGACCTCGCGTGGAAAGAGAAGAGAGAGTCGGACTCCTGCGTCATTCTGCCAGGCTACCTCACCCCAGGCTCCGAGATTCTCATTGATGATTATGTCTGCGCCAAGGGGCTTAAGCCAACGGATGTCAGTGAGCACCTCTTCGTGATGGCGGAGAAGATGGAGAAGCTTACTGGTCAGAAGCCCTCCCTAGGCTTTGAGAAGGCCATGCTCGAGAACGTGACGCAGTGGTTCCTGAAGCAAGAGATGCGGAAGAGGAATAAGTATCTCGTCACCAAGGAATTAGTATGGGATGCGGACAAAATTACACGTATTGAGACTAGGCTCCTTGCCCGCTACACCCAGCATGTGATGTTCCACAAACGCGGCATGGGAGACCTCGAGCATCAACTTCTTCGCTTCCCTTCTGGCGCGCACGATGACTTGGTGGATGCCGAGCAGGGCCTAGTCCAACTCCTCCAATTTCCACGCTCCGTCAAGAAGGCTGTAACCCCCGACGACAAGTTCATGCGTCTTCGCCAACTCGTCATTGATGCCAAGGCCCCGAAGACTGTGAAGTTTAATGGGCGGCGTCCTCACTTTACTGCTCATAAGGCCCTCTGGTGAGACCTAAGCAGAAACACTCCCTCTCCTTCGTGTGGTTAGCCTCTCTCCTCATCATCTTCATGGCCTTCGTCAAGATACTCCTATGAGAATGCAGCCGATTGACGATCAGTGGATGGTGACGATGGAGGATGGGAGTGTGAGGATGGTTGATAACACCTTCGTGGAGACATTCCTAGGTGAGCTCTGTCCTCACTCTGACATTCTATGGATCGTCGAGGATATTGAGTGCAATCAGTGCCGGTATACGTGGCTGGATGTAAGGCCGGAGGTATTGACGTCGATACGCTGCCCTGAGTGCGGGAGACGGATGCACCTGTGATTAGGATTTGGATTAGTCTGTGTCGGGAACATTTTGGTGGGCGTGAACAGGAGTTGGTGTTGTACACAAATGACACTTGGGTTAATTATCCTGAACCTGCGTGCGGGATATGCATGAAGAAACTTAATTGGGGGGTGATTAATGAGAGGGGCTAGGGTTAAGAAACTAAGACGGCAAGCGAAGAAGTGGCACGAGGAGAATGGGTATCCTTGGAGCAAAGGAACCTTCCGGGCATTTAAGAAATGGTGGACCAAAAGAGGAGACAATCAGCAGTGATCAAACCAACAGCAGATAGGTTAGTGATTAAAGTCATCGAGGTTAAGGATAAGACAGAGGGCGGTCTATATATTCCTGAGATCGCCAAAGAGAAACAGCAATTGGGTAAGGTGATTGCGGCTGGACCCAAGTGTGAAGAGGTTAAGAAGGGTGTCACGGTGATGTTCGGGAAGTACTCAGGCTCTGAGGTCCGTTACGACAACGAAGAGTATCTCATCATCAAAGAAGAAGACGTTCTGGCTACGGTCTGATGATCAAAGATAGAGTCTTAGCGGTATACGATAGTCACTTTCCCTACAATCTCCCCTTCGACTCCTTCCTCAAGTTCGCGAAGGACTTTAAGCCGACGAAATTCGTACTCGGTGGAGACAACTGGGACCTCGGCATAATCTCCCACTGGAACGACGCGAACTTCAAGAACATCGGCTTCCACACTATTAGGAGGAAACTGAAGGAAGAGGCTCAAGGGTTTGGCTGGCAGTTGGATAAACTCCGCAACGCTATGCCCCAGGCGCAGTTTAGCTACCTCGAAGGAAATCACTGCTACTGGTTGACCGGCTTCGCACAGAAATACCCCCAGATGGAAGATCTCTCACTTGAATCCCTCCTCCACCTTAAGTCGAGGAAGATAACGCTCTACCCATTCAAGCCCGGTCATGACACACTGCAGATAGGAAAGCTCTACTTCCGGCATGGGCATCAGTATGGAAGCTCCAACCCCATCAAACAGGCTCTCGAGCGATCCCACAAGTCTATCGTCATAGGCCACCATCACGGAGCAGCGATGTGGAGTAATCACAGTGACGTTGACGATCGCGAGCAACACGTAGGCTACCTCGTCCCATGCTTCTGTAAGCGTAATCCCGACTATGGCAAGGGTGCTCCGAATAAGTGGTTGAACGGCTTCTTTACGTCTTGCGTAGCACCTTCTGGTAACTTCAGTGCTCACATACAACTCGTTAATCAAGAAGGCAAGTTCATCTCTCAAGCCGGAGTCGAATATTGAGCCGGTCTTTGTTTCCCCACACGTCGGTGCTTTTGGAGCCCGCCGTTGCAGATTGACCCATTACTAACGTTTTTTCTTTTGCCTTTCGGTTGTCCGCATAAGCAGCCGTTTTTTTTCCCCACTGACCGTTTACAGTCCGCACAGCCGTTAACAGGACTAATTGAGTTTGTTAAATAATCAAGTAGAATGATTTTCCACCAACATAATTGACTATTAATCAACAGTAGTATATACCGTAACTAGTTCCAATCTGACGCGGATCGCCACCACGTTAGCTCACACGATAGCAATCCCTCTGCAGAGGATGATGACCCTTACCCCTGGGCTTGTCATCCTCTTTTGCTTTGTGAGGACGGTTCCCAGACCCGCCATAAAAAAACTGGGCACAAGACTGATAGGAGACCCTTGAAGCTAGCTGATTCTGACCTGCGCCGCCTGAAGAACGAAATCTCGATGGCTGAGAAGCTGTCGGAGAACCACCTGAAGCCTCAGATGATCGAGGCCGTCAGCCGCTACACCGGCAAGCACATCCCCAATATCGCCGTAGACTGGGACATCATCCTGAATGAGCTCTACCCCATCATTCAGTATGAGATGCCCGCCATCTTCTTCCGCAATCCGCGCGTATTCCTCAAGCCTCGCAACAAGAACTTCATGGCGAAGAAGACTAATCCTCAGAATGGACTTAAGGAAACGGTCTTCCTCGACTCGAATAAATCCGCCAAGACTCAAGAAGCCATCCTCAACTACATCCTCCATGAGATTCGCTACAAGAATGAGACCAAGCGAGTCCTGATGGACGCTCTACTCTTCAAGCACGGCATCCTCTGGCACGGCTACAAGGGCGAATTTGGCATGACGGAGGAACAGTCCCTCTTCATCAAGAACGAGATGGTGTTCGTCAAGCGCATCAGCCCTCTCCGCTTCCTCTTTGACCCCGCAGTATCCTTAGCCGACATTGACGAAGCCACCTGGATCGGTCGCCACTTTGACGTTCGCTACAAGGACCTAATCGAAGATGACACGCTTGATGTGGATAAGAACGAAATTAAGGGTCAGTTTGGCTTTGGTCAGCGTATTGAATCGGTGGACAACAATCCTGGTGGCGTCGATAAACTTCTCCTTCGCGGAGCTAATAAAGTGCTCCTCGATGAAGCCGACAAAGAATTCCGAAACAGCATCGACTCCCGCTTCGTCCGAGTCTATGAAATCTTCCAGCGCCCCACCAAGAAGGAAGCGCGCGAAGGTGACAAGGGCAAAGTCATCCTCTGGTGCAAGGAGCAGAAAAAACCTCTCCGCGTATCTCTGTGGCCTTACAAAGCAGAAGGTTGGCCAGCAAAGGTTTTAATGTTCAACGATGTGCCGGATCAGACGTTTGGCCTTTCCGACATCGAAGTCTTCGGCGACATCACCGATCACAAGAATATGGTCTTCAACCTCCAGCTTCGCAACGCTCAGGAGAACTCGAAGGTTTGGGTGGGTCTCGATAAATCAGGCATCAATGAAGAAGACATCGAGAAGATTAAGGTTGGCGATCAAACCATCATCCTCTTTGAAGGCAATCCTCACGACAAGATGGTGGTGGCGTCCCCTGGTGGTCAAGCCTCTGGCGAACTCTACTCTCTCGATCAGCGCGTGCAGTCAAACCTCGATGAGAAATCAGGCGTTAGCGATCTCAAGAAGGGTACGCTCCGCTCCGGTGAAGAATCCGCGACGAGTGTTCAGCTGCGCGCTCAAGGTTCATCCGCACGTCCCGCATTCCGCCAAGACATCATGTCGGATTTTCTACGTGACTCGTGCCATTACCTCAATCAGTTAGCCAAGCAGTTCTTCCCCATCGATAAAGCGGTCCGTATTGTCGGCTCCCTCGACATCGAATGGAGTGAGAATCCCACGAAGGAAGAGATTCAGGCCGACACGGATGTAGAAATCGACGTCATCTCCATGCTCCCTGAGAACCCCGATAAGGAAATTCAGGAGCTTACAACGATCTTAAACCTCATGACTCAGGCGATGACCAATCCGGCAGTCGCTCAGAAGATCGCACAAGAGGGTAAGACATTCAACATCAGCCCCATCATCGAGAATCTCCTCCTCCGTCTGCGCATCCGCGACCCGGAAGTGTTCCGTGGCATTCGTCCCGAGGAATCAGAAGGCTTCGTAGCGGTCAAAGACATGCGAGAAGCGGGAGAAAACGTCAAAGCCGCCCTCTCTGGCAATCCCCAAGTCCCATTCCCGCCCTCTGAAGGCCAGGATCACAGGGGTCGGATGGAAGTGTATGGGCAAATTGCAGAACTCATCGGCTCAATGGGCGACACTCCCGCGATGCAGATTCTCACGCAACTCATTCAAGCCACTCAGATGCTCCTTGAAGCGGCCCAAGAGAAGGATGCGCCGAAGGAAGGCCAGCCGGTCGACTTCGCCAAGCCCACTATGACGCCTTTCGGAGCCTAATCGTGGTCTACATCATCGTGAAGAAGGGTCGTAGCTCAACCTCGAAGTCTGCGCCGAAGTTCGAGCCGCACATGAACCGTGCCCTCGGCAAATATTACTACACGGCCAAGGACTACTACGGCGATCTCAAGAAAAAGGGGCTTGAACCATACGATCCAACGGTCGGTGAGAAGCCAAAGCCCAAGCCCGAGATGTCCAAAGATGCCATCGAGGTCATTAAAGAGATTAAGAATCAGTCTAAGAATGGAAAATTCAAACCCAGTGGCCAACTCGTCAACAAAATGGTCAAAATGGGCGCACTTCACACAAAGAAAGCCATCCATGAGGCCACTAAACGAGCAGAAAAGCTCGGCTCAGCCTCAGGTGGCTTCACTCAGGAGAAAATATGATCAAAAGTTCAGCTCGCAACAAGGTTTCGGCTTCCGGCAAGGGTCAGACGTACTCGTATCCGCAAGGCAAGTCGCAGGACGTTATCCGCACCAAAGTAAATACCTCTTGCTCTGGAGATTCGTTCCTCTCGGCAAAGAAACCTCACTCGGCCTCCATCATTCGCACGAAAGCTAGCAAATAACTTGTTCATCTCTCTCGGGCCGGACATCTCAGTAAACCTCGACTACATCAAAGCTATCTCAAAGAACTCTGATGGGTCGGCCCGGGTCTACATTGATCTAGAACTTGGCATGGGATTCCTCGACACGACTCAATCCTTCGATTTCCTCAACAACTTCCTCAAGACTTCTGGAAGTAAGCCGGAAACAAGCAGGGAGTTGAAGTCCACCCTCGACAAGTTAGTTAAAACCAGCTTTACCCCAACGCCGTAACCGGAGAATCACATGGACCCCAAAGCTCCAACACAGGCAGCCCCCGCTCCTGAAGGATCGAAAGTAGAAGCCCCCACTCCTACTAACCAGCCCATTACCGCCAACGACATCATTAAGCGTGCCGCCGAAGCTAAGCCCGCAGCGCCTCAGTCTGAACCCGCCGTCAAGATCTCACTCGACGACGTCAAAGACCCCGCTGCCAGAACCATTCTCGAAGCGAAGCTCAAGGAAGCCAATGATGCCATCGCTCGCAAGTTTGGCGAAATCGGCGGTGAGAAGGCCAATCTTCTCCGTGAGATGGAAAAACTTCAATCCGAACTCAATAAGCCCTGGACGCCCCAACGCATCCAAGAGCTCATGAGTCGACCCGATTTTATTTCAGCAGCCCAGCAAGCGGCGCAGGCATCTGCTCCCGAAAACTGGACTGGCACTACCGATCAATGGAGCAACCTCTCCCCTTCCGAGCAAGCACAATTCAGGCAGCTCGCCCAATCGCAACGCGCGCTTGAGGCCCAGCTAAACCAGATGCAACTCTCGCAAGTGGACGCCAAGCTCCAGTCTAAGTTCCCCGACTACAATCCCCAAGACGTAGATGCGTTTATTAAAGACGCTCTGGACGGTCGAATCTCTAACGACCAACTCCGTGAGTTTGTCTATAAAGCCAAAAACTTTGATAGGCATGTCGAATTTGCGCATCAGCTTGGGCAAAAGGAATTCAAGGGAACTCTCCAAGAAAAACTCAACGCCTCCACGAACCTTGGACTTAACTCCGCCCTTGCGGAAGAGAAAATCGAGCGCAAGCCCGGTGAATCCAACAGAAACATTTGGTCACGAATCGCCGAGCGCGCACTCGCCCAGGCCAAGGAACAAGGGCAAAAAAGGTAATAGGACAATAATCTAAATGGCAAACGAACTTTTCATTCCCTCGACGTTAGACGCGGCACTCGCGACGAGCACTGCGGACTACGCGAAATTCATCACGGACAACGTTTATAACTCGAACGTCATCCTCGGACTCACCAAAGAGCGCAAGCGCATGATCAATGGCGGCGTCTCGATTGTGTATCCGCTCATTAAGGCCGACCAGAACAACGGTGGCTTCTACCTCGGCGACAGCCCGCTCAACACGACCCAGACGGACGTTGAAGGTCAGGTCGAATACCGCTGGCAGAACCTGTACGAACCCATCCAGCTGACGCGTGACGAAGAGCGCATCAACTCGGGCGACGAACACCGCATCATCAACCTCGCCGGTGAGAAGATGCAGCGCAGCGAACTTGCGATCTCGAAGCGCCTCGAACAGGCTCTCTCGACGCCGGTTGCCGGTGCCAATAACCTCATCGACTTCGAAACGATGGTCGGTACGGGTACTCTCGGCACGGTTGCGGGCGCGACGGACACCTTCTGGCAGTCGACGGTTACGACCTCGGGTAGCTTTGCCGCCCAGGGTCTCTCCGATATGACGACGGCGACGTACGCTGTTTCGTCCTCGGCCACGGTTGATAATCCGACTCACTACATCACGAACAAGACGATCTTCCAGTACTACGAGCAGACTCGTCTTCCGCTTGAACGCATCCAGAATGGCAACCTGTCCGCCAACGCTGGCTTCAAGAACCTGACGTTCAAAGGCGTCCCGGTTGTGTATGGCAACTTCATCGGCTCGGGCCTCATGTTCGGTATCAACATGAACTACGTTGATCTCGTCGTGGACACCGAAACGGACTTCGCCATGACTCCTTGGGTTATGCCGACCAACCAGACGGCGAAGGTTGCCTTCATCCTCTGGCGCGGAAACCTCTGCACGTACAACAGGCGGAGACACTTCAAATTAACATCAATCACTGCCTAATTAATGGTATCTGAAACCGACAAGGCTTGGTTGGCTGGGATTGTAGATGGGGAGGGTTGTATTACCTTCCACAGAAATAGGTCTGGCTCTAATAAGGCAACACCCGCTTTCTACGTCTGCAATACCAACGAAACTCTAATGCTGAAAGTGGTTTCAATTCTGAAATCAGAAGGAATTGAATATTACTACAGAGTTAGAACTAAATCTGAGGAATCAAAAAAGAATCGTGGTTGGAAGGATGTGTATTCGTTGAGGGTTTCAAAAATTGATTCACTCACTAAGTTTCTACTCCTTATTAGACCCTATTTGATTTCTAAGTGCCAACAGTCCGACTTGGTTTATCAGAGTCTTTTAGCAACTAATAAACTTAATGGCTTAAAAGATGGCTCCATTAATGAAATCAGAATACCTTACGCAAATAGAGTTTGGGAGTTAAACAAAAAGGGCAATAAGCCACTTGTTCACATACCCACTCTAAAGGAGATTTAAATTGGCAGCAGTAACCCCCACGGCAGGCACCATCAAGGCCGAATCGTTTGGCTCCCTCAAGGCGACCTTTGCCGATTTCGCGGGAACCTTGGATACGGGCGATACGTGGGCCTCTGGTATTCCCGGCATCGTTGCGGTGATTCCGATTCAGAACGACTCAAACTCGACGCAAGCTTCGGCTGGTGTTGGTTGCACGGTCTCTGGATCCACGATCACGTTCGTCCTCGGTGAAGATAATACCGCCGTTAAACTAATCGTTCTTTCAAAGTCATAACAATCTGTTTGGTGGGCCTCGGGCCGGAGGCACCCTGTGAGTTGTCCAAGCTACAGCCCACTAAACTCTAGGAGAAATTAATGCAGATTCAACAGTTAAATAAAAACAGCGCGGATCGCGTGCTGATCGTCGTCAAGAACGTGGACGGCGGTGGTTCTATCACGACGGGTCTTGCGGTTGCGCTGTGCGAAGCGGGTGCCTCGATTGACGGCGTCTCGGCGGTTAAACTGACGGGCGCTCGTGGTAAAGGTTTCGCGGGTATCGCAGCTGGGGACATCGCGATCAACGCTTTCGGTCTGGTCACGGCTTGGGGCTATGCGGCCTCGGTTCAGATCAGCGCAGTCGGCTCTTCGATCACGGTTACGGCTGGTGACGTTCTGAAACCCGGTGCGGTTGCAGGAACACTCTTTAGCGCGATTGCCAATGAAGCTATCTCGACGCAGCTTTACAAGTACGTCTACGTCGCGAGCTCTCAGACGATCTCGGCCAACCCGGTCTGGACGGCTGGTATCGTTCGGGCTCTGTAAGGAATAAGCGAATGACACTTCCAGTTCCGATTACTCATCTCAAGAATGCTGCGACGGGTGCGGAGCTGGAAGTTTTTCGTTGTGAGACTGATGGGGGTATCGTCCTCCCCTTTCAGGACAGTTTAGAGCTTCACGCGGGTCACAAGCTGAGAAACCCCGTGATTCTAAAAGAGGGAGAACTTGAAGCTATCGCAGAGGAATGGCGGAGGCATGATGATTTACAGCGATCCTAATGAGGGGAAAGTTCCGGGGGAAGTAAGAGTCACGATATCTATACCGAATATGGGTTATACACCTGTTGAGGCTTATGCCAATCGGTTGATGAACCTATTTCACTTGGGCAAGCTGCAGGCAGAATCCTGGGCAATGGATAAGTCAACCAAGTTTCGGTTCTTCTTCTCCTGTGTGGGTCGAATCTTCACGCCAGTTGCGAGAGACGAAGCGGCTAAGCACGCGCTCGAGACGGACTCCGACTACCTTTTCATGATCGACGATGACATGATGTGCCCGGATGATATGTTTGAAAAGCTCTACGCCCACAACGTCGATATTGTGGCTCCCCTTGCCTTCACGCGCAATGCTCCCCATAAGCCTGTCATGTACTCCTGCGTGGAAGGCTACGATCACGTGATGAAGAAAGACTACTTCGTAAACCACGCCGTTATGAAGTATCCGAAGAATGAGCTTGTCGAGTGTGATGCGGTTGGGTTTGGCGCAGTCCTCATCAAGACCGATGTGCTCCGCAAGGTTAAAGAGAAGAACGGTTCCTGGTTCATGTCAACGTGCGGAACGGGCGAAGACATCTACTTCTGCTACAAGGCTAAGAAGACTGGAGCCCGCGTTTTCATGGACACCAGTGTGAAGCTAGGCCATCTCTCCCACCCCCTCGAAATCACCGAAGAGTATGTGGAGGAGTTCCGCAAGAAGCACGATGATGGGCTCAATGATAAGAAGTTCAGGACCTACGACAAGTATGCTCATAAGCTTGTGAGGGAACAGTGAAGCCCACATTTTCCATCCTCATCCCTACCTTCAATAACCCAGAACTCTTAAACTCCTGCGTACGCTCAATCGTAAGCACTGGAGCCACTATCTCCGGTAAAGCGAAGCTCATCATCGTCAATAATGGGAAGCAGCCTTGTAAACAAGAATTTGCACACTTAAAGAATGTTGTAGTCCTCGATGCCGAAGATAACCTCGGCTGGGAAGGTGGACTGAAACTCGGTATGACAGAAGCTGAAGGCGATTTCGTCTGCTTCCAAAATGACGATACTTTCCTCCCATTCACCTCGCACAAGTTTTATGACCACCTCCTCACCCCATTTCAGGATGAGAGTGTGGCTGCTGTCGGCCCCATGACAACGACCGCCGCTGGTCTCCAGTCGATCTATCATCCCAGAGCAGTTCCCGTTCCTGTTGAAGCCCCCTATTTAATTTTCTTCACAGTCATGGTGAGGAGATCATCACTGGATGAGGTTGGCGGGATAGATGACACCCTGCCCGGTGGAGACGACATCGACCTATCCATGAGGTTCCGTTATGCGGGTAAAAAAGTCCTCATTAACCCAAACGCCTTCCTCATCCATCATGGATTTAAGACTGGTACGCGCGTGAAAGGTGACCACACCGTCGATGGCGGCTGGAACTCTCCCCAGATGACCGAGCGAACGAATATGGCTCTAATCAAGAAGCATGGGTTTAAGAAGTTTGCTGAAACCCTGATCTACGGCCAATACAAGGAATACTCCACTCGCACTGCTATGGACATTGAGGGTGATCTTATCCGCACGATGGTCAAGTCGGATGATGTCGTACTTGAACTCGGCTGCGGCTACCGTAAGACCATTGAGAAGTCAGTCGGAATGGACATTGTGCCGCTTGGCGAGACTATCCCTCATGCCGACATGCAACCCAGTGTCGCAGACGTAACGGGTGACGTCACTAAGATCCTCCCATTTGAAGACAAAGAATTCGACGTTATTATCGCCCGTCATATCCTAGAACACTGTCTCGATACTGTGAAAACCATTTCCCAATGGACAGAGAAGCTTCGGATTGGCGGGCGACTTATCGTTGCGGTCCCGGATGAGCGAGTCACGGCTGGCATTCCTCTTGATTCTACCCACGTTCATGCATTTACCCCGGATAGCTTGAAGCACATTGCAGAAAAATGCGGACTTGAAGAATTATCAGATCAGTCGGCTGAGAATGGGATTAGCTTCGTGAGTGTTTTTAGGAGGGTTGCGTGATGTATGAAAATCGTTTAGGGGGTAAATAGTGCTTCGTACAGCAATCTACTACGAAAACCGACTTGGACGTAATGACGGGAATCCCTTATATTGCCACGCCGCCCTAAAAAGAATGCAGGAAAAAGGTCTCCTGGAGCACGATCACCTCATCCCGACCGGCGAGACCAAAGTATTCGGACAGTACGACCTCAACTTCTGGGTGGACTGGGGTGAAGACGGCCTCACTGGTCTCCTTCCCTATGAACCCGAGTGGCCAAAGAATGGCGCGCCTATCCTCTACTGGGCAAGCGATACGCACCTTGGATACGACTACCGCCTCATGCGCGCCAAGATGTCCGACCTAGTTTTCGTTGCCCAGAAAGACGCTGTGGATCGCATGAAGGCTGATGGAGTTACCGCACCCGTCATCTGGCTCCCTCACGCGGTCGAACCTCGCGCCTACTGCGACATCGACTCCGAGGACGGCTCAAAACCTTACAACTTCCTCACTAAGAAGTATGACCTTTGCTTCGTGGGACACGTAAGCTCCCAGAATCGCGTAGATGCCCTTGACCATATGTTCCGTGAGTTTCCCAACTTCTACTACGGACAGAAGCTCTTCAATGACGCTGCTCTCAAGTATGCCGAGTCGAAGATTGTCTTCAATATCAGCATGAAGGATGACCTCAACATGCGGTGCTTCGAGGTAATGGGCTCTAAGAGCTTCCTCCTCACGGACCACCAGTCGCACATTGAGGATCTCTTCATCCCCGGCAAGCATCTCGAAACCTACCGCTCGTTGGATGAGGCTGTGGACAAAGCGCGCTGGTACTTGAAAAACGACGAAGCTCGGGAGCGGATCGCTAAGTCCGGCTACGAAGAAGTCATGAAGAATCACACGATTGATAAGAGGCTCGAGGTCATGCTGACTGAGGCCAAAAAGTTAATAGGAGAAAAGTAAATGGCAGGAACAAAAAGACTTGCAGCGTCTGGTGAAGTTGGTAGTGAAGCTGGAAAACCGATTCGCGTCTATTCGTTTTCGGTGCTTTCTGGCGCAACTCCAGGAACATCAACTCTGAAAAATGGCGGTGCAAGCGGCACCACACTCTTCACCTACACTTGCCCAACTGCAAGCACTGACAACATCTTCGACTTCGGAGCTAAGGGGATGTTATTTCCGTCTGGCTGCTATTGGACGAAGGACGCTAACTCTACTGATATCAAAGTCAACTATGACCAGGAAGTCGGCTAAAAAAGGATATAACTATGCCCAACTACGTCTCAGTCCTCGGTGAATGGAAGCCTGCACAGGAGTTTTACATCAACCCCACTGCAAAGCGCGGTGAGAACCCGGTCTATGATGGCCCGGATCGCGCGGCACTCGACTACATGAAAGAGAACGGGCATGTGGATGAGGATGGTAAGCCGACTTCATTCGGTGAGCCGTATAACGCCCTTGAAGAGAACATCATTAAGGCGCGTGAGATGGGCTACAAATCTGTAGACGAATATCTAATTGCCCGCAACAAGGATCCTAAGAAGCTCCGTGAGATGCAGGAGAAGAAGCTTGGCGTCATTGTTGAACACAAGAATCCTGAGAAGAAGCCTGCTGGAGTGTTCGAGTCAGGTGGAGATGACATGAGCGGGTCGGGCAAGGGTCGTAAGGGTGGATTCGGTGAACCCGCTGATGCCCCGTCTGCGAGACTTCCGAAAGCCTAAGTGCCTGCTGTAACCGTTTCCCCAACGGACTCCACAGTCATTGTTGCGGCGGATTATAACCGGACTGCGCTCGTTATTTCCAATGCGGATTCCTCAGCCAACTGTCATATCTCATTTGGCGGCGTAGCAACCACGAATGATGCCTACATTGCTCCTGGCGGAAATATGACCTTGGCTGGGGACCGGATCTGGAAAGGTGCTATCAATGGCCTCTCCTCTTCCGGCTCCATCACCATCAAGTATTCTTCTGCGAGCCCCGGAACGTGACAGACTTTAGGATAGAGCGGAAGCAGACAACTTCCTCCGATATTGATCACAACTCGACAACGAATCTTACTGTTGGAGATGTTCATACTCAATACGCCCTCTTAGCCGGTCGCTCAGGCGGTCAAACTCTCTACGGCGGCACGGCATCAGGCAACGGTCTAACCCTCGCTTCAACCTCTCACAGCACGAAGGGGAAGATTTTCCTCGGTGCTCTTACCGCCTACGACGAGGTAAATGAACGTCTGGGTGTCGGAACAACGAGTCCGAGTAATAGGTTCCACGTCGTTCTAGTAGATACCGGTGTCGCTTCGATTACCGCCTCGTCGACGTCGATGACCCTGACTCCATCTAGCGACATCACGTCGGGCAGCATTATCAGCGCCGGACTTAGCTCTGTCGTTACGACTACTGGAACTGCGTCTTTAACAGCGCTTCAGATTCGTGGTCTTTCATTTATCGTTGGTCACTCTGGTGATGGAACGCTCA
>Ga0196964_10000201_pt1 | contig 43324 bp, 66 predicted proteins | sample S1_10metaG_FD_148615 | JGI IMG/M metagenome (GOLD analysis project Ga0196964, IMG submission 148615) | Soil microbial communities from Anza Borrego desert, Southern California, United States - S1_10 | ecosystem: Environmental > Terrestrial > Soil > Desert | place: USA: California | collected...
AGATACGCCCGTACTCTTTCAAGCCTGAAGGGGAGGACAAGAACGTGACCGGCGTTGAAATCATGCAGCGCGACGGCACAGGCATGTTTAACAAGAAGGTCAACTCGTTCTTCCACAAGAAGGAAGGTGAGAAGTGGGTTGCGACAAACGGATTCCCAGTACCAGAGGGAGATACGGCGATGTACACCTCAGACGACTGGGACATCTTCTACAAGCAGACTCGCCGCTTCCTGGTGAACTACACCAAGGAGAACATCGCGCCACGGTTCGGGCAGGCGGAAATTAGCCTCAGTGAGTGGCAGGAGGCAGCAGACACCGAAGAAACCACAAGCGACGGTGCGCCAATGCCAACGTTTTAGGGTATGACGAAATTCAAGGTGGGGGATAGGGTGCGGGTGACAAAGAACGAGGGTTGCGATGAAGAGTATGGAACGGGCGTTGGAAGTGTCGGAATAGTGGCAGGGAGTGACGTTATGGGCTGCGTGCTCGTTAACTTTCCCAACTATTCTGAACGCGGTATGTTCCCAGAGCAGCTCGAACTGGTAGGCAGCGTCCAAAGCACGAAAGATGTGCGCTTCATCCTTCAGTACGAGCTAGACCGCGACCCGTTTGAAACCTTCAGCACCATGCAGGAGGTGGAGGACAGAATCAAAGAGCTGGCGAAGCGGCCGGACTTGAAAAGGGAAGGCATCAAGGTCTACGAAGTCTCGAAGACCTATGACGTTGAGATAGAAAGCCGCGTGCTGTTCAACTTGTTCGGGCAGCGGGTGAAGGTGACAGAGAAGCCGATGATGCCAAACGCTGAAAACATGTTCGTGAAAAAGCGCGGTCGTCCCGCACTCACAGAACGCCAGCGCAAAGCACGGCAAAGTAGCTATAAGCGCGACTATTACAAGAGACGAAAGGAAAACGGCGGCGCACCGTTGAGAAAGGCGAAGTAGTTTATGGACTCGCTTGCAGACATCATTGCAAAGCGTGAACCCATCCCTCGAAAGAGGGGTACTGAGCGGGGTGAGTTGATAGAGTTTTTCTCGCTCAAGCTGGAACGGAAGCCCGTGCAAATCGGAGTCCGGCTGGCGCATTACAAGACACCAGAGCTGTACGCGCTCAAGTCCGCGTTCTTGGACAGATGGAACAGGAACGGAACGGAGGCGGCGAGACGCTACTTCTGGTGGGTAACTAAGACCGACAAGGTATGACACAACACGACCTCGTAGTGCTCAGCCTCGCATCGCATCGGGAGTGGCGGCGGGGGTACGAGCTGGAACGCCAGGTAGTCGGGAAGGAGAGCATAGGTTCAGAGGCCGACACCAGGCTTTATGAACTGTTCAACAAGCGCGTGCCGGAAGCTGGTGAGACGACGCGCAAGATTAACGGTGACACCTACACCATCGAGACGAAGAAGGAAGGGACGGCGCGGCTGTGGCGGGCGTACCTGTCGTCAAAGAAGCCCCAACAACGGGTGATTCAGTTGCCGAATGGGAGTGTGCGCCTCGAATATGCTTAAGCTCCCAGCGACATTTGACGCCTACTCCTCTCGCGCGGACGGGAGCATGGGGCTGCGGTTCTCCACGCAGGAGTTGAACGCCGCACACCTCGAAGAAATTCACTCCCACGCTCGGCTCTATGGTTGGCTCCTGTTCTCGGAGAACGACATCCAGAGCGGGGACATTCCGAAGGAAGAAGCCACGGAAAGTAAAACACCCTCAAAGAGACTGCGGGATGTGCTGTTCGTGAAGTGGACGCAGCTTGGCAAGCCTGGGGACTTTGAGGGCTGGTATCGCGCGAGCATGGAGAAGTTCATCGAGCACGTGAAGAGCGGGCTGGACTAGCTGTGGATAGCCGAAGCACCCTTGACAACTAGGTGCTAGGTTAAGGGTAATGAAGTGGCCGACGGTACTGAAAATCGGAGGGCATCAGGTTAGCGTTGTCTTGGATGATTTGTCCAAAGAGAATCTGTCAGGGGACTTTGACCCCGCAACAAACACCATTCGCATCAACAAAGAGCACACAGCCTCCCAACAGGAGGCTACGCTTTTTCATGAGGTCGGGCATGTGATGAACGCAGAGTGGGAAGAGAACCCCATGATGCACGCTCTGCTTGAGAGCTGGTCGCAACAGATGTACGCCTTCTTAAAGGATAACAACCTTCTGCGATGAAGCTGCTGCTCATTGACTTGGAAACGTCGCCCTTTCTGGGTTACACGTGGGGCAAGTATGACCAGACTGTTCTCGCGTTCACCGAATACTCGCAAATCATCTGCATGTCATGGAAGTGGTACGGCGAGCCGGAGGTGTACGCGATGGCACTGCCCGACTACCGAGGCTACAAGAAAGGAAAACTAAACGACAAACACCTGGTCAAGCACTTGTGGAAACTCCTAGACCGAGCGGAAGTGGTGATGGGTCATAACGCTGACCGCTTTGACGTGAAGGTGGCGAACGCGCGGTTCGTGTTCCATAACCTCACCCCGCCTTCACCGTATCAGACCATTGACACCAAAAAGATTGCGAAGCGGGTCGGCATGTTCCCGTCGAACAAGTTAGACGACCTGGGGCAGTACTTCCATGTGGGGAAGAAGATGGCCACGGGAGGGTTTGATTTGTGGCAGGACTGCATGAAAGGAGACGACGCGGCCTGGAAGAAGATGAAGGCGTACAACAAGCAGGACGTGATGCTGTTGGAGGAGGTTTACAAGAGGCTGTTGCCGTGGGCACCGACGCATCCGAACCGGAACGTGTTTGACGAGAAGACGATGAACTGTCCGCGCTGTGGGTCACATAAGGTTCAACGGAGAGGGTGGCGAGCTGCTGCAACCGGACGGCGGCGAGCGTTTCAGTGCCAGGACTGCGGCGGGTGGAGTTCCGGACAGTTGGTGCAATTAGAAGAAAAAGTAATCCTACGATGAACGACACAACCGAGCTGGTAATCGCACTCGACTACCTCAAAGACCTTCAGAAGAAGAGCCGGAAGCCGGAGGCGTTTGACGCGGCTATCAAAGCCCTGAAGCGCGAAGCACGGCGTCTTTATGAAATACGTTCCAGGCCGTCCACTGCCATTGACGTTTGGCCTGAAACTCTTGAGCAGCCCAATTTACCGCCCATCGAACGTCGAGAGCTTGAGCTTTCGAAATCGTCGGATGCGCTGGTAGATTGATTTGGGCGATGCCGTAGGACTCCTCGCGGACTCCGTTCTTCACCACGCGGCTTTGGATGTTCTGCCAGCCGGCACTTTCATATTCCAGAGTCTCATAGAAATCATCTCCCAGCCCGTACTTGTGCTGGACTTCACGAACATAGGCCGCGATGGTCGTAGTGGAGTTGAGTTCAACTGGCGCGGCGTGCGCGGTTAAGACGGTCGGGTCGAATCCCGCCATCATCATGAGCACGATTTGTAGGAGCATGGCAGCTAGGCCATGGAAATCAAGTTAGTGGGCGCTCCACCGGCCTAGGTGAATCTTGCGAGTGAGGCCGACGAGGGCGACGGCAGACGAAATGACCATGCCGATGCCGGTGATGAGTGTGGCAAGCTGATTCTGTAGGTCGCCAACCACTGTTGCATTGAGACCAAAAAGTACCGCGAGTGCGCCGAGGCTCTTGAGGGTGAGTGAGACCTTCTCCGGATCGGCAGAACTCGTCATGAACCACGTGATGAAGTTTGTCATGCTTTCACACTAGCATTTCTATTCCTGAGTGGGAGCGTTTTCCACAAGCAGCCACATTTCGGATGTCTTTGGCAGCCATTGGAGGTGGTGGCCTTTCTTGTAGCTTGACCAGAGATTGAGCTGTCCACGCTTGTAGCAGGTAATCATCCAGCGCACCATCTTCTCTGGGTTTCCTACGACGTATTCGACGGAAGGGAAGGTCTTTCCTTTTCCGATGTGCCAGTAGTCGTTCACCTGGACTATCCCGTAGTCAGTGGAGCCTTCGTTTCGGCCGACGGCGGTGTTCTTAAAGCGGCTCTCCTGGTAGATGCAGGCGCAAATGAGGTTCTTCTCGTCGTAGGTGAGTCCCATTTCGTCGCAGATGACGCGGACGCTATGCCAGGCTTTCTGGGGGGTTGAGAAGTCATACGGCTCAGGTAGTGGTTCTGGGGGTAAAGGCTCGTCCTGGGGCACTACAGGAGCTGGAGGAGGCACTTCTATCGGGTTGTACGCCCCGCCGCGTCGGAAAAGGAAGGCGGTAAAGACTCCTGCGATTACGAGCATGGCGGCGAGGTAAGTCATACGTTGAAAAGGCGTCGGACGTAATTCACGATGATTGCCACGATGTCCCAATCCACCGTCGCAACACTCTCGCCCGGCATGAGCTTGTCGAGCGTGAAGGCAACGGAGCCGCGCACAGACATGGTGGCGTTGAAGAAGGAACGGGAGATGTAGACGAAGCCGCCATCGCCGAAGCTAGATCCAGCCCACGGCTTGCCAACGAGGTAGGGTTCCCCGTTGATGGTCTTCCAGCCCTTCACGTTCCAGTTGTGCCAGGTTGCGAAGTCAAGATTGAAGTCGGGAAGCGGCACGATGCCGTCAGAGCCGGTACGTCCCCAATGGAGCCACCACGGACTGCCTACGGATACTCCGCGCTTCTCGTTTGAAGCGGAGAGCATGGCAAGGCGTACGGCATCGAAGAAGTCAATCTGGCGGGACGGACGGACGTTGAAGTAGGCGGGGTGGTTGCCGGTGACAATCTCGCCCTTTTGATTCTTGAGGCCGTGGTCAACAACAGCCTGCATCGAGTCTCGGAGCTGTGCGCCCCGGTTTTCGTTGGCGTGCGTGATGCTCTCAAGGTAGGAAGGGTCGTAGAGCTGGCCGTCCTGGTCTGCGGCAAGGTCGCACTGGGAGTAGTTCGTGCACCCATAGGGCATGGGAGGTACCGGAGGCGTGAAGAGGTCTGAGCCGAGGTTCTGGTTCGGCATCCACAGGTTCGCGTCTACGGAGTAGTTTTCTGGGAATGAAAGGACAGCTCCGAGCTTCTTCGTCTTGAGGAAGTCGTAGTCCCTGTGGCTATAGGTATGTGGCTTCAGGCCGCCGTAAAACATATCATTTGAAGACTCCCTTGATGGCAACCCATGCCACCGCGAGAGAACCAACGGCAACAAAGACCTTCCAGAGCAGTTGGAGACCGGCCGCACCCTGAAGCAGCGGCTTCACCTCTTCTCGGAAGATCTGTTCGGAGAGGATGTGTTGGTCGAGCTTCTCGTCCAGCGCACGGATCTTGCCGTTCACGTGCTTTTCAACCGCCTCTTTGGTGCTGCGATCGTTGTGCTCTAGGAAGATGGCAAATTGTTTTTCATTCATACGAGTCTGCGTCTATCGGGCAATGCAACGTTCTCAAAGAGCAGGTGCATGAACCAGAGCTGAAATGTCGGAGCAACTGCGGCAGCGGCAGGAGCAAACGAGAGCCCGAGCTGTCCTAGTCCTTGCGATACATCAACGTGGAACGTCATGGTGTGAGATGCAGGAGGCGTGACGAGAAGAGGGTTCGACTGCCACAGACCTTCGTTCGGTGTTGTGTTTGAAGTTCCGGCGATGTAAGTGGCATTGGACACACTCATGCCCGTTGCGTTGGTTCCGTCGAACCTGAAATAGGCTATGTGAACTGCGTTATCGGCAACTGTGGTGAGAGTGCTGGATATGTCGGTGCTTGTGACTTTGCCGGATGTCGGGCCAGCGTCAGGGAATCCGCTCTGAGACACGCCTGTATAGCAAGCACTGTGAGCTTGTATGAGTGTGGCGCCGCCTGAGATGCTGACTACGATGTTATTAGTTCCTGAGCTTGGATTTATGAGGTAGTACAGATACTCACGCGCTACGCCACCATAGTCAGTAGTTGCTGAACGGGTGAGAGCTGCCCCGTTGTAAGTGACGCCTGTGACAATGTCAGTAGTCGGAGTGGTCACTACCCCTGTGACGAGAAGACGATCTGTACCGTTGCACGCTTGTGCGACAGTAAGGCTAGTCGAACTTGTTGAGCCGGTACTTGTGGCGTTGAGAGCAATCGCGGCGTGGGAGTAGTTCGGTAGAAGGAAGAACAGAGCTAGGAAGAGGTACCTCATATTCTATTGAAAGCCTGCACCCATCGAGCCCATGACCTTGTAGGCGCTAGAGCTGGTGGCACGGGTGATGGCGAACGAGTAGATGTCGCACTGGTTCGCGGCAGTCGTCTGAGTTGGGGCTGTGCCAATCCACTCAACGCCTACCCATGTGAGTGCGCCGGCTGTGCCGCCTGGATTACAGACCGGCACGAGTTTTCGTGAGCCCCAGTTGTCAGAGGTGGTGGCGTTGATGACGGCGATCTGCGTCGCTGCGCCGCCGATGCGGTACTCCACCTGATTCGGTGTCCGTGACCAGTCGAGTTGTATCGAGGTCGAGGTTGCAGGCTGGGAAGCTACAGCGTCAATTTGCCCGTACTGGTTGATAGCAAAGAGGGTTCCGGAGCCGAAGTTCGTGAATGCGGTGGAGGAGCCTATTGCAAAGACAGGGTTCGTCGTGAGGACACCGGCCAGCGGGTTGATTGAGAGTTGAGCAAACGGTGTCGTGGTGCCGATGCCGACGTTGCCGCCGAGAGTGCCAAGCCATGCTCCCCGTGTGGCGGTGAGGGACGTTGAAGACGCGAAATCGAACGTGAGGTTGTTCGTTGTGGCGGTGTAGGTGAAGGCCGCCTCACTGCCGACTGTCCCGGCCGCAGTGCCATAGACGACTTGGTTTGCCGCAAGTGCTGTGGAGGTTGAGATGCCGGTGTAGTTGATCGTGGCGTTCGCACCGCCTACGAGAGCGCCGAGCGTGCCGCTGACGGTGAACGGACCAGAGACGGCAAGCGTCGTTGTGGCGACACTCGCAACCGTCGTGCCGTTGCCGCCGCCATAAAGAAGCTGGTTGGCAGCGAATGATGTGAGACCGGTGCCGCCTCGTGCAACAGCAAGCGTCCCAGTGGTGTCTGAGAGTGCAACTCCGAGAGAGGAGGTGGCGAGGACGGCAGGGACGGCAGAAGCACTGGTGCGATTAGCCCAGATGGAGTTCGCGGCGATGGCAGCGAAGCTGATGGAGGCTGCGGAGCCGCCCACCTGAGAACCGAGGGTGCCTGAGTTTGTGAGTCCCGTGCCGACTGAGAGTGAGGAAGTAGCGACGCTGTAGAGGCCAGGTGCGCCCCAGTAGGCGAGGCGGCCGGTGGTGGTCGAGACTCCGATGCCGAAGTCACCAGTGACGTTTGGAAAGTAGAAAGTCTTGTTCGTAGTAGCGAGTTGGCTAGTGTCAAAGTGTGCATCAGTACCGACGGTGCCGCCGAGAATCAATTTGCCGTCAATACCTGTTGCACCCCTGACGCCCGGCTGCAATGTGATGGTTCCGCCTTCCCCAGTTCCATCACCGTTGCCAGCCGTGATGTTGACCGTTCCGCCACTGCCGTTTCCATTGCCAGCCCCAGCTAGTAAAGTAAAGGCTCCTCCGTTTCCACTTAAGGGTGCAGACCCCGCTTCCAGGTTGAAGTCGCCGCCAGATCCTGAAGTCGCCCCGCCTGAGCCAGCAGTCAGGTCGAAGTCACCACCACCTCCAGTATCGCCACCGGTACCTGATGTAAATATTAGATCGCCGCCGCTTGAATTGCCGCTGCTGCTTCCAGCAGTGAACGTCACGTCGGCCCCTTCGTTGTCGCCTGAAGTTGCGTTGCCACCCGTAATACGCAGGTCGTCAGGCGTGGTCGCGCTGAGAGTTGAGAATCGAGGACCATCTACGATCAGCGTGCCCGTGGTCGACGAGACTTTGAACGTCCCGTTTACTGTAGTTGACCCGACAGAGAACAGGCCGCCAAGAAATCCGATCGGGGTGGAAGTCGAGTTGTAGTTTGTGGTCGCGGTGAAAGGGAATGTTCCACCAGAACTCGAACCACAGCCGGTACAGGTTCCAGAGACAACAAGATCCCGCGTGTAGATGCTCTTGTATTCGAGCAGCGACGGCGAGGACGTTCCGATGTAGTGGGTGTTGGTGACGGAAGGAACGAGACCGGCAGTCTGCTGGTAGTACGGAGCCGAGTGTGCTACTGCGGCAAGAGCGAAGAACGCGATGAAAGCAGCTAGTTGTGGCATGGAAGAGGCGATCCCCCCTTCCAAGAGAATGTATTTAGTATAGGGTTGGTAAGGCTAAATTGCATATGTGAATATCAGGCTCGCACCGGAAATCGGGGCTGGGACTTCCGCCGTGAGCGTGAGGGTGATACCTGAGATGGTGTAGTCAGAAATGGGCTTGTAGATGATCGGGAAGTCCGTTCCCGTAAGCAGGATCGAACGCGAGTGCGCGGGGATGGTGAAGGTCTTGTTCGAGCCGTCGCACTGGGACGAGATGTCTGCTGCGTACACCGCGAGCCCTCCACCGCCACGATGCAGGGTGTGTTTCCCGCCTTCCTTTGGTATGTCAGGAAGGTTCTTGAGGGCGTAGTAGTCGAGAGCATCCTTGGTGTTTTTCTTGGACTCGATCGCCCCGATGATGTCTGTGGCTCGTTCGGTGAAGTCGAGCTTCTTGCAGAGGTCTTTGAGGGCGATGAGAAAGGGCTGCTTCTTCACCGCCTGAGCAATCTCGGTCTGCACCAGAGTTTTGGTGGTTCGCTCGCTCAAGTAGTCGATGTCTGGAAGCGGGGTGCGGCCTGGCTCACCCTTTTCGCCTGGCTTGCCGTCCTTGCCTGGTTCACCCTTTTCCCCGCGTTCGCCCTTGTCGCCTTTGAGGCTTTGGGAGAGAAGTTGTTGACGGATCGCGGGAAGGGCACCGGCGATGTCAGACAGAAGCGCCCTCAGTTTCGCCCGGTACTGAATCAGCTCCTCAGCGAAGGCGTAGCGGTCATCCAAGCTCACTACAACCTCTTGAAGGCGCTTCAAGTGGTTGGCCGTTTGATCGGTCTTTCGGGGGGATGGGAGCTTACGAAGAAAGCGGTTCATGGAATTTAGCGACTGAACGGATTACTTTTGACGTTCGGATTCGTCTCCTGATAATGTTGGACGCCGGTTCCGAAGAAGCCTGGGATGCCAGCCGTGAAAATGGCCTCTGGCCCCACTTCGTTGATGACGGTGAAGATGTCCTGCAAATAGAGAGGAACGGTCTTCTCGATCATCTCGTTTGGAAGCGTGATGTCCTCACCGAAAAGCTTCTGCCCTTCGGCCAGTTCGAGCGCGAGGCTGACAGTCGGATTCAGTTTTCCCCGGAAGAAGCGGGCTGCAACGTCGAGGCGGGAGTCAAACGGGAATTTGTTCTTGTCCAGCTCGTAGACGTTGCCCTTAGCTGACTTGCGTGCGTTACCGGCGATTTGCGAGGTGACACGCACCCACTGCTGGAATCCGCCCCAGATGTCCCAGCGGGTGTCGCCAACACGAATCTTGGCGAAATCAGTGGAGCGCGGGTCGAGCTCCACACTGGCTCCGCCAGCTTTGGCGAGAGCAAGGATAGAACTACCTGTAGCAAGGAACTGAAGCATCGTTTTCACAGCGGCCTTGCGAACAGGAGGTGTCTGCTTCATGTACCACACCGGGTTGAGCATATTGAAGCGGGCGGCGATGAGGCGAGGCGAGAAGAAGACGTTGTTGAGTCCTTGAGCCGATCGTTCAAATGCTCCGAGATGTCCGCGACCGGTGGCGTGGTTTACGAAGTTGGCAAGGGACTTCAGGTTCTCCGGGGTGGCTATCCCCTCACGCTCAAACTGAGTGGCAAAGTCGGTGAACACGTCTACGCGAAGCTTGTTGAGGTAGGAGACGTAGGCACGTTCACTGGCCTTGATCCACGGGAGCTTCTGGGCGAAGTTGGACATGAACGCTTCTTCGCGTGCGCCGAGCCCGCCAGAGACCCGTGTCGGGTCTGAAATGTAGAGACCCGAGTTCTTCATCATTCGGTAACGGGGGTTGTTCGGGATGTCGGCGAGCCAAGCCTCGAAGTTCTTCTGGGAGAAGGTCTGCCGCATCATCTCGCCAAACGCGCGGGAAGCAGTGCGTGGGCGTGTAGAAGTGAAGAGGATGCCTTGTCGCAAGACGGCAGACATATCAAGCGAGGTTATGAGTGTTCTGGGTAGGTTGAGAGTGCTTGTGATGAAGTCCTTAAACTTGTCCATCGCCGGCCGCTTGGTGAGGATCGTTTCTACGAGCTCCTTGCCGAATACGTCTTCGAGAAGGGAGAGTTGGCTCTGTTGAGGGATCTGCCCCTCGAAGATCTTCTGCAATCCACTGGACGCTCCCACTTTCTCGTACAAGTCTAGACGCGGATGAGCTTGTACCTGGTTGAAGAGGTCATCAACGTCAGCCTGAGTGATCTGTTCGTTAGGTTTGATCGGCTCAAAGGTCTTCTTGTCGGGCGGAGCCAGCTCGCCTTTGAGCTTCCCGAGTGCCTGAAAGTAGCCCTGTTGACCTTGCTTTTGAGAGAAGACGCCGGCAACCTCACCAGCACGTGACGAACGCTCGGCACTGTAGGCGGCTTCGAGCTGTTTGCGAGCGGGGGCGGCACGATTCAGAGCAGAAATCAACTTGGAAACAGCCGGAGGAGCTTGCTCTATGACGTTCTGAACTGTCTTCGCTGTTGTGCCGACAACGCCAGTAGGATCAATACGAGGAATGCTGCCGCCCGACGGAAGTTTGATTTCTGGTGACGCTCCCTTGTCGAGCGTGTCGCCAATGATGCCAAAGCCCTTTGCAGTCTGTTGCGCGGAGCCGTGAAGAAGCTGCGCCGCAGCCTGGGGTATGCCCGTGAGGGTATTAACCGCAACACCAGCAGGCGTAGCAGCAAAAGGCTTTTCAGCAAGGCTGTGGTACTCACCGAGTACCTTGTTGGCATAGGCTTCGGAGTCATACTTCACGCCTCGCGCGTTCACTCCTTTTCTGACGAATGGTTGCTCGGCTCCTGCAAGAGAAGTATTCCAGATGAGGGCGATTTCTTTTGCAGAGTGGCCTTTGCCCAGGAGTTGCTTGATCTTCTGAGTTGCGACAGTGACTTCATTTTCTGGAGTCTGTTCAAGAACGGAGCCCATTGTTTCCGCAGAGACGCGCTTCCACGTAGCGGGCATGAACTGAAAGGCGCCAAATTCACCAGAGGCTCCGGCGACTTGTTTACCGCCCGACTCAACCTTGGCAATAGCAGTGGCAACGCGCTTGGCTTCCTTGAGAAGTGACGTATCGCGGTCGTAGGTGGAAACGCCCCGAAGAGCATTGGAGAAATTGGCAACCTCGTTCTTGACTGCGTAGATGTCGCGGCTAAATGGATTCATAGGTCATATGCCAAGGAACGACCGTAAGGAGTCCCATGAGTTGTTGACCCCTTCGTACACCTTCACAGCGGCCTTCTCAAACGTCCCGCGCTTCTTCGGAGTGGCCTTCACTGAGCCGAGTTTTGCCTTGAGGAATGTCTTGACCTGATCGGGGGAGTTGCTCTGATCGATGAGAGAAGCGACTTCTGCGGGAGTCTTCTTTCCCGCCTGCACGGCAGCAAACTCGCTGCTGATAGCTTCGAGCTGCTCATTCGTTGAGTTGATGTAGTAGTTCTGAACTTCAGGCGGGAAGGTGTTGAAGGTTGCCATGTCAACACCAGCGTTGTTGGCTCCCTGGTTCTTCTGCGTGTCGGTGAACTTGTAGCCTGAAGCGGTCGTAGGAGCCGGTGTCGGTCTGAACCCGTCCGGAGTCGTGACCGACCCGCCGAGACGAGCTTCCTGTGAAGCTTTTAGTGCATTCTCGAAGACCTGCTTTTGGTATTCGGTCTTGAGGGCAGCGTTGACCAAATCGTGAGGGAGTCCGGCGCGTGCCGAGAAGGTCTCTATTGCGGTTCGTGTCTCCGGAGAGAGCTGTGCAGGATCAATCCCACCCATCTTGTCAATTATGTTGAAGAGGGTGGTCTGAGCTTCAGACTCAAGCTTGTCAGCATACGTCATGAGCTTCTCTTCCTGCTCTTGGAGGCGCTCTTGCACCTTCGCCTGAAGTTCTACGTCGTCGGCCAGGTAGCCCAGTTGTGCGTTCGCAGCGTCGCCGATCGCCTTGCGGGTGTCCTGCTCGAGACCGAGTTCAGCGAGGAGGTTCTTCTCTTTCAGAAGCTGCTCCTGCTTGCGGAAAGACGACTTGAAGTCAATCTCAGCGGCTCGGCCACCGGCAAAGCCCATGGTCTGTCCCTCGTACTCTGCGAGCTTGTCCTGTTCGGTTTGCAGGTTGAATTGGTCGGCTTCAGCTCGAAGTGTGAGGAGTTGCTTGCCGAGTTCCTGTTCACGAGCTGTCGGAGTGAGCGATGAGGCGTACTGCTGGCGAAGCGGGGCAATTTCAGCGTGATAGTCCGCGAGCATCTTGTCGTAGGCTGCGCGTGATTCATCAGCTCGCTTCACTGCCGCATCAAAAGCACTGTAGTTCTTCAGTGAAAGGGCGCTGCGGGCTTCCGCGGCTGCTCGTGCTGCCTTGTCTTGCTCGGCGATGAGTGCAGCGTGGTGAGCCTGGTTGTCGGGCGAGAGACCGCCGTTACCTACGGTGCGGTTCACCTCGTCTACCATCGCTTGTGAGGCTGGCGAGCCAGAAAGATTGCGCAGGGTGTTGAGCATCTGCGTGTTCTGTTCCGCGGTGCCCCGGTAGTTCTGAATACCCTGCTGCGAAGCGATGCCTTGGAGGGATGTGCGATCCGCCGGCTTGCCTTGGGACTTCAGGTAGTCCACGATGGACGGCCCCATGTACGCGGACTCGATCTGCTGAAGCTTCTGAGTTCCCTGATTGACGGCCGTTGCGCCGTTTTTCGAGGTTAGAAGGGTGGGAGTAGCTGTTTTCGGAGGTGTGGGCGCTAGAGATGCCGCGTAGTTGTACGCTTTGAGCTGTTCCGGCGTGAAAGATGAGGTGTCAACGGGCATACCTTAGAAGAGGAGATACCTCCTTGTTACTTTTAATGCTTCGGACGGGCTTTGCGACTCGTACCGCGCCTTCCATTTCGTGTACTCGTCTCGAAAATACTTCACGTCGTCGTACTCTTTGAGCTCCTGTGAAGCAAACTCAGAAGCCTTGAACGCGATGCCTTCCACTTCGTCGGTATCGGCGATGAGAAGATCCGTGGTCGTGGTGCTTTCTTCGATGTAGGAGCCGGCAGAGGTCTGCCAGCCGTACTTCGAGTAGTACACAACGTCGTAGGAGTCTCCTTTCTTGAACACGATGTCGTCTACACGCCAGTCGGTGTCCGCAGCGAGGGAAGTTGACTTAGTGACGGTGAGACGGAGGTAGTCGATTGAGGCAGGGGCAACCGTTCCTACTTCCGTGGCGTCAGTCCAGTCAAAACGGAGGAGATTCCAGCCGTCGTAGAAGGTCAACCCCTCGTTATTGGTCGTGACGGTGCGGTGCCAGTAGTTCGAAGCATCATTCCCCCAGCGGAGGATGAAGTTCGTCACGGTGTCGCCTTGCGCGTCTGCGTAGTCGGGGATATACACCCAGACGAAGATCGATCCCTGTTCGTCGTAGTCCGCAAGATCCACGGCTGTCATGTCCGTGCATTCGATGTAGCCCGTGGCACCTCCCGCAGCCATGTCGAAGTTGAGGGAGGCAGACCCTTCTACGTAGTCGCCCGTGTCCCGTGTGAGGTTTGAAGCATCCCCACCAGCCGCCCAGGTGCCGTTTGCGGTCAGAGAGTCACAGTCATTGAGTGGTACGTCTACGTCCCCTTCTACGCCGTCAATTCTGAGGATGCGGGAGAAGTTTCGGTCGAGCACGGCAATCCGGTGATTGCTGATGCTCTTGTAGCGGTCGAAGTCGGTCTCATCAACCAAAATCCACCCCTCGTCTGAGGAGCGGTTCACCCGCTTTCGGATGTCAATAAGCGCATCTCCCTTCAAATCAGAGGGAGCGGTGTAGTCAAAGTTGTCTTCAAAGAGATTCGGCGAGAGTGGGGTGTTGCGCTTGGTGCTGCGAAGGTCGGTATCTCCGATGACGTAGCGGACAGCGCGATTCATAGTGACCGTCGTACTCTGGCACTGGTCAAATTTCCCGTGTACGTTGCCGTTGATGATGCTTTTGAGTTCTGCCTGGGTGTAGCTTGGGGTTGCCATACGTTGTTTTTTTAGTATTACATGTGCTTCGCCTCAGTTATAGGCTTGTAGACGGGGATAACGTCGTCTATTTCAACCTCAAAGCCCCGGCACTCAAGCTTCACCTGAATCAGCTCGCCATGCATCACTTCAGGAGCAAGGAGCTTCTGTGAACCTTCTGTGGTGGTGCTGATCGTGCCGAGCTTTGTCCAGTTATCAAACCGGGCAAGCATCCCCCGGTTGCCTACGCTGTTGAGCGATGGGAGTGATTCATCCACGGTGACGGTAATGCTCGCGGAACCATCAGGCGTTGCGGAGAGCGCTGAGACGTGGAAGGTGCATCCACCGCCGTTCCCAGACATGATTTCAACCTCATCTCCCACCTCTACACCAGTCGGAACGACACACGTGAAGGTTGTTGTCGTCGCCCAGGTGCCGGTAGCCTGGCGAACTTGGTTATTTGTGGAGGTTACGTCAGCGGCATTGAGACCTGTAGGATCAACGACACGAGCTTTGGCGATGATGCGGTTGTCAGCGTCAACAAACCGTTTGAATTTGACCCAGACGCCCTCAAACGCGCCTTTGATGAGGTCTGGATCAGCGAAAGAGAGGATAAGTTGCCCGCGATTGATGCCGATATCGGACGCGCGTGCCTTCCCGCCGTAGTTTGCGCGGATGCGGAAGATCGCGCCCTTAGTAGAGCTCGAATACGCGCTGTAGAACTTGCCGCCGGCCACGATGAAGGGGCTGATGACGGCGTTTTGTTCGTAGGAGAGGCGAATTCCGCCCACTGAGGCAGCGGGACTCTGCCCGAAATCAGGGTTCGTGCCTGCTGTTTTGTAGGCACCGATACTTGCACGGTGATAGAGGTTTCGGTTCTGCGTGTTGTACACCCACAGGCCAGAGCGGGAACGGATGCTCTCTGAGGCGAAGTTGCCAGAGAAGTTGGCCAGGATGTGCACAAGGTTGCGGTCAACGGTGGCTCCGTACTGCGTGATGTCAGTCTCGGCGAGAAGGAATCGCTCTTCGACAATAGGGAACTGCTGAATGGGCTCAAACGAACCGCCTGCGTATTTGAAGATCACGCCGAGCTCGGTAATGAAATGAGGAATGTTGCTCGCCACGAAACCAGTGAGGGGAATTGAACCTGTCAGCCGGTACTCGTTGTTGGCGGCGAGAGAGAACCCGTCCCATTCTGTGATGAGGGCGGGCTCCCCGTAGTATCCGGTTGCGGCGATCCAAAAGCGGTCTGACGAGGTGTAGATCCCGCGTACCCGGTAGCCGTAGGGCAACACGAGGCGCGAGGCGCTCACGGTGTCATTCTTGTCAATTGTGTGGACAAGGTTGCCATCACCAATGGCGATGAGGCGTTGCAGACGAGCAATTGGATGGTAGTAGCCAGAGGTGTTGGTGAGGGTAAGTCCTGCCACCGTCGAACCCCAGTCGTTGTCCCATGCATTCGCGCCACCGGACTTGTTCAGAATGGCAATGTCGCCTTGGCGAGTGACAAGAAGGCGCTGTTCTCCGTTGACGCTCTCGTGCGTCTCCATGTCGAGGCAGTCTGTGGGAACGCCGACGGATGCGTCTTCCTCATAGGTGCTGGTGATGGCAGGAGGCGTGGCAGCGGTTGCGGTTCGAAACAAGCGCCCGCCTGTAGTCCCGTTTGAACAGAGCGCATACCAGCGTGAGTTCGTGGCATGGTTGTCGGCCGCATTTGTTTGGAGCCACTTCGTGACGATACCGAGGTTCGTGAAGCCGGTGTCGGTCTCGTCTACGAGGACAGACATTGGGTCGCCAAGAACTGCACGGCCTACACTTCGGTCGAGGTCGATGTTGCGCGTCATCCAGACATTGCCGGTGAAGTTGCCGGGGAACATGCCTGCCCACACCTTATTCGCTCCTGGGATACGGAATGAGCTCATAGGATTTGGATGTAAGGGGTGAACAGGTTGATAACCCCTTCCGTGAACTCCGCACCGACATATCGCGGTGCGCCAGTGCCGGTGTAGGAGTTGGTGATGTCGGAGCCTGAGTGCGCCTGGTAAGAAGCACCAGCTCGGAACTTGGTCGTGTCGAAGTTGTTGATGATGGCAGTCTGGGATACGCCTGGTGTGGCTTCCGCGTTTGCCATGAACACGTCGAACACCACGCCGGATGTGCCCTGCACTTGGAAAGTGATACTTGGGTTGGGGTTGAGGAGGGTGTCGGTGTCGCCGATAGTGGGGCCGATGTCTCCGGTGAGGTCTACAGCAAAGAGACGGCTTGCCTGGATGTCTGAACCGAGAGTCGGAGTGGCAGTGAAGGTGATGTTGTACGAACCCGCTTCCGGCCGAACGAGGTAGTAGATGCCTGCCGCACGTCCGGCTCCACTCCCGTTTCTCTCTCGTGCAACAGACATGGCCGTTCCATTCCACTGCACGGCAGATATGGTGGTGTCGTTGGCCACGTCGTTCGTTCCTGCCTCAACCATGATGCCCATTACCATCATCTTCGTGTTGGCCGGACAGGTGTAGCTGAACGTCCCGTTGTTGCCGGTTGCGGTTGCTGCTCCTGTTGTTGGTGTGCCTACGACAATTGCCATGTTATTGGGCTGAGACTTTTATAGTGAGCCCCTTCGCAGCTCCATCTCCTGCATCATCTACGTCAACGGCGATGCGATCGCCTTTTGTGAGCTGTGCATTCGTGAAGTTAATGACAGGCTGTGTAGCCGCGTCGTAGCTGTTGAACTCGCTGTCGTCAATGTTGATGCGCGTTGAGAGGATGTCAACGCTATCCGTGATATTGCGAAGCTGCACGAGGATGGGGCCACCCGATGCTGAGACCGTTGTGACGTACCCCGCTACCGACTGAATGAGCGTGCCGTCGAGCTCCTCTGGGACAGTCCAGATTTGCTTGCCGTCACCTACGGTAATAGCGGTGTCTTTGTCAGTCACTGGAATCAGAGTGATGAACCCTCTGTTTTTCCAAAGGGAACGCGGCCACTTGAGCGCCTGAATCAAGCGCTCGATGATGCGCGAGGAGTTCAAGTCCAGCGGAAACGACAGCTGAGACTTTTCGTTCTCGGGAACAGTAGCCTTTTCCTCTTCCATGGTTACCGAGCTTCGGAGACGGTGATGACCGTTGAAGTGAAACCGTACGCATAGACTGCGGAGCACCCGTAGAGTTCTGCGTCATACATAACGGTGGATGAAGCAGCTTGAACGTGTCCCGAGTTGAAGGACGGGCGTTGACCGAGGATGTCGCTGAAGTAGAGCATCACGGCGGAACCGGTGGTGCTCACAATGCGCGATGAGCACATGGGACTGGTGCTCGTGGCGAAGATCGGAGCCGCGACGCTCGTACTCACAGTCGGATTCGAGGACGTCGCAATGCGAGCAACGAGTCCAGGTCCGGCACCTCTGAGAGGCTGCTCTTGGGTGATGATATGCAGCACACCGACGAAGGTGAGGACCGTGAAGATCATGCTGATAAATTTCATGTGAAACAGGGTTAATTTCTAATTGGGCGAAGCCCGTGTCCTGCCCCCGATGACTCAGGGGCAGAGACGAGCTACGGACAAGTACCGAACTCCCAGACCATGTAACCGCCGAGGCCAGTCGTCGTGGACCACGTAGTAGTGGCCGAGACGTTCATGGCACCAGGGCGAAGACGGATAGGGTTTGCGGTTGATGTCGCAGTGAGCTGAATACAGCCGCCAGAGATAGTTGACGTTGCGGTGTTCGAGGTGGTCACCGCGAGGGAACCACCTGATATCGTTGCGTCATCAGTGACGGTGAGGTCGTCGTTTGAAACGAGATCTCCTGCTGTCCACGTGTCGGAAGTGGAACCTCCAAGCATTGGCTGCGAATAGAACATGGGTGCAATGATTGCGATGATCACCGCAATCACCCACCCGAAGTCCTGGAAGAAATGAGACATGGTGATGCGGATTACGATGATTAAGCAGTACCGTTGCTACCCACAATGCCTACCCACGTGCCGGCAAAGACTCGCTCCGAGAATCGAGCGCGGTAGAAGGCGCGTCGCTTGCGATCTGCTTCAGGTGCGGTGTAGGCACGCTGAATTGGAACGCGGACAGAGCGGGTAATGCTGTGCATAGGGGACACGACGAAGTACGACGTGTTGGCATTGCTGTTGTACGTGTTGTAGGCCGAATCGAGCCACTCAGATACGCCGATAACGAGACCTGGGTACACCTTGGAGATGTAGTTGAGGTCGTTGTCGGTGGTGCCTGGCTTCAATTCAGACTGCGCAACAACGTGAGCGGTCGGAGCGAGGTTCGATGGAACCAAGAGACCTCTTGCTTGGCAAGAGCCAAGACCACCATCCTGCGCCTTTTGAAGGCGAAGAGAGCGGATTACTGTAGCAAGGTTGTTTGCCGAGAGTGCGCCGGTTTCGAGGTTGTCGATCGTGTCGCCCGAAAGGCTCACGTGTGAGTTGCTGATAAGTGCTACGCCGTCCGGAGTCGTGACTCCTGAGAAAGCGTCTGAGTATGAGCGGCGGAATGCCTGCTCATCCTGCGAGGTGCGTGCGCGGATACCGAGCTCGCGTACCCAGTCCTCCACCATGCCATAGGCCTGAGAAGATTCCTGGTAACGCTGCGGAATGCTGATGTCGCGGTCGAACTCGAACACCTCAGCGGTGGTTCGGTTGCCGACGCGGACAGTGGCATCATCCACTTCCTCGTCTTCTGCTGTTGCGCGGAACTGACCTGGCCCCATGCTTTCTGCATATTGGAGCGTGAGCCAATCCGTTGACTTCTGGCGGAAGAAGAGGGTGTTGTCTGCACGCACTTCATCAGGCTGTTTGTCCATCTCGTACGCACTGTCGAAAATCTCATCAAGCCCTGCGCCTGTGGTGAGTCCAACACTGGATACGGTCTGTCGAATTACTGACATAAGCTAAGTGCTAACTATTAACCCTTCCAAAACTAGACCTGACCACGGCCAATCCACGCATTTGAAGGCGTGAAGTAGCACATACCGTCAGTAACTCGGACATCAAGAATCATGAGTCCGTGCACATCGGGGTCGGTGCCTTCGTCTTCGTCTACAGTGAGCGTTCCGGCTGCTGTTGCAGCGGAGCGGTCAAAGGTGACGTGATCGAGAAGAACACCAAGGATCTTGGCGTCGGTGTCGACATTGGCTGGTGTAGTTGCGAGGCACTCAAGAACGGTGCCTGGCATTACGAGCTCAACGTCAATAACACCATCAGCGGATGCGGTTTCAGTCCCGGCGCTTTTTGAAACGCCAAAGAACATATCCGTACCCTGCTCTGGGTCGCCAGTCAGACAGACGCCAACATAGTTGGTGCCGGTTCCGATTGCGCCCTTGATTGCGTCTCCTTCGCGGATTCCGACTGTCACGTTCGCTTCTGTGCGGAAACGCTGAACAGTGAGACCGTGCTTGAGGATTCGCACGTTATTTGCTGCCATAATTCATCCAATTACGGGTGAGTAATCGGACGTTGACAGGGCTATCTAGCGATCTTGCGGGACTCCCATTGGCTCGTCTGAGGATTGAAATACTCCTCGTTGAACCGCGCCTGCCAGGTCTTCGTTTTGGCGTTGAACTTGTACCCGCGACTTTCGAGCATGTGTGCTGCCGGGTGCGCTGGTACTTCAACGTGAGGCTGTTTTTGTCCTCCTCCTGATCCTGTTTGAGGCGTGGCACGACGGGTAAGCTCCTCAAGAGCCTGCTTGAGTTTCCCTTTGTTCGCCTGGAAGTGAGCGTCTTCGACGGAAAGCCCCTTGTTCTCTACCCACCACATGATGACTTTGAGTTCATCCTCTGAACGGGCGAGTTGTTTGGCTTCCAGTCGCGCGAGGTCGATCTTCGTGACGTATCCCTCCGTTGGAGGTGCCACAATGTCGCTCGCGGGCGGTTCCCCGCCAAGTTCCTTGATGCGCTCATCGATCTGCTTGCGGGTGTAGATGGCCTTTTCAAGCTCAGTCTTCCCTTTGCTGCCCGACTCACGCTCAAGGCGCTCTGCTTCTGCTTTAAAGTCAATGTCCGTTGAGTCGGTTGGGACTGCGGTTGTATCCTCAGTCTGAATCACCTCCTCGTGCGTTTCCTGCTGGTTTTCAGCAGTCTCTTCAGCCTGAGTTTCTTCTTTTAGTTCTGTGTCCATAGATTTGGCTATCGTGCCAATTACGCTTCCTCGCTAGTAAAGCCAGCGTTGCTGGTCTCCCTTCCTAAGACCCCGATCCCACGCTCCACGGAAGGGGTGAAGCGGGGAATCGGAGTCTCAAGAGGACAGGTTGTCCAGAAATTTCTGCTGAAGGCTGTTCGTGTAGAAGAGGGCTTTGCCCCACACGATGTCATCGGCCGTCTTTGCGTTCGCCGTCATCGCCTGGTACGCAGTCCACTCCAACTCGCGCTTCATGAGGTTCCACAGCTCCGAATCTCGGAGAGCTTTAGCCTCCTCACGGAGCGTTTGGAACTCCTCCTGCGTCAATTTCCGTTTCCTGAGCAGGTAGCCCTCGGTTGTGATGCGGAGAATGTCGTCCTCCGTCACGGCTTTGAGCAAGTGCCTGGTCAGGTGGTCAATCAACCTGTGTTTTATGTCCTTCCACATAAAGAGCTATTCAACCATTCGCTTGCGTCCCTTGGCCTGCATCTCCTGTTTGCGGACCTGGGCTGCCTTTTCCTCCTCTTCAGTGCGGATGAGGCCGCCGAGCTTCACGTAAATGAGCTCGTGGGCACCCGCATCCTTCGGTGAGAGCTTGGCTTCCTGAAGGAAACCAGAGAACACGCGAATCATCTCCTGATGATCGGGGTTCTTCGGCTGCGTGACACCGTTCAACAGATTGAGAACCTGCTGTGCGCGTTCTGCCTTCTCCGTGTTTACAAGTACGTTCATGCAACAAATTACGCTGATAACCCTTCCATTGCCGTGCTCCTCATGAGCTGTGCCGGCAACCTCCCTTGCGCACCGGGCGCAACGCCGGGAGGCATCGCTGCGCCCATAGGATCTTCCTGAGCCAGGTACTTCGAGGCATCCCCGCCCATAAGCGGTTCAAGCAGGAAGTCCCGAGTCACCGCACGCTGGTCAACAAACGGATTGGCAATTGCTCGATCGTAGGTTTCGAGCTTGAAGGCTCGTTCAAAGGCGGTGTTCTTCTTGAGCATCTGCTCGTAGTCCACGGACACGAGGTAGGACATGCGGGAGAAGAGTGCAGGGTTCACTTCCCAGATGTGTTTGTCATCTCCTGCCTCTTGGTACATGCGCATCTCCTCCTGCCGCTTCTCGTCTTCGGTGAACTCCTGCCCTGCGAAGCGGTCGGTGAACTTGATGTAATCGGTCATGCCCTTGCCGTCGTGGATGCGGTTGTGCACGATGAAGGTCTTGTAGTTCATCTTCGGAACCCCACCGATGATTTCACCTATCTCTCCGACCGTCTGGTAACGCATCACGTCATCGAGCATCAGCTCCCCTACGTCTTTGACCATGACACCGATCATGCGACCCATGACACCGAGGTTTGTCTCTGCGTTCTGTTGAATGAGGATGGACTGGCGGGCAGTCTGTGGGAGACCGCCCTCTTTGCCTTGCATCTGTGAGTCCTGCGAGCTTTCAGAAAGGGAACGCTCGGCCTCGTGCATGACATTGAACGCTGCCATAGGGTCGCCCACGGTCAGCGGCTGAATCTTGGCGTTCACGTCGAGGTCAGTGACCGTGCCAGGCACCACCACGTCCTTTGAGAGCTTGCCCGCACCAAACGAGATGATCGGGGTGAAGGTCTTGAGGAATGAGCCATCCACGGCCATCTGCCACTGCTTGTCCACGAGTTTCTGATCGTTGCTCATCTTGGAAACGAGCGACTTGTACGCCCAGAAACGCATCGCATCAATCGGCTCGGCACCGAACTTGGCGTACTGGTACTTAGGCTTGTTCTTGTTGGTGCGGTGCTTCATTGGGTTGTAGGCCGCGTTCTCGTTTGAGAGGTAGATCCCGTTGACGAAGATCACCTCGCAGTCGCCGCGACGGTTCATGTATCGCACTTCTTCAACGAGGGTGCCGTTGACATCCTCCACGTCGTAGAACAGGCCGTTCTCCCCGTTGTAGAAGGCTCTGACACCTGGGCGAACGTGTACGAAGTTGGCGTGCTTGCCGTAGAGCCCTTCAGCTTCGGAGAAGGAGATGAGGCGCTTTCGGATGAGGAATCCTTGCTTCTGAATGTCGAAGGTGTAGGGGTTCTCGATGAGCATCTCATCTGCCGGCACGAGGTTGTATTGAAAGCCAGAGAGCACGTCGTCAATGACTTCTTTTCGGGTGTGCTTGGAGTTGGTGCCCTCAAGGACAGTCTGGTATGCCTCGCAGTACGCTACGTCGAAGTACGAGACCGGATTCACCAGTCCCGAGATGACGGCATAGAGGAACGCCTGCTCGTAGTCGGAGCGTTGGATGTTGTATTCGAGAAGATCCCTCATCACGTACGCTGCTTCCTTGTCCTCCTCGTCTTTCTCATTCTGGGCGAAGACTTGCGGGGTAATGAGCTGCGAGGTGAGGTGTGCGGCTGTAGAGATGATCTTGTTGCGGGTGATGGGACGGACACCCTGCCAGCGCCAGGAGCTCTCGGGATCATTGAAAAGCTTTGGGGAGTGCGAGAGCCAGGCTTGCTGGTCTTCGTTCATGCGGCCGATGAGGGAGAGGCCGTTGAACTCCTGAAAGGGGCGGGTGAGCGTCTCCTCTCCGAGCTGGTACGCTTCTTTGACCTTCTTGGTCAAATCCTGAACACTCTGGCTGGGTTGGTACGCCGAGAGTGGTTGGTCAACTGACTGAAGCGCACCTTTGGTTGTGTAGCTGAGTACGCCTAACATTATGGAAATTAGGCATCCCCTTCCGATGCTACAGTTACCATAGCATTGTCAATGCCATATGTCTGCCCGCGGAGCCTGTGGATAGCCGCCTTGATCGAGCCAGGCCGGACGGTACTGCGGGGTGTCCTCGGGTTGCGCGTCTCGTGTCACCGCCCAGTAGCGGAGTGCATCGGCATAGTGGCTGGTGAAGTCATGGAAGGGCGCGTTCTTGAACTCACCCCGCTTGTCATCCCACTCTTTGCGATAAAGGGAGATGCAGTGGAGAAACTCGCTGTTCTTCTCCTCGTCAATCCACAGCGTACTGAAGCGCATACGGACAGCGTTGATGCCGTCCTCAATCGAGAGCTTGGGAGCGACCTTGAACTTGATGCCAAGGGAGGCAGCAATCTCTTTGCGAGAGCGGCCAGTCCCGAGCTCCTTTACCTCGATGTCGTGCGGTCCCCAGTGGTCTTTATAGAAATAGCCTTTCTCGGTCAGCACCTTGGCATAGTGGGCTAATCCTTCTCCTGACTGCTCGTAAGAGTCAATGAGCCGCCACTCCTTGCCGTAGTTCTGGAAGAAGAGGATGGCCGTCGAGTCCCCTATGCCAAGATCCCACCACGTAGAAACAGGAAGCAGTTCATCGTAGGGAACCTTAGAAATGCGGCCATCTGCTCGTGCTTTGGAGAGCTGCGAGGCGTAGTACGCGCCCTTGATCGCCGCCTCGAATGAGCACATGAACTCCTGGAGGTACTCGTCCTCCGACATCGTGGTGCGAGCATCGGCCAGCTCCGCATCAGGAATTACTTTTGTGTCGTCGACGGTGAGGAGGAGCGGGAACCAATCTTTTGAAACGTCCTCGCCTTTTTCATTAAAGCCGGTGCGGGCGACTTCGTAGAGCTTCCAGAAGTCGTTCTTGCCTTTCGGCGTGCCAATCCACACCGCATAGCCAGAATGGTCTGCAAGTGCCGGTCTAATGATTTCAGAGAAGATGTTTGACGGCTGCTGAGAATACTCGTCGAAGACAACTCCCCACAGTCCAATTCCTCGCAGACTGTCTGGATTGTCTGCGCCATAGAGCGTAATACGGCTACCATTCGGATATCTAACAGTAAGCTCAGACTCGTTGAACTCTGCTCCTGGGACCGGCTTCGCGTAGAACTTGATGATGTCCCATGCGATGTTCTTGGCTTGTTTGTACGTCGGCGCGATATAGGCATAGCGAGAGTTAGGTACGGTTAAAGCGTCACGCTGCAGATGGTTGATGCACGCGGTCGTTTTGCCTGAGCGTCGGTGCGCGACGATGACTGACCAGCGTTTTGTACTCTCATGGAAAGGGAGAAAGTGGGTGCGAGGCGCATAGGGGATGACTACATGGGTGCCTGCCATGTAATCTTGATCGCTTCCCCTCCTGACGTAACGTCAGTCTCCTGTCGGTCGCGGTAGTGCTCGCTGAATGCGTTCTTCAGGTAGAAGATGGCGCCAGTAGGTGAGTTGCCGGCGAGACGCTTTACCCATGCGCTCTCTATGAGTGAATCGAAGCCTTTTATAGCGTCGGCAAACTCAGGCTTCTTTCGGTACTCGCTGTAGGTGTCTCGTGAGATTCCAAGTGCGAGGCACAGTCCAGCCTTCTCTGGCAGTTCCTTGATTTCGAGACAGTGCCCGAAATACGCATCCGCCTTGCTGGCGAGGTCTTCGACGGTCTTGTATTTTGGGGGACGTCCTCCTGCCATAGGTTTATTCGTTGTGAGTGATCTTCTCCTTGATGCGGAGAATCTGCTTAATCAGCTTAGCCTTTCTCCCTTCAAGTGCAACTGGCGTGGTGTGGAAAGCCGCTTCCTTCTCGGCAAGCTGCTGTCTGTATGAGCGGAGCTTTGCGGCGAGGGTGGTCATTTCTTTAAGGTGGAGGGTTCGGCTGCGGGATGACCAGCGGTGTGCCATGCCTCAACTTTCATGGTGTCAGGCATGTAAGAGCTAAGGCACCCGTCAGGGGCGAGAGATAAGCGAATCGCTACATTCATTTCAGAACATTGAGTGCAAGTGGTGGTCATTTCTTGTTGAGTGCCAGCCACAATGGTGCGTCTAACAGCTTTCGCTCGATGACCGCGCGTTTCTCAGCTTCTTCGTAGGCGATGCGGTATTGCATTTGTCGTAGAGTTTTGATCGCGGCGTCTATGTTGCGGGTGGAAAGCTTGTCGGTGTCTAGTTCATCTGTCTGCACAGCGATCGCGTGCGGCATACCTAGTCTTCGATCAACCTCCCCGCTCCCGCGTCCATGTTCTCTGAGTCCCTGAACGAAGAGCGTTCGTCTTCGGGGTAGAGCTTGTGTTCGAGCTCGTCCCAGAGGCTTTTGCGGCGCTCGCTGATAGCTGTCTCGGTGGTGATGAGGATGCCTGCTGCGGAACAAGCGTTCTCTAGGGCAAGCCGCGTGACTTTTACGGGATCGAGAATGTCCTCGCCGATTTCGAGTGAGCCGCCCGCGTTCTCCTGAATCGTCTCGTAGGGTGCTTTGAGGGGCTCGTAGAGGATGTTGTCTTCCCCGAGCTCCTCGGCGACTGCTTTGAGAGTCAGCCCGCCGCCTGGTACTACCCCTTCTTCGATCGCTGCTCGACCAGCAGCTACCGCGTCTTCGATCTTGAGCTTCAGATACCCCCGCTCGGTCTCGGTCATGGCTCCGACACGAATGATGCCAACACCGGCTGCCAAGGAAGCAATGCGGCGTTTCAGTTTCTCTTTGAACATCGGATCTTTCTCAAGATCCAACTGCTCGGTGAGGAGTGCCAGGCGTTCAGCGGTGTTTCCCCGACCGCCTGTGATGATCGTGTCATCTTCGTTCGCTACTACCTTCTTTGCGAAGCCGAGGTGCGTCATCTGCACGTCCTTCAGCTTCATCCCGCGCCCTTTGTCTATGAATGCAGCATCACAGAACACCGCAACGTCTTCGAGTTCTTCTGAGGTGAGTGACGGGGCTTTGATGGCAAGGATCTTCAGGAGATTCGGCTGTCCTTTCATCGCCGCTATAAGCGTGTTTGCTATGACAGAAACAAAAGGCTTTGAGAACGGATCGGTGCCTTCAGAGTAGCCGCCGATGATGACGAGGGTACGCTGCTGGTGCTCGGCGAGCTGCTTTAGAAGTGGCTGAAGGTCTTCGGCTTCAACACGTGCGTTCGTCACAAGAACAGGCGCGTCTTCCCACACTGCCTCCTTGCGAGGATTGGTCATCATGTACGGGGAGGCATAGGTGCCGAGGAACTTCATGCCCACAATCGTTTCCGTGGTGAGCCCGTACTGAGTAGCCCAGTTGTCTTCCACGGAGATATAGCCGTCTTTGCCTACGGTCTCAATCATCTCTGCGATAGTCTTGCCGAACTCGAGATTTTCAAGTGAGGTGGAGATGATCTTCTGTAGATCACCTGGGGCGAGTGGAGTTACCTTTGCTTTGAGTAGCTCAAGTGCCTTGGTCTTCGCCGCGTCAATGTCTCGCTTGAGCTGCATGGCGTTGACGTTCTGCCCGAGAAGCCCTTCGCCGAGCATCTTGAAGCACTTGGAAATGATGGCAACGGCGATAACGACGTTGGTGGTGGTTCCATCGCCGGCCTGCTCGTTGGTCTTCATCGCAGACTCAACGACTGTCTGTGCACCAAGATCCTCTATCTCGTCTTCGAGGTAGGTGTGACGAGCAATAGACACGCCGTCGTTCGTGACGAGCGGTGCCTTGTACTTACGGTAAATGATGGCGTTGCGGCCAGAAGGACCGATCGTTGCCCCGACAATGCGGCCGATGGTCTCTGCACCCTTCAAAAGCTTCGCGCGTGCACGGTCTCCCTCACACACAATCTTCTTTATCATGCCTTCCTAGCGTTACCTGGTATGTCTTAACACTACCAAGTAGAAGGCATAGACACAACCAATAGGCTGTGGATTAGTTTGGGACGGTGAACGTGAAAGAGGTGCTCGGAAGATCCCCGTTCTCCTCAATGAACTTCTCAGTTATGAGGCGCAGCGAACAAGAGTATTGGCGTCCCGACGTGAAGAGGTAGTACCCCTTGTCCCATGGAGCGTTGCAGTTCACAAGCATGTTGCGTACGTCAATCTCATGCTGAGTGGTGCATTCCTGAGTGAAGCGAGCAGGGTTCGAGGTGCCGTTCTTGAGGTCGCAAGCGACGTTCACGTTCGAGGTGAACGAAAGCCGTGTGACGATGCGTGGATCACCCTCAGAGAAGGTAAGGGTTGGTTCGCCCACAAGATCAGGTCGCGTTTGCTTTGCGGGCTGTGCAGGCTGGGGAGCTGGTTGAATCACGGGCACCGGAACCGGGACCGGAGTCACCGTCACCGGCACGCTGCCAAAGTACACGGGCTGGTTCTCCACTACCGGCGTCTGAATGACCGGCACGATGACGGCCGGAGTTGAGGTGGCAGGCGTCAAGTCACGGTGTACTTTCTCGATGGTTTGCGCATCTACCCCGAACACACTGAGCACATAAAGGATGGCTGCGATTTGTATGGTTGTGAGCATAATTTCACCCTACACCCGATTAAAAAGAGCGCAAGGGGATATCAACAAGCCGCCCGAAGGCGGCTCGTATTACACGGCTTCCACGAGCGTGTCGCAGACTTCGTGAAGGCGCATGGTGAGGGTGAGGTCTTCGGCAACCTTGGACTGCCCCAGCACCCACGTCGCGCAGTTGAACAACTTGAACACCGATGCTTCGCCGCCCCATTGGTGCGGGGGTTCCCGCCACGTCCGCTCGATGTCGGCGATCTTCGTCACCGAAATCACTTCCTGGCGGTACAGCTCCATGATGGCGTGATCGACGAGTTCGGGCGTCAAGTCCGTCTGCTTATAGCTGAGGAGCTTCGCTGCTTGCCGCGAGCGTTCCTCGTGGAGCGGTTCGACCAGTTCGGAGACGATCATCGGGAGTTCATGCCGTATTTTGGCCGTGTGCTTCCTGCGCACGACATGCTCGGCCACGAAGGCCAAGTTATCGCAGCAAAAGCACCTGCTGCCCACCCCGCATGACACCGGAAAACTCTTGTCTGCGGAATTCCGCATGATCAAAGTGTCCATGTAGTCGCCATAGTCGGACTTCAGCGTGAGAAGCCCGAAGTAGCGCAGCCCTTCCCGCGCGATCGCATGGTGTTCTTCCACGACTTCGTGGCCGTAGAAGCGGAGCCAGTGCTTCACCACGTCCACCAGATGAAAGTGGGGGATGGGAACGTGGGTCGGTGTCGGGGCGGGCGTGGGAACCTGGCGCAGTTGATCGTAGGTAACCAACTCCCCGCCAGCGTGCAAACAGAGCGTCATGGAAATCTCCTAAAGAACCAGCGAGAAGTGCTGGACGCAGGACTGGTTAGCTGGGTCTTACTCTTGGATTCCTCGAAAGAAATCCACACTGCCTTATTAGTCGGCAGTACCCTCCAACCAGCCCTACGAAATAAACGCGCCTACTAAGCGCTCGGAGCAGGAAATCATACTTCCTGCGTTCAACACTCCTCTTCTTTCTTCACCCTATCAAAAGCTCAGCCCCGTGCAAGACGGAGCTGGGGACAGCATTGCGCTGTCTACTGCTGGAAGACCTCATAGGGCGGGTGCTCGGGTATCCCACCGGCCGCCTGGATACAGCGGTCGATGTTGAACTGGTCGGCAGGGTTTGCCGGTACCAGAGACTTGAGCCACATGATGTACGTTGACCTGTCGAGCGGGTCGTCCAGGTTCATCGTGATGACGGCCTGCATCGAGTCGAGCCGGATGAGCCGCGGGAGCTCGGTGAGGTTGACGATGGAGTTCACGTCTCGCTCCCCATCTTCCACAACACCGTCTGCTCCTTGGTGTCCTTGTTGACCTTCAGGAGCTTCACGGCCTGGTTCCCGGCCGCGTAGATGAGGACGTAGTAGATTTCGCCCGGCTCGTTCACGTCCACGCCGACGATGCACTTGTGCACCGTGTAGTTGCGGGTCGCGGCTTCGGCGAACTTGCCGTCCTTCGTGAGGTGGCACGTGCCTTGGTAGACCGTGACCTTCCCTTGCAGGACTTGGCGCAGTTCCCGTTCCGTTCCGGCCTGCACCTTCGTGGCGCCGAAGAGGGCGAGCGTCATGAGGAGGACGCACACTCCTTTACCGATTGACATGACAGCTCCTTACAGCAAGCCCTTCTCAGCGAAACTGAGTGCGGTGCCAGCCGAGACGAGAACGTGGTCGAGTACGCGAACGTCGATGAGGGCCAAAGCCGCCTTCAACGTCTGCGTGAGTGCTTCGTCTGCCCTGCTTGGCTCACAGCATCCCGAGGGATGGTTATGGGACAAGATGACGGACGCGGCATTGAGGGCGAGAGCGGTCTTCACCACTTCGCGTGGATATACCGAGGTCTGCGTGAGCGTTCCTCGGAACATCTCTTCGGTCTTGATGACCCTGTTTTGCGCGTCGAGAAACATCACGACGAACACTTCATGGTCTCTACCGAACAGCAGCAGGCACAGGTAGTCTTTGACAGCCTGGGGGCTGCCCATGACGTCGCGTGCCTGCATTTCGCGCCCGAGGATGCGGAGCGCTCGCTTCAACACCTGGTCATCTGTCATCGCCACCTACACTTGCGAATGAGGGAGAGGCAGAAGAGGTGATACGGCATCATCACACCGTCTTCCTGCCTGAACGTGAGCTCAGAAGGAAGGATGGACTTTGCGCACCTGTGGCACACGTACATGGTCTTCCTTTCAAAGAACTGGCGAGGGTGGAGTGGAGCTACGCAAAGGGTCTTGCGTGTGTCGTGCCGCACCCAATCACCCTCTTACTTAACCTAGCACTGCTGAGGCAAAAGAAAACCCGCCGAAGCGGGTCAGTGGTGGATAACGTGAAGCGTTACTCGGGCTTCGGCAGCTTGAGCGTCGGGCGTTTGCTGCATGTGCGAGCCGTATGTCCAGCCTCTCCGCACGTTCCGCACTTCTGCGGGGCACGCTCTTTCGGTTGGAAGAGGCCTGCGAGCTCCTTGTCGATCGCGTCCCTCTGGTCACAGAGTTCGCGGATGCGTTGTGTGTCGAGTTCCATAGGTTTTCTCCGGGTGGGGATGCCGTGTTCACAGATTCCCCGGTAATGCGGGCCGAAGCTCCGCGCACATTCAGGACAGTTGCTCACCCTCGTCTCCTATGAAGAACATACGAATACCCGCATCGCGCATTGCCTTCTTGCACGGCTCGCAAGCATAAGTGTGTCCGAAAAGGTGAACGTCTGCACCTGCGACTTCTCCCTGTACTGCTTTGCGTTCTGCGTGGTTTTGGTAGCTGCACCCCTCGCACAGCTCGTATCCTTGTCCGGTCGGCATTCCTTCACGCGGACACGGACTATGCTCGTTCGTGGCGTAGGAGAGCACTTGGCCGTCTCGAACTACTACTGCGAGGACTGTTCGCATACTGCTATTGCTCGCATTATTTCTTCTGCGACTTGCGGGACAATCGCATTTCCAAGAGCTTTGAGTCGGGGAGTTCTGTCCAGCCTTCGGGGAAGCCCATCATCCATTCGACAAAGGCGGGCTGCAACTTCAATCCAGTCCTGGCTCCAGTTCCACCCTTCGTCGCTCCGACCTCTACGAGACTGTCCACCGTGTCGCGAGGATTCTTCTGGCTTGCTCCCTTCCAGTCTCGCGTGGCTGGTGTCGGAATCATGGATATCAGGCCGTGCAGATTCGTTGTCCCCGTATGACCCGATGGCCGTTTCTTCCCCGCGCTCACGTCCGCTCCGCCCGTCATGGTTCGCGGTGTCGGGAGCATCGCTATCCTGTCCATCAGCCCCACGCTGTGAGTATTCCCGTTCTTTGCTATGCGCCTTCCCGTGTGGGACAGCTTTGCGTTTGAGTGCTCCACTTCCTGCGTCGTTGCAGTGGGCAACAATCCATACCCTGTCTCGTCGGTGCGGCGCGTTGACGGAAACAGCTGGAATAACAAACGCTTGGACTTCGTAACCTTCGGCTTCCAAGTCAAGATGCACTTGTTCGAGAACCATGCCCTCGTTCCAAGTAACGAGGCCGCCAACGTTTTCACCGATGACCCACCTCGGATGAAACTCTCGTATGACTCGTAGCATCTCCGGCCAGAGATAGCGGTCGTCTTCCGTTCCGCGTCTTCGTCCAGCTTGGGAAAAAGGCTGGCAGGGGAAGCCACCTGTGAGGAGGTGAACTGATTGAACTTCTCCTGAATGCTCCCCACTCCCCGCGCTCGGTTTCTGAACCCCTTTAGTGCGCTCGTACTTGCGTCTTGGTTCTGCGGTGTTGGTAAGAGTCCTGATGTCCCCGTAGATTTCGGCCTCTGGCCAGTGCTTTTTAAGGATTGCTTGGGCGAATGGTTCGATGTCGCAGAAGATGTGTTCAACGTTGCCGAAAACTCGGTCAGCGGCAAGTGCAAACCCGCCGATGCCGGAAAAGAGGTCAATATGGAGTTTTTTTTTACAGGTAAGTGGGCTTTCATGTCATGGCTCCAAAGTTAAGGAGCCTTCTATTTATCTCTTAACACTAACATGCGTAACGGTCAGCATGGAGCACTGTTCACAGTCTTGACATGCTGCGAGACGGTATGTGTAGACGAAAAAAATCTCCCCGAAGGGAGATTAAGGAGCCACCTAGCAGCTCGCTCTCGGGAACGGTCAGCCTGCCTTCTTGAGCGGGATGACGTTTGTCTGCTTGGAAATGTTGTCGGGGAACTTGAGCACGGGTTGCAGCCCCGCCGCGAAGCCCATGAAGCCCGCGAGCTCGCCGTCCTTGTAGAGCGGGAACACCACACGTCCACGAAGCAGACCGCGCCCGTCGTAGCCTATGCCGAGGCTTTCGGCTACTTCGGGGGACAGGCCGAGTGCCTGGACAGCTTCATGCTCGTGCAGGAGCCTTGCAGCCACCCTTTCGAGCTTGTCTTCCTGGGGAGCCTGGGGCTCCGGCTTCGGGGCTGGCACGATCTTTGCTGTACTAGTACCGGTACCTTGTACCGTAGAACTGGTACCCGTACCCATTCCAGCCTGGTCGGCGATGAACACGGCCGCGTCCTTCACCGGAATCCCCTCGATGTGCGAGACGAGGGCGATGAGATCCCCGCCCTTCTTGTCCGCGAAGCAGTAGAACGCGCCCTTGGACGGCGTTACCACCAGCTCACGTCCGCCCGTTGTCTTGCACGCGGGGCAGATTCCGCGGAGCTGACTTCCCGACGCTTTCATTTCTAAGCCGAGCATGTCCACGACTTGCTCGATGCTGACGGCGCTCTTGAGAGCACCAAAATCCACGAAGGCCATGATGCGTCTCCTTTGAAAAGACCAGCGAGAAGTGCTGGTGGGGAGTCCCGCATTTTTAAGATACGCGTCGCTGCAGCAATTTGTACCCGTCGGTTGTCCCCCATCAGCACTCCTGTCTGTCAAAACACTATCACGCTATGCACACCAGTCCACTTGCGGAGCGTGGATAACGAGGTAGCTTTTAAGAGGGAATGTTCCCGCAAGGAGATTTGAAATGGCGAATGGTGAACCCGGCCGCAAGCCGGACTACAAGGTTCTCGTCTCCCGCGAGGGGAAAGACAAGACGTTTTACAACCAGGTGGGCGTGGGCTGGGCGGTCAAGAACGACGGCATCAGCATCCAGCTCGACGCGCTGCCCGTGGATGGCAAGCTCGTGATGTTCCCTTTCCGGGAAGACGACAAGTGAACCACGACGCCTCGAAAGGGGCGTCACTCTTTTGATAGGTCGAACTTTCCGTGCGCCGAATCCCACCCGTCGAGGATGTCGTTCAGAATCGGCGGGATTTTCCACGGTGAACCGAACGTTGGCAGCGTCTTGAAGAGGAATCGCTTCGAGAGCTTCGGGTCGAGTTGGTGCATTTCTTCCATGAGGCTGTTCTTGCGCGTCTCGTTCGTCGTGACTGTGAGCACCATGAGCTTCGGGATGCCCCACTCCTCGAACAACCTGCGTTCCATGACTTCGATGTAGCCCACGAGCTTCTTTCCGAAATCGGTCTGGTCGGTGGTGCGGTGGATTGGCTCGGTAGCGCGGTCGATTTCTACCGCGAAGAAACGATGCGAGTCCCCGTACCCTATCCCGAACAGTTCATCAGGGATGAGAGCCTTCGGGGAGATTTCCAGGCGCATCGAGGAGTCATGCCGAGAAAGGATGTCATGCCGCCCGACGAATTTCAGAGCTGCCGCGTCGAGACACATTTCCATCGAAGACATGACGCAGGCACCCATGAGGCGATGCACAAAGGGGTCAGTGCGCTTCAGGTACTTCGAGGGCGTAATGAGAGCCTCAGATTTCTTGGTGAGGTCGTAGGTGATGAACTGATACCTGGCGTGGAAGTTGTTGAACTGCTCCGCAGGCCGCATCAAATAGCCCTCGTTGAAGAGGTCGGTGAGGCGGTGCTGGAAGTCGTTGAAGTCCTTGCGGCCTGAGTACGGGAAGAGGTAGTTGGTTGGCAGATGCCCGTGGCGGTGAATCGCGTTGAAAACAGCAATGTCACGCTCGGTTATTTCGAGCTTCTTTCCAAGCGACTGCGGCGGCGCGAAGCGTATGCGCCGCTTGAGTGTGTCGTGCATACCTCAAGGCTACCATTTACCTGCCTCTGTGCCATCACCTTCTTCGGGTGTGGATAGTTTCACGGGCAACGGTGAAGCGGCATGTTTCACATGAGACGCAGTAAACGCTATGGGCTTGATTTTGAGATTCAGAGGATGGTCGAGAAACCCATGCCCGTACAGCGCGAAGTTGTAGTCCTGACGGTGAATGAGCTGGTCGGGATCGAGCTTAACAAGCCGTGCGAGTTTCTGTGCGTCCTCAGGTACCACTCTCCCCACGTACTTCGTTGCCATCGAAAGCACGGCCTGTTCTGTTGAGGAAGGAAACTGGCTCAAACGCTGGTGGCTCAAGGTCAAACACACCCTTGCTTCCCGTGCGCGGTCAATGATTTCTTCAATGTACTCATTCAAATACACGTCGCTCTCGTCAATGTAGACGAAGGCATACCGCTTGTTTTGTCGTTGCTTGACGGCACTCGCCAGAAGCGCGATGACAAACCGCCCGATGAAGGGGGCAGCAAGTTCGTCAAATGAACTGGTATCAAGCAGAAGCACACGGCCGTCATCTATCACTTCCCGCAAGTCGAGGGTTGTTTCACGGGAAAAGATGGCGCGAACAGTGTCGTCGTGCAAGAGTTTGTCAAAACGCCACGCGAGTTGACTGTCAGTGTCCCTGTATCTTGCCGGAGGGTGGGCAATGAGGTACTGCAACTCGGTAATGTTCTTGGCCTGCTTCGCACACTCCATGATGAAGGCCTGTTGTTTCGCGGTCAGCCCTGCTTCGAGGGATTCAAAGACATACAGGAGAAGTGAGGAGCTGAGTCGAAGGAGGTTTAACCCTACACCTGACCAATCGAAGATAGCCGTCATCCGGTCGCACGGGATTTGCGAGAGAGCGGGTACTAAATCGCCCTTGGGGGACATGACGGTGACTGAGGCATCGGTCTGCATGTCGTGGTGAACGAGCTTCTTTATGAGTTCCGACTTCCCCGTGCCTGAGACACCAGTGATGAGGGTGTGCTGCGGTCGCTTCTCTTTCGGGGTTTCGTAGGAGACTCTGAACTTCAGCAAGTCCCGAAACGGATGCGGGATGTAGGGCTGGACATTCGGCTCTTTGAGTTCGCGCAGTTGGTCTTGCGCTTCCCTGAGTTTGGTTCGCTCCCAGGCTACGTTCTCGCCCTTGTCGCGGTGTTCTATCTGGTAGTGGTACGTGCTGATTTGGTCTTTGAGGTAGGCCCGTTGGCTGACGTAGTAATCGTGGTGCCAGTTCTGTGCCAGCGAAAAGAGAAACGGGTCGTCGTCCTGAATCCCTGCAAGGGCTTTGAGCGTAGTGGTAAACGGCCCACGGGTAGGTTCATAGATGGGCGGCAAGCGAGAGAAGATGTAGACAAGCCCCTTGGCAAAGAGGAGCGGGTCATTTCCACGAAGGCCAGGGAAATTACCTTCAATCTCACTCTGCGCCATAACTGCGAGCACGGGAATGAGCGAATCCGGCAGGCGGCGTCCTCTGCTCTTCTGGTCTTCGATGAGCGGGTCGATGAAGTCACTCGGCTTCACGATTCTTCTTCAGAAGTTCGGCGATTTCTTGCTGCAAAGAGGGAGCGGGTGGAGGGGTGGGCGCGGGGGTGTTCTTTAGTGCATCTTGCGCGTCGAGGCATTCAGACTGTGCCTGTAGCTCAAGAAGACGGCGCGGGATGTAGATGTAGGTGTAGTAATACAGACACGCAGCTAAAACTGGGTAGAAGCACACGAAGACAACGAGCGCCCAGTCAGGGAGCGGGTCGCCTACTCGCAGAAAGTCCGGCCGATATTTGTATTCGATATACGCTACCGTGAGAAGAACAAGTTCAACACAGAAATCAAATTTGAGATGAACTGAAAAGGGTACTCCGTCGGGATACCTTCGGTCGATGGCTGCGGAGACGCGAGGGGCGAACAAGGCGAACGAACCAACAACTAAGATGGTAAGAAGAACATAGGCAAAGAAGGTCTCCATCACGCGGTCTCCTGTCTTCTCTTGGGGCTTCGCTCTCGGAACGGTTGAGCTAGTTTATAGCCAACTCGATAGCCGTCGTCCATCCTTTGGTGTGGGCGGCGTAGCCGGAGTAGTCTGCGAGCACTTCCGCATCCTTGGCGGTGCAGTGGTGTCCCTGCTTGTCTTCGATGAGAAGCAGGCTGTTGCGCATCTTTTCTGGCACTTCATCAAGGAAGTTCACGCCCGCGATGAGGCGGTTCTGCCGGATGAGAGTTGAGTGTCCTGGCTGGGAATAGAAACCGAAATCCGGTATGACTACTGTGTGAGGGTACTGCGCGATGAACAGGTTTGCCAGCACGAAGCTCTCGAACTCGCCAAACTCGGCGCGATTGAGCCGCAGTAACACTACACCGTCGGCTGAAAAGTTTAGCGGCTTGCACAGAATGTCTTTGAGGTCAGGCGAGAACAGGATGTCGTCAAGGACACCGAGGGCTTCCGCAATCGCTGGGTCACGCTTGTTGCCTTTGATTTGGTTGAGGCGCGTGTGACTCAGGAGAAGTTTGGCGAGTGCTCTCCGGCCGTTGCGAACGGTGAGCGTGTTTTCTCCTTGCGGATACGCAGAGTAGATTGCGTTTGCGAGATTCCGTGCGCGGCGAGGGTCGATGTCTTTGAGAGGGTTGAAATGGTGTTTGGTAACGTCGAAGTGAGTAACGTCCCAGGTCTTTGGAAAAGTGAGGGCGTCAATCATCTCCCCGTCGTCAACGAGGAGGAAGCGTCTCGGTCGATGGTGTGAGTCAAGTAAAAGGTTGAGGATGGACGACTTGTCCTTCCCTACCGTGAGGTGGTTCATGGGCTGGTGCAAGTAGAGCCCGCGCCTTGCAGGGTGCTTGCCGCCAGCCCTGAAACAAGGTACAGGTCTGCAACCAGTCTACGGTAGCACCGCGCTTGGCGCGACGTGTATAAGTGCCGCATCCAGTCCGTCTGTGTGCCGTGAGGCCACGACCCCTGGGCTTCTCCGAGTGTCCGTTAGGACGCGAGGACTTCAGCCATCACTCGGTAGAGGGATGTGGGAGCACAGGGGTCGTGGGCGATAGCCCATGCGGACTGGTGCGGAATGGTGAGCCGTTAGGCGGTATGGTCAGCGTCTCGTCGCTGGGAAAAGCACCATACAGATTGGTGGTGCGTGTGTGGATGCACAAAAAAAGGCCGGAGTGGTTAGCTCCGGCCTCGGTAGCTCCGCTAGGAGCTGCTTCGTTTGCTGGCACGCTTGGCAATCCAGTCAAGCACCTCGGCTTCCAGGTACCCGCGACGACACCAAACTTGATTCATTCCTGCTCGCTTTCCTTTCTTGCAGACCTTCAGGTCTGACAATGAGAATGGCTTGGGGAACGTCTCGTCGTAGGAATCGTCGTCTGGGTCGTTCTTCCTGTAAATCGTGGCGCGGGACAGGCTCGTCAAGTCGCTCACCTGCTTCACGCTTAGAACACGCATTGCAACTCTCCAGTGAGCGTTGCAACGGCCTTTCAAGCGGGATGCTCTAAGGCGTCTCAATTGTACTCGTGCTGTAACAGGAACGGTGTGGAGGCTAGAGTGAAGCTAAGAGTACCGTAACCCGTTGATTTCGTTCTGCTTTTCCCAGCTTGACAGGTTACACAAACAATAGCATGATGGGCGTCTCAGGGCGACTCATTGCGTCTCTAAGTCCTTGATTTTTAAAAGGAAATTGACGAGTGCAGTGTCAACGACTACACATACCGTATCGCTGGTACGTGTTGTGAAAAGGAGTCTAGGATGAAGCTAGGATTGACAGACCTCGCGGTGCAGAGGTTGAAAGCTCCGGCATCGGGACAAGTAACGGTGTTTGACACGAATCTGCGCGGGTTTGGTGTGCGACTGTCACAGGGCGGCTCGAAAACGTGGGTGGTGGTGACGGGGAAAGAACGGCGGCTCACAACACTTGGACGGTACCCCGACGTTTCCCTGAAAGACGCTCGCACGGCGGCAAAGAAGGTGCTGGTCGCCCCGCCTGTTCTTGGTGTCTCCACGCTCACCTTCCCCGAAGCTCGCACCGCGTTCCTCGAAGCCAAGAAGAAGAAGCTCAAAGCTCCCTCGATTCGGCTCTACACCACCTACCTCAACTTCTTCACCTGGACAAAGAAAGTCCACCTCATCACGAAAGAGGACATCAAGGCACGGCTGAAAGAGTTGGATGGGAAGAAGACGGCGCAGAACGTCGCCCAGCAGATCCTCAAGACCTTCTTCATGTGGTGCGTGAAAGAGGAAGTCGTAGACCGGAATCCCCTGGCGAGGGCTGAGGCTCCGAACAAGCTGAGGTCCCGCGACCGCGTGCTGACCGACGAGGAACTGAAAAAGATTTGGGACGCCACTGACTATGACTTCGGGCGGCTGGTGCGAGTGTTGATGCTCACGGGTGCCAGGAGGGAAGAGATAGCACGGTACGGGTTTGGCAAGACGCACCTTCACTTTGAAGACACAAAGAACAACCGTTCGCACACGCTTCCCATCACGCCGCTTGTGGCGGAACAGTTGCCAGTGAACGGGGCGGTGCATTGGTCGAATGAAAAGAAGAAGCTGGACAAGCTCTGTGGAGTGGAGGACTGGCGGCTGCATGACCTTCGCCGGACGCTTTCAACGAACATGGCGCGGCTGAAGGTTCCCATCCACATCACCGAAAGAATCCTGAACCATGTACAAGGGACGCAGACGGCGGTGAGTTTGATTTACAACCGTTGGACTTACGAGGAGGAGGTGCGGGAAGCTCTCCTGACCTACGAGGCGTTTATTCTTGGGCTGGTGCGAGCTTCTTCCAGTACCAGTCGTAGAACTGTTGAACAGCGTAAGTGTGTTGATGAAGGAGACGTTCTTCTTCGTCCATCGAACGGATGACACGCGGATAGTCCTCTCGCTTCCACTTGTGCTGTTTCGCCCAGAGAACGGCGTGCATTAGTTCGTGGGTGACAACACCTGCACCAAGACGACCGCGATGAAGGAGAACGATTCCAGTCTGCGGGGACATGCATCTGCCGTCTTTGTGTTTCTCGAACCGAGTGAAGGCAAGGTGGACACCCTCTACGGACTCCTGCTCTGAACCCGTCCACTTTTCGTAGAAAGCCTGCATCTCCTCGCGGGTGTCCGCGACCTTCACAACAACGTACTTCTTCTTCTCGCGTCCAAGCCAAATCTTCTTAGACTTCATACTTGGAATTGTGCGTACTTCTCCTCGTATTCCTGAATCTTCTGGCGAAACCACCAGCTCCCGTAACTTCCACCCTTCGTTTGTTGGTTCCGCTTCTTGAGTTCGCTGACGTAACGTTTCCCGTGTGCGGCAATGAGCCTATCCTCGTAAACCTGCCAGTTGCCGGAAAGGTTTATGTTGCAGTGATAGCACTGCGGCCGGAGATTCTTGAGGTCGTAGGCTACCTCAGTTGAACAGGTGGACTTGGTAAGGAAGTGGCCGGTTTGCCAGTTGCCACCAAAGAGGCCAGTCTTGCCGCATGTGTAGCAAACATTGCCGTAAGTGGCACGGGTGATGTTTTTGCAGAGCTCCCAGAGCTGCTCCTTCAGCTTCGTCATTTCGCCTTTCTTTCGTCTCATGCTTCATGAAAAATGCCCCTCAGAATCTCCACGAACCGCTCCGGCATCTTCGGTTCTTCTTTCTTTCGCCGCTTGAGGTTGTCGTAGACCCGTTTGATGCAACGAGGACACCAGTTGCCGTGCATCTCGTATCTTCTGAGGGGGTCGCCTTTAATAAATTCGCCACAGTCCACACCAACACAATGGGACTTGATGACGATGTACTCCATTAACTTCAACCTAGCATACTCATCAGTTGTGTGGTGTTGTTATGCACAGGCTGTTTGTCGCCACCACCAATATTGTGCGCACTTCATTTCCTGCCTCGGATACACCCCCCCCTCCCCCCACAGAATGTGGCTCTCAGTTCCTCCCTTCCTTCCCTCTCCCGCTCAACCGGAAAGTGTCCTGGGTTCTTGTCTTTGGGCTTGTCCCTCAACTTGTCCTCAAGAGAGCATTTATAAAAAGCCGCTCTCACACTTCTTTCCGTATATCGCGTCTTCGGTCAGTCGGTCGCCTGTAACCCTTGAATCCCTACAGGTAGGACAAGCAAAAATGCCGCAACCAGATGCAGTGGCGGCGGCATTTCTACCAACGACTTCCTGCATCGAAGTCACTAACTCTCTGCTGAGTTCATAGTAACGTCATGAAGCCTTGGTGAAAAGCAAGGGGCTGTGGATAGCGGGTCACTTGAGCAGTAACGGGAAGATTTCCGGGTTGCGCTCGTATTCAGCTTTCAGGGAGACGAGAAGGCGTCGGTGGCCTTCCAGTAGTCCGTGTTCGTAGCCCTGGGCGTATGCGCCGTCTTTGGCCTGCTGGAATAGCTGGATTGGTCGCTCGTGCGCAGGACGTATGAACTCTTCACAGTTTCCGCACACCGGGTCGATGCAGTTGCAGTAAGTCATGGTGTCCGGGGCTTCGCGCACAGACAGCAGATGGTGTGAGTGTCTTTCGGAAGACCACAGGCCGGAGAGTCGCCTTGGTTCCAGCAATGGGTGTGGTCGTAGAGGTAGTAGTCGGTCATACCTAGTTCGGCGGCAAGAGAGGTTTTCACCTTGTCTATTTTTTCTTGTCGGCCGCTCCCCAGCCATCGTCTCTGTGTGCTCATACCTTGTTCAGCGCAATCCACAAGCGGGCGACGGCTTCTTCTGGGGAGTGGCCGCTAATCAACTTCCAGTATCCAATCGTCCGCATACCACCCTTAGCAGTCCACCGCCTGTAAGTGCTATCGGGTGTGCGCTTCGAGTGGTAAACGAGGTCGCGGAAGTCATCTCCACAAGCCTCTATCAGCTCTTCGAGGGTGGGGACGTAGGCTCGCGTTTTGTGCGTACAGTCACTTGGCGCGTCCCATCCTTTGCAGTTAGGAGTGTGCAACACGTACCCGTCTCCTTCTTGAGGAAACCCAGCATCCTTCAACTGCTTTGCTAGTTCGTAGGTCATACGTCTTTCCACATGGCTGCGGAAGTGATGCAGAAAAGTGCGAACGCTCCTGCCCAGAGGGACTCTTGCCACAAGCCAAAGAAGTAGGCAGCAGAGCAAGCCTGTATGACGTATCCCATGCGGGTTCTCATACCTCCTTGCTGTTAGAGCGGGCTGCTTCGAGGAGTGCTTCTGGGACAACGTAGTCGCCTAGCTTCACTCCCTCGGGGATTATTTTCCCGCCTTCATAACGGAAGGATTCCGCCGAGCCTGTTCTAAGGGCTTGAGCTTTGATGTACTCCACCGCCTCATCCCTGCCACGCTGTTCGGCGGCGGTGATGAGGGATTCGATGAAGGACTCCACCTTAGAACGACAGTATGCTTGGTCGTCATAACTATCCCTAAATACAAGAGCGTGACTTCCTATGTTCCCAGTGAAATCAGTCCAGTCGAACATTTCGTAAAGTTCTCCTCTCCAGTCTTGTGATGGGGTCATGGTTGTTTGGTTAGTTCTATCTCCTTTTGCAAGTTCGCGAGGGCACGCCAGGCCAGCTTCGTTGAATGCCTCATGCCGTCTGTGTCAATCGTTCCGGCTTCGAGCATGTGCCGAGCGGCGGCGTCGAGTTCATCTCCTGACTTGCTCCTGTCCCAATGCATCTTCGTGCCTGGGTTGTGCTGCTCGTTCGCTATGAATGAGAGGCGGGCTACGTCGCGGATAGCGTCGGGGAAGTACATGAGGACGCCGGAGTAGATGGGGGTTGCCTTTCGTTCGTCGGCGGTCATACCTTCAGTGAGAGCTGTTCCACTAATGCTTTGAGCGTGATGCCCTTGTGTATCGCGGCGATTCTGAGACGCTTGCGAGCTTCGCTGGTTATGCGAATGTTCGCGTCCTTTGGCTTCTGTGTTCGAGTCATAAATACAGCCTAGCGCATAGCTGAAAAAGCACAATGGCGCGTTATCCACAGGGGCGCGGAAGTGGGCTTGCACGCATTTCTGAACGTGCTTTACTTATCTACAGAAGACTCATTCCGTACTGGGTAGTACGCGAAGTCCACGCCACACACCTTTTCTTCATTGAATCTGGCACGGGCAGACGGCTATCTGGTACGGAGTGAGCCTTCTATTAAAAGCTAGTACGTTGTTCTCCCCGCGTTCTTACTAGCGCGTGGGGAACAGCGAAAAACACCATGAATAACTGCGACAAGTGCGACAACGGAATAGTGCATGTGCCGAATGGGCTGGATGACTCAGACCCAGAGTTCTGCGACTGTGAGCTGGGTATAGCTGCCGCGCAAGACGAACTGGCGGCTGCGCTTCACAAGCTCCTCGATGAAGTCCGCGCCCTGAAGTACGCAATGGAGGAAGTCCACGGCAAGTTAGAAGAAATCACGAAGAGCGTATGAACGAACTCGAAGACTTTTCAGATGTGCCAGAGGTAGAGGGCTGGAAACCGGAATCACGCGGGCACCTTCAGCTTGCAGCAGGGTTGATGCTCTTTGCGGTGATTGCGTTCGGGGTGCTGATGGCAGTTATTACGGTATGACCGCTTTCCTCTATGCAGTGTGTTGGTTCATGGCTGGCGCGATGTTTGCGATGGCAGTCGGGCAGTTAATCCTCTATGGGAGTGTCATGCTCGCAGTCGGGAACCTTCTGATAGGTGTGATGAACGTGCTCGCCGCTATAAACTTGCGTAGCACCTGGGAGGTATGAACATTCTCCGCATCCCGACGAAAGAACAGTACGCCTACATCGAGGTGCAGTTCGAGGGGTCTGCGGATGAAGCTCTTGAAGAGTATCGCCGGCTGACAGACTTGGTGAACGGGCGGCAGGGTGCGTTCCAGGTCATCAACACTTTCACGGGAGAGCAAGTCTTGTATGACGAGGTAAGTCACATCTACAAGACTCTGGACGGCAAGAAGATGCTCTCAGGCAGTGCGTACAAGAGGTCACTTGAAAAGCCATTCCCTCTCACGATGGCGAAGACTGTCGGCGACAAATACGGGATGCCAGAAGAAGACGTGCGCTACATGTGGAAGCTCAATGGCGACATCAGTTCGGGTTTTGGAACCTCGGTGCATAAAGGGCTTGAGCTGTACCGCAAGTTCCGGCATCACAAGAACGAGAAGAGCTACTTCCTGCCTAAGAACCCCTGCATCCGCGAGATTGTTGAGAAGTTCCCTGAGTTGGACGCAGAAGGGCACAGTGAAATCATGGTGTCCGACGTAAAGAACCTGCGGGTGGGGCAGATTGACTGGCTGAACGTGTTGCATGCCTTGGAGAAAGTCGGGATTCCAGACGACTACAAGAGCGATGCGGACATTGCCAAGAACCTCAAAGGCCACTTCCACCAGCTCTCGTTCTACGCTCAGATTCTCATTGCGCACGGCTGGACGATTCCGAAGGTGCGGGTGTGGAACTGGGACTTTGAGAAGAAGGTGTGGACGGTGTACGAGAGTCCGGTGCTGGATTTGAAGGTGTAGTGCGACCTGGGTAGGTCGGTAAACTGCTCAATAACAGATAACACGAAGCTCATGTCTACAGAAATCAAGGGGAGTAACAACAATATTTATTGGTCTATCGCAGAGGGTTCGCTACGAACCGCCGTGCCTGAGACGCATCCCGAAGTGGTGGTGCGGCATTGGGAAGCGGGGGGTAAGAAGGGAGTCAAATACGAGCGGGTAGCCCGTGCGATGGTAGGAAAAATCGCGGGAGTCAACTTCTTCGATGGGGAGAGCGAGGGACGCAAGTTCACGAACCTCAACATCGTGATGGACGCGAACGCTGAAGGAAGGACGCCGATTATCTCAATCGGCCTCTCCTCACGCTACGCGCAAGACATCCTGAAGAAGCTGCCGAATGTTGATTTTGAGGAGGAGGTGCAGATACGCCCGTACTCTTTCAAGCCTGAAGGGGAGGACAAGAACGTGACCGGCGTTGAAATCATGCAGCGCGACGGCACAGGCATGTTTAACAAGAAGGTCAACTCGTTCTTCCACAAGAAGGAAGG